>Ga0207908_1000221_pt1 | contig 18195 bp, 12 predicted proteins | sample MalvirmetagMSP81_FD_184224 | JGI IMG/M metagenome (GOLD analysis project Ga0207908, IMG submission 184224) | Marine viral communities from the Deep Pacific Ocean - MSP-81 (SPAdes) | ecosystem: Environmental > Aquatic > Marine > Oceanic | place: Pacific Ocean | collected 2011-04-18
CAGACAAGGCGGCGTGCTGTAGGACCGTAGGAGGACCCGCTGTACACCGGTCCTCGACCGGACTACTGTGGAGGGTGATCGCCGGGGCCGCTTGGGCCGACGCGGGACATCTGGCTGACCCGGTCACCGGGTCCACGAACTCCTCGGAGCTGCCCTGTGGTGGTGGTCCTCGCGTCGGAGGCGATGCAACCCGGCATTGCCCACGACGACCTGCTCCTGCTCGTCCTGCAGCTCGCGCTGCTCCTCGGCCTGGCGCGCCTGCTCGGCATGGTGGCCGCCCGGATGGGCATGCCCGAGGTCGTCGGTGAGCTGACCGCTGGCGTCATCGTCGGCCCGAGCATCTTCGGCAACATCGCGCCCGGCGCGCGGGAGTGGTTGTTCCCCGCGACGTCGCAGGCGCAGCTGCTGGCCGTCCCGGCGTTCCTCGGTGTCCTCCTGCTGCTGATCCTGACGGGGTTGGAGACCGACCTCGGCCTGATCAAGGCCAAGGGCCGCACTGCGGGCCTGGTCTCCGCCGGCGGGATCGTCGTGCCGTTCGCCTCGGGACTGGCGCTCGGCTACGCCATCCCGGCCGTCCTCGTCCCGGCCGACACCCCCCGGACGACGTTCGCGTTGTTCCTCGGGACGGCGCTCAGCATCTCCGCGATCCCCGTGATCGCCAAGGTGCTGATCGAGCTGCGGGTGATCCGGCGCGACATCGGCCAGCTGACCCTCGCGGCAGGGATGATCGACGACACGGTCGGCTGGATCCTGCTGTCGATCGTGGCCGGCCTGGCCAGCTCCGGCGAGCTCGCGGCCGGGGCAGTGGTCGGCAGCGTCGCCAGGGTGGTCGGGTTCCTGGTCGTGTCCTACACCCTCGGGGGGTGGCTGGTCAGCCGCACCCTCCGCGCGGTCTCACGGCGTGCCCCCGGTCCCGGACCGCTGATCTCCGCTGTCGTGGTGCTGGCGCTGCTGTTCGCCGCCGTGTCGCAGGCGCTGCAGATCGAGGCGGTCCTCGGCGCCTTCGTGCTGGGCATCCTCGCCGGCCGCGAGCGACGGGTGGACCACCGCGTCGTGCACTCCCTGGAGAGCCTGACGCTGACGGTCTTCGCCCCGCTGTTCTTCGCGTCGGCAGGCCTGCTGGTGGACCTCGGTGCGCTGCTGGAGCCCACCACGTTGTGGGTGGCGGCGCTGGTGCTGACCGTGGCCATCGCCGGCAAGTTCCTCGGCGCGTTCGCCGGCGCATCCGTCGCGGGCCTCGGCCGGTGGGAGGCGCTCGCGCTGGGTGCCGGCATGAACGCACGTGGCGCCCTGGAGATCATCATCGCGACCATCGGCCTGTCCCTCGGGGTGTTGACCGAGGGCATGTTCGCCATCATCGTGCTCGTCGCCATCGTCACGTCGTTGATGGCCCCGCCCATCCTGGTCCGTGCCCTCAAGCGGGTGCCGATGTCCCCGGAGGAGGCTGCCCGGCTGCAACGCGAGGCCGCCTCCAGGACGAGCCTGCTGGACAACGTGCACCGTGTCCTGCTGCCCAGCCGTGGCGGCACCAACTCCCAGCTGGCCGCACAGCTGCTGTCGCGAATCGCCGTCGGGCGGAGCTTCGACGTCACGGTCCTCGCCGGTGGTCCCGACCCGCAGGAGATCCACGGCCGCATCACTCGCCACCTCTCCCTGCACGGCGGCAACGTCGAGCTGGCCGCGGTGGACGGTGACGACCCCGCCAGCGCCATCCTCGATCGGGCGCGCCGGGGCGGCCACGACCTGATCGTGCTGGGGGCCACCGAGACCCGGACCGACGCTCCGGACTCGGCGCTGTTCTCCGCCACCGTGGATCGGGTGCTCATGGACTCGCCGGTACCGCTGCTGCTGGTCAGCAGCCGCTTCGACGACGACGCCGAGGTGCTGGACCCGCGTGCGCCCGAACGGATCCTGCTGGTCTCCACCGGGGAGGACATCAACAACCGGGCCGGTGAGATCGCGTTCGCCGTGGCCAGCGACCCGGAGTCGGTGGTCGACGTCGTCCACGTGGTCGAGCCGCCCCAGAGCACGTGGGCAGAGATCGACCTGACCGAGGTGGGTCGGGCACGGGAGCTGGCCGACGAGCTGGCCACAAAGCAGGCGTCGGTCGGCCTGGCCGCCGGGGTGACGGTCCGCACCGATGTGCGGATCAGCGACGAACCGCTGGCCCGGGTGGTGGCCGACGCCGCCCGGGCGATCCGGGCGACGTTGGTGGTGATCCGTTCGGACGTGCAGCCGGTGACCCGGCGGGCGTTCCTCGGTCACGAGCTCGACCAGCTGCTGCGGGAAGCACCGTGTCCGGTGCTGGTGATCACCCGAGCCTGACAGCTGGATCGGTCACCACGCCCCGAACTGGCCGTAGTAGTCGGTGAGCCTGCCCCGGTCGATGTCGGCGAGCCGACCGTCCCGGTCGTCGACCATGTCCGCTGGACGCTCCGACGGTGGCGCGTCGAAGTCGGGCGCGGACTTGATCTGGTCCTTGGTCAGCGACAGGGTCACTCGCCGGTTGGCAAGGTCCACCTCGGTGATCGCGCTGGCCGGCACGACACGGCGGGTCCCGAAGATCCAGAACCCGGTGTCGACCACGATGTAGGAGTCCCCGACGTCGTGGGTCGCCTCGTCGATGGTGCCGATGTGGCCGTCGGCGGCATCGACGTCGAACCCGTCGAGTCCCTCTGCGTGTGGCTGGATGTCGCCACGGTAGGTCCAGAGCTCACTCATGGCTTCTCCTTTCGTCCCCGTCGCCGGTGTGTCCGGCCCTTTCGGGGCATCGAAAGAATCCCCCCGGTCCGGAGGGTCACGCGTGTCCGCTCGGCCCTCGTCCGACGGGCCGGTTTCGGATGGCCGCGGTCAGGCCGCGGGTGTCTCGAACGCCGGGACGAGGGCGGCGAACAGCGCGTCGTCGTCCGGGACGTCGCCGCGGACGAAGAAGCTGTCTCGCACCTCGGGGCCGAGGGTGGCGACGCGTGCCCCGAGCAGGGACACGCCGAGCTCGGACAGCGTGCGCGTCAGCCGGTACAGCACACCGGGAGAGTCCGGTCCGCGGACCTCCAGGCGGGTGATCGAACCCGACGGGCGGGTGAGCACGGTGATGGGCACGGGCTGGGCCAGCAGCGGTGGTCGGGCGTCGCGCTGCCGTTCTCGCTTCTCGACCTCGTCGTCGAGCTCGACCTCGCCGGCGTAGGCGCGCCGGAGGGCCGGCACGATCCGGTCCCACGATCGGTCCTGCATGGTGCGGACGACGAACCAGTCCAGGGCGGTGCCGTCGGCGTGGGTGAAGACCCGCGCCTCGAGCACGTCGCACTTGTGCACCGCCAGGACGCCGAGGCAGTCAGCCACCATGCCCCGCCGGTCGGGACCGGCGATGCTGAGGATCTGCACGCCCTCCGCAGGCCCCTCGCGCACGTCGACGTGCAGGCCGTCGGTGACGTCGTCCAGGAGCCTGGCGTGCGCGGCGATCTGGTCTGCGGAGGCCACCCGGAGGTACCGCTTGGGCAGCCCGTCGACGGCGGTCCGGACCAGCTCCTCGTCGAGCCCTCGCCTGGCGGCCGCCCGGATGACCACCTGGGGCGTCGACGGGCGAACCAGCGCTTCGCCCTCCAGGACCCGACGCAACCGATGGTGCAGCCGGGTGACCAGCAGGTCCTTCCAGGTCGACCACGCAGGCTTCCCGGTCGCGCGGGAGTCTGCGAACCCGAGCAGGAACAGGCCGTCGAGCAGCTCGGTGTTGCCGATGGTGACCGCGACCTGCTCGACCTCGTCGGGGTCGTCGATGTCGCGTTGGGTGGCGACGTCGGGCAGCAGCAGGTGGTGGCGGATCAGCCCCGCAACCCGGTCGGCCCGTTCCTGGCTGAACCCCATGTGGAGGACCCAGTCGCGGGCGACGGCCTCGCCGGACACCGAGTGGTCCCCCGGCCAGGCCTTGCCGACGTCGTGCAGCCAGGTGCCCAGGACCAGCGCGTCGGGGTCCTCCATCTCCGCGAAGATCTTGGCGTGCGCCTCGTCGAGGTCGCCGCTGACGATCGACGCCAGCCAGGCGCTCGCCTGCATCAGGTGGGTGTCGAGGTCGAAGGTGTGCAACGGGTTGCGCTGCGGTCGGCCGCGCACCCGTCCCCACTCGGGGAGGTAGGCCTCCAGTACACCCAGGTAGTCGGCATCCGCCATGGCGGGCAACCCGCCGGCTCCCGCCCGCAGCAGCTCGAGCAGCGCATCGCGGGCCCGCTGGTCCCACGCCAACGACCCGGCCGCTTCCACCTCGCGCTGCAGGCGAACGGCGCTCCGCCGGCCCACTACGGTGCGGTGGACGGCGGCGGCAGCGGCGGCCCTCAGGGCCAACGAGGGGTCGTCGGCGACATGCGCGGCGACGTCGACCTCGACCAGCCCGTCGACGAGCGTCAGGTCGGGCCCGACGACCTTCGGCGTGGCGGGCCGACGACGTCGACCCCGTCGGGCGTCCTCCAGCAGGACCGGCCACGTTCGGGCATGCAGGTGTGCGATGGTGCGGGTCGCCAGGCCCACCTCGCGCAGCAGCTCGTCCCCGTCGGCCATGCCCAGCGCGGCGGCGACATCGTCCTGGAGGTCGAGCCGCAGCTGGTTGCGGATGCTGCGGTCACCCACGAGGTGCAGCGCGCACCTGGCGGCGAGCAACGTCTCGCCCGCGGCGGCAAGGGCCGACCGGTCGGCGGCGCCCAGGTAGCGGGCACCCACCAGCGGATCCAGCCCGGGATCGCCGAGCAGGATCGCCCCTGCCCAACGGAGGGAGTGGAGGTCCCGGAGGCCGCCGGTGCCGTCCTTGAGCTCGGGCTCGAGCGCGCCGGCCGTGCTGCCGTGTCGGCGATGCCGCTCGGCGTCGGCCTCGGTGAGCTCCGTGGCCAGCTTGCCACCGGCCCGTTTGAGCCAGCGGGTGACGCGTGCAGCCAGGTCATCGGCCATGCCCCGGTTGCCGGCCACCAGGCGACGTTCGGTGACGGCGGTGGCGGTGTCGACGCGATCTCCCGCGGCCTTCACGGCCTCCTTGGTGGTCCGCACGGCATGACCGACCGACAGGCCGGCATCCCACAGCGGATAGCAGATGGCCTTGACCATGTCCTCGAGGTCATGACCGCTCCATCCGTCGTGGAGGATCAGCAGGTCGATGTCGCTGCGAGGACACAACGATCGGCGGGCGTAGGAGCCGAGCGCGACCAACGCGAGACCACCCGACCGGTGCCCGGGTTCGGCGGTGAACGCCTCCAGCAGGCCGCTGAGCGCCTGATCGACCCGGGCCGTCCACTCAAGCGTCCATGCACGGCCCGGTGCGACGTCGATGGTGGACGCGTCCAGCAGGGCGGGCGCGTCGAGGATGGTCACTGCGGGGGGTTCGGGCTCCGTGATGCGGTGAGGCGGGCTACAGGGCCTCGGCGCCCTGCTCGCCGGTGCGGATCCGCACGACGTCCTCCAGCGGCAGGACCGCGATCTTGCCGTCGCCGATCTTGCCGGTGCGAGCGGACTTGGTGATCGCGTCGATGACGCCGTCGACCTGGTCGTCGTCGACCATGACCTCGATACGGCTCTTCGGCACGAAGTCGACCTGGTACTCCGCGCCCCGGTAGACCTCGGTGTGCCCGCGCTGGCGGCCGAAGCCCCTGGCTTCCGACACGGTCAGGCCAGCGACACCCACGTCCCTGAGCGCTTCCTTGACGTCCTCGACCTTGAACGGCTTGACGATTGCGACGACCAGCTTCATGGCATCTCCTTGTATCGGCGCCGTCCGGCCGGCGCAACGTCAGTCGAGCCTAGTGTCAGTCGAGTTTCACTGAGGTGCTTGCGGTGTTTCGTTGGCGTTAACAGCAGGGCCATGCAGCCGAAACGGCACCTCCAGCGACCTCGTCGGACCGGTGGATCAGCCCAGGAGTCCACGCCGGAAGGCGTGGGCGACCAGCTCGGTCCGGTCGTGCACCGAGAACTTCTTGAAGAGGTTCTCCAGGTGTTTCTGGGCGGTCCGCGCGCTGATCCCGAGCTTCTCGGCGATCTCGCGGTTGGCCATGCCCTCGGCGACGAGCTCGAGCACTTCCTGCTCGCGCTTGGTGACGTCGGGCTGCCCCATGGGCACACCCCGCTGTGCGTCCTCCAGCAGCTTCGGGACGAACTCCTGGCCGATGACGGTCTCGCCCGCAACGGCGTTGCGGATGCCCGCAGCGAGGTCGGCACCGGCCACGGACTTCAGCAGGTAGCCGTCGGCCCCCGCGGCCAATGCCTCACGCAGGTGACGGGAGGTGTCGTGGACGCTCAGCATGAGGATGGTGACGTCGGAACCGCTGGCGCGGAGCTGTCGAGCGACCTCGACCCCCTCCTCCTCGCCGAGGCGAAGGTCCAGCAGCACGAGGTCCGGCTCGACGTCGCCGATGACCGCCACGGCCTCTGCGATCGTGCCGGCCTCGCCGGTCACGCGGATGTCGGAGAACTGCGAGAGCAGGCTCTGCAGTCCTTCGCGCACCAGCGAGTGATCGTCGACGATCACGACCCCGATGGGTTCAGACACGGCACCAGCTCCCCTTCATGCGTGTTGAGTGGTTCGACAGCTTAACCATGCCGAGGAGCGTTCATCGGGAAGATGACCGGACGGGTGTGCATCAGCTGGGCAGGGTCAGCATGTAGTCGTCGGCCTCGTCGTCCCACTCCATCTCGATGATCTCGCGGGTGCGAGCGGCCTTGCAGAACTGCAGGAAGCCACCGAAGCCGAAGCGCTTCTCGCTGAAATCGGCCTGACGGTTGCGCAGCCGGTCCTTCAGGCCCGACAGCGGTGCGCTGCCCTCCTCGGCCACGACGTCGTGCAGCAGGCGGAAGGCGTCCTCCTCGGAGTCCGACGCCTCGGGGAAGCTGACCTCGGGGTCGCCCTTGGCCGCGCCCGTGCTGAGCTCGATGATGTCCTTGGACTCGAGGTCGCGCAGCAGCTCGCCGAAGGCCCTGAAGCCCCAGTCGGCCTCGCTGAACGTCGGGTCCTTGCGGATGATCGCGCGCTTGAGCATGGAGGCCAGGACCACGCCGCTGCTGGAGCGCTGCAGGCCCGACAGGGTCTGGGTGACCAGCTTGTTGACGTCGCGGGGCGGCTCGTCCTCCTCGTCCTCGGTGCTGTCCTCGACGGCCTCCGGTTCCTCCGGGGTCGTCTCCGGCTCGCCGCGGTCGGCGTCCTTTGGCTGCTTGGGCGCCGGACGGCTCGATCCGCCGCCACCACGCCCGCGACCACCACGACCACGGCCGCCACCGCTGCTGCCGCCACCACGCTTCTTCTTGGTGGGCAGCTCCACGCCCTCGAGGCGCTCGTAGAAGATGAACTCGTCACACGCCGGCGGCAGGAGCCTGGAGGTCGACGCCTCGAGGCCCACGCCGATCACGCGCTTGTTCAGCTCGCGGAGCTTGTTGACGAGCGGGGTGAAGTCGGAGTCGCCGGTGCAGATGACGAACGTGGTGATGTAGTCGCGCTCGAACACGAGCTCGATCGCGTCGACTGCCATCTTGATGTCCGCGGCGTTCTTGCGGACCACCCCCATCCGCTGGGGGATCTCGATGAGCTCGACGTTCTCCTTGGTGAGCATCCGTCGATCCTCGTCGAAGTACGACCAGTCGGCGTAGGCGCGGCGCACCACGACACGGCCTCGTTCGGCCAGGGCGTCTGCCAGCGGCCGCAGCGCGAACTGCATGCCGCGAAGGTCTTCGCGCGCACCGATGGCAAGGTTCTCGTAGTCCAAGAACAGCGCGATGCGTTCCTCATCCATTGAGCTCATGTGTCGCACGGTACACGGGAGTCGTCGCTTGGCTGTGTTGCGCTGGGTGTCCACGTCGCAGGGGGCGCACTACGCTTCGCCCATGGACTTCTTCCAGGACGCCCCGGAGCTGACCGACACGTGGACCGCCGATCCGGCGCTGCGAGCCCACCTGGAGCGGCTGCTGCCCGACGACGTCCTGTCCCGGGTCGGGCCCGGACTGGCCGAGCTGGGGGTCGCCGCGGCCACGAGCCTGCAGGCGCTGGGCGAGCGTGCCGAGTCCGAGCAGCCACGGGTCGAGCACTACGACCCCTGGGGACGTCGGATCGACCAGATCGTCGTGTCGGACGCCTGGAACGCCCTGCACGACGAGCAGGCGCGGCTGGGCCTGGCCGCCATCCCCTACGAAGGCGACCACGGCGAGCACGCACGGCTCGTGCAGCTTGCGGTGCAGCACCTCTACGGACCGTCATCGGCGGTCTACAGCTGCCCGGTCTCCATGACCGACGCCGCCGTCCGGGTGCTGCTGGACAGCGCCGAACCCGAGCTGCGCGACCGCGTCGTGCCGAAGCTGACCAGCCGCGCGGCGGACGCGTGGACGTCGGGGCAGTGGATGACGGAGAAGCCAGGCGGCTCCGATGTCGGGCGGACCGAGACCGTCGCCCGTCCGCTGCCCGACGGCGGGTACGCGCTGACCGGCGTGAAGTGGTTCACGTCCGCGACGACGGCTGACTGTGCGCTGGCGCTCGCCCGGACGCTGGACGCCGACGGCAACGGTGTGGCTGGCTCCCGCGGACTCGGCCTGTACCTGGTGGAGATGGTCGACCCGCGGGACGGGCGCCGTCAGATCGGCGACACGATTCGTGTGCGTCGGCTGAAGGACAAGCTGGGCACCAAGGCGTTGCCGACCGCCGAGCTGGACCTCGACGGCGCCTACGCAACGCCCGTCGGCCCGCCTCATCGTGGGGTGAAGACGATCAGCGGCATGCTCAGCATCACCCGGCTGTGGAACGCGATGTCCTCGGCGTCGGGCCTTGCCCGTGCGGTACAGCTGGCCCTGTCCTACGCCACCAGGCGGGAGGTGTTCGGCAAGCCCCTGGTCGAGCAGCCCCTGCATCGCGTGACGCTTGCCGAGCTGCAGGTCGACTACGAGGCCACGCTTGCCCTGGTCGTCCGGGCGTCGCAGCTGACCGGCCGGGTGGAGGCAGGCGTGGCCAGCGAGGCCGACGCACAGGTGCTGCGGGCGCTGATGCCGGTCACGAAGCTGTTCACCGCCAAGTACGCCGTGGCCGGCGCGTCGGAGGCGCTGGAGGCGTTCGGTGGCGCCGGCTACATCGAGAACACCGGCCTGCCGGCCCTGCTGCGCAACGCCCAGGTCCTCTCCATCTGGGAGGGCACCACCAACGTCCTCAGCCTGGACCTGCTGCGCGCGGCCGTGCGGGAGCACGCCCTCGCCCCCCTGCTGGCCGACGTGGCCGAGCGGATGGCCGGCGCCGACGTGCCGCAGCTGGCCGAGTCGGTGCGCCTCGTCGCGTCGCAGGCCCAGTCGCTCGGGGCGGCAGCCGCTGCGTGGGCCGACGCGGGCCAGGATGCCGTCGAGGCAGGCATGCGGGCCTTCGCCATGCGGGTGGGCACCGTCTACACCGCCGCCCTCCTGCTCGAGCACGCCGCGCACCGCCTGGCCAAGCACGACGACGCGGCCGCCGCGGTCGCCAACCGGTGGGTCCGGCGCGAACTCGGCGGTCCCGAGGACGTGTCCCCGGACCCAACCCGCTTGCGCCAGGCCGACGTCATCCTGCAGGCTCCGCTCGCCTCGATCGGCGGCACGACCTGATCACGGGCACGGGGGTGTAGCCCAACCGGCAGAGGCAACCGGCTTAAACCCGGTCCAGTACGGGTTCGAGCCCCGTCACCCCTACTCCACCGTCCGCGCACAAATCGGAGCAACCGGACACGCCAGGGTCTTCCGTTCGGTAACGTCGCTGACCCCTCACACCCACTGAGGACTGTCGAGCGGCGGTCGAGCACATCGGCAGCCGATGTCATGGAGGCGCTGTGTCCCGAAGAGTCCTTCCCCTTTTCCTGCTCGCCGGCGCGGTGGCGCTGGCGTCGATGCCCACGGCCATGGCCCAGCCCGCCAATGACGATTTCGGGGCACAGCCACCACAGATGGCGACTCCCTCGTCCGGGACCGCCCACGACAGCACAGTCGGGGCCACGAGCCAACCGGGGGAACCACTGCACGCCGGCACCGGCTCGAACTCCATCTGGAACAGCGCGATCAACAGCAGCGGACAGGACCTGCAGGTCGAAGTCACCATGACCCAGGCGGACTTCGACACGGTGATTGCCGCCTACACCGGGTCCAGCGTCGATTCGCTCACCGAGATCACGTCCAACGACGATGCCATCCCGGGGGATCCGACCTCCGGGAGCGCCATCTCCTTTCCGTTCCCTGACGGCGCCACCGTGCACATCGCCTACGCGGGATACCAGGGGCAGACCGGCAGCTATTCGCTCACCGTCCACATCACAGCCGCGTCCAGCGGTCCGCCGCCGTCCGGCGCGGCGCCCTCGACACGGTTCGCGCCTGCTGCCGGCACCGGCCAACCCGTCGAGGCCGCGCTGGGCGTGTCCGCGCGGGCCGTTGGTGATGGAGGCGCGAACGCCCTCGTCCTCGGCCGAAGCGACAACTTCGCGGACAACCTCGGCGGTGCCGTGCTCGCCCGCGTGGCCGGCGGTCCTTTGCTCCTGACCCCCCGAGACACGCTGGATCCCCGTGTGGATGCCGAGATCCGGCGAGTACTGGGTCCCGCCCCGGTGAACTGCCAGAACCTTCACGGGGGCAACGAGGCCCAGATCTACCTGCTCGGCGGAACCGCCGCGCTGGCCGAGGACGTCGAGATCGCGCTGATCCGTGCGGGCTACTGCACCAAGCGCGTGTCCGGCCCTTCGCGTTACGAGACCTCGGTCGCCGTCGCGACGCAAGTCGAGACGATCCTGCTGAACAACGGCGCCGGGACGACCTACCCCTACCTGATCGCCCGCGCCGACAACCCGGTCGACTCCGCCACCGGCGGTGCCTACGGCGGGCGGACGAACACCCCGATCCTCGTGACCAACAGCGATTCGCTGCACCCTGCGATCGAGCAGTACCTGTCCACAGGGACGTCCGGCGTCACCCTGCTGGGTGGAACGTCCGCCCTTGACCAGTCCGTGGAGGACCGGATCCGACAGATCGTGAGCCCTCAGGGAGCAGCCGTCGATCGGCTGGCCGGTGCATCGAGGGACGACACCGCCCGCGTCATCGCCCAGTCCTACGCCGCCGCCGTGCTGACCGCCGACGGCAGTCCCATCGACACTGCTGGAATCGTCAACGGGTTCCGCGACGACACCTGGGCCTTCGCGCTCACCCTCGGACCGGTCACCGACGGGCCGGTCCTGTATGTCCAGACCGACGACGTGCTTGGCACGACGACGAGCTTCCTGCAGGGAGTGGCACCGCTTGGTTCCGGGATCATCGCGGTCGGCAACTCCGGGCTGATCTCCGACACCACGTTGGCCGACGCCGCCAGAGCTGCCGGCTAGCCACCGCGGCCCCCACGACAGCTCCCCTTCGGGGCTGTCGCTGCATGCGTGGTCAGAACGCGGTCAAGCACCGTCGAGGTCAATCCGCCCAAAGGTCGGGGGAACCCCTGCCGATGGTGTCACGGGTACGCTCGGACCAGCGACGACGAGGAGGTCGAATGCCCGAGGCCATCAGCTGGGTCGTGTACGGCACCCTCGCGGTGGTCGCGACGATGTTCTGGCGGCGACGCCGGACCGTGCCGTCGGCGTGGTTGGCCGCGACCTTCGTCGTGCTCGGCGGCGTGGTGCTGCAGGGTGCCCTCGTCTCCCCGCCAGCCGACCCGCCTGCCCAGTTCAGCCCGTGGGAGGTCTACACCGACGTCATCGTCGTCGGGCTGCTGGGCTTTCCGTACCTGCTGCACCGCTTCGTGCGGTCGTTGCGTCCGACCCGCCGCCTGTCCGGCACGCTGGCCGACGTCGGCATGGCCGGCATCGTCGTGCTCACCTTCGCGATGCCCGCCTTCCCGGCCGACGGGGACTTCACCCCGGCACAGCAGATCGCCCAGGTCGTGATGCTGTCGTGGTGGGCCGTGCTGCTCGCCTCGGTCTCGTGGGTCCTGTGGCGCGCCGGTCGGGGCCGTCCCGGCATCATCAGGAGCCGCATGCGCCTGATGTCGGTTGCGGCGTTGCTGATCAACCTCGGGCTCCTCGGCTCCGTGCTCGGGGACGCCGAGGGACAGAACGCGGCCTACATCATCACCCAGGTCCTGGGATGGGCCAGCGCCGGCGCGTTCCTCCTGGCCTTCGAGCCGCCGCTGTTCGTCCGTCGCTCGTGGCGGGCCAAGGAGGAAACCGCCCTGCGGGTGGCCGAGAGCCGGTTGGTTGCCGCCACCAGCGCAACGGAGGCCGCGAACGCAATCGTCGACGCGGCCGCGGCCCTCGTGGGTGGCCACGCGGCCGAGGTGCGCGACGCCGACGGCGCGGTCCTCGCCCGCAGCACCAGCGAGCGTGACGACGACCCGGTCGACGATCGCCTGGAGGTGCGGCTGTCCCGTTCGACCGTCGTGGTCCACCGCTCGCGGCTGACACCGGTCTTCAGCGAGGGTGAGGAGGTGCTGCTGCGCCAGCTGTGCGGCCACCTCGACCTGGCGCTGGACCGGATCTCGGCGTTCGAGGCCAGCGAGCTGGCACTGCGGGAGGCAGAGCGGGCCAACACCGAGCTGTCGCAGCTGGTCTACGGCGTCAGCCACGACCTGCGCAATCCGCTGGTCACGGTCCTCGGCTTCCTCGACTTCATCACCGACGACGAGACCCCGCTCAGCGACACCCAGATCATGGCGCTGGAGCGGATCACCATCAGCGCCCGCTACATGGAGGGCCTGATCGACGACCTGCTCCAGCTCTCGCGTGTCGGCAGGACCGACAACGACCCCAAGCCGATCGCGATCGCCCCGCTCGTCGAGGACATCCGGACCGACCTCGTACCCCGGTTCCCCGACCTGGACATCAGCGTGGCGGGCGACGCGGACGTGCTGATCAACGAGGTCCGAGCTCGGCAGCTGTTCATCAACCTGCTGGAGAACGCCGCACGACACGGTGGACGCAGCCCGCTCCACGTGACGGTGACCTGTGTTTTGATCGACGACGGAATGGCAACGATCGAGGTCGCCGACGACGGCGTCGGCATTCCCGACGAGCACCGTGACCGGGTGTTCCAGATCTTCCAGCGATTGGACCGATTCGATGCTCGCACCAAGGGCAGCGGCATCGGGCTGACCATGTGCCGCAAGATCACAGAGGACGTGGGAGGCGGTATTGTGATCGCCGACTCCACTTCCGGGACGACCTTCCGTATCACCCTCCCGGCGGTTCCTCCCGGCCAGCCATCACCCGGCCCGCTTGCCTCCAGCCAAGAGAGAAAGCCTTGATCCACATGCGCCTGGTCAGAGTCCTCATCGCAGAGGACAACGAGGACCATCTGTTCCTGGCCCGCGTTGCCCTCCAGGCCGTGCAGGGCGTGCAGATCGAGGTCGTTGCCGTGCAGGACGGGCAGGAAGCCCTGGACTACCTCCACGGCCGTGGCCAGTACGACGGTCGCGAGCTGCCCCACCTGATCCTGCTGGACCTGTCCATGCCGCGGAAGGACGGGCTCACGGTCCTCAAGGAGCTCCGTGCCGACGAGATGCTGCAGTCGCTGCCGGTCGTCGTGCTCACCTCCAGCGACAGGCCGGAGGACGTCAACGCCGCCTACGCCCTGGGCGCCAACTCCTACGTGAACAAGGCCAAGGGGCTCTCCAACCTGGCCGACTACTGGACCCAGACCGCCAACCTGCCCGATCCCGCCTTCAGGCGCTGACGCCCGGCGGGGTCATTCGCCCCATTCGGCCGGGCGATCGACCACCTCGGCACGACGCAGGCCATCCCGATCGACCACGTAGAGGTCGGCGACGAAGGGCATCGCCCCGCCGGCCACGTGACCCGGGACGAGCAAGGGCGCGGTGATGGTCACGTCGGCGCTGACGGTCTCCCCCACCATGCCGCGTTCGGGGTCGATCCCGCTCGGCAGGTCAACCGCCACGATCGGGGCCGCCACGTCACGCAGAGCACGCACGAGCCCCAGCAGCGGGTCGGCCAGTAGCCCCCGCAGCCCTCGGCCGACGAGGGCATCCACGATGATGCTGGCCCCGATGAGGGTGTCGCCGTCGACCCCGTCGATCCCACCAGCAGCCTCGACGACCACGACGTCCTCGCCTCCGGCGCGAAGGATGTCCGCGGCGGCCCGCCCCACGGCACCGACCCGTCCGGGACCGCACAGGACGACGACCGGTCCGTCGACGGCCACCGGCCCCCCACGCCCCTCGAGCTGGACCAGCAGCCGCTGCACCGCCTCGGCAACGCCCCCGGCCCACGCCTGCCGGTCGGCGTGCGTCGGTGCCTCGGCGCCTGCGGATGCCGCTGTCGGCGTGTGCACCTGGCGGGTGGCGACGTCACCGAGTCGAGGACGCGGCGTCGGCGCGCCAGGGACCGGCAGGGTCTCCCACGGTCGCACGAGTCGATCGTCCGCCAGGTCGTTCGGCCGGCGTCCGTTGCTCCAACCGGGCAGGGCAAGGTCCAGCAGCACGCCCGTGACGACCGCGGTGGCCCCCCACAGCAGGTCGCCGTCGTTGAGCTGCCAGGCCCACGTCGACCCCGCCGCGCTGAGCGGGACGGCACGCCATCGTTCCTCCTCGCGCAGCGAGAAGATGTCGACGTGCAGGATCTCCGCCACCTCGGCCTCGGCGGCCCGCAGCGGATGCGGGCGACGCCACACGCCAACGACGGCGGACATCCAGAAGCGTGACGGGGGGATGTAGAAGGCGGGCAACCGGCCCACGACCTCGACCGAGGTGGGGTCGAGGCCCACCTCCTCGTCGGCCTCCCGCAGGGCTGCGTCGACGACGGACTCGCCGGGGTCGACCCGTCCACCGGGAAAGCTGATCTGGCCGGGGTGGCTCGACAGGTGCGCCTGCCGACGCGTGTAGAGGATGCGGGCGCCACCGTCGTCGTCGGTGGGCTCCAGCAGCAGCAGAACGGCGCCCCGTCGTGCCGTGACGGGCGCGTCGATGCTGTCGGCCGGCAGGGTCGCCAGGCCGCGCTGCAGCTCGTCCAGCAGTGGCTGCATGCTCATCGGGGGGTGCGCATCGGCATGACGGTGAACCGGACGAGCACAGGAAATCGCTCCTCGACGTGTGTGGCGGGTGGTACCGAAGGTCTCGAGATGATGGTGCAAACGTTGCAAACACCAACCTTTGCACTGTTCTCAACGCCATCCGGCCTTCTCGCCGGGGTCGTCGTTGCCTAATCTCGCAGCACGCCGAGCAGCCCGCACCGGGCCGGCATCCCGCCCGATGTCCAGATCAGGAGTTCACCCATGGTCGCAGCCACCTATGCCGACTACGCCGAAATCGACGAGTTCGAGGAGACGATCAAGGCCTGGCGCCGCGGCGAGGTCGACGACACGACCTTCCGCGGCCAGCGCCTGCACATGGGCACCTACGGCATCCGCAACTCCGACGCGCACATGATCCGTGTCAAGGTCCCCGGCGGACTGCTCGAGCCGGACCACCTCGACGCGGTCGCCGACATCGCCGAGGCCCACTCCCGCGGGTTCGCGCACCTCACGACACGGCAGAACTTCCAGGTGCACTTCGTGGAGACCGACGAGGTCCCGGCGCTGATGCGTCGCCTGGCCGACGCCGGCCTGACCACCCGTGAGGCGTGCGGCAACAGCGTCCGGACGATCACGCAGTCGCACCTGGTCGGCATCGACCCGGAGGAGGTCGTCGACACCAGCCCCGCCGCCGAAGCGATCACCCGGTACTTCCTGCGCCACCCGCTGACCCAGCAGCTGCCGCGCAAGTTCAAGATGGCCTTCGACGGCTCGACGCGCGACCACGCCCAGCTGGGCATCCACGACATCGGCTTCCTCGGCGCGCTCGACGGCGAGGGCAACCCCGGTTTCCGACTGTTCGTCGGTGGTGGGCTGGGGTCCGCCCCCCGCGAGGCCGACCTGCTCGAACCCTTCACCCCGCCGGAGCGCGTGCTCCCGACCGTGGAGGCGATCCTGACGGTCTTCGACGAGCACGGCGAGCGCAAGAACCGCGTCCGTGCCCGCATGAAGTTCCTCCTCAACAAGTGGGGCATCGAGCGGTTCCGCGCCGCGGTCGAGACCGTCCGCATCCGCCTGGAGCGCGAGAACACCTACCCCGCCTTCGAGGTCCCGACCAAGCCGGCCGCCGACGCGGCGCTGGCCGACCTGCCCCTCCCCCCGGCGGGCGACGCGCTGGACGGCGACCAGGTCGCCGCCTACGAGCGCTGGCGGGACACCAACAGCTTCGCCCACCCTTCGGGCAGCGGCGGGGTGGCCTACGGCGCCTACGCCACGTTCCACCTCGGCGACGTCACCAGCGCCCAACTGCGCGCACTGGCCAAGGTGTGGCGCGAGCTGGGCGAGGACGTGCAGGTCCGGACGACCATCCGCCAGAACCTGCTGTTCGTGGGGCTGACCGCGGCACAGGTACCGGTCCTGTGGGCGACGCTCGAGGCGGAGAACATGGCGCTGGCCCGGGCGGAGAAGTCCGGCGACGTCGTCTCGTGCCCCGGTGCGGAGACGTGCAACCTGGCCGTCACCGCCTCCCGTGGGCTGGCCGGTGCGGTGACCGACGCCCTGGAGGCCAACGGCCTGCACGAGATCGAGAACCTGCGCATCAACATCTCCGGTTGCCCCAACGCCTGCGGCCAGCACACGACGGCGGACCTGGGCTTCTCGGGCATGTCACGACGTGACCCCGACGGCAACGAGGCCCCCGGCTATCGCGTCTACGTCGGTGCACGAGTGGGCGACGGTGGGGCCAAGTTCGGGCACTACGTGGCCAAGGTCCCCGCGAAGAAGGCGCCGGACGTCGCGGTCCTGCTGCTGGAGCGCTACGCCGGCGAACGCGACCTCGGCGAGGCGTTCGCCGACTGGGTCGCCCGAGTCGACCCCAAGTCGCTGAAGGCCACGCTCAAGGAGTTCGACGCCATGCCAACGCTGGAGGAGGACCCGGACTTCTACACCGACTTCGGCAACTCCGAGCGGTTCTCGGTCCAGATCGGCGAGGGCGAGTGCGCCTGATCCAGCCGCTCCGGCGAGCCTGAGGGGGCTCGCCGGACGGACGCCGAAAAAGATTCCGAAGAAAACCGTCACACAGCCGAACACCTCTCGTTGTGACCGGCAACGAGAGACCAGTCCCGAATCGACCTCCCGCCCCACCAGGCAGGAGGTCGCTTCGGTTTTGGCGTCAACAGGTGCGTGTCGAAAATCGGGCCACCCATCGTGATTACCCGACACGCGTCGGTCAGGCCCGACCACCCCGACCCCGACCATGTCGGAAAATGGGCCGCCCGTCGTGAATACCCGACACGCCTAGTACAGGGAGCGGGCGATGCCGTCGAGGATGTCGGTTTCGCTGACGACGACCTCGGCGAACCCGAACCGGTCGAGGACCCCGTCCAGGATCAGGGCGCCAGCGGCGATGACGTCGGCCCGGCCCGGCTCGACCCGCAGCCGGGACACGCGCTCGGCCGTCGGCATGGCGCACAGCCGCAGGGCCAGGTCGGCCACGGTGGAGGCGGACAGGCGAACGCCGTGGACGGCCCCGTCACGCCACTCCCCCAGCCCCAGATGCACCGCGGCCAGGGTGGTCACGGTGCCGGCCGTGCCGACCAGCACGTCGCCCGGCTGTATGGCGACCAAGCGCCTGACCTCCTCCATCTGCTCGGCGACCGTCGCGCGGGCCGCCTGGACCTGTGAAGGGGAGGGTGGGTCGTCGTGCAGGTGCCGTTCGGTCAGCCGGACCGAGCCCAGCTGGCGAGACGTCGAGGCCAGGACGTGGGCGGTGCCACGGACGAGCTCGGTCGACCCGCCACCGATGTCGAGGACGACCACCGGCCCCTCGACGTCACCCAGGCCCGAGACGGCACCGTCGAAGGCCAGCGCGGCTTCCTGGTCCCCGCTCAGGACCTCCGGTGCCACGCCGGTGGTGGCGACCACGGCGTCGCGGAACTGCGCGGCGTTGGCGGCGTCACGCGCGGCCGACGTGGCGGTGATGCGGACCCGCGTCGCCCCAAGGGCCACCCAGCGGTCGTGGTAGTCCGCCAGCGCCGCGATCGTGCGGTCCACGGCGGCCCGGTCCAGCTGGCCGGTCCGGTCCACCCCGGCGCCCAGCCGGGTGATGCGCAGCTGGCGGTCGAGGGGCTGCATGCCCCCGTCCGAGGTGGGCCGGGCAGCGAGCAACCGGACGGAGTTGGTCCCGATGTCGACGGCAGCGACGACGTCCCCCGCGCGGTCGTCCCCCGCGCGGTCGTC
>Ga0207908_1000232_pt1 | contig 17296 bp, 15 predicted proteins | sample MalvirmetagMSP81_FD_184224 | JGI IMG/M metagenome (GOLD analysis project Ga0207908, IMG submission 184224) | Marine viral communities from the Deep Pacific Ocean - MSP-81 (SPAdes) | ecosystem: Environmental > Aquatic > Marine > Oceanic | place: Pacific Ocean | collected 2011-04-18
AGAGCGATACCAACACCGATCATGGTTACGGCGTCCAGCAGGCCTGCAACGATGAACATTTTAACCTGCAGCATCGGGGTCATTTCCGGCTGACGCGCAGCGCCTTCCAGGAACTTGCCACCGAGGATACCAAAGCCAATCGCAGTACCCAGGGCACCCAGGCCAATCAGCAGTGCAACGGCAATAGCGGTCATTCCAACTACAGTTTCCATGATAACTCCCAGTTTTCAGTTAGGTTTTTCAGTTTAAGGGTTTAGGGTTTAGAACTACGGCTTAATGGTGTCCGATCAGTGACTGTCTTCGTGAGCCATGCTCAGGTACACGATCGTCAACATCATAAAGATGAATGCCTGCAGGGTGATAACCAGAATGTGGAAAATCGCCCAGGGTACAGACAGTGCCCACTGTGCCCAGAACGGCAGCAGTGCAATCAGGATAAAGATCAGCTCGCCTGCGTACAGGTTACCGAACAGACGCAGCGCCAGTGAGATCGGCTTGGCGATCAGGCTCACGCCTTCCAGCAGGAAGTTGATCGGGACAAGCAAAATCTTCAGGAACAGGTTGTCTGAAGAGAAGGGGTGCAGGGTCAGCTCACCAACGAAGCCACCCACGCCCTTCACTTTCAGGCTGTAATAGATGATCAGAGCGAATACGGACAGGGACATACCCAGAGTTACGTTTACATCCGTAGTCGGAACGACCTTCATGTATTCCAGACCCATCAGGTGGAACAGCTGGGGCAGGAAGTCCACGGGCACCAGGTCCATCAGGTTCATCAGGAATACCCAGCAGAAGATGGTCAGCGACAGCGGCGCAATCACCTTGTTCTTGCCGTGGAAGGTTTCCTTGACGCTCTGATCGACAAACTCAACCATCACTTCCACAAAGTTCTGGAGCCCGCCGGGCTGGTCTGAGGTGGCGCGCTTGGCGGCCAAGCGGAAAATAAACAGGAACAGGGCACCGAGGGCGACTGCCCAGCCCAGTGAATCGATGTGCAGAGCCCAGAAGCCCATGTCGGATGCTTCCCTGCCGGTGTGAGCCAGCGTCCAGGTTGCATCTTGAAGTACGGTACCGTCGGCACGCTCATAGCCTGCCGGAAGTTTACCGTAGGTGAGGTTCTGGAGGTGATGCTGGATATATTCGGATGCACTTCCTGCCATAACGGTTTCCCAGGTCCAGTTAGCTTTGCTGCGTATTGCTGCCCGCCAGAAGCGGTGTCAACCAGTTGGTGACCAGCATGATCGCAAATGTTAAAAAAAGTGCCGCAATATCAAGCGGCTGAATCCATTTGAACACCATCGTGAAAAAGATGGCGCACAGGATGAGCTTTCCGGCCTCACCCTGGTAAAAAGAAGTCATGATCTGTTTGGCAGACCGCGCGCCGGAGAAGCGGAATGCCTTAAGCGCAAAATAACCGTGGGGCAGCAGAAAAATGAGACCGCCCAGCAGCGCTGAATAACCGGAAACCTGACCGCGGAACGCGAGAAATGCCAGGCTGACCAAGACGAGTACCACACTTTCTATAACAAACCATCGTGTGATGGGCGGGCGTCGTATCCCGCTCGGCGTTGTCTTCGTCATTTTTTTCCCGAGAGTACGGTGCTTTTTGTCGATGTTGCATGAAAAGTGAGCAAATACACCGATACGAGCGCCGCAGATTATAGGTGTTCAATGTGCACGAATCAACAAAACTGGATTCCGCAAGCCCCGGTCACAAAAGGCATAACCACAGTGGCTCTCGACATCTGCATACAAATAGACGGCCGCCTATCTTTTAACCACTACATGTTGTGTGATTCACCGGGTATGAACTTTCGCAGTTCTACGAAAGACCAAGAAAAACGGGCCAAATTACTTGATATGGCCGAGAATTCCGTCGAGCTCGTCCAGTGAACTGTATTCGATCACCAGCTTGCCCTTGCCACGTTGACCATGGGCAATGGAGACCCTAGCTCCAAGGCGCTCAGCCAAGTCATCCTGCAAGGCGCGGATGTTGGGATCGACCGCGGTCTCGCGGCCGGATTTCTGGTCTGGCTTTTCCTGCTGGACCCGGCGCACTAACGCCTCGGTCTGGCGCACGGACAGGGATTTGGCGACCACCTGCTTGGCAACCTGCATCTGCTGCTCCGGGGGCAGGGTCAACATGGCACGGCCATGGCCCATTTCCAGATCGCCGTGTTCCAGCATCAGACGAACGTCTTCGGTCAGACCGATTAGGCGCAACAGGTTGGTGATGGTGGTGCGGGACTTACCCACAGCCTCGGCGACCTGAGCCTGGGTCAGGCCGAACTCGTCCTGCAGGCGCTGCAGGGCAAAGGCTTCTTCGATCGGGTTGAGATTTTCACGCTGGATGTTTTCGATGAGCGCCATGGCAATGGCGGCGTCGTCGGGCACATCCCGAATGATGGCGGGAATGCTGTCGAGCTCCGCCATCTGGGTGGCGCGCCAGCGGCGCTCGCCGGCAATCAGCTCGTAACGGCCTTCGGCAATGGGACGCACCACCACCGGCTGCATCACCCCTTGCTGACGAATGGAATCTGCCAGTTCCTGCAGCGCCGCCGGATCCATGTCCCGGCGTGGCTGGAAGCGGCCACGCTGGATGAGGTCAATGGGGACCTCGCGCAGCTCCCCATCGTGGTCCTTCAGTTCCTGGTCGAGATTGACCTTGGAGCCTGCTAGCAGGGCACCCAGTCCGCGCTCGCCCAATCCTCGTTTCTTCGCCGCCATGGTGTCAGTCATTCTTCCCGTTGAAATTCGTTGTGCGTTATGGAGTGACAGGGCGGTATGTTACACCGCCACCGGCGCGGATGTCTTTGTTGAGCCGTGGCGCCTGACCATTTCACCGGCCAGGGCCAGGTAGGCCACGGCACCCTTGGAAGCGCGGTCGTATTTCAGCGCCGGCATGCCGTAACTGGGCGCCTCGGCTAGGCGAACGTTGCGGGGAACCACCGCCCGGTAAACCTTATCGCCAAAATACTCGCTGAGCTGACCGGATACGTCCAGGGTCAGGCTGTTGCGCGGGTCGTACATGGTGCGCAGTATGCCTTCCAACTGCAGATTCGGATTGACCGTTTCCTGGATCTGTTCAACCGTGTTCATCAACGCCGCCAGACCTTCCAGCGCGTAATATTCACACTGCATGGGAATCAGTACGGAATCGGCCGACGACAGCGCGTTGACGGTCAGCAGGCTGAGCGACGGCGGGCAGTCGATCAGGATGTAATCGTAGTTGTCCCGAACCGTGTTCAGGGCAAGGCGCAACCGATGCTCGCGGCCGATCTCATTCATCAGTTCGACCTCCGCCGCGGTGAGGTCGCCGTTGGCGGGCAGAATATCAAAGCCGGACGCTTCCGCCAGGAAGATGACTTCGGCTGCAGTGGCGCGCTTGGTCAGCAGGTCATAGCCCGATAGCTCCAATGCGTTTTTATCCACACCACTGCCCATGGTGGCATTACCCTGGGGATCCATGTCCACCAGCAGAACCCGGCGCTTGGTGGCGGCCAGTGAAGCAGCAAGGTTGACGCAGGTGGTGGTTTTCCCCACACCGCCTTTTTGATTGGTCACTGCAATCACGCGCGCCATGTCTCGCCTCCTGTTCGCGGGTTACTGGGAATGATCTGCCCGGGTGACCACCAGCAGGTGACGGTCGCCATCGGCTCCGGGGACTTCCAGGGAATGGCTGGATTTTACCTGCCAACCGGCCGGAAGCGCAGCCACTTCATCATCCGGAAACTGACCTTTCATGGCAAGGAACTCGCCGCCATTTGCCAGCAAATCGCCGCACCAGGTGACCAGGTTCTCGAGTGCCGTGAAAGCCCGACTACTGATCTGGGTGAACGGCTGCTCTGGCGTGCAGGCTTCGGCCCGGCCGTGGATAACGTCAACGTTGCCAAGCCCGAGTTCCAGCACGCACTGATTCAGGAACCGGGTTTTCTTGCCATTGCTGTCGAGCAAGGTAAACCGGCGCTCCGGCAGGGCAATGGCCAGGGGGATACCAGGCAGCCCGCCGCCGGCACCCACATCCAGCAGATGCTCGGTATGAACCCGGGACAAAATGCTGAGGCTGTCCAGCAATTGCCGGGACACCATCTCGCGCTCATCGCGCACTGCGGTCAGGTTGTAGGCCCGGTTCCATTTGTTGAGCAGATTCAGGAAGGCCAGCAACTGCTGTTGCTGGGCCTCGCTCAGGGACACATCCATCGCCACCAGCCCGTCCCGGAGCTGGCGCTGCCAGAGTGAATTAGTCATGGGATCAGATCAGGCACTCTGCTTGCGCAGCAGGTCGCGCTTTTTCAGGTGCACCAAAATCTGGCTGATCGCCGCCGGGGTTACACCCTGAACCCGGGACGCCTGGGCCACGGTTTCCGGGCGCACTTCCTTGAGCTTCTGCTTGATTTCATTGGACAGACCACCAATGACGTCGTAATCCAGATCCACCGGCAATTCGGTGTTCTCATTACGGCGCAGACGTTCAATCTCATCCGCCTGACGGGAGATGTAGCCCTCGTACTTGATCTCGATCTCCACCTGATCGGCGACGTTCGGATCTTCCGCGCTGTCGGCACCGATTTCGGCAATGTGGCCGTAGGCGATCTCCGGCCGACGCAGCAGCTCGGCCAGGGACTGGTCCCGGGTCATCGGCTGCTTGAGGAAACCGTTGGCCCGCTCCCCGGCGTCGGTATTCGGGTGAATCCGGGTGGTTTCCAGCCGACGGCGCTCCTGAGTGATGCCCTCGCGCTTGTCGTTGAACACCTGCCAACGATGATCATCCACCAGGCCCAGCTTGCGGCCGGTTTCGGTCAGGCGCAGATCGGCATTATCCTCGCGCAGGATCAAGCGGTATTCAGCACGGCTGGTGAACATGCGGTAGGGCTCACTGGTACCCATCGTGATCAGATCGTCCACCAGCACACCCAGGTAGGCTTCGTCCCGGCGCGGATACCAGGAGTCTTTGTCCTGGGCCCGCAACGCGGCGTTGATGCCCGCCAGCAGTCCCTGTGCGCCCGCTTCCTCGTATCCGGTAGTGCCGTTGATCTGGCCGGCAAAGTACAGGCCCTGGATAAACTTGGTTTCCAGGGTGTGGCGCAGATCCTGGGGATTCAGGTAATCGTACTCGATGGCGTAACCCGGACGGGTAATGTGGGCATTCTCGAAGCCCGGAATCGACCGTACCGCCTGCAACTGGATGTCGAACGGCAGACTGGTGGAGATCCCGTTGGGGTAGAGCTCGTTGGTGGTCAGGCCCTCGGGCTCAACAAAAATCTGGTGCGAATCCTTATCGGCAAAGCGGTTGACCTTGTCCTCAATGGACGGGCAATAGCGCGGTCCAACACCCTCAATGCTACCAGCGAACATCGGCGAACGATCAAAACCGCTGCGGATGATGTCGTGGGTATGCTCGGTGGTGCGAGTGACATAACAGCAGATCTGCTCGGGGTGCTGGTCGCGGCTGCCGGTAAATGACATCACCGGAGCCGGGTTATCGCCCCATTGTTGTTCCATCACCGAGAAGTCCACGCTGCGGGCATCAATTCGCGGCGGCGTACCGGTCTTCAGTCGACCGACGTTGAACGGCAATTCCCGCAGACGCTGGGCCAGCGCGTTGGCCGGGGCATCACCGGCGCGACCGCCGGAATGGTGCTGCATGCCGATGTGGATAACTCCGCCCAGGAAAGTGCCGGTAGTCAGTACCACGGTCTTGGCATTGAAGCGGATCCCGGTCTGGGTAACCACCCCGGTGACCTGGTCGTTTTCCACAATCAGATCATCAGCCGCCTGCTGGAACAGGGTCAGATTGGGCTGGCTTTCCAGCACTTCCCGGATCGCCGCCTTGTACAACACCCGGTCGGCCTGAGCGCGAGTGGCGCGCACGGCCGGTCCCTTCCGGCTGTTCAGAACCCGGAACTGGATACCGGCCCGGTCGGTCGCCGTGGCCATGACACCGCCAAGGGCGTCGATTTCCTTCACCAGGTGGCTCTTGCCAATGCCACCGATGGCGGGGTTGCAGGACATCTGGCCCAGGGTCTCGATGTTATGGGTCAGCAGCAGGGTCTGCGAGCCCATGCGCGCCGCGGCCAGCGCGGCTTCAGTACCGGCATGGCCACCACCAATGACAATGACATCGAAACGGGTTGGAAAATCCACAGTTCACCTCGGAAATCGGGGGATAAAAACAGGGCGGCGAGTATAACGCCTCGGCCACCGAATTGCAGTTGGAATGTGCAAATTTTAACCAGAGTCAGGCGGTGTTGAAAGCCAACAACACCCCAGGCACCGGAAAATCCCGCCCTTTTCCTGTGGATGACGTTAGTGGATAACCGAAATACATCGGCTTTTCAAATGCTTGTACAGCTCTTCTGAGAAAAGTTTTTAAGACAGTTATCCACACATTCAAGCATGGGTTAACCGCCCGAAAAAAACACTTAACTAACTGTTTTAATTTATATTAAAAAAATTCATCCAGAGGTTTTCCGACGTTTATTCAATTAATTATCCACAGATTTCACCGGCTCCAGCCGGCGCAGACGCCAGACCACCAGCCAGACCGCGGCATTAAGCAACGACAACAGCAGGAAAAATCCCGGAATGGATACTTCCAGTACCCCCAGCACCAGAATACCCACCACGGCACTGACCACCATGAACAGGGCATTGATAACATTGAGGGCGGCAATGATCCGGGCGCGCTTGTGATCCGGCGTCTCGTGCTGGATGAACGCGTACAACGGGACGATGAACAAGCCGCCGCAGACACCGATGCCCACCAGATCCAACAGCACTCGCAGGTACACGGGATCGGTCAGCAGGGTCAGCCAGGTCGATTGCATCGGCGACTCGGGCACTGCAAAGAACAGATCAACGCCCAACAGGGTCAGGCCAAGGGCGCCCCAGGGCACCGGTACCAGGGAAATGCGATGACGGGTCAGCCGTTCACAGAGCATGGCACCCACTGAAATCCCGACGATGAACGTCGACAGCAACAGGGTGACCACGGTTTCATCCCCAAGCAGACTGGTACGGGCAAAGTTCGGGAACTGGGTCAGGTAGGCGGCGCCGAGAAACCAGAACCAGGAAATGGCCAGCACCGCCAGCAGCACCCGGCGCCTCTCGGCGGCAATGACCATCAACTGCCAGGTTTCCTGTACCGGTCGCAAACGGATCGCAGCCGCCACACTCCGATCGCCGGTTGGCGGTACCTGGCGAGCGGCAACATAGCCCAATATCGCCATCACCAGCACCCCCACGGCAGTCATTTTCGCGGCCAGGTCGTACCCCATCAGCAGTCCGGCGACGATGGTGCCCAGCAGGATGGCGACGAAGGTGCCCATGCTGACCAGGCCATTGCCGCCAACCAGTTCGTCATCGGCCAGCACCTGGGGCAGGATCGCGTATTTCACCGGCCCGAAGAAGGTGGACTGGGTACCCATCAGGAACAGCAACACCAGCAGCAGCTCATACCAGCCAAACCACAGACCAACCGAGGCCAGCGCCATGATGACAATTTCCGCCAGTTTGACGGTGCGTATGATCCGGGCCTTTTCGTAGTTGTCCGCCAGCTGGCCGGCAATGCCGGAGAACAGGAAGAACGGCAAGATGAACAGAAACGCCGCCAGATTGACCACCACATTGACCGACAACCCCATCAGGCCACCGGCGCTGAAGGTGATCAGCAGCAACAGGGCGTTCTTGTACAGATTATCGTTAAAGGCGCCGGAGAACTGGGTCAGGTAGAACGGCAAAAACCGCCGCTGTCCCAGCAATCGAAACTGGCTGTGTGGCTCCATGAATCATCCTGTTTTAGTGCACAACGCGGTCATAAACGCCCAAGACGCACCGAGGTCGTGCAAACCCGCCGAGTCAATTTGTATTGAATCCAGTTTTCTGCCAGTCGCCGCAGGCTTGGCGGTACTGGTTAATTCTGGCACGAAATCCGCTAGTTAGATGTCTTTTAGTGCTTCCAATTCACGGCCAGGACGGCTCTAACACCAGCAAGATTCGAGGTTGCTGAATGAGCAGCGTAGTCCGACTTTCCCGCCGAAGCCATGCCCGTGCTCAACCCGGGCAGGACATTATCCACAGCCATGATTTCAGATCGGCGTATCAACCGATCCTGAGTCCGACCCACCAGAAACTGGTTGGCTATGAAGCACTGGTCCGGGTCAGTCAGCACGACCAGCCTGTTGCGCCGATCAGCCTGTTCGAGCAGGCCGCCGCTCTGGGCCAGACCCCGGAACTCGATCGGCACCTGCTGCATATGCACCTGGCGAATTTCGCCGCCGGTGATAGTCCGGTCTGGCTTTTCCTGAACATCAATCCTGACACTTGCGTGCATCCCGAGGCGTCACTCGAGCGACTTTCCGACCACTGCCATCGCAACGGTATCCAGCCAGACAGAGTGGTACTGGAGCTGGTGGAGACGGCTTCGGAAGACCCCGAAGCATTAATGGTATTTATCCACAACGCCAAGACCCTCGGTTTCCAGATCGCCATTGATGACTTCGGGATGGGGGACTCAAACTTCGAGCGCCTGTGGCAAATCAATCCCTTGATCGTAAAACTGGATCGCAGCCTGCTGGTCAATGCCGAGAAGAACAACCGCGCCCGGCTGTTGTTGGAAAGTCTGGTTCGGATGATACGGGAAAGCGGCAGCCTGGTGCTGCTGGAAGGTATCGAGACCCAGGAACAGGCCAGAATTGCCCTGGCAGCGGAAGTCGATCTGTTACAGGGCTTTCTGCTCGGCAAGCCTGAGAGCATTACCCCTGGCGTTGTGGATAAGTCCGAAGCCAGGCTCCATGACGTCCTGCTCGACTCAGACGAATGGTCGTTGCAGGATCTCCAGAATCAAGAGAGTTACCTGCGCCTGTTGCGGTTCGAGATCATGGACGCCTGCCATGAACTGGCTCGTGGCAATGATTTTCGAGACGCCTGCCAGCGCCTGCTGGAGCAGGCCGGGGTGAAACGTTGCTTCCTGCTGGACAGCAACGGTGTTCAGCAGGGAAACCTTGCTCGCGCCGGCCACGACCTGAACCGGGGGCGGTTCAACCCCCTGTACCATTCGGCCGGCGCCCGCTGGGAGCACCGGGAGTATTTCCGCAATGCCCTGGAGCGGCCCCAGAAAATCAGCAGCTCACGGCCTTATGTCGGGCTACCCGACGCCAAGCGCACCATTACATTATCCACAAGCCTGTATACCGAGGCGGGTGCCCAGGTATTCTGCGTAGACATCCACCCCGACGAAGTGCTGTCGGGCCAGATGTCATTCCCATCGACCCTCTAAGCCCTGGTTCTAACGCAAGCGCTTAACTCTCGGTGAGTGTCAGAAATCGTCAGCCCGCTTTTGCGGCGCGCCCGAGATGACAGCTCCCCCAGCGGGGCCACCGGCCTGACGCTCCAACTCCTTCTCAACCGCATTCGCCGACTTGGCAAAGCCCGCCAGCAGGTTGTACAGCACCGGGATGATGAATAGGGTCAGCGTGGTCGCAAACACCAGCCCACCCAGGATCACCACACCAATCGCTGCGCGGCTCTCGGCGCCGGCACCGGTCGCAATCACCAGGGGCACGGCACCAAACACGGTGGAAATGGTGGTCATCAGCACCGGCCGGAAACGCAGGCTCGCCCCTTCCAGAATAGCGTCTTTGACCGCGTAGCCCCGATCCCGTAGCTGATTGGCAAACTCGACAATCAGAATGCCATTCTTGGCCATGAGTCCCAGCAACATGATGATGCCAATCTGGCTGTAGATGTTCAGGCTGATGCCCGACCACCAGAGCGCCAACAGGGCACCGGTTACCGCCAGCGGCACCGACAGCATGATAATCAGAGGGTGGATCCAGCTTTCAAACTGAGCCGCCAGCACCAGGAACACGATCACAAAGGCCAGCCCGAAGGTCAGGTAGATGGCAGCGGACGACTCCTGAAATTCCCGGGACAGGCCCTGATAACTGACCCGCGCCTCCGGAGGCAAGTTATCCACAGCCAGGTTATTCAGATAGGTCAGGGCCGAACCCAGATCGTAACCGTCTGCCAGAGAAGCACTGATCACCACCGCAGGTAGCCGGTCGATGCGACGAAGATCCGGGTTGGCGCCGGTTTCTTTAACCGATACCAGGGCCTGCATCGGAATCAGGGTGCCGCCCTCCCGGGGACGCAGGTATATCTGACCCAGGTCTGCCGGTGTCGCGCGCTCGGCATCGGCCGCCTGTACAATAACATCGTACTCCCGGCCGCGATCCAGGTAGGTTGTTACTTGGCGTGACGCCAGCATGGTTTGCAGGGTCAGGCCTACATCCTCGACGGTAATATCCAGGTCGGCGGCCCGCTCGCGATCAATCGACACCCGCAGTTCCGGACGGGTCAGTTCGAAATCCGTTTCCAGGTTCAGCAGATTGGGGTTGTCCTTGGCCCGCTCCACCAGCTCGTCACTCCAGGCCTGCACCGATTCATAATCCGGGCCGGCGACCACAAACTGCACCGCCTGGTTGAAGCCCCGTTGTCCCAATCCCGGTGGGTTCACCGCCACGATCCGGATACCCGAGATCTGGCTAAGTTTGCCCCGCAATTCACTGGTGATTTGCTGTTGCTTGGTGCTCCGTTCTTCCCAGGGCACCAGGCCCATAATCATGAAGGCGTTATCTTCCTCGTCCCGGAAGCCGACGATCGACAGCAACCGGTTCGCTACCCCGGATTCCAGGTACGGCAACAGCTCCGCTTCGGCCTGGCGCACATAGTGATCGGTGAATTCCACCGTCGATCCCCGGGGTGCACTGGCCGGCATGATGATAATGCCCCGGTCTTCGGTCGGCGCCAGTTCCTGAGGCAATTGCGGGAACACCACGGCCGCCAGGATCATCCCGGCCAGCCCCAATCCCAGCAACAGCCCCGGCTGGTTCAGGGAAAACCGCAACAGGCGCTGATAACCGTGGGTCAGGCCATCCAGTACTTTCTCGCTGGCCGCCCACAGGCGATGACCTTCCGCAGTTTCCGGGCTGTGGCGCAGCCACTTGGAACACAGCATCGGCGCCAGGGTGAGCGCCACCAAACTGGACACCACCACCGCAGCCGCCAGGGTGAAACCGAATTCGGCGAACAGCCGGCCAATGTTGCCGCCCATAAACGAGATGGGTACAAACACCGCGACTAACGTGAGGGTGGTGGCGATTACGGCAAAGGCCACCTGCTTGGCGCCGCGATAAGACGCCAGCAGCGGCGGCTCGCCATTATCGATACGGCGCTGGATGTTCTCCAGCATGACGATGGCGTCGTCCACCACCAGGCCGATGGCGAGGATCACGGCCAGCAGGGTCAACACGTTGATCGAGAAGCCCAGGAAACCGAGGCCGATAAAGGCGCCAATCACCGCCACCGGAATAGTCACCGCCGGAATCAGGGTGGCGCGCCAGGAGCGCAGGAACAGGAAAATCACCAGGATCACCAGGGAGACGGCAATGGCCAGGGTGATTACCACCTCCTTGATGGAGGCGCGGATAAAAATCGATTCGTCGTAGCTCTCGGCGATGGTGACTTCCGGGGGCAGGGTTTCGCGGATATTCTCAAGTTCGGCCTGAACCGCATCGGACACCGCCACGGTGTTGGCCTTGGACTGACGGATGATGCCCATGCCAATGGCGGTCTGGCCATTAGCCCGCAAGCGACCGACGTCGGATTCCACGCCCATCTGCACATTGGCAACCTCGCCCAGCCGCAGCAGGTCATTGCCATTGCGCCGGATCACCAGGCGCTGGAAATCGTCCACCGTCGATACCCGGCCTTCGGCCCGGACCGTAAAGTTGCGGGTGGAAGAATCCACCGAACCAGCCGGCAGTTCCACGTTGTTGGCCCGCAGCGCCGCCTCCACTTCCGCTACGGTGATATCCCGGGCCGCCAGCCGTTCCCGGTCGAGCCAGACCCGGATGGCGTAACGGCGTTCACCACCGATGAAGACATCGGCCACGCCTTCCAGCACCGACAACCGGTCGGCCAGGGTGCGGTCGGCAAAATCGCTGAGTTCGGCGCTGTCCCAAACGTCACTGCGCAGAGTTACCCACATCATCGGCCGGGCGTCGGAATCGGCCTTGCGCACCACCGACGGATCGGCTTCCTCTGGCAGCTGGTTAGCAACCCGGGATACCGCGTCGCGGACGTCGTTGGCCGCGATATCCACATCCCGGTCTGTGGAAAACTCGATGCTGGTGCGGGACTCGCCCTGTTCGGTCGAGGATTCGATGGAACGGATGCCTTCAATGCCGCTGATCGCGCCCTCAATGACCTGGGTGATCTGGGTATCCACAACCTCGGCGGCTGCGCCAGTGTAATCGGTGGAGATCGAAACCACCGGCGGATCAATGTCCGGATACTCCCGTACCGGCAAGCCCAATAGTGCCGCCAGGCCAAAGACCACGATCAGCAGACTGATGACGGTGGCAAACACCGGCCGTTTGATGGAGACGTCGGACAGGATCACGGTCAGGACTCCATGGACTGAACGAAACGATTCTCCGGAATCGCGTTTTCAGCATCCTGGACCCGGATCCGGTCACCGTTGCTGATCCGATCCTGACCGGTGACGATCACCGCATCCTCCAGGGTCAGGCCTTCGGACACTTCGACCCGGCCCGGCATCCGTGATCCCAGGGTCACCGGAGTCCGGCGGGCTACGCCGTCCTCGGCCACAAAGACATACTGCTCATCGCCGCGGATCATCACCGCCTGTTCGGGAATCACCACAGCGACGCGCTCCCGAAGAGTCAGGGTAGCGGACATGAACTGGCCGGGCAGCAGCTTGCCGTCCGGGTTGTTGATCATTGCCCGGACCGGCAGGGTCCGGCTGAGCGGGTTAATGCGGGTACCGAGTTCCACCAGTTCGCCGGTAAAGCGGTTACCCGGATAGGCCGGGGACAGGCCGACCACGGTCTGGCCCAGGCTGATGTCGCCCAGGAAGCGTTCCGGAATGGCAAAATTCAGTTCCATCCGCTCGGTGGCATCCAGGGTAGCAACGGGGGTACCGGCGCTTACATAGGCACCGACGTCGAGATCACTGAGCCCAATCACCCCCGCGAACGGTGCTTCAATCCGGTGGTTCTCCAGCCGGACCCGGGCCGCCTCACGCTGGGCTTGGGCCACGCTGACTGCCGTACGCAGGGCATCCACTTCGGCCTGGGACACACTGCTGTTGGAGCGCAGTTGCTGGGCACGCTGAAACTGACGACGGGCATCGGCAAGCTGGGATTCAATCACTTCGAGGTCGGCCCGGGCCTGGCGATCATCCAGTTGCAGCAGGACCGCGCCCTGATCCACCCGGGTGCCACTTTGCAACTGCAGCGACACCACCCGGCCACTGACCTCGCTGGTCAGTTCCACTGAGTTCAAGGCCTCCAGGTTACCTACTGACTTGACCACATCCCGCACGGTGTCCCGCTCGGGCAGCCTGGTGTTGACGGCTGAAGGCGGTCGCTCACGACCACTGCCCGCCTGCTCGCTGTCGGCCAGACTCAGATAGCCCACCGCAGCCCCGCCGGATACAACCACAAGGCCCAGTGCCACCAGCCATTGCTTCCACATACACAGTTTCCAGAATCAGTGAACGTCGTCGGGTTCGGTTATCGTTTCTGGATCACCAGCACAATCTCACCAACATCAATGCCCCATTTGCTCAGGGTGGTCTCGTTGATCAGGGTGTCCGGGGTCACCAGGTACATCCAGTCGTCCATGCGTACATCCAGGGTACCGTCCCCGTACGCCAGCCGCAGCACGTAATTCATGTGGATGGCATTGCCACGCCATTGCATCAGGCCCGGCTCAACCACGTCGCCGGCGGTGGCGCGATAGCCGTCATCCACTGGGGTCAGGGTCCAGGTTCGGGTCTGTACTTCACCATCGTCGAAGCGGAAAACCTCATCCAGGGTGCCAGTACCGTCGTTAGCCCAGGATGCGCTGATGTCCGCGTCGAAGGTGCGAATGACCGTACCGGTGTAGTCCTTGACCACACCCCTGGCCGAGAGTTCACCGGTAAAAAACTGGGCCGGTATCAGTACAGGCTCCCGATCGGCGTAGTCGTCCAGGGAAGCTCCGGCGCACCCTGCCAGTAACCACACCGCAAACAATAACCAGAGTAGACGAATGGGGCCAGCAACAACGGCGCTTACAGAGGGGCTTTGCATGATCTTTACACTCGCAGGAAAAAGGGTGGATGAGAGAACGGTGTACAAGATACGCGCTGTTGGTAATGCCCGATCAACAATCAGGCGCCTGTGGAAAACTCCGTCATTTCGGCCAATTGTCTTTTCTGACAGGACTGGAAGTGGTTTTCGTCAATGGCAGCGCCGGGGGAATACCGTACAACACTGGTTAATGGGCCGAGCCCAACTATGACTTATCCACAGCCAAGGATTACGAGGAACCGTTATGCCGGTTTATAAAGCGCCATTGCGCGACATGAAATTCCTGCTCAATGAAGTGTTTGACTATCCCGGGCATTACCAGCGCCTCGCCAGCGGTGCCAACGCCAGTCCCGACATCGTGGATGCCATTCTCACTGAATGCGGCCGGTTCTGTGAGGAAGTACTGAGCCCGCTGTATCAGAGTGGCGATGAGCAGGGCTGCACCCTGACCGACGGTGAAGTGACCACACCGGATGGCTACAAAGCCGCCTACCAGCAATACGCTGAAGGCGGCTGGCAGGGCCTGTCCGCGCCCGAGGAATTTGGCGGTCAGGGCCTACCCGCCTCCATGGGCCTGCTCAAGCAGGAAATGATGGGCACCGCCAACTGGTCCTTTTCCATGTACCCGGGCCTGTCCCTGGGCGCCATGAACACCATCTTTCTGCACGGCAGCGACGACCAGAAACACACCTACCTGACGCCCCTGACCGAGGGCCGCTGGGCCGGCACCATGTGCCTGACCGAGCCCCAGTGCGGCACCGACCTGGGCCAGGTGAAAACCAAGGCCGAGCCCCAAGCTGAAGGCAGCTACAAGCTCACCGGCACCAAGATCTTCATCTCCTCCGGTGATCACGATCTGACCGAAAACATTGTCCACATCGTGCTGGCGCGACTACCGGATGCGCCCAAAGGCACCCGCGGCATCAGCCTGTTCATCGTGCCCAAGTTCCTGCCCGCCGAGAGCAAAGGCGGCAGCGGGGTAGGAGCGCGCAATGGGGTGAGCTGCGGCACTCTGGAAAAGAAGATGGGGATCAAGGCGTCGGCTACCTGCGTGATGAACTTCGACGGCGCCACCGGCTTCCTGATCGGCCCGGAAAACCAGGGTCTGGAGTGCATGTTCACCTTCATGAACACCGCCCGCATCGGTACCGCCATCCAGGGAGTTGGACCGGCCGAACTGTCCTATCAATGGGCACTGGACTATGCCCGGGAACGCCGCTCCATGCGCGCGCTGTCCGGCAAGAAAGAGCCGGAACAGGTCGCCGATGCCCTGATCCACCACGGTGATGTCCGGCGCATGCTGCTGACCCAGAAGGCCATTGCCGAAGGCGGCCGGGCCATGCTTTATTACGCCGCCCGGCTGGCAGACCACATGGTGGAAGGCCATACCGAGGGTGATCTGGACAAAGCCGCGAAGTACGACGACAAACTGGGTTTCCTGACTCCGATCCTGAAGGGTTTTCTTACCGAAATGGGCTGCGAGGCGGCCAACCTGGGCATGCAGGTGTTCGGCGGCCACGGCTATATCCGTGAGCACGGCATGGAACAGATCGTACGCGATACCCGGATTGCCACCCTGTACGAGGGCACCACCGGTATCCAGGCGCTGGATCTGCTTGGTCGTAAGGTGCTGGTGATGACTCAGGGGGGCGCGGTTCGAGACTTTACCCTGACCGTCGCCAACTTTGCCCGCAAGCAACTGACCGACAAGCGGCTAAGGCCGTTCGCGGTGGAGTTACTGAAACTGACCGCGCAGTGGAATTTGCTGACAGTGCGGGTGATGCTGGCCGCACGCAAGGATCGCGATGTGGTCAGCGGCGCCGCGTACGATTTCCTGATGTACAGCGGCTACGTCACCATGGCTTACATGTGGCTGCGGCAGTCGGCGGTGGCTGTGGATAAGTTGGCAAACGGCGGCGAGGACTCCGACGCCTTCTACCAGGCCAAGCTGGCCACCGCGGAGTTCTTCTTCGAGCGCATGCTGCCCACCGCCAAGGGCCACGCGGAAGCGGCCCTGAAACCCACCAAGAGCACCATGCAGCTGGCGCCGGAGCACTTCTCGTTCGACTACGAGTGATCCAGCCCGGCCAGCGGCAGCAGTTCGTCGAGACGGTCGATCACCAGATCGGCCTGATCGACGAACCGCTGGTTGCCGGGGTTGCGCAATAGACACGCGGCCATGCCCGCGTTGCGCGCGGCCTGCAGGTCGTAGACGAAATCCCCCACGTACACGCACGCCTCAGGCGGCACGCTCAATCGCCGGCTGAGCATCAACAGCCCCTCCGGATCCGGTTTCGGGGCACAATCCTCCCGCGTGAGAATGCAGTCCACCGCCAGATCCAGAATCTCGCCGGTGCGGGCCACCGCGGCCCGGCTGTTGCGGGTGAGGATGCCGGTGGGCACCCGCGCCCGCGCCAACCTTTGCAGCAGGGACTCGGCGCCGTCGATCCATTCGGCGGCGTCGGCGCCGCGCATCTCGAACTCGTGCAGGCGTTGGCGGCCCTGCTCGGCGCGGGCGGCGTCCTCCAGCCGGTCCAGGTACTCGAGCACGCCGATGCCCTCGGGCACGCCGACCTCGGCGCGGATGGCGGTGAAATCAAGCCGGGTGTCCGCCAGGGTGCCGTCCAGATCGAACAGCACGGCGGCGAACCGTTGGGGGGTCGCAGTGGTCATTCCGGCAGTCTGCGGCCGGCGCCCGCAAGGCGTCGTCAAGAAAAGACCCGGCGCTTCTCGAAGGTCTGCAGGGAGGCGTCGAGGAAATCCTCGATCACTTTCAGCAGCTGCGGCGACATGGTGATGCGCCGCCGGCGGCGGTCCTGGTCGTCCACGGTCTCGTCCAGCAGACCCTTCTCAATGGCGGTCTGCACGTACTTCACCGCGGTGCGGTGGCTGACCTTGGGCATGAAACGGTAGAGCTCGGTTTTGGTGAACGCCCGGTCCCGGGCCAGCCACATGCGGGTGAAAAGATCGGAATAGTTCAGATCGTAGAACACCTCATCACCGAACAGGGCGCCCCAGTGGGCATCGGATTCCTGCAAGGCGATCACAAAGGCGCGGCGACGACGGTCGGCGTATTTTTTTGGCATTAGGGCCCTTCCCGTTCCGTTGAATCGCCGATGATAACGGAAAGCGGGAAG
>Ga0207908_1000235_pt1 | contig 17278 bp, 14 predicted proteins | sample MalvirmetagMSP81_FD_184224 | JGI IMG/M metagenome (GOLD analysis project Ga0207908, IMG submission 184224) | Marine viral communities from the Deep Pacific Ocean - MSP-81 (SPAdes) | ecosystem: Environmental > Aquatic > Marine > Oceanic | place: Pacific Ocean | collected 2011-04-18
ACAAGCGTGGCGAGGGCGTGCACCACATCACCGTCTTCGTCGCCGACATCCACGTGGCGCTGGCCGCGCTGGAGGAGGCCGGCATCGAGACGGTCGACACGGACCTCGAGACCGACCCGACGTGGCTGCAGACCTACGTCCGCCCGCGTTCGGGGTTCGGGATCGTCTGGCAGATCGTGCAGTCCGCCGACGACTGGAGCGTCCCCCAGGGCATCGCCTCCCTGGAAACGGTCCTGGCCGGAGGAGTCGACTGGGCCACCAACCGGGTGGCCCGCAGCGACGGGGGCGCGGGCAGCACACCGTCGTGAGGCGGCCCTCCCCGGTTACCCTTCGTTGACCATGCCTGCCGACCGCGCCCCCCGAGGCACCCGCGAAGCCCCACGCCGCAAGGACGAGGTGCTCGCCGCCGCCACCCGTGTGTTCCACGCCAAGGGCTACGCGACCGCGTCGATCCAGGACGTCGCCGACGAGCTCGGCATCCTCAAGGGCAGCCTCTACTACTACATCGACTCCAAGGAGGACCTGCTCTTCGACATCATCGACCGGGTCCACCGTGACACCGTCGAACGGCTCGAGGAGTGGCTCGAGGTCGAGGGTGACCCGCTGGTGCAGCTGCGGGCCTACCTCGAGCAGCAGGTGCAGGCGTACTGCCGGGACGTGCAGCAGGTCGGCGTGTTCCTCAACGACTTCGCCCACCTGTCGGAGTCGCGTCAGGCGACGATCCTGGCCGAACGCGACCGGTTCGACGCGGCCCTGCGCGACCTGCTGCGTCGAGGCGTCGAGTCCGGATCCATGGCCGCCGACGTCGACCCGAAGCTGACGGCGATGGCCGTCTTCGGGATGATGAACTGGATCAGCACCTGGTGGCGCGAGGACGGGCCGAGCACTCCCGAGCAGGTCGCCCGGCAGTTCACCGACCTCGTGCTGGCCGGTGTCGTCGGCCCGGCCAGCGGGTCCCGAAGCGACCTGGGGCGCCCGGCGTCCTGATCGGTCCGGACGGTCAGCTGGTCCGGACGTCCCAGCAGACCTCGACCTCGGGGTCGTACCGACAGTGCACGCCCAGGTCGATGCTGCGTCGCAGGTGGTCGGCGAGATCGGGGCAGACCTCGTCGATCCGCTTGATCGCGTAGCGGATGCGGGCACCGACCGCCTGGCGGGCCTTCTCCTCCCCGTCGGCGCCGAGCCGGGTTCGGTGGCCGAGGCCGGCCGACGCTCGGAGCTGCCCGACCAACCAACCCCGTTCGGCCCGAACCGTCTCCAGCGTCGCCTCGTCACCGTGGTGCGCCGCCAGGGCCGCCTGCTCGTCGAGCTCGACGATCCTTCGGGCGTAGCGTCGACGCGCCTGGTCGTCGATGACCTCGAGCTGTCGTTCGAGGACGCCGGACCCGGTCAGGTCGAAGACGTGGACGTCGCGGCCGCTGTTGTCGAGGAGGACCGCGATGTCGCGCACGCCCTTGGCGTCGGGCACCACGGCGCTCGTGTCGCGGAGGCCGATGACCCACCCGTGACCGGTCTGCTGCCAGCGTCCGGTAGCGGGTTCCGGCTGCTCGGTGGCGCTGACGCCGGTGTGCTCGACGGTCGGGGCGGTCAGCCCGTGCCGTGCGAGGAGCTCCTTGGCTCGCCGCAGGAGCGGCCGCGCACCGATGTCCTTCGCGGTCCGGGCCGCACGCGCCAGGGCCGTGCGTGCCGCCGGGCGGTCCCCGACCCGGAGGTGCAGCTCGCCGAGCTCCAGCAGGCACATGGCGACGCGTTGGGGCATGGGCATCGCCTCGTAGCACGCCAACGCGTCGTTCCAGCGTTCGATCACCGCCTTCGGTTCACCGCCGCGGGACACGAGCGCCATCGCCTCCAGCCGCATCCGTTCCCCCGCGTGCACACGGGTCTCGCCCGTGGCCGCCCGGTCGCGGACGGCACGGACCACTGGGTCGAGGTCCTCGTCGATGCCTGCGGCCCGCACGGCCTCGGCGTACAGGGCCCCGACCTCGCCGGCCCAGAACGCGGGGCCGTCCGGGTCGGTCGCCGCGGTGAACGCCACACGGACACGCGCCACAGCGGTCTCGTGGTCCCCCTCGGCCAGCGCGACCTCGGTGGCGAGCTGTCCCCAGAAGCACTGGAACCAGATCTGCCGGGAGCTCGCCATCTCGCGGTCGGCCTCCTCCATCAGCCAGCGGGCCAGACGGACGTCGCCGCTGCGGATCGCCGCCATGCCGGTCTGGGTCAGCAGCCCCCCGCGGGCTGCCCCCTCCGGTGCCAGGGCCATCGCCTCCAAGCCGATCGCGAGGGCCCCTTCGAGGCGGCCGAGGTCGATGGAGGGGCCCAGCAGGTTGATGCGCAGGTCCATGCCGCGCGTGCGCCCGAGGCCGTGTGCCTCCGCGAGGTCGACTGCCCGCTGGCACTCCTCGATGGCCTCCTCGAAGGCACCCTGGTTGGCCAGGATCCCGCTGTGCCCGCTCGCGGCCCGCATCTGCTGCACCACGGCACCGGCGTCCTCGGCCACGCGGCGAGCCCGGGCGAAGAGGCGGGCCGACTCCGCGGCGTCGCCACGTTGGCCACGGATGGTGGCCAACGTGATGAGCGCCTCTGCCCAGGCGGTCTGCTCCCCGACGGCCTCGGCGACCTCGGCAGCGTGGGCGGCAAGGGCCTCACCCTCACCGAAGATGCCCTGCAGCATCATCGCGGTGGAGAAGGCGGCCTCGACGCGGGCACGAAGGGGGGTCCGCTGGTCGCGCACCAGGGACAACGCCGTGCGGAACGCGGGCTCGGACCGTTCCCAGTCGAGGTCGTGGCCGCGACCGACGAGCGTGTGCAGGGCCGCTGCCCGTTCGCGGTCCTGCTCGGCATCACCGAGGAGCTCGAGCCCGCGTGTGGCCAGCGCGACCGTGCGGCGCTCGTCGAGGTCGGCGAGCGCGCACTGGGCCGCGGCCTGCATGACACCGGGAAGGTCGGTGCCGACCCTGGCCTCGGCGTCGGGCACCAGGTGCCACAGCTCAGCCACCCGCTCGAGGGACATCCGGGCATCCCTGTAGGCGAACACCGTCCGCGCATGCGTCGCGGCACGGAACGCCGCCTCGAGCTCCTCGTCGCGACGCCCGGCGACGCGGAGGTGCCTGGCCAGCTCGGCGGCATCCTCGGCGTCGATCCCACCACCCTGCAGGAGGCGGTCGGCGAGCGCGCTGTGGACCGCCAGGAGCTCGCTCGGCAGGGAACCGGCCTCGATCGCATCCGCGATGAGGGCGTGGCGCAGCCGGTACGCCACCCCGTCGACGATCAGCAGGTGGCGTTCGATCGCCTCGCGCACGGCCGCGTCGAGCTCGTCGGGCGCCAGGCTGCTGACCTCGAGCAGCACGACGTGGTCGACCGGCCCGCCGACGGCGGCAAGGATGCGCAGGACCTGCTTGGTCCGCTGGGCGCACCCGTCGAACCGGGCGAGCAGGAGGTCGGCCAGCTGGTCGGTCAGCGCCCCGTGCCCGTTCGCCAGCTCCAGGGCGTACAGCGGGTTGCCTCCGGAGCGGTCCATGACGTCGCCGAGCTCACGGGCGTCCACGACCCGGCCGCGCAGCAGGGACAGCAGGGCCGCCGCGTCGAGCGGGCCGAGGTCGAGCCGGGTTGCCCGTGGCGAACGGGTGACGGTGTCCAGCAACGGCCTGGCCGGGTGCCCGCGCCCGATCTCGGTCGTCCGGGCCGTCATCACGACGAGGGCCCGGACGCCACCGAGGTTGGCGAGCAGGTAGCCAAGGACGTCGCGGCTGGCTGGGTCGCACCAGTGGACGTCCTCGATGACCAGCACCAGCAGGGGACACGCGGCGGCCGCCTGCTCGACCACTCCGAGCAGGTGTTCCACGAGCTGGTCCTGGCCGAGGGCGTCGACGCGGCTCGTCGTCCCCTCCGCCCCCAGCAGGTCAGGGACCAAGCGGGATAGCGAGACCCTGGCGGCGGCGCTGACCTCGACCCCCCACTGCTCTGGGTCTCGCAGGACGGGACGGATCGCCTGGACGGTGGCGGCGTAGGGCAGCTGTCCGGCGCCGGTGTCGAGGCACTCGCCGCGGAGCACGCGCGCGCCCTCGAGCCCAGCGACCAAGGTGTCGACCACCGTGCTCTTGCCGATCCCCGCGTCGCCGGAGACCAGGACGATCCGTGCGTCGTGGCCCCGTCGGGCCTCCTCTGCGACGCGGAGGAGGACCCCGAGCTCGTCGTCACGACCGAGCGGCCTGCCCCCGCTGGTGCGCACACGGAACGGCGACGCAGACGAGGCGTCCTGCGACGGCACTGCTGCCCCTGCACCCACGTTCACGGCGCGTTCCTCCCCTTGTGGGAAGGAGACTAGTTCGGATACGCCGCTGTTCCAAGGGTCGGAGCACGATTCATGCGGTCGTCACCCGTTGGCGGCTCGGACCTGGCGGGCGACGTCGCGGGTGTCGTACCAGAGGCTGAGTCGTGCGATGTGGCCGTCCTCGTCGATGTCGAACACGTCGACGGCGTCGAAGGCGATGTCGGCACCGCCCACGGTTCGCCCCTCGAACCCGATCTCGACGGTCACGACCCGGTCGGCGACGGAGATCCGGGTGGGTGTGTCGGTGCCGCGTTCGAACCCGGCCAGCAACGGCGGGTAGTAGGCCGCGATGTCCGCTCGCCCCTGCCGGTCGCGCGACCCCACCGGGCTGAACGTCGCATCCTCCGCGAACAGCGCCGCCAGGGCGTCGAAGTCACGCGCGTTGACGGCGGCGAAGTAGGCCTCGACGGTGGCGCGAGGGTTGGTGGGACGGGGCTCGGAAGCGGGCGAATCGGACACGGACCGAATACTGACTGATCAGTCAGTAGGCCACAAGGGTAGGGGCAGGATCGCCGACTCGCGCGCGGACGAGCTCGTCCATGCGCCGGAGGGCGTTGCTGGCGAAACGCTTCTGCATCCAGCGGCCGAACACCTTCATGCCGAGCCAGACGATCGGGTTGGTGATGCGCGCCGGGCGGCTGTAGGCGTGGATGCGGAACTGCACCTCGCCGGTGTCCAGCCACTTCCACACCTCGAAGTCCATCTGTCCGGTCTCCAGGTGCCCCTCGAGGGTGCGGTAGTTCCAGCCCCACCGTCGGACGGGCCGGTCGTCGACGGTGGCGGTCTCGTCGCGGACGTCACCGACCCGCAGGCCGAGCAGGAACCGCAGCCCGTAGAACCGCGCTTCGAGCATCATGTTGCGTTGCGCCAGCGGGACGTCGGCCCAGTAGACGGCCCGGACGATGCGCGGGTCGACGAAGGCGTAGTCCTCGATGAGCCGTGCGGCTGTTTCCCAGGGGCCATCGGGGATCGGTTCGCCGGGAGGTTCGTGCGGCAGCGCTCGGCACCAGTCGTCGAGGATCCATCCCTGGTCCACGTTGTCGATGTCCACGGTGTCGAGGGCGTAGTTGAGCCCGGAGTCGGGCAGCCGCTCCAACCCTCGCCTGGCCCGGTCCGACACCGGCGCGGTCGATACCGTCCGGCGCTCGTCCGCACCGGACCCGTCGGCGTCCTCCTCGATGATGTCGGTGTCCATCTCCACGGAGGTCATCACCACGCCGCCCGCAAGGGCGACGACGCCTGCGCAGAACTCGGCCCACATGTGCAGCTGGATCTCGCTGGCGAGCGGGATGCGGTCGTAGAGGACGTGGAACAGCCAGTTCCCGCTGCGGGCGAAGGACTCGATCTCGAACACGATCCAGTCGAACCGGTCGTGGGACCGTGCGCGGAAGGTGATCTGGCCTGCCTCCATGTGCCCGTCGAGCGTCATCAGCGTGAACGACGTCGCATCGGCGTCGACGACCCTGACAGGACCGTTCCAGGGGCCCGGCAGGTACACCACGTACTCGTTGCCGACCTCGATCCGGTCGGTCTCGCCGTCGGGTGAGCCGTCCTCGAAGCGGGCCATCGCCTCGGGAGTCACCGCGTTGATGTCCCGCCGCAGGGTGGCCACGACCTGCTCCGGTGTCATCGTGCTGTCGGTGAAGGCGATGTGATACGAACGGCGGTACAGCGGGCCCACCCCGTCGGCCGCCCGCTGGACGACGTCGAGGTCGCCGACCACGTCGCGGTCGAGGTCGGGCACGTCCGGCACCGTCTGGGCGGACCGTCCCCGACGGTAGAGGGGCACGCGATGGAAGAAGTAGGACAGGGTGGTCCACAACATGCTGGTCGCCCAGCGCCACACGCGCTGGGCCCGGGTCGACACCGTCAGTGCGGGGGCGCGGCCGTCGGCATCGGGCATGTCGGGAATGGAGGGCATGGTCCCCCTGTACCCACGCGGGACCGGAATGCACCGACCTGCAGCGAGGTGGAGGTGTGAGGGCAGCCACGAATGGACACACCCTCCAGGTGATCACCAACCTCCTCCGGCAGGTGGCGCCGTGGATCCTGCGCGCGGCCCACGACATCGGCCTCGCCGCCTGGTTCGGCGGGGCCTACTTCGGCGCGGTGTCGCTCAACGGGGCCTCCCGGGAGGTCGAGGACCCCACCCAGCGCAGCCGTGTGGCCAACGCCGGCTGGTTCCGCTGGGCGGCGATCGTGCCGGTCGCCATCGGCGCGCACCTCGTCGGCGGCGTCGGCCTGCTGGCCCATCAGGACCACGACGCCTCCGGCACCGAGCGGACCGTGGCGCTGCTGCGTGCGGGCGTGCTCGGCACCGCCATGCTGGCCACGCTGGAGAGCGGCCGTCTCGGGCGCAAGGTGGCCGCGGCCGGCGACGTGCCGGTGGCGACGGCGGTCCGACCGATCGCGGACACCCCGGCGGAGGTCGCCTCCTGCCAGCGCCGCCTGCGGGTACTCCAATGGGTGATCCCTGCCGCCACGGCCAGCCTCGTCGTCATCGACGCGTGGCAGTCCTCCCGCAGCGGGACCCGCCCGGCACCCCGCGAGTGGCTGCGGGGCCGCTGAGCGGGCCGGGAGGGGTCAGATCAGGCCGAGGGAGACCATGGCGCCGGCCACCCGCTGGAAGCCCGCGATGTTGGAGCCCGCCACGTAGTTGCCGGGCATGCCGTACTCCTCGGCGGTGGCGAAGCACAGCTCGTGGATGTCGGCCATGATCTCGGCCAGCCGTTGCTCGGCCCGACGGAAGGTCCAGCGGTCGACCCGGAAGCCACGCTGGATGTGCACCTCACCCCGGTCGTCCTGCCACGGAACCCGGAAGATGATCTGCCGTTCGGGCTCGCAGATGCGCTGGATGATCTTGTGCTCGGCGAAGTCCGGGTGCTTGGCGAGGACGGGACCGATGGAGGTCAGCACCTCGCGGGCGGCCTGGTGGAACTCCAGCTCACCGGGGTTCCGGTGGATGACCTCGTCGTAGAACGGCTCGACCTTCTCGTCCATCGCGCACACATCACTTTCCTTCGTCGGCCAGCAGTCCCGAACACTGGCGGTCAGGCGACGGTGGCTGACGGTGCCGATCGGGACTCAGCGCACGAGACTAACCCCAAGTCGAACTGAGTCAGAATCAGCTGAGTCGAACTGCACGGGCCCGGTGTCTTGTCGCGAGCTTCACAGGTCCTCCACAGGTGGACGGATCACCATTCCTCACATGTGCACCCCATCGCCAGGAACAGTTCGGACGCTCATGGTCCTCGCGGCGCTCGCCCTCGTCGCGTCAGCCTGTGCTGACACCGCGGACGAAACGGCCGTCGACCAGACCCCGGCGGAGGACACCGCCGAAGCCGACCCAACCGACACCAGCGACCAGGCCACCACCGCCCAGGCCACCACCGACCTGAGCGCGGTGTGGATCCTCGACGAGGGCGACACGTCGGCGATCGTCGACGCCGGGTCTGCGGTCAACGTGCAGGACGTCGCCGTCGAGGCCGTCGACGGGGTCGAGTACCTGCGTGTGGTCGCCACCGGCCTGCCCGACTACACCTCCACCATCGACGCCGACCAGCTCGAGTTCCTGTCGAGTCGGCCCAACGCCGACACCGACTTCGACGACGGGTTGCCCACCGTCGAGGTGGGCGACACCGTGACCTGGGGTGCCGACATCGGCTATGTCAACGACCAGTGCGCCGAGGGCGCGGGCCAGGGGTACTGGCCGCCGGGCCCCGGCTGTCCCACCACCCAGGCAACCGAGGCGTACTTCCCCCTGTCGCCGACCATGGCCGCTGACGGCGAGGAGGCCGAGACGGGCCTCGGCAAGCTCGGCCTTTGGGTCAACGGCGTGTCCATCTACGGCTGGGGCGACGGCATGTCCTACGAGAACGGTGGGGTCTGGCAGAACCTCGCCCCCTCCTTCGAGGTCTACGACCTCGACGTCTGCGATGGCCACGCCGCCAACGGCGACTACCACCACCACAACGACGCCGACTGCCTCGCCGACCGGATCGGCGACACCGGCGACGGCCACTCGCCCGTCTACGGCATCGCCGCCGACGGCTACCCCGTGTACGGCCCATGGGTCGCCGAGGGCGTCCTGGCCCGCAGCTCGTGGAGCATCCGCGACTACAACGACGCCGACTCGGCCACCGGCTGCGGAGAAGCCGGCGCGCGCACGTGCTTGATGGTCGACCGCCTCGACCCGTCCGCCGGCACCGAGGCCGCCTCGCAGGAGGGGCCGCGGACGAGCGACATCGTGTCCACCCTGAGCGGCAACATCATCCAGGCCGTCCCCGGCGTGTACTTCGAGGACTACTACTACGACGCATCGCTGGACGACGGCACGCTGCAGGCGCTCGACGAGCACAACGGCCACGACCACGACGACCTCGGCTACCACTACCACGTGACGCTCCAGGCCGACGCCGACGGCCACACGACCAACGTCTTCCCCTACTTCATCGGCGAGACGTTCGCCGGTGTGCTGGCCGACAACGCCGTCGCGCAGGCCGGTGGTGCCGGCGGGCCCGGTGCAGGTGGGCCCGGTGACGGTGGTCCCCCGGGCGACGGTCCGCCGCCGGGCGGGTAGCCCCACCACCGCACGGCCCGAACCGACGGGGTGCGGTCGATGACAGACTGGCCGGGATGATCCGCCACCGAGGACCTCGCGCACTGGCCGTCGACGAGGTGGCGGCGGTCGAACGGGCCTTCCCCGGCCGAGCCCGCCTCGACGTCGACCACCGCGCTCGCTACGACGCCGCGGTGACCGACCTGCTGGACCGCTGTGGCTGGGAGGCCTCGGCCGGGTTCGAGCTGACCGACGAGATGCGCCTGACCATCGCCGCCCGCGCGGCGATCCTCGCCATCGGGTTCGACGAGACGCCGCTGGGGGCCGTGCGCACCATCGTCGTCCACCCGTCCACGATCATGCTCTCCTCGGTTCGTCGCGGCGCGATCCCCCGGGACGGTATCGGACGGCCCGATGCCCGTTGCCGGCCACACCGCCGCCCGCGGGCCGGTCTTCCTGGCATGGAACCAGGTGGCCGGCGACCGTCGCCATCCGGGGCGACACCGCGACGTCGTCCTCCACGAGTTCGCCCACCAGCTGGACTTCCTCGACGGGGCCGGCGACGGCACGCCGCCGCTGGAGGGTGACCGTCGTCGACGGTGGATCACGATCTGCCAGATGGAGCTCGACGCCCTGCGGCGGGGCAACGGCAGCGCGCTGCTGCGGTCGTACGCGGCGACCAACCCAAGCGAGTTCTTCGCGGTGGCCACCGAGGTGTTCCTCACCAACGGCGCGGCCCTGCGCGACGACCGGCCGCTGCTGCATGCGGTGCTGGCCGACTACTACAACGTCGACCCCGCTGACTGGCTCGGTGACGCGGACGCGACCGCCCCCGCGGGCGTGGACTGACGCCGCCGGCGGAAGACGAGGTCGTGGAGGGTGTCGGCGTTCTTGGCGAGCACGGGTCCTGCGACCGCGGTGAGCAGCACGTAGGCCGCGGCGATGATGCCCAGGTCCGCACCGTCGGCCAGGCCCACCCCGAGCGAGGCGATCACGATGGAGAACTCGCCGCGGGCGATCAGCGCCGCCCCGGCGCGGACACGTCCTCGGGTGCTGGCCCCGATCCGCTTGGCCGCCACCCATCCGGTGACCATCTTCCCGGCCCCCGTCACCAGGAGCAGGAGGGCGGCCGGCACCATCGCGGCCGGGAGGTCGCCCGGGTCGATCTGGAAGGCGAAGAAGAGGAAGAACATGGCCGCGAACAGGTCACGCAACGGCTCGATGAGCTCGCTGGCCCGCTCCTGCACCGGCCCGGACAGCGCAAGCCCGACGAGGAACGCGCCGATCGCCGCGGAGATCTGCAGCTGCTGGGCGAGCCCACCGACGACGAGGGTCAGGCCGAACACCGCCAGCAGCAGGGCCTCGTTGTTGCCCCGGTCCAGCCGCACGCTCATCAGGTGGCCGTAGGACATCGCAACCCAGAGCACGACGGCGACCGTGACGAGCGCGATGGCGACGGTGGTGGCTGTGGACATCATGTCCTCGCCGGCCACGACGGCGGCCACGATCGGCAGGTAGACCGCCATCGCGAGGTCCTCGATGACCAGCAGGTTGAGGATCGACGGCGTCTCGCGGTAACCCAGCCGGTCGAGGTCGCTGAGGACCTTGGAGATCACGCCGGAGGAGCTGATCCAGGTGACCCCGCCGAGCAGCACGGCCGCAGGGACGGCCCAGCCCAGCAGGAGCCCGGCGACCAAGCCCGGCCCGAAGCCGAGCAGCGCGTCGACGGCCCCGGGCACGCCCCCGCCACGCAGTCCCGAGCGCAGCTCGTCGGAGCTGTACTCCAGCCCCAGCGTCAGCAGGAGCATGAGGACGCCGATCTCGGCACCGAGCTCCACGAACCCCTCGGCCACGCCGATGTCGGCGATCCCGCCCTCCCCCAGGCCGAGGCCGGCGAGCAGGTAGAAGGGCACGGCGGTGATGCCGAGCTTGGATGCCACACGGGCGAGGAGGGCGAGGACGAGGGCCAGCAGGCCGATCTCGACGAAGGCCTGCGCCACGTCGGCGCCGACCGCTGCGACGACGGGCGTCACGAGAGGAGGTCGCGTACCTGCCGGACGCCGTCCGGTGTGCCGACGGCGACGGCCATGTCCCCGACGGCGAAGGCGAAGTCCGGTTCGGGCGAGGGAATCGTCTGATCGCCCCGGACAACAGCCACGATCGAGACGCCGGTGCGGGACCGGACCTGCTGGTCACCGATGGTGCGGCCCACCGACGACGACGACTTGGCGATCCGCAGCCACGCGATGGTCAGGCCCTGGATGTCCTGCTCGATGGCGGTCGCGACCTGGCTGACGGTGGACCCGCCCATGAGCTCCCCGAGGGCACGGGTCTCGTCGGCGGTCATGTGCAGCACCGTGCGGCAGCGGTCGGGGTCGTCGGCGTCGTAGACCAGCAGCTCCTTCCAGCCGCCACGGTGGGCGATGACGCCGACCTGTTCCCCGGCCTCGGTGTCGAACTCGTACCGGACGCCGACGCCCGGCAGGGTGACCTCGCGGATGTTGGGCATCTGCTCTGCTCCTCGCGCCCTGGGGCGCCAATCGATGTGGACGTCGTCAACGTCGTGGCCGGCCGCGGTGTTCCCACGGCCGACCGGCCCGAACGCGCGCCGCGGCGGTGTTGCCAACGACCCTACGATCCGAACATGACCAGCAGCCAGTCCCCCACCCGTCCGTTCCCGCTGGAGTCAGTGCGTGCGCTGCCGAAGGCCGAGCTGCACGTGCACCTCGAGGGCACCGTCGATCCAGCCACCCTGCTGGACCTGGCCGCCCGGCACGGTGCCGAACCCCCTGCAGACTCCGTGGAGGGGGTGCAGGACTGGTACCGGTTCGATGGCTTCCCGATGTTCCTCGAGCGGTACTTCGCGGTGCTCGAGCTGCTCCGCGACCCCGAGGACTTCGCCACCATCGCCGAGCGCTATCTCGACACGGCCCATGCCCAGGGTGTGGTCCACGTCGAGCTGCACGTCTCGGCGACCGGGCACATCGCCGAGGGCGGCAAGGCGTGGGCGCCGATCCACGACGGCATCGTCGAGGGATGCCAGCGGGCCGCAGGCCGGACAGGGATCTCGTGGGGACTGATCCCCGACATGTCCCCGCACCTGGGCGCCGCCGTATGCGCCGACGCGATGGAGGAGGTGTTCGCCCACGACCAGACCCACCTCCTGGCGGTCGGCATGGGCGGGCCGACCGACACCTGGCGGACCGACGACTTCTCGCCCACCTTCCGACGGGCCGAGTCCCTGGGCATCCCCGCGGTGTCCCATGCCGCCGAGCACGGCAGCGCCTGGGAGGTCCGGCACGCCGTGGAGCAGTTCGGCGCCCGCCGGATCCAGCACGGCATCGGGGTGATGGCCGATCCCGACGTGGTGGCGTTGCTGGTCGAGCGCAGCATCCCCTGCGACGTCGCCCCCGGATCGAACCTGGCCCTGCACGCCGTCGACTCGCCGGCGACCCATCCGTTGCGACGCATGCTCGACGCCGGCATCACCGTGACGCTCGGCAGCGACGACCCGCCGCTGTTCCAGACCAGCCTGCTGGAGGAGTACCAGCGCGCGTGGGAGTGGTGCGACCTGGACATGGACGGCATGGCCGCCCTGTCCCGCAGCTCCATCGAGCACAGCTTCGCGAGCGATGCGGACAAGTCGACGTGGTTGGGTGGGCTCGCCGGGGCCTGATCGCCCCGACTCCGAGGACGACGACGTCGTGGCGAGTCAGGCCCGCCGTCCCCCGAGCATCCGTACGGGGGCCAGCAGCAGGCCGCGAACGACGGCGACGGTCAGGTCGGCGGTGTCGAACCGGTCGCGCCAGACCGTGATCCGGCCGTCGCGGACCTCGAAGGTGCCGCAGACCCAGAACCCGACCCGGACCGGCCCGTTGACGAACGTGTCGATCCGCTCGGTCAGCACGGTGTCCCCGTCCGCGGCGATGGCGAGCATCTCGACCTCGAACCCCTTGGCCAGCACCAGGAACGAGCGCAGCACCGCGACCGTGGCGCGCGGACCGCGCACCGCCGGGAACGGCACGTTCCGGTAGCTGATGTCGGGGGCCATCAGCGCGCTCGCGGCATCGACGTCGAGCGCCTGCAGGGCGTCGAGGAAGGCCACAACCACGTCGTGGGAGGTTCGCGACGTCGTGGGATCAGGAGCGGGGTCAGGAGCGGGTTCGGCGTCCACCGGCGGGGAGCCTACGCCATCGATCCAGACCGGGCTCGGGTCGAGGTGCGGACCGACACCGCGGTGCCCTACCGAGGTTCGGAAACGACGACGCCGTGGGGTGGGTCGGTCAGCAGGTCGACCCGTCCCGACCCGGTGCCGAGCATCCATGCCAAGGCGGCGGAGGTGATGGCCTCGGTCAACCGGTGGGTCTCGGCAGGGTCACGCGCACCCGACAGGCCGAGCTGCGAGGACAGCGGGGTGAGGAGGGGAAGGACGGTGACGTCACGGTGCAGGGTCCCGGGGATCGCCAACGCCACCGCCCGGTCGGTCGCTGCATGCACGTCGACCAGCACGGCGTCGTTGTCGTCGCCCACCCACGGCTCGCTGCGCAGCGACACCAGCGGCACGCCGAGGCCGGCCTGCCGGACCTCCGGGGGCAGCGGCTCCACCCACGGGTCGTGGCCGATCACGCCATCGCAGACCGGAACGCCCAGCTCGGCGCAGGCCCAGATGGCCGCCCCGCCGCCGGTGGAGTGGCCCTGGATGACCAACCGGTCCAGGTCCGCGGCAGCCACCACATCGGCCCTGGCGCCCTCCCCGGCGGGCCCACCGCCAGCGGCCAGGTCGGCCACGAGCGCCAGGACGTCGTCGCGGAACAGCCGCTCCAGCTCGGTCGAGGCTCGGTCGTACACGTCATCGGGTGCACCGTCGGGCAGCAGGTCGGGGTCGATGCCGATGACCTCGCCGCCGTCGACCGGCTGGCTGACCAGCGCCCCGTAAGCGTGGTCCATGGCGATGACGAGATGCCCGTCGGCAGCGAGCGACTCCAGCAGCTGGGCCTGCGCAGCGCGGAACCCTCCCCAGCCATGGATCGACACCACGACCGGCAGCGGCTGGGTGGGCAGCGGTGCGTCGACGATCGCGGCGGTCCGGGCCAGCCCGAGGTGCCGCAGCAGCAGCGGGGGAAGCCCGAGGAACCCGCCGGCGACAGCCGCGAACTCGGCCGGCCTGCGGGTGACGGGGTTACGTGGACCATCGGTCGCCTCGGTCGGGTACCAGACCTGCACTGGCAGCGCCCGGGGGACTCCGGTCGGTCCGGACGGGTGGGTCCGGGAGTCGTCGAGCAGGGTGTAGCTGGTCGTCCCGACACCGGTCGGCGCCGACAGCGAGAGGACCGGGAGGGCTGTTCCGGCCGCGAGGGTCACGAGGGCGAGCGGCACCGCGATCGCCGCGAGCGCCCCCGACCCGCGGTCCGCCGCGGCCACGTCCCCGGCCGCCCGGACCGCGCTGACCGACAGAAGGACCGCTGCCGCCACGTACGCCGGGACGTACTGCCACCGGGCCGCCGCGAGGGCCTGCAGTCCCAGCAGGCCGACGGCGCCCACCGCGGTCGGAAGCGCCAGGTGGGGCCTGCGCCACCCGACCACGGCGGCGAGCAGGACAGCCCCGACGGCGGTTGTGTCGAGGGGCGTCATCGGCCCGAGACTACGGCCGACCGCATCCCCCGAAGACGGTCCGCCGTCCGGTCACCCCTCCACCACGACGGTGTCGGTGCCGGTGCGGCCGAACACCTCCGGGGTGTAGATCTCCTCCGCGGTTGCCGGAGGGACGACGAAGGTGCCTGGCGTGGTCGCCCGGGCGATGTAGTCCCACGTGTAGGTGCCGGCGGGCAGGTAGCCGCTGAACGCCTCGGCACGGTCGTCGCGGAAGTTCTGGTGGTCGAACCAGGTCGGGTACCAGCCGATGTCGAACCCACCACCGCCGAAGCCGAACAGGTCACAGCACGGGCCGGGGGACGGGGTCGGCTCGACCGGGTCCGGCGGCAAGGCCGGGGACGCGGCCAGCGCCGGGTTGACGATCTCAAGGCCCGCCGGCAGCGGGTCGACCAGCGCCATGTTGACCCGGCGGCTGTCGGCCACCATGGTCAGCCGCACCCGGACCTCGGCCCCCGCACGGATGCGCCACCGCCCGTCGTCGCCACGGACGACGTCGGACGAATCGCCCACGGCCTCGTAGACGCGCTCGACGACGAAGCCCTCGTCACGGGGGTCCAGCTGCAGATCGTCCGGCGCGGTGCGCAGGCCCAGCCGGTAGTACAACCGTCCCTCGCCTTCCTTGGACAAGACGATCGCCGGATCCTCTCGGCCCAGCAGCTCCGCAGTGGGCACGACCGTCAGGGTCGAGTCGGTCGAGCGGCCCAGATAGGTGTGCTCGGCGGCGTACAGGTCGCCCAGCCAGACACGGGCGACGAAGTCGGGGGTGGTGGCCTCGAAGGTGTCGAAGTACCGCTTGAGGGCGAGCAGGACGAAGGCGTTCTCCTGCACGTTGTCCCATCGCCCCTGCTTCTGGTTGGCGATCAGGCCGTTGACGATCTTCGGAATGAGGTCGCTGCCGGGCTGCTGGTCGATGAAGGCGTCCAGGACGATCCCGTCGGTGCGTCGGTCCGAGCCGAGCACGAGGTAGGCGTCCTCGCCGTAGCCCGTGGTGAAGGTGGCCGCCGACGGGGTCTCGGTGACCTGGTTGGCGAAGGTCCCCCCGATCTCCTCGCGGATGCCGGCGTCGTCGATGACGGGCCACAGCCACGCGATGGCGTCCAACGGCAGGGTGTCGTCGTCACCGGTCGCGTCCTCCAGCGCCCCGTACACCTCCGCCGCACGGCCCGGGTCGCGGTCGCCGGCGAGGTCACGGACGTGCACGGCGTAGGCACGGATGGTCTGCCGGGTCGTCTCGCTCCAATCGGGGTCGATGATGGCCTCGATGCTGCGCAGCCGTTCGAGCGCACGGTCCAGCGTGCTGGCCGGGACGTCGTAGCCGGCACCGCGGGCCGCGACGAGCGCGTGGGTGGCCTGGATGGTGTGGTACGGCTCGGTCTGGCGGTTGCGCTGCCAGACGGGCCACCCGCCGTCGTCGTTCTGCAGGCCGACGAGCCCGGCGATGTCGGCGGTGACGGTCTGCTCGATCTCGGCGGCCGGGGGCAGCTGCTCGGCCTCGAAGGCCTCGAGCACGTCACGCAGGGCAGCGATGGCGAGGATGCGGGAGGCGAACGCATCGGAGGAGTCGTAGGGGTACTCGGCCAGGTACAGCACCGCGTCGGTCAGGGCCTGCAGGGCGGTGGAGGACGTGGTGACCTCCAGCCCGCCGAACTGCGGGACGACGCCCTCCGGGGTGAGGAGGGGTTGGGCGACGGCGCCGTCGTCGATGACGCCGTAGGTGGCGAAGGACTCCGCGGTGGTCGGGGTGTAGACGGGCAGCGACACGGTGGCGGAGTCGGCCGCGTCGTCGCTGCTGCTGACCGCGGTGGCGCGGAAGCGTGCGGTGCCGGCGTCGGCGGCGGTCACGGGAAAGCGGACCTCGACGCGGTTGCCCGCGGGGACGGTGACGGTGGTGCCTGTCCGGGTCTCGTCGGGGCCCTCGACGGCCAGGTTGGCGGTCTCCAGGACCACGTCGGCGGTCAGGTCGGTGTTGGTCTGGTTCTGCAGGACGACCGGTAGCTCGAAGGCGTCACCGAAGTTGGCGAACCGGGGGGCGGAGGGCCGGACCTGCAGCGGCAGCCGGGCGGTCAGGGACGAATCGCCCTTGCCGAACCGGTCGGCACCCGACGCGGCGACGGCGATGACGCGGTAGCGGGTCAGGTTGTCGGGCAGGTCGACGTCCACCGTGGCCCGGCCGGCGGCGTCGGTGGTCACCGAGGGGGCCCACACGGCCAGGGCGTCGAAGTCCGATCGCACCTCGATCGGCGTGGCTGCCTCGCCTGCGGACTGTCGGCCGGCGTCGGTGTCGGCGAGCGCGGCCACCGGAGCGGGTGCCGCCGATGCCCCCGTCGTCCCTTCGGCGGCGTCGGCCGAATCGTCCGCTGCCTCCTCCTCCGTGACCTCGAAGGAGGTGTCACCCCCGTCGGTACCTCCGCCGGCGGGGACGAGGACGTCGGCACGGGACAGCAGGATCGTGCGGCGCAGGTACTCGCTGTCCAACCAGCCGAACATGGAGCTGTGGAAGACATCGACGGGGTTGGCGGGGTCGTAGCCGATCAACGACAGGACGGCCTCGTCGACGACCACCACGGCCACGTCCGCACCGTCCACGGGGTTGCCGGCGGCGTCGGTGACGGTCACGTCCACCGCGGTCGTCGCACCGGGCAGGACCGCCGCATCACGTGGGGTGGCCTCGACGGCCAGGGTCCGCGAGGTGGGCGGAACGGCGATGTCGATCGTGCCGGTGGCGTAGGCGGGCCGTG
>Ga0207908_1000241_pt1 | contig 16979 bp, 15 predicted proteins | sample MalvirmetagMSP81_FD_184224 | JGI IMG/M metagenome (GOLD analysis project Ga0207908, IMG submission 184224) | Marine viral communities from the Deep Pacific Ocean - MSP-81 (SPAdes) | ecosystem: Environmental > Aquatic > Marine > Oceanic | place: Pacific Ocean | collected 2011-04-18
GTGGCCGCCGGCTTTGGCACCCGATCCAACGTTCAGCGGCGGGCACGGCCCGCCCTACCAGAGGCAATCCCTCGGCTGGTGCGTCGACGCCGATGTGGCGACATCCCCGTAGGGCGGCCCGTGGCCGCCGGGGTTTGGCGCCCGTTCCAACGCTCAACGGCGGGCACGGCCCGCCCTACGAGAGGCAACCCGTCGGCTGGTGCGTCGACGCCGATGGGGCGACATCCCCGTAGGGCGGCCCGTGGCCGCCGGCTTTGGCACCCGATCCAACGCTCAACGGCGGGCACGGCCCGCCCTACGAGAGGCAACCCGTCGGCTGGTGCGTGGGCCCCGCGAACGCTCAACCCGCCGCGCGCTGGGCCAAGGCGGCCACTGCGGGCAGCGTCTTGCCTTCCAGAAACTCCAGGAACGCGCCGCCACCGGTGGAGATGTAGCTGATGCGGTCGGCGACTTCGAATTTGTCGATGGCGGCCAGGGTGTCGCCGCCACCGGCCAGCGAAAAGCCATCGGATTCGGCGATGGCCAGCGCCAGGGCCTTGGTGCCCGCGGCGAAGCTGTCGTACTCGAACACGCCCACCGGGCCGTTCCAGACGATGGTGCCGCAGTTTTTCAGCAGGCCGGCCAGGGTGGCGCGGGTCTTGGGGCCGATGTCGAGAATCATCTCGTCGGCTTCCACGTCATCGACCAGGCGCACCTCGGCGTGTGCTTCGTTGCTGAACTCCGGCGCCACCACCACGTCGAGCGGCATGGGAATGTCGCCGCCGCGGGCGCGGATGGTCGCCAGGATCTCGCGCGCCGTATCGAGCATATCGGGCTCGTAGAGGCTCTTGCCCACGGGCTTGCCGATGGCGGCCAAAAAGGTGTTGGCAATGCCGCCGCCGATGATGAGCTGGTCGGCCTTGTCGGCCAGGGTCTTCAGCAGGTCGAGTTTGGTCGAGACCTTCGAGCCACCGACAATCACCGCCAACGGTCGCTTGGGCGTGGCCAGCGCCTTGCCCAGCGCATCCAGCTCGGCCGACAGCAGCGGACCGGCGCAGGCCGTCGGCGCCTTCAGGGCCACGCCGTGGGTGGAGCACTCGGCGCGGTGCGCGGTGCCGAAGGCATCCATCACGTAGACATCACAGAGCGCGGCCATGCGCGTGGCCAGCGCCTCGTCATCGGTTTTTTCGCCGACCAGAAAGCGGGTGTTCTCGCCCAGGGCGATCTGGCCGGGCTGCAGCGCCACGCCGTCGATCCAGTTGCTGATCAACGGCACGGTGCGACCGAGTTGTGCCGACAGCCATGCCGCCACCAGCGTTAACGAGTGCTCGGGCTCGAAGCGCCCCGCCTTGGGGCGGCCGAGGTGCGATATGACCAACACGGACGCGCCGCGCTCCAGGGCCAGCTTGAGGGTCGGCAGGCTGGCACGCAGACGGGCGTCCGAGGCGATGCGGCCGTTGGCGATCGGCACGTTCAGATCCTGACGGATCAGCAGGCGTTTACCGGCGAGGTCCAGCGATTCAAGGCGAAGAAAATTCATGGGCAATGGCACTCACGGACAAAAAATTCAGCGGGCATAAAAAAGAACCGGCATCGCTGACACGATGGCCGGTTCTCGGGTCACCTCATCACGGGTACGACTTACTTCGCGTTGGTCAGGGCCACCGCGGTGTCGAGCATGCGGTTGGAGAAACCCCATTCGTTGTCGTACCACGACGCCACCTTGACCAGACGCTTGTCGATGACTTTCGTCAGCAGGGCATCCACGGTGCTGGAGGCCGGATCGTGGTTGAAGTCACTGCTCACCATCGGCGCGTCGGTGTAGTTCAGCACGCCTTTCAGCGGGCCGTCGGCGGCGGCCTTGAGCACGCTGTTCACTTCCTCGGCCGAGGTGTCGCGCGCGGCCACGAAGGTCAGGTCCACCAGCGACACGTTGATGGTCGGCACGCGCACCGAGTAGCCGTCGAGCTTGCCTTTGAGTTCGGGCAACACCAGGCCCACGGCGGCCGCGGCGCCGGTCTTGGTCGGAATCATGTTGTTGACCGCCGAGCGCGCACGGCGCAGGTCGGAGTGGTACACGTCGGTCAGCACCTGATCGTTGGTGAAGGCGTGAATCGTGGTCATCTGCCCGTGCACCACGCCAATGGCGGTCTGCAGCGGCGCCACCAGCGGCGCAAGCCCGTTGGTGGTGCACGACGCGTTGCTGACAATGCTGTCGCTGGCCACGAGGGTGTCGTGGTTCACGCCATAGACGATGGTCTTCACGTCGTTGCCGGCCGGCTGGCTGACGATCACCTTCTTGGCGCCGCCCTTGATGTGCAGGCCGGCCTTTTCGGCCGTGGCAAAGAAGCCTGTGCATTCCATGACCACGTCAACTCCGAGTTCGCCCCAGGGCAGCTGGGCCGGGTCGCGGTTGGCCAGCACGCGAATCTTGTCGCCGTTGACGATCATGTAATCGCCTTCCACTTCCACGGTGCCGGGGAAGCGGCCATGCGTGGTGTCGTAGCGCGTCAGGTGGGCGTTGGTGTCAACCGGACCCAGGTCGTTGATCGCGACGATCTGCACGTCTTTGCGACCGCTTTCATAGAGCGCACGCAACACATTGCGCCCGATTCGTCCGTACCCGTTGATCCCGACCTTGATCGCCATCGCCTACCGTCCTTTTTTGGTAAATGAACTGCACAAAGCGCCAGAATTGGCGTCAATGCGTGTTGAGGGGCGCATATTTTAACTGACTCGAACCCGACTCATTCTCGACCGCCGATCTGCAGGCGCCTGCGACCTGCCGTCAGCGGTCAGCCATCACGCCAGAGTCGGCCCCAGTCGAACCACGGCCCCGGATCGGTCTTGCGGCCGGGCGCGATGTCGCTGTGGCCCACCACCCGCTCGCGGGTGATCTGCGGAAACGCCGATTGCAGTGCCGCCACGACCTGCCGCAGACGCCGCATCTGCGCGGCGGTGAACGGCCGGTGGTCCGAGCCCTCAAGCTCGATGCCGATCGAAAAATCATTGCAGCGATCCCGGCCCTGCCAATGCGAGGCGCCGGCATGCCAGGCACGGGCGCTGAACGGCACGAACTGAATCAGCTCACCGCGTCGGCGGATGAACAGGTGCGCCGACACCCGCACACCCGCCAGCGCCGCGAAGTAGGGATGCCCGGCCGGGTCCAGCCGGTTGGTGAACAGCTGCACCACGGCAGGGCCGGAAAAGCGCTCCGGCGGCAATGAAATGGCGTGAATCACCAGCAAAGAAATGTCATCGGCCACCGGCCGCGCGTCGTGGTTGGGCGAGGCCACCTGGCGCGCGCCCAGCAACCAGTCGCCGTCGGCGCTGACCCGCACGCCGCCCGAAAACCGTGCCGTCGTTACACTCGACCGCATTGCATCTGAACGAGGAGGTCGCATGTTGCGCCAAGGGTCTGCGTTGTGGGCGGGGCTTTCATTATGGGCTGCCGTGGGCCTTGCCGGCTGCGCGCTGGTGCCGCCCACCGGCGACGACAGCCCGGTCCCCGACACGCTGCCGCCGCTGCCCGAGGTGCGCATTCCCTATCAGGAACACCAACTCGACAACGGCCTGCGCGTGGTGCTGCACCAGGACCGCAAGGCGCCGCTGGTGGCGGTCAACGTCTGGTACCACGTGGGCAGCAAGGACGAGCGCCCCGGCCTCACCGGCTTTGCCCACCTGTTTGAACACCTGATGTTTCGCGGCACCGAGCACTTCGACGACGACCCCTTCAAGTTGCTGGAGCCCATTGGCGCCACCCGCCTCAACGGCACCACCTGGTACGACCGCACCAACTACTTCCAGAACGTGCCCACCGGGGCGCTGGACCGCGCACTGTGGATCGAGGCCGAGCGCATGGGCTTCATCTTGCCGGTGCTCACCCAAAGCAAACTCGACGAAGAAGTGGGCGTGGTACTCAACGAAAAGAAGCAGGGTGAAAACCAGCCCTACGGCGGCATCTGGGAGATCATCGCCAAGCGCGCCTGGCCCGAAGGCCACCCCTATTCATGGACCGCCATCGGCTCGGAAGAAGACCTGCGCGCCGCCACCCTGGACGACGTGAGCCACTGGTTCGAGACCCACTACGGCGCGGCCAACGCCACGCTGGTGATTGCCGGCGACATCGCGTTCGACGACGCACTGGCACGCGTCAAACACTATTTTGGCGACCTGCCGCCCGGCCCGCCGCGCCAGCGCGTCGAAGCCTGGGTGGCGCCGCGCGACACCGCCACCCGCCACCGCCTGCAAGACCGCGTGCCGCAAGCGCGGCAGATCATGACCTGGAACGTGCCCGGCTACTGCGAGGCCGACCACACCCTGCTGGAACTGGCTGCGCAGGTCTTCGCCAGCGGCAAGAACACCCCGCTATACGACCAGCTGGTCTTCAAGGAACAGCGCGCCACCAGCGCCTCGGCCGGCATGCTGCCCACCGAGATTGCCTCGCAGTTCCTCATCGACGTGATGGTCGCCACCGACGCCGCCGTGCCCGACACCGAAGCGGTGGTCCGCCAAGAACTGGCGCGTTTTCTCGCCGAAGGCCCCAGCGAAACCGCACTGGAGCGCGCCCGCACGCAAATTTTTGCCGGCGCGGTGCGCGGTCTTGAACGCATCGACGGCTACAGCGGCAAGGCCAATGCACTGGCCCAGGCCGCCGTGTATTGCGGCGATCCCGGTTTTGTCGACGTGTGGCTCGAACGGGTGCGCACCGCCACCCCGGCGGCCGTGCGCGACGCCGCACGGCGCTGGCTCTCGCGCGGCGACTTCACCCTTACCGTCGAACCCTTCAAGGCCGAAGCCGAAGCCGAGGCTGAGACCGACGCCGAAGCCCCCGGCGCGCTCGATCGCAGCATCATTCCCGCCGTCGGCGAAGCCGATGCCCTCAGCCTGCCGAGCCTGGAGCACTTCACCCTCAGCAACGGCATTCGCGTGGCGCTGGCGCAGCGCGACGCGGCGCCGGTGGTGCAATACACCCTGCTGTTCCCCGCCGGTCATGCGGCCGATCACCTGAGCGCGCCCGGCACCGCGGCACTGGCGATGGCGTGGATGAGCGAAGGCGCCGGCGCCCTCGATGCGCTGGAACTGGCGGCCGAATCCGACCGCCTCGGCGCGGCCATCAGCAGCGGCAACACCCTGGACCTGTCGTTCGTCAGCCTCAACGCCCTCAGCTCGCGGCAGGCCCCCAGCCTGGCACTGATGGCCGACGTGGTGCGGCATCCGCGCTTCGACCCCGACGACTTCGAGCGCCTGCAACGGCGCACCCTGGCCGCGCTGGCCCAGGCCGCGGCCGACCCCACCAGCATCGCCAACAACCGCTGGGCGCGCGCCCTGTTCGGGGCCGATCACCCCTACGGCATGCCCGGCAGCGGGCTGGGCACACCCGAATCGGTGCAGGCCATGACCCCGGACGCCGTCAGCGCGTTTCATCGCCGGTGGCTGCGCCCCGACCGGGCGCAAATGCTGATCGTCGGCGACACCGACCGGGCCACCGTGGAGCCCCTGCTGGAAGCCAGCTTCGGCGACTGGCAAGCCCCCCGCGAGGCACCCCCCACCCTGCCCCTGCCGCCCGTGGACGCGCCCAGCGAGCCCAAGGTCTTGATGGTGCATCAACCGGACGCACCGCAGTCGGTGCTGCTGGTGGCCGCGCTGGCCCCGCCCTTCGCCGCCCCCGATGCACGCGCGCTGGACGTGGCCAACAGCGTGCTGGGCGGCACCTTCGCCGCGCGCCTCAACCAACGCCTGCGCGTGGAAAAAAGCTGGAGCTACGGCGCCTACTCCCGCCTCAACGCCAGCCTGGGCCCGCGCGCCTGGGTGGCCAGCGCCAGCGTCCAGACCGACCGCACCGCCGACGCACTCGCCGAGTTGATGCACCTGCTCGAAGAGCCCCTGAACACCCGGCCGTTCACCGCCAAAGAAGTGGAATACGCCGCCGGCAACCTGACCCGCAGCCTGCCGGGCCGCAACGAGACCACCGGCGAGGTCGCCAGCGCGCTCATGCTGCCGCTGGTCCACGGGCTGGACGAGGGTTACTGGAACGACTACGTGCCTGCCATTCAGGCGGTGGATGCCGCTGCGGCACGCGAGGCCTTTGCGGCGCTGGGCCTGCCCGACCACGCCGTCATCGTCATCGTGGGCGACCTCACGCAGATCGAAGCGCCCGTGAATGCCGTGCTCGAAAAACGGGGACTCCAATAGCCACCCCCCTCTATCTGGCCGCCGACCCGGTACAGGCCCACCTGCTCAAGGACCATCTGGCCGAGCATCACATCGAGGTCGATGTCTTCGACGCCCACGCCGTCGGCGCGCGCGGTGAACTGGCGGCCATCGTCTACCCCCGCCTCGTGCTGCGTGACCCGACGCAGCACCAACGGGCACGCGCCCTCATCGCCCGCTGGGAAGCCCGTAGCGACCAGCCCGACTGGCCCTGCCCCTGCGGCGAGCCCAACCCCGCCGCGTTCGAAACCTGCTGGGCCTGCGGCCGCGAGCGCCCCTGAGTCACCACGCCATGCACGTTGCGCTGTATCAACCCGAAATTCCGCCCAACACCGGCAACATCATTCGTCTGTGCGCCAACACCGGCGCGCGGCTGCACCTGATCCATCCACTCGGCTTCAGGACCGACGACAGGTCATTGTCACGGGCCGGGCTGGACTACCACGAGCAGGCCGTCATCACCCACCACACCGACTGGGCCGCGTTCTGCGCCTGGCGCGCCCAACAGCCACCGCACCTGCTCTGGGCCTACACCACCAAAGCGACCCGGCGCCACGACGATGCCACCCCCGGCGCCGACGACATCCTGCTGTTCGGCCCGGAAAGCCGAGGACTGCCCGCCGACCTTCTCGACAGCCTGCCCGGCGAACAGCGCCTGCGTTTACCCATGCGGCCGGGCAGCCGCAGCCTCAACCTGTCGAACACAGTGGCCGTGGCCGTCTATCAGGCCTGGGGTCGGTTGATCTAGACCTGGCACCTGACCCGACCTCCAACGGCGGGCATGGCCCGCCCTACGAGAGGCGAACCGTGGGTGAGGCGCGATGTCGCGCCCCGTAGGGCGGCCCGTGGCCGCCGGGTTTGGCTGGGGCGCGATGTCGTGGCCCGTAGGGCGGCCCGTGGCCGCCGGGCTTGGGTTTGGCGCGCGACCCGACCTCCAACGGCGGGCATGGCCCGCCCTACGAGAGGCGAACCGTGGGGGAGGCGCGATGTCGCGCCCCGTAGGGCGGCCCGTGGCCGCCGGGTTTGGGTTTGGCGCGTGACCCGACCTTCCATGGCGGGCACGGCCCGCCCTACGAGCGGCGAACCGTGTGGGAGGCGCGATGTCGCGGCCCGTGGCCGCCGGGTTTGGGTTTGGCGCGCAACCCGACCTCCAACGGCGGGCACGGCCCGCCCTACGAGAGGCGAACCGTGGGTGAGGCGCGATGTCGCGGCTCCGTAGGGCGGCCCGTGGCCGCCGGGCTTGGCTGGGGCGCGATGTCGTGGCCCGTAGGGCGGCCCGTGGCCGCCGGGCTTGGGTTTGGCGCGTGATCCGACCTTCCATGGCGGGCACGGCCCGCCCTACGATACGATCGGCCATGCCCAACTACGTCCGGTCCCGGGTGGCAGGTGGTTGCTACTTCTTCACCGTGGTGTCGCGCGACCGCCGCCCGATGCTCACCACCGACGCCTGCCGTGCGGCGCTGCGCGCGGCGATTGTCGAAACGCGCCAACGCTGGCCGTTCACCGTGGACGCCTGGGTACTGCTGCCGGACCACCTGCATTGCCTGTGGACCCTGCCCGACGGTGACGCGGATTTTTCCCGGCGCTGGTCGGTGATCAAGCGCCTGACCTCACAGGCGCTGGGCGAATCAATCTGGCAGCCGCGGTTCTGGGAACACACCATTCGCGACGAGCGCGATGCGCAGCACCACCTCGATTACCTGCACGGCAACCCGGTGAAGCATGGGTTGGTGGCGCGCGTACGCGACTGGCCGTATTCGACGTTTCATCGCTTCGTGACGCAGGGCCTGTATCCGCCAGATTGGTACAACGCCGCGCCGGATGTGGACTGGGATTGATCGACGGCGCATCCCCCGTAGGGCGGCCCGTGGCCGCCAGGTCCGGGTTTGGCGCGTGACCCGACCTATAACGGCGGGCATGGCCCGCCCTACGAGAGGCAAACCGTGGGGGAGGCGCGATGTCGCGGCCCGTAGGGCGGCCCGTGGCCGCCGGGTTTGGGTTTGGCGCGCGACCCGACCTCCAGCGGCGGGCATGGCCCGCCCTACGAGCGGCGAACCGTGGGGGAGGCGCGATGTCGCGGCTCCGTAGGGCGGCCCGCGGCCGCCGGGTTTGGGTTTGGGTTTGGCGCGCGACCCGACCTATAACGGCGGGCATGGCCCGCCCGACGAGAGGCAAACCGTGGGTGGGGCGCGATGTCGCGGCTCCGTAGGGCGGCCCGTGGCCGCCGGGTTTGGGATTGGCGCGTGACCCGACCTATAACGGCGGGCATGGCCCGCCCTACGAGAGGCGAACCGTGGGCTGGGGCGCGATGTCGCGGCCCGTAGGGCGGCCCGTGGCCGCCGGGTCTGGGCCGCCGGGCTTGGGTTTGGCGCGTGACCCGACCTATAACGGCGGGCATGGCCCGCCCTACGAGAGGCGAACCGTGGGTGGGGCGCGATGTCGCGGCCCGTGGCCGCCGGGGTTTGGCTACCGCAACGCGCGCCACCCGGCGAACAGGGCGCCGCCCAGCAACGCCACCGGCGCCAGCAGGGCGCCGCCCGGCGCCAGCGCCATCAGCAACACGCCGCTGATCAACAGGCTGCCTGCCAGCAACGCCCAGCGCGTGCGCCGTCCATTGGTCTCAACGGCATCCAGCAGCGCCGCCTGCTGCCGACGTGCCAGCGCACCACCCAAACCTTCGCCACGCTCCAGCTCGCGCAGGGTGCGTTCGGCGATGCGCGGCAGGGCCTGAGCCAGCACCGGCAACTGAAACTTCGCCTGCTGCGCCAGGGCCTGCGGACCAAGGCGGTCGCGCATCCATTGCTCAAGAATGGGCTTGGCGGTTTTCCAGAGGTCCAGTTCGTCGTAGAGCTGGCGCCCCAGGCCTTCGACCTGCAGCAGGGTTTTTTGCAGCAGCACCAGTTGCGGCTGTACCTGATAGTTGAAGCGCCGCGCCACCTGAAACAGCCGCAGCAGAAAGAAGCCGAACGAGATGTCCTTCAGCGGTCGCTGCCAGATCGGCTCGCAGATGGTGCGAATGGCGCCTTCAAACGCCTCGACGCTGGTGCCCTCCGGAATCCAGCCGCTCTCCACATGCAGCTCGGCCACGCGCCGGTAGTCGCGGTTGAAGAAGGCCAGGAAGTTTTCGGCCAGATAGCGCTGATGATCCTGCGTGAGCTGGCCCACGATGCCGAAATCCACGGCCAGGTAGCTGGGCGCCGCCGGGTTGCGCGCATCCACGAAAATGTTGCCGGGGTGCATGTCGGCATGAAAAAAATTGTCGCGGAACGTCTGCTTGAAAAAGATCTCGACGCCGCGTTCGGCCAGCACCTGAAAGTCCACGCCCATGCCGCGCAGCCGGTCCAGCTCACGGATGGAAATGCCCTCGATGCGCTCCATCACCAGCACGTTGGGCCGGGTGAAGTCCCAGAACACGATGGGGTGATAAATAAGCGGGCTGCCCAGCCAGTTGCGCCGCAGTAGGCAGGCATTGGCGCCTTCGCGCATCAGGTCCAGCTCGTCGGTGAGGATGTGCTCGAACTCGGCGACGATGGCCATCGGCCGCAGCCGCCGCGCCAGCGGTGACAAGCGTTCGGCCCAGCGGGCCAGCGCGTACATGACCGCGATGTCTTCTGCCACCTTGGCCTCGATGCTCGGCCGCAGCACCTTGACCACCACCGGCATGCCCGGCGTGCCGTCGTCATTGCGCAACACCGCGCCGTGCACCTGGGCCACCGAGGCGGCCGCCATGGGCGCGTCTTCGAACGACGCAAACAACGCGTCCACCGGCTTGCCCAGGGCCTGTTCGATCAGCGCCCTGGCCTCGGCGCTGGGGAACGGCGGCACCCGATCCTGCAGCTTGGCCAGTTCATCGGCAATGTCGTGCGGCACGATGTCGGGCCGGGTGGACAGCGCCTGCCCCAGCTTGATGAACACCGGGCCCAGGCCTTCCAGCGCCAGCCGCAGGCGCTCGCCGCGCGGGCGCGGGTCCTTCGACGGCGCGCCGCCCAGAAATTCCTTGAGTCCGAAGCGCCGGTAGGTGGCGTGAATGTGCCAGAGCCGCGCCAGCGCGCTCATGGCAGCAGGCTCCGCTCAAGACGCTGCAGCCGGGCTTCGAACCGGTCCACCGCGTCACGCAGCAGATCAACCTCGTCCTGCCACGCTTCAACATCGACCCGCCGCGGCAGGTCGCCCGATTCTTCCTGCAGGAATTCAGTGGTGTTCAGCGCCAGGGTGCTGAAGGTTTGCCGCCCCCATTGCAGGGCCGAGCGCATGAATCCGGCCGCACGATGCGCCAGCACATCGCCCAGCCACGGCGCCAGCCACTCCTCCACGTCGGCGCCGACCAGATTCAACGCGGCGGCGAAGCGACGCAGCGTTTCGGCATCGCCGCGCACCTGCAAACCCTTGGCCGAAAACGGCTCGCCACGCGCCATCTCGGCACCGCGCGCCAGCAGCTCCACCGGGCTGCCGGTGAGGGTCACATCGGCGGGCGGATCCGGCTCGTCAACGCCCACGCGCACGCTGCCGCCCGGCAACATTTCAAGCAGAAGATGCCAGCCCAGCGGCGTGAGCTGCACCGCAATGCGCTTGCCCGCAAGCGACGCCAGCGCGGCCTCGGCCTCCGGCTCCAGACGCAGATAGCGATTCAGCGCCACCTCGAGCGCGGCGGCCAGCGGCGCCGGCGTCACAGCTTGTACCCGCGATGCACGGCCACGATGCCGCCGGTGAGGTTGTACACCTGCACCCGCGAAAAGCCGGCGGTTTCCATCATGCCCTTGAGCGTGGCCTGGTCCGGATGCATGCGAATCGACTCGGCGAGATAGCGGTAAGAGTCGGCATCGTTCGCGACCATCTGGCCCAGCTTGGGCAGCACGCTGAACGAGTACGCGTCGTAAATCTTGGCGAGCGGCTTGGCCAGCGGCTTGGAAAACTCCAGCACGATGGCGCGGCCACCGGGTTTCAGGCAACGCCACATCGAGCGCAGACCGGCATCCTTGTCGGTGACGTTGCGCAGCCCGAAGCCAATGGTGATGAGGTCGAAACTCTCATCGGCAAACGGCAGGCACTCGGCATTGGCCAGCACCGGCGGCACCTCCAGGCGCCCCTCGTCCAGCAGCCGCGTGCGCCCTTCGTTGAGCATCTCGGGGTTGATGTCGGACAGCACCGCCAAGCCCTTCGGCCCCACCTGCCGGGCGAACGCACGCGTCAAATCGCCCGTGCCCCCTGCCACGTCCAGCACCCGCTCGCCGGCACGCACCGCGGCCAGATCAATGACAAAACGCTTCCAGACGCGATGAATGCCCATCGACATCAGGTCGTTCATCACGTCGTATTTGGCTGCCACCGACGAAAACACACCGGCAACGCGCTTCTGTTTTTCGGCCAACGGCACCTGCTGAAAGCCGAAGTGGGTCGTGCCGTCGGGCGGCTTGGAATTGTGATCGGTCATGCCCGGATTGTAGCCGGGCCCGCGCGTGCCCAGCCCCCAGAGCGAGCCGGTGCTCTGAACCACGCCATTGAACCGCCGACCCCTGCACATCGTGTTGCCGCCCTTGCACGACGCCGCGCGTCAGGCTGCGGCATCCTTAAACTGCACCCTTACGAACACGCGCGCGGCAGCCCGCCAGTGGACATGAATACACCCATGAAGCATTGCTACGTCAACACCACCGTACTCAATGAAGAGCCCATGGTGGCGGTACGCCCCGGCGCCCTGTCGGCCGAGGACTGCGCCTATCTGATCAAGGCCGCTCGCGGAGAACTGAAACGCGCCAAGGTATCGCTCGACAGCGGCGCTGCCGAGCTGCCGGGCCGCACGGGCAGCAACGCCTGGCTGCGTTACCAGGACGACCCCACGGTGCAGCGCATCGGGCAGACCATTGCCGACTGGATTGGCATACCACTTGCCAACGCCGAGGCCATACAGGTCATTCACTACGGGCCCGAGCAGAAATATGGCGCCCACTTCGACGCCTATGACCTGCATACCGAAAAGGGGCGGCGCTGCTGCGCACGGGGCGGCCAGCGTCTGGTGACCTGCCTGATCTACCTCGATGACGTTGCGGCCGGCGGCAGCACCAGCTTCCCCAAACTGGGGCTCACGGTGCCGGCGGAAAAGGGAAAGATGCTGATCTTCCACAATGTGGATCGAGCGGACTACAGCAAGGCCCATCCGCTCAGCCTGCACGGCGGCGACCCCGTGCTGGACGGCGAAAAATGGGCCTGCAACATCTGGTTCCACGAGCGGGCCATGAGCGCGGCCGCCGAATTCCCACCGCTCAAGGCCAAGGCATCGCCGGCCCTCACCCCCGACGCGCCCCGCACCAGCTGTATCGTCTCGAATCGCTCGGCCGAACAGTTTGAGCAGGTCGCCGCCCGGCTGGCACCCCGTCTGCAACAGCAGGCCCGTTCCACCCTGCTGCTGTACTGGGACACCTTCGGCAACACGCCCGACTACGACACCCGTGGCTACGGCCGGGTCGTGCGGCTCATCGACCGCAAGCTGCTCAATGCCGTCTCCAACAAGCGCAAGCTCGGCGAAGCGGTTGCCGTTGCGGGCTTGCAGCACCTGTGCCCGCCAACCTTCAGCAGCGTTTCCGACGCCCTGGCCAGCGGCGTTACGCCCAAATTGTGGTTCGTCAAGAACCCCTACGGAACCGGCGGCAAGGGCATGTCGTGTGTGCCCCACGCGGCGCTCGCCGGGCTGGAACTTCCCCAGCACGCCATCCTCCAGGCAGGCGCGCAAAACCTGCACACCCTGAACGGCAAGAAGTACACCATCCGCGCCTACGTATTGGTTTGGAACCAGCTGTATTTCGTCTATCCCAACGGCGTCGTCATCGTTCACGCGCCGGACTACGATGAAGCCAGCCCCGACGCCGATGTGCAGATCAACCACGCCGGCTACATGAATCCGGCGTCGGGCGTGGTGATGAAAAGCCTCAGCGATATCGGACTGGCCGACGACGTGACGCAACGCGCCCACCAGACCATGACCGCGCTGCAGCCGGTGCTTGCCAACCTGATCCGGGCGTCCAGCCCAGAGGCTTACGTCATCCTCGGCGTCGACTTTCTGCGGCAACAGGACGGGGCGCTGCAATTGATCGAGATCAACGCCTTCCCCAACTTCACCCACACCGGGCACATCAATCAGACGGTCAATATCCCCATGCTCACAGCAGCGCTGGGCATGATGCTGGAGGGCGGCGAGCCCCCGGCGGCCAAGGCCGGCGCAGCCACGACGGTCGCGAAGGTCACGGCACCCACTGCTTCGCCGGCCCCAGCGCCTTCAGGCTGATCACGTCGCGATCGCGGCTCATCCCGGCCTCGGCAAGCCGGGCCTCGTACCGCGCCCAGTTGGCCTCGTAATCCCTGGCCAGGCGGTCGAGCACCGCCCAACTGAACAGCCCGGTGTGGTGCCCGTCATCGAACACCAGCTTCACCGCATAGCGGCCCACCGGCTCGACCCGCGCCACATTCACCGTCCGCTTGCCCCCCACCAGCAGCGGCTCACTGCGGCCATGCCCCCAAAGTTCGGCGCTGGGCGAAAACACCCGCAGGTACTCCAGCGGCAACGCCGCATGGCGACCGTCTGCAAAGGTCACTTCCAGCGTCCGGCTGGCCCTGCGCAGCTTCAGCGCTTTCACATTCACCATGCTGCAGATTGTAGGCGGCCTGCGCGCCCGGCTCGGTGACAAACGTTACGAGATGCGCCGGGGAGAAGCCCACGTGCAGCCTCGCGTGCCCTATAAACTTGCCCGGCAACCGACGCGCCTCAACCCCAAACCAGACGAGACCCCATGGGCAACCGCTTATCAAAAATCGCCACCCGCACCGGTGACACCGGCACCACCGGCCTGGCCACCGGCGACCGACTGCCCAAGCACGACCTGCGCGTGCACGCCATGGGCGAGGTGGACGAACTCAACTGCGTGATCGGGCTGATCCTGACCCACCCACTGCCCGAGGCCATTCACCAGCGGCTCGCCGCGACACAGCAAGAGCTGTTCAACCTGGGCGGCGAACTGGCCATGCCCGGCCATGAACTGGTGAAAGACGCCCACGTGCTGGCGCTGGACGAGGGGCTGGAACGGCTCAACGCCACCCTGCCCCCACTGAAAGACTTCATCATGCCCGGCGGCAGCCCGGCCTGCGCCCATGCCCATCTGGGTCGCGCCGTGGCCCGGCGTGCCGAACGCGCCCTGTGGACCCTGCACGCCCAGGCGCCCCTCAACGCCAACCCCATGCGCTATCTCAACCGCCTGTCGGACTACCTCTTCGTCGTCGCGCGGGTGCTGGGCCTCGGCATCGCCGAAGTGCAGTGGGACCATCGCTGAGCTTGCCCACGCCGTGGAAGGCCGCATCACGTGACGAGGGCGGCGGCCACGGGCCGCCCTACAGAGCGTGTCGCCACCCCGCCCCCCGCACCACCCCGCAGTTTGCCTCGTAGGGCGGGCCGCGCCCGCCGTGCAAGGCCGCATCAAGCGCCAAACGCGACGGCCACGGACCGCCCCCGGAGCGTGTCGCCACCCCGAGGCCCCCGCACCAGCCCGCAGTTTGCCTCGTAGGGCGGGCCGCGCCCGCCGTGCAAGGCCGCATCAAACGCCAAACGCGGCGGCCACGGGCCGCCCCCGGAGCGTGTCGCCACCCCGCCCCCGCACCAGCCCGCAGTTTGCCTCGTAGGGCGGGCCGCGCCCGCCGTGCAAGGCCCCATCAAGCGCCGAAGCCGGCGGCCACGGGCCGCCCCCGGAGCGTGTCGCCACCCCGCCCCCCGCACCAGCCCGCAGTTTGTCTCGTAGGGCGGGCCGCGCCCGCCGTGCAAGGTCCGATCAAACGCCAAACGCGGCGGCCACGGGCCGCCCCCGGAGCGTGTCGCCACCCCGCCCCCCGCACCACAGCCCGCAGTTTGTCTCGTAGGGCGGGCCGCGCCCGCCGTGCAAGGCCGCATCACGTGACAAGGGTGGCGACCACGGGCCACGTGGGCACGCGATAAAGCCGCTTTGCCCACGCGGGCGCTACACAACCGTGCCGTGTCAACCAAACCGCCCAACTGATGAGGCTTGCTGAAGCACCTCCCCCAGCACCACACAGGCCTTGTCCATCTCGGCCTCGGTGAGCGTGGGATGCACCAGCAGCATCAAACTCGTTTCACCCAGCGCGCGCGCCACCGGCAAAGGCTCGGCAGGTCGCCACGGCGTGCCATCGAACGCCTTTTCCAGATACACCTCGGAGCATGACCCGTGATAACAGGGGACGCCACGGGCGTTCACCTCCTCCACGATGCGATCCCGACTCCACCCGGACGCCAGTTGCTCCGGGCGGACGAAGGCGTAGAACTTGTACCAGGCATGCACAACGTCCTCGGGCGTCTCGGGCACCCGCACCACGTCATATTGGTCACAGACCGCCTTTAGCCGCAGGGCGTTAGCCGTACGCGCTGCCGTCCAGTCGGCCATACGCTTGAGTTGGATGCGCCCAATCACCGCCTGCATTTCCAGCATGCGCCAGTTGGTGCCGAAACTCTCGTGTACCCATCGAAACCCTGGCGGGTGCTGGCGCTCGTACACCGCCTCCCAGCTCTTGCCGTGATCCTTGTAGCTCCACATGCGCGACCATAATTCGCGATCGCTTGTGGTGACCATGCCCCCTTCCCCACCCGTGGTCATGATCTTGTCCTGACAAAAACTCCAGGTCCCCACATGACCAATCGACCCGACCGCACGTCCCTTATAGCGAGCCCCATGCGCCTGGGCACAGTCTTCAATGACATACAGGCCTTTCTCTGCAGCCAACGCCATGATGGGGTCCAAATCACAGGGCATGCCGGCCAGATGCACGCAGATCACCACCTTGGTGCGCGGGGTGAGTACGGCACGAATGGTATCGGCCGTGATGTTCTGTGATTCGGGGTCCACATCGGCGAATACCGGCGTCGCGCCCGCCGTCACCACACAGGATGCCGACGCCAGGAATGTGCGCGGCGTCACCACCACCTCATCGCCTTGGCCCACACCCATCGCCTTCAGCGCCACGTCCAGCGCCAGGGTGCCGTTTGCCAGCGCCACGGCGTAGGTAGTGCCCAACCATGCCGCAAAATCGCATTCAAATTCCCGACATTCTCGGCCCGTCCAGTAATTCACTTTTTGAGACAACAGCACGCGATGCACCGCATCGGCTTCTTCCTGCGTGAAGCAGGGCCAGGGGGAAAACGGGGTATTCAACATGTTCTCTACTCAGACCATCACTTCAGCAGGGGGCGGGCAGGATTGCCAACCACTGTCGTACCAGCAGCAACAGAGCGCGTTACAACAGCACCCATCCCAACAACGGCACCTCTCCCAATAACCAACGGTTCGCCGGGCCTCCCTTGTTTGAGAACGGCTCCTGTACCTATATAGACATGATCCTCAATACGGACATTTCCATTACACATAACCCCGGGGGCAAACGTTACAAAATCGCCAATTTCGCAGTCATGCGCCACGTAGCTGTAAATATTGGCATGGAAGCAACGCCCAATCCTGATATTCGACGTAATTGTCACAAATGGACAAAGAATGGCTCCCTCTGCTATCGCTACTTCATCAAGTACGACAGCATTCGATGCGTGGATACTCCATTGCGCTACACCATCGTCACCTAGCTTTAAGTAAAGCTCCTCTCGAACCGAATCACTTGCAATAGCAAGTGCAACATTTCGACTTTGAGCAGGGATCGCTAAAAACTCGGAATAACTGACAACGCGATGACCATTCACATCACTTGCGGAAGAGTGATCGTCAATAAATACTAGAGACTCCGAAGGC
>Ga0207908_1000243_pt1 | contig 16949 bp, 10 predicted proteins | sample MalvirmetagMSP81_FD_184224 | JGI IMG/M metagenome (GOLD analysis project Ga0207908, IMG submission 184224) | Marine viral communities from the Deep Pacific Ocean - MSP-81 (SPAdes) | ecosystem: Environmental > Aquatic > Marine > Oceanic | place: Pacific Ocean | collected 2011-04-18
AAGCCATAGAAATCGACTGCCAAAACGGAATTTCGCGGCCCCGCCAAGATCGGTAGCGTGGGCGGGCGGAGGAGGATCAATACTTCAGTGGTTCCTTAGGATGCTTGGCATAAACCAGTACTGCAGCTACGTCATTAACATCCGCTGGGATGCTTTCAACTAGATGCGGAGGAACAAAGCCATCGTCGACAAACGCGAACCCTTTGGCGTTCCGCCTCAGGTGACCATTCGCCACCCGCACATCGACATCTGGACGCGGGCCTGGGGCAACGGCGAAGATATCTGTTCGACCCGTCTTTTGGTTTTGTGTGGTTCGAAAAGAAACGCCCTGGCCTAACGATGGAGGTAGAGATCCGACCCAGGCACTGTCGTCGACCCCAACTTCGATGTCGCGATTAATGAAAATCTTCGTACGCTGTTCTTCTGATGCCACGCGCGAGACGACGCCAGATCCGGCATCTGTGCAGTCCCACTTTGATCCTTCCGGACGCGCTGCAATCTGGACTATATCCTCGCGATTGCTTTCCAACTGCTTGCCAACAACGAGAGTTACAGGGTCGCCAATCTTAAAGGAAGAGACACGCGCACCCCGTCCAACGATACTGACGGAGGCGCCGCCGTTCGCTCTCACAGAAAACCTCGGAAGGGGCCTTATCTTTCGACCAGGTGGTGCTTCCTTTTGCTGGTGTGGCACGATCACGCCAAGATAGGTCGCAGACATCACTTCCACCGAATCGAAGCACAGCACCAACGCTTCCTGGGAGTGCCGAGCGTAGAAATCTTTCTGATTCTCTGCTTCTGGCGCTGATGGGTCATACCAACTGCTGCTGATCAACTCCTGCAGATCTTTGTCGATTCCCCAGCCTTGTTCCTGCCGAATGTTAATGGCCGTGACGAGCTCACTACTTGCTTGGGAGAAGTCTCCTCGCTCTGCCAACATCTGCGCCAGTTCACGATGAACATTGACGGTGAATTTTGGATCAGAGCCACATTCCAGTGCGCGGCAGGCGCACGCGAGCGCGAGCTCGGGTTGATCCTCAGCGTATAGGCGTGCAGCCTCTGCCCATACCCAGAACTCACTTCTCTTGGCCTTGATCACAGAGCCAAGAATGCTAGTGGCCTCGGCGTGTCGATGAATGCGTCTCAGCAAAAAAACCTTGTCCCAATCCAGCCAAAGAGCATCATCACCCTCAGCCACAGGCCGAATTCGGTCTATCCACTCAAGCGCAAGATCGATGTCTTCTGGCGTGGCATCGTGGAAGGCCTTAACCCATTTTGCCAATGCACGTGCGACGCCAAGTGCGATCGGTGGGTAGCGATTCTCATCGCGCTGGCTGTATTGCCAATCTTCCGTGCCTAAACTGGTGACCGGCAAGAGGTTGGACGCCCCGCACACTGAGATTGGTCATTGCGGGTCACTGACAGTGATCATCTCGGGCTGCTGGGAGTCTCCGTAACGAAACTGGTCATTTACAACTATTGGACAGCTCCGTTGGCGCGGTGGGAACCTTCTGCACCAAACTGATCAGAAACGTCATGAGACCGATCACATAGACCATGCAGTTGGACAGTTGAGCAAAGCCCGATCTGACTCATCCTGCATCAGAAGAGTCATGATCCTTGAGTTCGGCGAACTTGGCCGCCATCGTCGGATTCTTATGCGTAAGGCGCTTGATAGTGACGTCCTGCGCCTTGTTGTTGGCGAGGCGCAGGTTGTTTTCGGACCCCAGTAGCTCGGCCTTTGTTTTCTCCAGCGCCTTGATGGATTTGTCGATCTCGGCGATCGCCGACTGAAACTTGCGCGATGCGAGATCGTAGTTGCGGGCGAAGCCGCTCTTGAATGTCTCAAGCTCATCTTCGAAGTTGGTGATGTCGATGTTCTGCGCCCTCACCAGCGCCAGTTCCGACTTGTATTGAAGCGACTTCATCGCGGCATTTCGCAGCAGCGTGATGATGGGGATGAAAAACTGTGGCCGAATGACATACATCTTCGGGTAGCGGTGGAACACATCGACAATCCCGGTGTTGTACAACTCGCTGTCCGCTTCCAGCAGGGAGACGAGTACGGCGTACTCGCAACCCTTCTCGGCGCGGTCCTTGTCCAGTTCCTTCAGAAAATCTTCGTTTTTCTTCTTGGTGGCCGTCTCATCGCTTTCGTTCTTCATCTCGAACATGATCGAGACGATCTCAATGCCGGCCTCATCCGCGTCGCGGAAGATGTAATCCCCCTTGCTGCCCGCCCGTGCATCGTTGTCCTTCTCGAAGTAGGCATGGGGGAACGCCGTGGCTCGGATGCGGTTGAACTCGGTTTCGCAGTGCTGCTCAAGGGTTTCGCCCACCATCTTTGTAGATAGCCGCGCCTTCATATCCCGAAGTCGCTCGATCTCGCCTTCGCGGTCCCTGATCTGAGTCTCGTACTTGTCCTTCAGGGATTTTTCGGCAAGCTGCTTTTCGAGCTGCGCTCTTTCCAAACCGCTCTTCAGTTCATCGCGCTCTTTCGCCACCAAACCGACTGCCTCGGTGATCGCTAGTTTCTGGCCGGCGTCTGCGGCATCGAGCTTTGCTTTTAAATCCCGAATCTCCACCTCCCGCTTCGCAGCGGCATTCTGCAACTCGCTGGCAAGCTTGGCTCCGGCCAGCTCGGCGGCAGCGAGTTTGTCCTGCCTTGCCTGCTCAAGCTGATTTGCGAGCGCATCGCGCTCTTTTTCCACCGTGCTCAGAGCTTCGGCCACGGCGAGCTTTCGCGCAACATCACCGGCGTCGAGCCTGGCCTTCAACTCCTGAATCTCAGCGTCCTTTGCCGAGGCGGCCTTCTGCAATTCACCAGCAATCTTGGCTTGGGCGAGTTCGACAGCATTGCGCTTGTCCTGCTCAGCCAGCTCCAGACGCTCATGCAACTGCTTCTCGAAATCGCTGTCGCGAACCTGCTTCAGAATGTCCGCGTACCCGGCCTCATCAATCTTGAATGCCTTTCCGCAATGCGGGCAGATGATTTCATGCATGACTACATGCCCTCCACTTTAGCCAGGATGTGTAACAGCATCTCCGGCACATCTCCCTCGGCTTGGAGTGTTGCCATCCGATACGCGAGCTGATTCTTCGAAAGCTTTATTCCTGCGTCAGCCTCGACGTTGCTGCAAGCTGTCAACCACTTTGGCCAGCTCTCTGTCAGGAATGATTCAAGGTGATCTTCAAAGATCGCCACCTCATCTGCAACGACGGAAGATGGAAAGTCCTCTTCTGCGCGACCAAAATACTTCAGAACAGCGCGATTTGCTTTCGCGTGGTTGATCCGCTCTTCATCGATCTTTTCCTGTGGCTTCCCATTGGCTCGCGCACGTGCTTCGAACTCGCCATCCGCATCGACGAGTGCATAAACGGGAATCCCGATTGACTTCAGGATTGCGTGTGTAATCGGGATCGACGATTTCCCTCCTACGGGAACGATAGAGATACCCGCCGCCTCAAGCGCGCCGATCGAGGTTCTATCGCCAATGCCATAGAACACGGACGACTCCGTCGTGCCCTCCACAACGAAAGCGCGGTGTGCGAAGAGTGCTATGGCAAGCTGATCCGCGACGATGCGGTCAAGTTGGCGATCTACCGTATCTGCGCTTTGCACCCCGCTCAGCTTGGCCTTCACGTCAGCAACCGTGGCGCAGTGGACAGTGACCTCCGGAGTCTCGTCAGCCGACCTCGTCAGTCGCCTGACCTGATCGAAATGTCGAGCCTCAAGGAAATAGGGACTATGGGTCGCATAGGTCACTTGGATGCGCTTTCCGGCATCCTCGGCGAGCGACCTGAGCACCTTCGCAAAGGTTTGCGCCTGAATCGGGTGCTGAAAAAGTTCCGGTTCTTCGATTGCCAAACAAATGACACCCTCCGCTGAAGCTGCGCCCGACTCCGCCAGGTGCTGGAGAGCTGAAATCAGAAGCGTGCGCTGAAAGCCATGCCCTTGTCGTTCTACAGCAGTCTCGGTTGCGCCGTCCAGAACGGCCACGTTGAACGTCGTGCGCGGTGCCTTGAGCTCCACCTCGGCTGGGGAAACCGTGACTGCCCGGCCAGGCGCGTAAGATCTGACCACTTGGTTGAGTTGCGTCGTAATGGCATCAAGCTGCTCCTTGAACTTCTCCTCGTAGACTTGCTGCTGCTTTGCACGTGACTCCTCGACAATCTTCGCGATCTCCTCATCAGCGGCAGAACGATCAATTGACCGCTCAAGGATTCGACCGACAATGCTCGATTTCCCGTCCATCGACTCTTCGCTTGCGCGAAGGTCGGCAGTAACCAAGACGAAATCGAAGAGACCGCTCATCTTGCCACCGCTGTTAAAGCCAAAAAAATTGGTCTGCAGCGATTCAGGGGCATCGACCAGTTGATTTGTGTTGGATGTCTCCCATGCGGTCATGGCCTGATCAACGGCTGCGCCAGAGTTGGCCGCTGGCAGCCCCATCTCAGGCCGACTGCGCCTGAGGTCTGCGTACAAATTCCTTTTATCGGTCGCGCTGCCTGCCGCCTTGATTGGATTGAACTCCGGGAAGCCCTTTGCATTGGCGGAGAGCACATCAGAGCCATCAGGTGAACGGCGCTTCCATGCGGTGAACGTGGTAACTCCTTCCGGCGCATACTTACCAAGTGCCTCGCGATCCTTTTCAGTGAGGTCAGCGAATGTGACCTGAACTTCGATGTCTTCGTCAGTCGCCCCAAATGAACAGTCTTTCTCTGTAACCGAGCCAGGCTTGCCGTTGAAGAACCAGTCGATCGCACGGAGTACCGTTGACTTGCCTGCGCCGTTCGGCCCGATGAATGTCGTGACGGAATCGAAGGGAATCGTCACGTCTTTCAGCGCGCGAAAGTTCTGGATGCGAACAGATTGGATCTTCATAACGGCCTCTACCCTTTTGCCGCTTCCGCCAAGAGGTCTCCCGCCGTTCGCGCAACCACGTATCGCGCCGGATTCTCGCCAACTGCCAGCGCGTGGAAATGCGCCTTGCCACATTCGATCTTGGCGCTCTCCTTGTCCCGCAGGTCATCGGTAAACAGGCTGCTCTTGGTTTCCACTACGAAGTAAAGACGCTGCGCGCCGTCTTCCTCCACCAGCACGGCCCAGTCGGGGTTATAGCTACCCAGAGGGGTTGGCACCTTGAACCAGCCCGGTAGCTTTGCATACAGCTTGATCGCGTCGTTCTTCTCCAGCGCGTCGGCAAAGTCTCGCTCCGTCGTCGAGTCGTACACCACATGCTCGTAGATCGACTTTTGGGTGTCCAGCAGCATGTTCTTGAGATATCCGGTGAGCTCTTCTTTGTCGAACAGCTCCTGCGCGTAGACCTGCTGGTCGCCCAACTTCTGGTACTTGATGCCGTCGACCAGGGCCATCCGTTTGCATCGATTGATGGTCTCGGCAGCCAGCTCGATGAACTGCTGCGGGTTACGCTTGAAGTCGTCCAGGCGCCCACTTCCGGTCAGGATGCTGGTGATCGTGCGGCGGGTCAGATGGGTTCGATCCTGCAGGTCTGTCAGCAAGTCCGGCAGCTCAATATCCGTTTCATCCAGCACCACCGTCGCTGCACCCGCTTTCTCGGTCGCTTGAACGCCCGCCTTGCCAATGGCGATATCGGCCTTCCGCCATTGCAGGCGCGCTTTCGCAATCGCAGGTGCCTTTTGCAGAGCGCTGATGCAATCAGTGATCAGCTTGGCGTTGTCAAATTGCACGCGATAGGTGGTCTGATGCTTGATGCGATCCCATAGCGTCTTGAACTCGTCACTCAGGTATATCGCCTTGCCATCCTGGCCTTTGCGCAGTGGAACCGGTTTGCGCTCATCGGCATTCTTGATTTCCAGGCGGCCCGACACCTTGCGCAGCACCTCGGCAATCTGGCCCTTCTGGGAATCAAACTCGGCGGGTAGCACCAGGGTGCCTTCCTTGAGGGCTTTTTTCAGTGAATCCTGCACCTTGCCCTTGGCGTCAATGTGGCCGGCGGCCTTCAGATGCTCCCACAACGCCTTGGATTGCTCGACGCCCAAGGGCACGGTCTGCCCGTCCGGTGCCGTCACGGCGATGGCGGCAAACTGGTGATGCTCGACAATGCCAAAACGTATGCCGGTATCCGCTTCGATCTCTTTCTGCAGGTTTTCGGCAAACTGTTCGTAGTTCTCCGTCGCCACTACGGTCAGGGTGTTGACCTCGAAGCCCCGCACCCGCTCACCGTGCTGATTCACGCACAAACGCAATCCGCGGCCGATGGTCTGACGACGTTCGCGCTCGGTCTGGATGTCTCGCAGGGTGCAGATCTGGAACACATTCGGGTTGTCCCAGCCTTCTTTCAGGGCCGAATGGGAGAAGATGAACTTGAGCGATGTGTCGAAGGACAGTAGCTTTTCCTTCTCCTTCATGATCAGGTTGTAGGCGCGCTCGGCATTCTCGCGGTTGCCCGCATTGTTCTCTGCGGTATCTGTCCAGCCGCCTTTCTTGTCGATGGAGAAATAGCCGTTGTGCACTTCCTCTGCGGCGGCGTCCAGGTCGATCTCGGCGAAGAGGCTCTGGTAGGCCGGCAGCTTGGCGGCACGCCGATACTCCTCTTCAAAGATGCGGGCGTAGTCACCTTTGACCGGATTGCCGTCCGCGTCGTACTGGCGGTACCTGTCCACCGCATCGATGAAAAATAGCGACAGCACCTTGATACCCAACGGCCGCAGGCGCTTTTCCTTGTCCAGATGCTCGCGAATCGTGCGACGGATCATTTCGCGCTGCACGGCCAGCGCATCCACATCGCCGTGGGCTTGACCCGGCTTCAAGAAAACTTCTCCACCGGGGTAACGCAGCTCCATGAACTCGTCGCCCTTGGCCGTGTTGATCTCGCCGACGCGAAAATCGGCATAGATCGGACGCTTGGCAAGTTGCTCCAGGTCGTCGCCATCGGATACGGCGAGCTCCTGCCGCTTCACACCGCTGGCGGTGGCCACATCCAGTTCGACCCTGGCACTGATGGTCCCGCGCTTGTTGGCCACCGATATCAACCGCACGAAGGGCTTGTTGTGCGCATCCTCCACCGTTGCCGAGGCCACCTCGATCTGTTTGACCAGTTTTCGCTCGTAGGCATCGACTGCGTCGAGGCGAAACACCATGTGATGCTTGTTCACGTGGGTCGCGGAATAGCGCAGCGTGCAGAGTGGATTCATCGCATCCAGAGCCTCTTTGCCACGCCCCTCGAGGCCACCATCCACACTCTGGGGTTCGTCCACGATGACGATGGGCCGGGTCGCCTTGATCAGATCGATGGGCTTTTCACCACCGGTCTTCTCGCTGTCCTTGTAGAGGTTGTTGACGTCCTTCTTGTTGATGGCGCCCACTGTCACCACCATGATCTGGATGTTCGAGCTGGTGGCGAAGTTGCGCACCTGCCCGAGCTTGTTGGAGTCGTAGAGGAAGTAGTCGAAGGGCACCCCGGCGTAGAGCCCCTTGAAATGGTCCTCGGTGATCTGCAGGGTCTTGTAGACGCCTTCCTTGATCGCCACCGACGGCACCACGATGACGAACTTGCTGAAGCCATAGCGTTTGTTCAGTTCGAAGATGCTGCGCAGATAGACGTAGGTCTTACCGGTGCCGGTTTCCATTTCCACGGTGAAGTCGCCGGACGCCAGCGCGCCGGATGGGGGCAGACCACCCCGCAATTGAATGTCCGCTAGATTCTTGTGCAGCTCATCGTCCAGCAGCGTCAGTCGGTTACCGACACCCAGATCCGACTCGGCCATGCCCAGCGTCATTTGCTCAGGCTGGGTCCCGGGAAACAGGTCCGACCCCACCGGCATCGGCGCCTTCATCGTCACCGTGAACTCGGTGCGGCAAATTTCCTGGCCGCGAAACAGATCACATACGGCCTCAATGGCCTGCATCTGGTAGTCGAGGTTGGGCTCGAAGTGAAGCTTCATAGCGCACCTCCCTGTGCGCTACCCTGCGGACGCACTGACGTGCGTGCAAATTCTCTATCCTGATAATTTGTCATAGCGCCCCCCCTCATAGACTGCGCACGTTCTGGATGCCGTGCTGCTCCAGAATGGCGGCGAGGTTGGTCTTGGCGACATCGTTTTCGAAGGCGCTGTCGCGGAACACGCAGGTCGTGTCACCGGCGGGCGCCAGATCCTTGTGCCAGTCGATAATGCCTTGGGCCAGTGGCTCCACCTGCTCACGGGTAATCTGCTCGGAAAGACAGGTCATCAAGACGCCGCCACCCACGGAATGCACCTCCCGGCCCGCGATGGTGCGCTGCTCGATGGGCACGCACAGATCGAGGCCTAGCTTGAGCAGCAGTTCGTAGAGCACGTCCGCCTCAGAGCGACCTTCGAGCAAATGATCCTGGTGGTCGAACAACGAGGCTTCCAAATCCGCCGGATTGGGGTTCCACGCGCGGATATTCGAGTGGTCAAGCTTGAAGACGCGGAAGCCGGTATCGCCGGCGAACAGCGGATTATCGGCTTTGATCTTTGTTGCCGCGCGACGCAGGCGCTCCTTTGTCAGTTCGGCGATGGTGCGCGGTTTACCGAGCTTATCGCAGAAGTCTGCAGCGGTCTTTTGTTCTTGATTGTCCGGGTCGAGAGGTTCAGGCAGTTGGACGAGGATGTACTTCCGATTGCCACCGTCTTCGACGTTCTGGTGCATGGCGCCGCATGCTGTGGTTCCAGAACCCGCGAAGAAATCCATGACGATATCGTTGCCGGACGTCGTTGCTCGAATTAGGTACTTAAGAAGGCCCGTTGGTTTCGGATAACTCATTACATCTGAGCCAAAGAGCTGTCGCAACTCTTCTGTCGCATCTTCGTTGGTGGGTACTCCATTTGTCCGATGGGACAGAAGATTCGTTGTCTTCTTCATCTCACCCGAACGGTTCACGTAGTTCGGCCGGAAGGGAACTTTGCTAATGATGATCTCGTCTTGCGCGTTGACAAATTCATCGACCTTGTTCTGCGAGTAGCGCCACTCGCCCCTAAGCCTGAACTCGTTGACATTGAGGCCGTTGAGGATTGTTACGCTGTCCAGTAGCTCGGTCTTGATGTTGCCTTCTGACATGTCCTGGGCGTTTACAACTCCGTCGCCACAGAGAAACTGAACAGAGTTAGGTGGAAAGCGAAGGACGCTAAAAGGGTTGCCGGCATTATTGAATGGGTACTTCTTTCCTTCCTCTACGGCACCTGCGACGAAGGGGGGAGCGACTTGGCGGTTTCTTCCATAGGCAACGATGTAGTCGGTCACAGAGCCCATGTTCTTGTCGAGAAATGAAGGCTTCTTCTTCTTCTCCCAAACAAATGCGCCGCAGAAGTTCTCACCCCCAAAGATCTCGTCGCACACCTCTCTGAGGTTATGGATCTCCTCATCTCCGATTGAGATGAATAGAACACCGCTGGGCGCCAAGAGCGCCCTCGCCAGCTTCAACCTCGGATACATCATATTCAACCAGTCGGTATGGAAACGACCGCTGGCCTCAGTATTGCTTCTGATCTTCTGCCCGCCTTCCACCTGCCCAGTCATCTCCAGATAGTTCTTGATGTTGTCCTGAAAGTTGTCCGGGTACACAAAGTCCTTACCGGTGTTGTAGGGCGGGTCGATATAGATCAGCTTGACCTTGCCGGCATAGCTTTTCTGCAGCAGCTTGAGCACTTCGAGGTTGTCACCCTCGATCATCAGGTTCTGGGTGGTGTCCCAATCTACGCTCTCGTCCGGACAGGGTCTCAGAGTGCCGGTACTCGGTGTCAGCGCCAATTGCCGCGCGCGGCGCTTGCCATGCCAGTTGAGGCCGTACTTCTCGTCGGCATCGGTGACGGTCTGGTCACCCACCAGCGCCTTGAGCACATCCACGTTCACCGCCGTCCCGTTCGGGCCTTCAGTAATGAGGTCCGGGAACAGGGCCTTGAGCTGGTCGATGTTGCCCGCCACCAGATCGGCGGACTGGGCCTCGGGGCTGGCTGCCGTGAGTTTGTTCATATTGTTCTCCATCAGTCGTTCAAGCTTTAAAGCTCAATGATTCAAAGTTGTCGGCGCGCGGCGGCCAGTTCGGCCTGCACGCGCTTGAGCGTCAGGTTCAGTTCCACCTGACGTGCCAGTTGTTTTTCTCTCAAAGCTTGCGCCCGCAGGCGGCTGACTTCGGCCTCAAGCCGCTCACAATCAGCCAAGGCTTGCCGACGTGCCGCAGCCTGTTCCGGGGTTGCCGGGGTTTGGTAACTTCCCGTCAGCCGGGCGGCGAGCAAGGCTTGCACGCAATCCACCCAGCCCTGGTAGAGGGCGTGCAGCGTGGCCTGGGGTTGGCGCGTGACCGACAGAGACTGGATAAAGCCACTCTCGGTTTGAGCAGCTTCCGCAGGATCAGGGTGAGAGGCATCCGCCGCGTTGACCTCGGACAGCGAGGCCGACACCGTCACCGATACCGTTACTGATATTGGGCTGCCGTCGAGCACCACTTTGTCGGCCTCGTTCTGTGCCCAGCGTTTGTGGGCCAACGACAGGGTCAGCGATTGCCCCTCAATCAGCAGCAACAGCACCGGATAAGGCACGGCTCGGTGCACCAGCTCGGCGAGCCGCGAGTGACTTGCAGGTTTAACGACACCCCGCACAGTCACTGCCAGCACAGCGATCTCCAGGTACTCACGCAGCGTATCCCGGTAGTCGGGCACACCGATGGTGTTGGGCTTGAGCGCAGCGATCCATTGGATCTCTTCGATGGCCTCCGTGATCAAGCGCTTGTCTGCCGCTGTGGGGGCGCCATTCTCCAGCAGCAATTTCTTGGGGACGCGCTGATCCACCCGGCAACTCTCGGGCAAGCGCAAGGCGTGGATAAGGGTTTGCGCCGAAAGGGTTGATGCGGGGCTGACCGTCATGGCGTCTCGCTCTCCGGCAGGATCACCATAAACGCGACCACCTCGAAGTCATTGCTGCCGGCGAATTCACCTTTGATGGCGTGGGTGCCACCCGGCGTGAACAAGCTGGCGACGGCGCGTTCCTCGTTCTTGCCAGCGACCGAAGCGACCGCTGAGGCAAGCAGCTTCTGGGCATGACGCATGTCTTCCCCCTGCCTGGTCGCCTTGTCGAACCGGGCGCAGGCGCCCGTGTCGGGAGTTTCGCGCCCGAGCGCGAGACGCTTGAGGCGATCGAGGATGTGCTTGGCCTGGGGGTAAGGCAGCAATACGGCGCCGTCGTCGCCGACATGAACGAGGTAATGCGGTGCCAAGGGGTAGTCAGACTCTTTGGCTTTGTGGGCCGCCGGACCACAGGCTTGCAGGCAAAAGATCACGCCAGGCGGAATATCGGCATCCAGGGTGGTCGTGACGGCATAGGCGCCGAGCGGCTGGGTGTCGAGTTTGCCGGGGTGTGCCTTCAGGTACTGCGCCAGATCGATGCGGAAGTCGGTCAGGGTCAGGTCGGTAATCGACACCCCGGTGGACAGATCCTCCATGTCGATGACCGTGTCCTGCAATTTGAGCAGTTGCTTGCGCCGGTACTCCAGATCGTTCATCGGGTTGCCGGATTGCTGCTCGATGAGGTTTTCCTCACCCGTGGCGGAGATGTCGAGCAACACCATGCGGCCGCTGACGCGCTGCTCCAGGTTGATGTATTCCTCCAGCTCCATGTTGGGCCAGAAGTTGACGAGTTGGATGCTCTCATTGGGCGAGCCGATGCGGTCGATCCGGCCGAAGCGCTGGATGATGCGCACCGGGTTCCAGTGGATGTCGTAGTTGATGAGCCAGTCGCAGTCTTGCAAGTTCTGGCCTTCGGAAATGCAGTCGGTGGCAATGAGCAAATCGATCTCGCCTTCAGCAGCGAGCTCTTCGGGGCGCTCCTTGGCACGCGGGGCGAACGCCGACAACACGCCGCTCATGCTCTTGCGCAAACCGGGCAAGGTGGTCTGAATGCCGGCGCTGCCGGTCACCAGAGCGGCGTCAATCCCCAGCGTGCTCTTGGCCCAGGGGGCGAGCTGCGCGTAGAGGTAGTGCGCGGTGTCCGAGAAGGCGGTGAATACGATGATCTTTTGGTTGCCGCTGTTGATGGGGCGGCGGCACTTGTCTTCGATCATCTGGCGCAGCGCCGCCAGTTTTGCGTCACGGGTGGCGTCGACCTGTTTGGCCGCCGCAAGCAGCGTGGCCAGCCGGTTGCGGTCCTCGATCAAATCCTGTTTCCAGCGAATCAGGTCAACGTCGCCGAGCAGCACCTTGACCTTGCGCCCGACGAGCAGAGCCTCGAAAGCCGGGTCGTCTATGTCTACATCGGCGATGTCGATTTCTTCGAGCTCGTCCGTGTGCGATTCAATATGGGCCAGCGTGGCTTCCACATCCCTGAGCTGTCTTTGGATCGTCAGCGTGAAGGACGACACCGCGCTTTCCATTCGCTTGAGCACATTGACGCGAAGCAGGTGAATCAGACTCTCTTCGCGGTCGACTTGGCGGAAGAAGCCCTCGCCGCCGCGAACCTGCGTGCTGTACTTGGCGTCATAAGCCGCCTGCTTGTGTGGCAGCACATAGCGCAGCGGCGCATAACTGGCCAGTGTGAGGCGGCGGATTTCCAGATTGATATCGCGGATGGCGTGGAATTCGCCGGAGAGGTCAACATCTGCTTTGATGTTGATGGGCGGCAGGCGATCCGGGAAACGGCCAGTCTCACTGGTGCCATAGTACTTCTCGATGTGCCGCCGCGAGCGGGCTATGGTGAGGTGGTCCAGCAGAGTGAAATAGTCGAAGCCCAACATTTCAACCAGCTTCGATGGCGTCTTTTCGGACTCATCCATCGCCAACCAACGGTTGAACTGGGCCTGGGCTTTGCGGGTGGTCGCCTCGATACTGGCGATGCCGTGCTCCAGCAGGGCGGTGTCATCGCCTTCGGTGACAAAGGCAATCTGATTGCGCAAGTCCGCAAGCCGGTTGTTGACTGGAGTGGCCGACAGCATGAGGACGCGGGTCTTGACCCCTTCCTTGATGATCCGACGCATGAGCCGGTCGTAGCGCGACTCCTTGCCCTTGTGTGTCGCCTTGTTGCGGAAGTTGTGCGACTCGTCGATCACCACCAGGTCGTAGTTGCCCCAGTTCACGTGCGACAGATCGATGTCGCCGGAGGTGCCGCCGTCCCGTGACAGATCGGTGTGGTTCAGGACATCGTAGTTGAAGCGGTCCGCCGCGAGAATGTTGCGCTTGTCGTTGGCCTTGTAGAGCGTCCAGTTGTCGCGCAGGCGCTTGGGCGCCAGTACCAGTACGCGGTCGTTGCGCAGCTCGTGATACTTGATAATCGCCAGCGCCTCGAAGGTTTTTCCGAGACCCACGCTGTCCGCGATGATGCAGCCGCCGAAGCGGTTGAGCTTGTCGATGGCTCCCACCACGCCGTCGCGCTGGAACTTGAAGAGCTTCTTCCACACCACCGTGTTGCGGATGCCGGTAGCGGACTTGACGATTCGGTCCTCGTCCATCTCGTCACCGCTATCACGAAACAGGTGATGCAATATCAGTGTGTAGACGGTGAACGGATCGCGGTGCTCGCCAATGGCCTGCAAGGCGCTGATCAGTGCGTCGCGGCCGCTAGTTGATTCCCCCGACTGCCCGTGCAGGCTCGCCCACTGTTGATCGAACCACCGGGCGAGTTGGGCTGCCTCGGCCGCGGATTCAGATGCCTGGATCAGGCTCATGGGATTGCCGGGCGTGACGCCCAGCCCATCGGTGCTCAATGCGAAGGAGCCCATCACCACCTGCTGGGGCGCACCATCTGGCCCGCGCACGACTGCTGCCCCCTGGGGAACCGGCCCGGAGGCCCGCCGCAGCTCGACCTTGTCGCCGATCCATTTCGCGCATTGGTTGGCCAGCCAGCGCGCGTGCAGGCGGTTTCGTGCGGCCCGATCTCCGTCACCCCCCAGGAACTGGAGGCCATCATCATCCGGCGGCAGAACCAACTGGACGTGCTCCAGATCGCAGAGTTCCCGGCGCAGCTCCGAGAAAGCGAACAGGGAAAGCGCCGGGGTGATGCAGCCGACCTTATGACCTGGATTCAGAGGGGGGCGCAGCAGGTCGATAACGCGGTCTGAGCCGGTGTTCTGAACGAGCTTCACTCAATGCTCCGCAATCTTGTGGGTGTGGTGCATAGTGCCGGACCCTTTCACCCTCATCTCGAATCCGCATCGTCACCTGTGGCCACGTCCATGACCCCAAGGACTGCCGTCCTTCGAGCGTAAATGCGAAACGGCCTTATGAATGCGTTGTAGATCCAGCCTGCCCACAGCGTGAGGGTAACCAGGACCGCAAACAGAACTGCTTGGCTACGTAGAGCATCGTTCGGGGCATGCACGAATGCAATTGCAGCAGGGACCCAGAAAAGCGCGATTAGAAACAAGTAAAAGAATCCGGCATAGCCAACCCACTTCTGGGTGCCGATCCGAAGCTGCTGGCCGTCCCAGGCAATTGCGCCTACGCGGTTTAGCGCCTTGACCTCATCGCTGGTGAGGTCGTATTGATCAATGACATCAAACAAGGCGATCCGTCCACGGCGGCCGAGAACGAAACCGAACCTGGACTTGAAGTGCTTTTCGCTTTCGAGAGCCAGCAGATCATCTGCGAATACTTCTATTTCTCTTGGCCCATCCTGGCTGGCAGGTATTTGGAGGCGGCGCTTGATCCTGTCCAAGAGTTCTTGATCAACAACGGCAGTATCCGAATCGACCTGGATCCGGGTTCGGGGGAACTGGACGACATTCGACTCCTTCTCGCACGAGCACTGAGTCATCGTTTGGCTCCAATCAGTGTCTTGACCAGAGCTTCAGCGCCGGTACCGGAAGCATTCTCCGTGTAGAAGCGGTAGACCGCCGCTACCCAGTCGGCTATCTGGTCGCCAGAGATCGTCTTCCCGGAGTCCTCTACGGCGGCCATGACAACCTGCATGGCCCTTGCCAAGCGTTTTTGATCAAGACCGCCGGTGTAGTCAAGCCGACGAGGCTGTTCCCCTGGGCCATCCAGCACCCACAACGGGTCTATCCCGTAGACCTTGGCGAGTGTCAGCAGAACCTCAGCCGGCAGGCGGCGGATGCCCCGCTCATAGTTTTGCTCGCCGCGTAGGGATATGCCCAAAGCGTCTGCGAACGCTTGCTGCGAAAGTCCAAGACCAATTCGCACGGCCAGAAATCGCCGAGCAACCTGTGGTGACTCGTTTGTGCTTGACATTACCCGTTTGTGCTCTATAATCTAGGTTGTTAGCCTGAATTGGAGAATCCAATGCCTCCTTCCAGCCACACAGAACGGCGCGAATACGTCAAGTACCAGCTACGTCTGCGCGGCTCCTCCCTTGCGGAGGTCGGTCGGGAGCTTGGCGTCTCAACCGCTACGGTATCCCAAGTGTGCGGGGGAATGCGAACGTCCGAGCGCATTCAACGCACGATAGCAGAGAAGCTTGAGGCCCCCGTGGGCGCTCCGCGCTGCTCGTGCCGCGACGAGGAGGGCCTTATGCGGTCGTGATTTGAGAAGAATCCCGCGCCGGAAATGCAAAAGGCCCGGACCGCCAAATCCGAGCCTTCGCCACTCCATCGTCGATTGGAACCCGACGACCCAATTGTGCTGCATCTCCGGTTGTTCGTCAACACATCGCTTTGCGCGGCGATGAGGGGCGCGTTGTGCCCTATTCAAGGAGATGTAGATGGCACCAGCCAAACTTAAACCCAGGGACGTCTGTCGTCTGGCGCTCGATGAGCGCTTGTCCAACCGGGAGGTTGCGCGCGTGTCTGGCGTAAGCGGCACGACGGTCGGCAAGTACCGCGTCATGATGAAAATTCATGGAGTGACTCGCGCAGACCTTGACAGCATGTCGGAGGCCGAGCTTCTAGAAATGTTGCAGGCCAAATACAAGGGCAGCGCCAAGACGTTCATCGAACCGGATTGGGATGCCGTGTACCGGGATTACCAGAAACGCGACGTCACTATTGCGCTGCTTTACCAGGAGTACGTTGAATCCGCTGGCGATACCAAGGGCGCCGCCCTGAGATCTGAGTCGTCGTTCGGGCGGAAGCTGCGTGAGCACTGCAAGGCCCGTGGCCTGTCGATGCGGCAAGAGCATCTGCCCGGACAGGAGATGTTCGTCGACTTCTCTGGCAAGCATCTTTATTTGACCGATCCGAAGACGGGTGAAAAGACCCCCATCGAGGTCTTCGTTGCAAGTCTGGGCGCAAGTCAGATGATCTACGCGACGGCAGTGGCATCACAAAAGAAGGCTGACTGGATCGAGGCCAACGTGCGCGCGCTCGAATATTTCGGCGGCGTGCCGACGATGATTATCCCGGACAACCTGAAGTCCGCTGTCACGAAGACCGGCGGCCGGGGTCGTGACCCGCAAGTGAACCGCAGCTATCTCGACTTCTCGGAGCATTACGGTGCGGTGATTGTCCCCGCGCGACCGGTCCGGCCTCAGGACAAGTCCCTGGCGGAGATCGGGGTACGCATCATCAACATGTGGGTCATCGCCGCACTGCGAAACCATGTCTTCCGCAGCTTGGACGAGATGAACGCGCTGATATTGCCCATCATCGAGCGCATCAATGACAAGCGGTCCCGGCGACTAGGTGCTTCGCGGCGTGAGCTGTTTGAGGAATCCGAGGCTGGATGCCTGAAGCCGCTGCCGCCCAACCGGCACGAATACACCGAATGGCGTGATTCCATTCGGGTTCCGAAGGACTATCACGTCCAGCACAACCGCGATTTTTACTCAGTTCCGCATCATCTGGCCGGCAGGACCGTGAGCTTCTGCGTGACCCGCTCGACGATTCGCATTTTCAGCGAGCAGTCCGCGAGCCCCGTTGCCGTGCACACCTTGGGCCCTGGCACTGGAACCAACATCTCCAACCGCGACCATATGCCAGAGGCCCACCGCGCCTACGCCGGGCGCAACGTCGAGGAGCTTCTGGAATGGGCCGACGGCGTTGGCCAGGATGTCCGCGCATTGTTCG
>Ga0207908_1000262_pt1 | contig 16157 bp, 7 predicted proteins | sample MalvirmetagMSP81_FD_184224 | JGI IMG/M metagenome (GOLD analysis project Ga0207908, IMG submission 184224) | Marine viral communities from the Deep Pacific Ocean - MSP-81 (SPAdes) | ecosystem: Environmental > Aquatic > Marine > Oceanic | place: Pacific Ocean | collected 2011-04-18
AACAGATCGCCGAAACGCGCCGCAGGGCCGAGTTCATCACCCCCATCCCCAAGCCCAGGAAACGCGGCGGCCGGGGCGAGCAAGCCTCCCTGCTGCTGGACAACGACGACGGCCTGTCGAGCCAGGCGCAGGAATACGAAAAGACCGCGTCCATCATCAATGCCATTCGCCAGGAGGTGGATCGCTGGCGGAAGATTCCCAGCCCGGCGGACTGGCGCGTCACGCCCGAGACCGCGCGTCTGCTCCAGCACTGGCGGCATCACCCGTTCAGCGGCGTGCGGCCGTTCTTCTGTCAGGTCGAGGCCGCCGAGACCGTCATCTGGCTGACTGAGGTTGCTCCGCAACGGGGCAAGAATGGCGAGCGGTTCATCGAACACCTGGGCGACGCCAACGCCAATGCAAACCCCGAGCTGATGCGCCTGGCACTCAAGCTCGCCACCGGCGCCGGCAAGACCACCGTCATGGCCATGCTGATTGCGTGGCAAACCGTCAACGCCGTGCGCCGGCCGGGCAGCAAGAAGTTCACGCGCGGCTTTCTCATCGTCGCGCCCGGCCTGACCATCAAGGACCGCCTGCGCGTCCTGCAAGCCAACGACCCGGACAGTTACTACCAGAGCCGCGAGCTGGTGCCGGCCGACATGATGGACGACCTCGGCAAGGCCAAGATCGTCATCACCAACTACCACGCCTTCAAGCGGCGCGAGCGGATGGAACTGTCCAAGGGCGGCCGCCTGCTGTTGCAGGGCCGGGGTGGTGACCGCCTCGACACGCTGGAGAGCGAAGGCCAGATGTTGCAACGGGTCATGCCCGAACTGATGGGCATGAAAAGCATTCTCGCCATCAATGACGAGGCCCATCACTGCTATCGCGAAAAGCCCGCCGCAGCGGACGAGGGCAGCAACGACGACGACCTCAAGGGCGACGAAAAGAAGGAGGCTGAGCGCAACAACGAGGCTGCTCGGCTGTGGATCTCCGGACTGGAAGCCGTCAACCGCAAGCTGGGGCTCGGCCGCGTCATCGACCTGTCGGCCACCCCGTTCTTTCTGCGCGGCTCGGGCTACATCGAGGGCACCCTGTTTCCCTGGACGGTGAGCGATTTCTCACTGATGGACGCCATCGAATGCGGCATCGTCAAGCTGCCGCGCGTGCCGATCGCCGAGAACATCCCGGGCAATGAAATGCCGATGTTCCGCAATCTTTGGGAGCACATCGGCAAGAAGATGCCCAAGAAGGGCCGCGGCAAGGCCAAGGCACTGGACCCGCTCAGTATCCCGGTCGAGTTGCAGACCGCCCTGCAGGCCCTGTACGGCCACTACGAAAAGACCTTTGACCTGTGGCGGCAGTCGGGCATCAAGGTGCCGCCGTGCTTCATCGTGGTGTGCAACAACACTGCCACTTCCAAGCTGGTCTACGACTACATCTCGGGTTTTCACCGCGAGCCCAATGAAGACGGCTCCACCCCGCCGCCGCATGCCGGCGCGCTCAAGCGATTCTCCAATTTCGACGAGCACGGCAATCCGCTGCCGCGTCCCAACACGCTGCTGATCGACAGCGAGCAGCTCGAATCCGGCGAGGCGCTCGACACCAGGTTCCGTGAACTGGCTGCCGACGAGATCGAACGGTTCCGCCACGAGATCATCGAGCGCACCGGGGACCGCAACGCGGCCGACAACCTGTCCGACTCCGACATCCTGCGCGAGGTCATGAACACCGTCGGCAAGCAGGGCCGACTTGGCGAGCAGGTTCGCTGCGTGGTTTCGGTCTCCATGCTCACCGAGGGCTGGGACGCCAACACCGTCACCCATGTGCTCGGCGTGCGCGCCTTCGGCACCCAGCTTCTGTGCGAGCAGGTCATTGGTCGTGCACTTCGCCGCCAGTCCTACGAACTCAACGAAGAGGGGCTGTTCAACGTCGAGTACGCCGACGTGCTGGGCATTCCCTTCAACTTCACGGCGAAGCCGGTGGTCGCGCCGCCGCAGCCGCCGCGCGACACCATCCAGGTTAAAGCTGTCCGACCAGAGCGCGACGCGCTTGAAGTGCGCTTCCCACGTGTGGCGGGCTATCGGGTGGAACTGCCGGAAGAACGCCTGACTGCCGATTTCAACGACGAGTCGGTCTACATCCTCACGCCCGAGGGTGTGGGGCCGTCGATCACCCGCAACGCCGGCATCATCGGCGAGGCCGTGGATCTCAACCTCCAGCACCTCGATCAGGTTCGCCCGTCGAAGCTGCTGTACCACCTCACGCAGCGCTTGCTCTACACCAAGTGGCGCGACCCCGACGAAGCGCCGATGCTGCATTTGTTCGGCCAGCTCAAGCGCATCACCAAGCAGTGGCTGGACACCTGCCTCGTCTGCAAGGGCGGCACCTACCCCGGCCTGCTCATGTATCAGGCCCTGGCCGACATCGCCTGCGAGCGCATCACCGCCGCCATCACCCGTGCCGAAATGGGGCGGCGCCCCATCAAGGCCGTGCTCGACCCCTACAACCCCATCGGCAGCACCCGGCACGTCAACTTCGCCACCTCCAAGACCGAGCGCTGGGAAACCGCGCCTGACCGCTGCCACCTCAACTGGGTGATTCTGGACAGCGACTGGGAGGCCGAATTCTGCCGCGTGGCCGAGGCCCACCCCAAGGTCCGCGCCTACGTGAAGAACCACAACCTGGGCCTGGAAGTGCCCTACCGCTACGGCTCCGAGACGCGCAAATACCGGCCGGACTTCATCGTGCGGGTAGACGACGGCCAACCCGACCCGCTCAACCTCATCGTCGAGATCAAGGGCTACCGAGGGGAAGACGCCAAGGAGAAGAAGTCCACCATGGACACCTACTGGGTGCCCGGCGTGAACCACCTCAAGACCCACGGTCGCTGGGCCTTCGCCGAGTTCACCGACGTGTGGCAAATGCAGGATGACTTCGCGCAGAAGGTCGAGGCCGAGTTCAACAGCATGATCGGCACCGTCACCCAACCACCTGCTTTGAAATGACGCACGGCCTATACATGTTCGCAACTACATGCATATATTTGTCTACTTTCCTATGCATGTTGTGGCGACTTGGTTAAAGCAATGGCCACTTTGCTTTCCTTAACCCACCTGGACCCGGCCCGATTCGACCGGCCCGATGTGCTCAAAAAGCTGGTTGCGGCCCACCGAAGGTTGGCCGAGCTCAAAGGCATGGCGGCCTCCATGCCGAACCAGGGCATCCTCATCAACACCCTGGGCCTGCAAGAGGCCAAAGACAGCTCCGAGATCGAGAACATCGTCACCACCCATGACGAACTGTTCCGAGAGGCGGCCGTAGCCGGCACTGAGGGCGATGGCCTCAGCAGCGCCGCCGCCAAAGAGGTGGCTCGCTACAGCCACGCCCTGCGGATCGGCTTTGAGTCGGTGCGCAGCAGCGGACTGCTTACCGGCCAACACATCCTCCAGATCCAGGCCGCGCTGGAAAAGAACCGCCCCGGCTACCGCAAGATTCCCGGCACCGTCCTGCGTGATGGCGCGGGCCGCACCGTCTACACCCCGCCGTCACCCGAACATCTGCCCAACCTCATGGGCGACCTGGAACGCTTCATCAACGACAGCGAGCTGTCCAGCCTGGACCCGCTCATCAAAATGGCGCTCATCCATCACCAGTTCGAGAGCATTCATCCGTTCTACGACGGCAACGGCCGCACCGGCCGCATCGTCAACGTGCTCTATCTGGTCAAAGAGGGGCTGCTCACCACCCCCGTGCTCTACATGAGCCGCGCCATCGTCCAGACCAAGGCCGACTACTACCTGCTGCTGCAAACCGTGCGCAACCTCGGCCACTGGGAAGCCTGGGTGCTCTACATGCTCGGCGCTGTAGAGCGCACCGCGGCCGAAGGCATCACCACCATCCAGGCCATCAAAGACCTGCTGCTGGACTACAAGCACCGCATCCGCGCCCGACACAAGTTCTACAGCCAGGACCTCATCAACAACCTGTTCTCGCACCCCTACACCAAGATCGAGTTCGTACAGCAAGACCTCAAGGTCTCGCGGCTCACCGCCACCAAGTATCTCGACCGGCTGACGGCCGACGGCTTCCTGCGCAAGCGCAAGGTTGGCCGCAGCAACTACTACATCAACGAACCCCTATTCCAGATCCTCACGGGCGAAGCCCCGCCGATGGACGAGAGCTGACCATGGCCCGCAAACCCAAGACACCCTTAAGCGTCGAAGCCCTGAGGCACGACGACGCCACGCGCAAGAACATCCCCACCGCCGAATACCAGTCCGTGGTGGACGAGCAGACCAGGACGCCGCTCCAGGTGGCCTACGAACGCCGCAACAAGGATCTGGACCCGCAGCTCGTCTGGCGCGGCAAGGACGTGCAGGACTGGTCCGACCTCGTCGTCCACGCCCCGCCGGTCTACATCCAGGAAAAGATTCATCCCAAGGTGCTGATCGACGACCTGCGCCGCCAGACCGAACAGGCCGCGGCCGGCCACGCGGCCCAGCAGGCCGGCGCGATGGTGGACATGTTCGCCGACTTCAACGGCCTGCCCGACAGCGCCGACAAGACCGACTTCTACCAGCACGACGCCCACTGGTCGAACCGCATGATCCTGGGCGATTCCTTGCAGGTAATGGCCAGCCTCGCCGAGCGCGAGGGCCTGCGCGGGCAGGTGCAGTGCATCTATTTCGATCCGCCCTACGGCATCAAATTCAACAGCAACTTCCAGTGGTCCACCACCAGCCGCGACGTCAAGGACGGCAACGCCTCCCACATCACCCGCGAGCCGGAACAGGTCAAGGCCTTCCGCGATACCTGGCGCGACGGCATCCACTCCTACCTGACCTACCTGCGCGACCGGCTGACGGTGGCGCGGGATCTGCTGACGGACTCGGGTTCGATCTTTGTGCAGATCGGGGATGAGAATGTGCACCGGGTGCGGGCGGTGATGGATGAGGTGTTTGGGGATGAGAACTGTGTCAGCACGATTGTCTTCGCTAAGACTTCAAGTTCGACTGGCGACTTTCTAGGTCCGACCTTTGATTCTTTGCTCTGGTATGCCAAACGCAAAGAGGCAGTGAAATACCGGAAGTTCTTGCTAAAGAAAGCGCCCGGACAAAAAGGCGGCACTGGCTACAAGAGCGTTCAACTCAAAGACCTGTCTCGAAGAACGATGTCCAGAGACGAGATTGACGACGCGGCCACATTGCCGCCAGACGCAAGGATTTACTTTCGCGATAACTTGACCAGCCAAAGCATCGGCAGAGAGAAAGGTGAAGGCGCAGCTTCGTGGTTCGGTGTTACCTACGAGGGCCGGGTAATCAAGCCGTCACCGACCGTCCGATGGAAAACTAACGAGCTAGGTTTCGACCGCCTGCTCAAGGGAAATCGCGTCGAAGCTAGCTCAGGCAACAACCTCGGCTACATAAGGTTTCTCGATGACTACCCTGTCTTCGAGCTCACCGATATTTGGAACGACACACTTGGGCAGAACCAATTTGGCGGGCCGAAGACGTATGTCGTCCAAACAGCGCTCTCTGCGATTGAACGCTGCATCCTCATGACCACCGACCCCGGCGACCTCGTCCTCGACCCGACCTGCGGCTCCGGCACCACCGCCACCGTCGCCGAACAATGGGGCCGCCGCTGGATCACGCTGGACACCTCGCGCGTCGCGCTGGCGCTGGCCCGCGCCCGCATCATGGGCGCGCGCTATCCGTACTACCTGCTGGCCGACAGCCCGGAAGGCCAGTTGAAGGAAGCCGAGATCACCCGCACCGCGCCCGCCACCCGGCCCACGCGCGGCAGCGTGCACCACGGCTTCGTCTACGAGCGCGTGCCGCACGTCACGCTCAAATCCATCGCCAACAACGCCGAGATCGACGTGATCTGGGAGAAGTGGCAGCAGACGCTGGAGCCGCTGCGCGCGCGACTGAACCAGTCTCTCGGCCGTCATGCCCGCGAAAGCGGGCACCCAGAGCCAACTGCGCAAAAGCTGGATTCCCGCCTGCGCGGGAATGACGGATTGTTGGCCTGGGAAGAATGGCAAATCCCCCGCGAGACCGACGCCAACTGGCCGGACGCGGCGAAGCAGCTCCACGCCGACTGGTGGCAGGCCCGCATCGCCCGCCAGCAGGAAATCGACAAGTCCATCGCCGCCAAGGCCGATTCCGAATACCTCTACGACAAGCCCTATGCCGACAACAAGCGCGTGCGCGTCGCCGGCCCGTTCACGGTGGAGAGCCTGTCGCCGCACCGCGTGCTGGGCGTGGACGAAAACGACGAGCTGATCGACCCGGCCGCACGCATCGGCGAACCGGGCGCCGGCTACGGCGGTCAGCCGCGCGATTTCGTGTCCATCATCCTGGAGAACCTGCGCACCGCCGGCGTGCAGCAGGCGCACAAGGACGACCGCATCAGCTTCACCAGCCTGGTGCCCTGGCCGGGCGATCTGGTCTGCGCCGAGGGGCGCTACGTGGAAGCCGGCGGCGCAGACGGCGGCCAGACCGAGAAACGCGCCGCGATCTTCATCGGCCCCGAGTTCGGCACCGTCTCCCGCCCCGACCTGGTCGAGGCCGCCCGCGAGGCCGGCGACGCCGGCTTCGACGTGCTGATCGCCTGCGCGTTCAACTACGACGCCCACGCCAGCGAATTCGCCAAACTCGGCCGCATCCCCATCCTCAAGGCGCGCATGAACGCCGACCTGCACATGGCCGAAGACCTCAAGAACACCGGCAAGGGCAACCTGTTCGTGATCTTCGGCGAGCCGGACATCGACATCCTCGACGCCCCGGACGGCCAGCTACAGGTCAAGGTCAACGGCGTGGACGTGTTCGACCCCAGCACCGGCGAAGTCCGCAGCGACTCTGCCTCCGGCATCGCCTGCTGGTTCATCGACACCGACTACAACGAAGAAAGCTTCTTCGTCCGCCACGCCTACTTCCTCGGCGCCAGCGACCCCTACAAAAGCCTCAAGACCACGCTCAAGGCCGAAATCGACGAGGACGCCTGGGCCACGCTCAACAGCGACACCTCACGGCCGTTCGACAAGCCGAAATCCGGACGCATCGCCGTCAAGGTGATCAATCACCTCGGGGATGAGGTGATGAAGGTGTTTCGGGTTTAGTGGTGGGCAGCCCCATTGCGGCAGGCGCCCTGGTACGCCTCAAGAACGACCCAGGGCGCAACGGCACCACGACCGGAAAGTCACGGCCCCGTGGCGACCATGTCGTGTATCAGGTGCGCTTTCCCGAGGGCCCCAGTTTCGTCCCGGATTACGAGTTGGAGTTGATGAGTGATGACACCGAAGATGTCTATTCACTGCTGGAGCAGGGCCGATTCGGGGGCATTTCTGACCTGCGGCGCAACCTCACTCACATCCAGCTCACGGGGCGCCTTGCCAACCTCGTGTACAGCATGGACACGACGAACACCGACTTTTACGCGCACCAGTTCAAGCCGGTGTTGTCGTTTCTGGAGTCTCCGTCGAAAGGGTTGCTGATCGCCGACGAAGTGGGGCTGGGCAAGACCATCGAAGCTGGATTGATCTGGACCGAACTACGCGCCCGCTACGATGCCCGCCGACTACTCGTTGTCTGCCCGGCCATGCTGCGCAACAAATGGAAGGATGAGCTGGCGCACCGTTTCTCGGTGCAGGCGGAGATCGTCGATGCCGCCGGACTGCTGGAAGCATTGCAGAAGAACAAAAATAGCGTGAGCGATGGCCGCGCGCTGATCTGCAGCTTGCAAGGTGTCCGTCCTCCCCAAGGCTGGGACGATGAGGAGAAGAACGGCTCCTCTGCTGCGCGCCTTGCGCGCTATCTGGATGCCGAGAAAGACAACGAGCCGCTGATTGATTTGGTCATCGTGGATGAATCCCACTATCTGCGGAACCCCGAAACGCAAAATGCCCGATTCGGGCGCCTGATCCGCGATGTAACGGAGCACATCGTTCTGCTCTCGGCCACGCCGATCAATCTCAGCGAGGACGACCTGTTCCACCAGCTAAACCTGGTCGACCAAGACTTCTTCGCCGACCGAGACAGCTTTCCGGAGGTGATGCGTGCCAACGAGCCCTTGGTCAGGGCGCGAGAGTTCGTGCTGAATCGAGAGGGAACCGTCGAAGAGATTGTGGACTGCCTCGTTGAGGCCAAGCGCCATCGCCTGCTTGCGCGTAACGGCCAACTGGCCAACCTGTTGGACGATGCCATTGATGTGTCTGCGTTGGCCTCGGAGGAATCCCGCATCCGATTGGCGAACCGCATCGAGCGCATCAACCTGCTATCCCATACGGTGAGCCGCACCCGCAAGGCCGACGTGCAGGAGCTCCGCGTGGTTCGTAAGGCGAGCTCTTACTACGTCCCGATGAGCGAGATGGAGCGGGAAATTTATGATCGGGTCACTGACGCGATTCTCGATTACGCGGAGTACGCCGATATCAGTTCGGGCTTTCTTCTGGCGGGTCCGCAGCGCCAGGTTTCCAGCAGCCTCTACGCGGCCCTGCGATCCTGGACCGCCAAACAAGCCCCTGCCGGTGACCAGTTCTATGAGGACTTCGGCATCGAGCTGGACAATCCGTCTGCCGAGCCAGATAAGCCCATCCGTGATCGTTTGATTCGCGACGTGCTGCCGGGGGTGGATCTGGAACGGTTGCGCGCCTCTGATACCAAATTCGCTGAACTGCGGCGCGTGCTCCAGATGCACTGGCAGCAGCACCCCGCGCAGAAGGTGGTCATTTTCTCGTACTACCCAGGGTCACTCGAGTATTTGCGCGAGCGCTTGGCCGAGGAAGGCATCGAGAGCCGCGTGCTGCATGGAAGCGTCAAGCAGTCCAAGCAGGAGCTGATTGAACAGTTTCGTGATAACCCTCGGTGTTTGGCGCTGCTGTCTTCCGAAGTCGCCAGCGAAGGGGTGGACCTTCAGTTCTGCAGCGTGCTGGTGAACTATGACCTGCCGTGGAACCCGATGAAGGTTGAGCAGCGTATCGGGCGTATTGACCGCCTCGGGCAGCAGGCCGAGCGCATCAACATCATCAACCTTGGACATGCCGGCACTATCGACGACCGCATTCGGTCTCGGTTGATGGATCGGCTCAATATTTTCGAGCGTGCCTTGGGGGGCATGGAAGCGATTCTTGGGGAAGAAATTCAAGCGCTGACCTCTGACCTGTTGAGCCAGCGATTGACGCCCGATCAACAGGAACAGCGCATTCGCCAATCAGCTTTGGCCGTCGAACAAATCCGGCAGCAACAGGAAGACCTGGAGAATCAGGCTTCCCACATGATTGCGCATGGCGGCTACATACTGGAACAGGTTCAGGCTGCGCATCAGTTCAAGAAGCGCATCACCTCCGAGGATCTGATGATCTACGTGAAGGACTACCTGAACAGGCACTGCGCCGGATTCGAGTTCAGGCAGATCGCTGGCGAGGAGCTGCTGTTCGAAGTCCGTTTGCCGCCTGATATCTGCGCGTTGCTGGATGACTACAATCGGAAATTGCGGCTCGTCGGACAGTCCCGCCTCGCAACCGGCGAACGTATTCGGTGCCGGTTCAAAAACAAATTGCACTCACCAACGCGACATGAGGAGTGGATTAGCCAGTTCCACCCGCTGATCCGCTTCATCAGTGAAGATTTACGCATCCGCGATGAAGCCTATTTCCCCCTGATCGCTGTCACAGTGGATGGCCAGAGCGTCGGACTGCCTGTTCGTGACGGTCTATTTGCGTTCGTGGTCCGACGCTGGGCATTTTCGGGGCTCAAACAGGAGGAGCAGCTTTCCTGCAGGGTCTTCCGCCTATCGGACCAAACCCTGCTGGAGCCGGATCAGTCGCTAGAGCTGGTGAATCAGATCCGTTTGGCTGGGCGTGATTGGATGCAGGCCAAAGGGCTAATTCAGCCTGCCAGCATCCAGCAAGCGTTTGAGCAATGCGACAGCACACTGGACCTTGACTACCAGGAAGCAGCCGACGACAGGACACTCGAGAATCGGGATCGAGTCAATTTTCAATTGGTGGCCGCTGAGCGGGAACGAGATCGTGAATTGCGGGTTCGGCAAGACATCCTTAATAAATTCATTGCCGAAGGGAAGACGCAGCTCGTGCCAGCAACACGCGGGCGGATCAAGAAGGTTGAGGAGCGATTCGCCCTGAAAGAAAGCCAGTTGGGCCAGCGATTGGAACTGCGACGTAGCAGCTTCGATGTGTGCTCTGGAGTGCTCCATGTGACCTGAGGGATCCCATGTCGTCACGTATCAAGCAGTTCTTTTCGAGATTCGGGAGGCAACCGGCACCAATGCCGGTCTCGGGCTCGTTATCCCAGTACCCGGGGGCGCCGGAAGGACGCGAGCGACTCCAGATTGTGCTGGGGCTCGACTTCGGCACCGCCTTCACGAAGGTGGTCATTGCAGATCGCAGGCGTGCTTATGCCGTGCCGCTTTTTGAGCCCAAGCAAGGCAATGCTTACCTATTGCCCGGCATATTTTTCACCGGATCCGATGGCAGCGCGACACTCGGCCCGGAACCTGGGTCCACGCAGCACTCCGACTTGAAAATGCGCCTGCTTGAGGGCGATCTGGATGACGAGTCACTTCGCCAAGCAACCTGCTTTCTGGCCCTGGTCTTTCGTCAGGCACGCGGGTGGTTCTTGACGACACATCAACTGACCTATCGAGGGAACCTGCTGGATTGGTACGTCAACGTCGGCATGCCGACCGACCACTATCACCAAAATGAGATGACGACTGCCTACCGCCGCATAGTGGCAGCCGCTTGGGCGGCCAGCACAGATGCAGCCCGCATCACCCTTGAAATGGTGGGGGCTTACCTCGATGGCAGATTGCCACCCATGCTCAGCAACGATGCGATTGCAGTTTTTCCTGAGTTTGTTGGGCAGATCAATGGTTACGTGCGGTCGCCGCTTCGCCGGAACGACCTTCATCTGTTGGTCGATGTCGGGGCTGGCACCCTTGATGTGGCCGTGTTCAATGTTCACCGCTCGGATGACGAAGATGTATTCCCGATCTTCGGCAAGTCGGTCAAGCCCTTGGGCGTGCACTTTCTTCAGAAGCACCGTGTCGCTCAGAGTCACCAGGGCCGAGCAAGGTCGGGGGCCGTTCACCTCGAGCAGGACGCAACGGCTTCATCAGTGATGGCCACGCTAGGCGTGTCGGCAGAGCAACTGAACCGCATCGATGCCCCATTTGCTGCGGCTGTCCTGACCGAAATTCAAGAGCAGGTTCGCGTTACTCGGACGCGGTACTACCCCGAATCCCGGCGCTGGACTGATGGCCTTACGTTCTTTCTCTGCGGGGGAGGTTCGCAGGTAGCGCTCTACGCTGACCTGGCGGCTCGCATGGAGCGGGACCGCGCCCCGTGCGCATTGGCGCGCCTTGAACTTCCCAGGCCCGAGCGGCTTGAGGCTGATCGGACGGCTGACGCGATCTACGACCGACTTTCGGTGGCCTACGGGCTCTCATTCGATGCGCTGGATATTGGGCAGATCCAGACAACCGGCGAGATTGACCCAGGCTCACCCATAGAGCCCGCCAGCCCCATCTGCAGCCACTGCAATGGAACTGGTGGATGGCGAGGCAACGACTGCGTGGCCTGCGACGGGCGGGGTTGGCTGTAGCAGCGAACGCCGAGCGCTAATGTAGTGATCCCGCCTCTGCCCGACGTCCAACCGTCTGGTGCGCAGGCACACCACCGCGATCAAGCAATCAGAATGCGAAGCTGATGACCCCTAAAGTCAGTTGCTCAACCTATAACAATCAATGGGTTGCGCATCTTTTCAGAATAAGATAAAAGATATTACCTTAGATTTTGATGCCCTCTGATGACCCCCAACCCCTCATGGTCCTTCTATGGCCGTCACGACGAGTTGCGCCAGCTTGGGGACATCTTGCGGCGACGCCGCTGGTTCTTCCTCCAGATTTCCGGGCGCCGCCGCATCGGCAAGACCACGCTGATCCAGGAGGCGCTGCGCGACGCCAAAGTGGCCCGCACGCTGTACATCCAGATGCCGGACTCCGACCCGGCCGGAGTGGTCGCAGCCTGCAACGGCTACCTCGAAACCTTTGGGCTTGACGAGCGGATCAACAGTCTGGGTGACCTTGCCCGGCTGATCGGGCGCCTGGTGACGCAGGGGTTCGTGGTGGCGCTGGATGAGTTTCAGTATTTCCACCGAAAGCAGTTGTCGGACTTCTGTTCATTCTTGCAAGCAGAGGTGGATGCCTTGTCGCGTCGAGCCTCACAAGTGCCCGGTGGCCTCATCGTGCTTGGGTCGCTGCATGCCGAGATGACCGCTCTGCTGGAGGACCGCAGCGCCCCGCTCTACAACCGCGCAACCGATCGGCTGGAACTGGGCCATCTGGACGTCGGCTCCATTCTGGAGATCCTTCGCGCCCATGCCGACGACCAACCGGAGCGGCTGTTGTTCCTCTGGAACCTGTTTGAGGGCGTGCCAAAGTTCTATCGCGATGCCTTTGAGCAGGGCGCCCTCCACCAGGATCGTCACGCTTGCCTGCGCCGCATGTTCTTCTCCAGCTCTTCGCCATTGCGGGGTGAGGCAGACAACTGGTTCCTGCGGGAACTGCGGGGCCGCTACGACATGGTGCTCCAGTACATCGCACGCCACCCAGGTTGCAGCAATGCCGATATCGAGGCCGCCATCGCGCAGGTCTCGGGCCCAGGCGAGGCGAAGCAGGCCGGCGGCTACCTCAAGGTGCTGACCGAGCGGTATCGCATGATCGAGCGCCGGTTGCCCATCTTCGCCAGACCGAAGGCACGCAGCGGTCGCTACTACATCCGCGACAATTTTCTGCGGGCATGGCTTTCGGCCCTGCAACGGCCTGTTGCAGCGGTGGCCTTCCGCCCGCTCGAGACCTTGCTTGCCCAGGCGGATGAGCGGCTTGCAGACGTCGAAGGCCATGCGTTGGAGGACTTGGCTGCGCAACTCTATGCTGAGCGCAGCCGTCGCGCGGTCGGCGACTTTCATCTAACCGAACAGATCTCCGGCTATTGGGATCGCTCCGATGTCGAGATTGATCTGGTCGCCGTAAGCGAGGATGAGCGGCGCATTCGCTTTGGAGCCTGCAAACGCAATCCTGAGCGGCTGCCATCGGCAGTAGGCGAGCTGCAAGCCGCTGCAGGTCGTTTTTTGGCTGCCCACCCGCGCTATGAGAGTTGGCGCATCGAATGGACGGCCATTGCGCCGCGCATTCCCAGCGAAGTGCGCAGCGCACTGATCCGCCAGCAGGTTCTGGCCGAAGACTTGTCCGACCTGACGCGGGGTTTATGAGGCATGACCATGCACTTCCGCATCGCCGACACCTTCACCGACAGCCTCGGCCGCCTCACCGGCGACGAGCAGAAGGCCGCCAAAACCACGTCGTTCGACTTGCAGGTGAATCCTTCCAATCCAGGGCTGAGCTATCACAAGCTGGACAGGGCGAAGGACAAGAATTTCTCGTCGGTGCGCGTCAACCGCGACATTCGCATCATCGTCCACCGCAGCGCGTCCAGCCTGCTGCTGTGCTATGTCGGCCACCACGATGATGCCTATCACTGGGCCGAGCGCCGCAAGCTGGAAACCCACCCGACCACGGGCGCCGCACAGCTTGTGGAGATTCGGGAACGGGTGCAGGAGTTGGTCGTCCATCGCACAGTCGAAGCGCCGAGTACGACACCCGCTCGGAGCGCGGCGAAGCCCGCCTTGTTTGCACACCGCGACGAGCAGGAATTGCTCGGCTATGGCGTGCCGCCCGAATGGCTGGACGATGTTCGACAAGTGGACGAAGACGGGCTGCTGACGTTGGCCGACCATTTGCCGGCAGAAGCCGCTGAGGCGCTGCTGGAGCTGGCCGTTGGCGGCACCCCCGTGATGTCTCACCCCGTTGACGTCGCCGTGGATCCGTTCAACCATCCCGATGCGCAACGCCGCTTCCGGGTGTTGCACGACGTGGAGGCGCTGGAGCAGGCGCTGGCGTTCCCGTGGGAGAAGTGGACGATCTTCCTGCACCCGCAGCAACAGCAATGGGTGCAGCGCGACTACAACGGCCCGGCGCGCGTCTCGGGCTCGGCCGGAACGGGCAAGACCATCGTCGCCCTGCACCGCGCCGTCTATCTGGCACGCAGCAATCCGGAAGGCCGCGTGCTGCTCACGACCTTTTCGGAAACCCTCGCCAACGCACTGCGCACCAAGCTGCGCCGCCTGACGGGAAACCAACCGCGTCTCGGCGAGCGGATCGACGTGCACGCCATGAATGCGGTGGGCGCGCGCCTCTATCGGCAGCACATCGGTACTGCAAGGGCAGCGGATGCCCCCAACCTTCAAACATGGCTGGCCGATGCCAGCGCCACCATTGCGCCCGGCAAGTTCGGGGCGCACTTCCTGATGGCGGAATGGACCGACATTGTCGACGCCTGGCAGCTCGGCTCGTGGGCAGCCTATCGCGACGTGACGCGACTGGGCCGCAAAACGCGACTGTCAGAAGCGCAGCGAACCCTGCTCTGGAATATCTTCGAGACGGTTCGTCAGCAGCTTGCCAAAGGCTCCCTCACCACTCCCGCAGGCATGTTCACGGCGCTGGCTGATCACTTCGTGGCCGCCGGCAATTCACCCTATGACTTTGTCGTGGTTGACGAGGCACAGGACATCAGCGTGGCGCAGCTTCGCTTCCTCGCGGCGATGGGCGGTGACCGACCAAACGGGTTGTTCTTTGCCGGCGACCTTGGGCAGCGCATCTTCCAGCAGCCGTTTTCATGGAAGTCGTTGGGCGTGGATGTTCGCGGCCGGTCGCGCACGCTGCATGTGAACTACCGCACCTCGCACCAGATCCGCGCGCAGGCAGACCGCCTCTTGGGCGCGGAGGTTTCAGACGTTGACGGCAACGTGGACAGCCGCCGCGGCACCGTGTCGGTGTTCAATGGCCCGGTGCCCACCGTGCAGTCGTTCGACTCGGAAGCCGATGAGATCGTGGCTGTCGGCGCATGGCTGAAAGCACGACTTGCGGAAGGGTATGCGGCTCACGAACTCGGGCTGTTCGTGCGCTCGAATGCCGAACTGCCAAGAGCGCGTGCTGCAGCAATGGCTGCCGGCCTGAAATACAAAATCCTCGACGACGGCGTCGAAACCGCCAGCGGGCAGGTGTCGCTGTGCACCATGCACCTTGCCAAAGGCTTGGAGTTTCGGGCCGTGGTGGTCATGGCCTGCGACGACGAGGTGATTCCGCTGCAATCGCGCGTGGAACAGGCCGCCGAGGAGTCAGACCTTGAGGAGGTCTACAACACCGAGCGGCACCTGCTTTATGTGGCCTGTACCCGCGCGCGGGACCGGTTGTTGGTGACCAGCGCTGGCCGTGCCTCGGAGTTTCTCGACGACCTGCTCAGTTAGAGTATTTTTGATTTAAGAACAGTTATTTAATAGATATATCTCAGGTTTAATCTGAGGAATAGCGATGCGAGCGTATTCGCAGGATTTACGAGATCGGGCGCTGCAAGCCCTTGGCCGTGGCGAGAGCCTGGCTTCGATCAGCCGCCGGCTGGAGGTGAGTCGGCAGTGGGTCTGTGATGTGCGTGATCGAATGGTCTTGCACGGCGAGCGCGGCCCTCAGCGAGTAGGCGGCCACCGCCGGTCGCGGGTGGAAAGCCTTCAAACCGAACTGCGGTCGTGGTTGCAAGCCGATCCCGGGCTGACCTTGCAGCCGATGTGCGCGCGTCTGGCCGAGCGCCATCAAGTCGAGATCAAGAGTCCGGCTCTGTGGCATCAGCTCAACCGCTGGGGGTTGAGCCTAAAAAAACCCTGCACGCCAGCGAGCAAGAACGGCCGGACGTACAGCAAGCGCGTCGTGAGTGGCGGGCTGGGCAGAGCCAGCTTGATCCCTCGCGGCTGGTGTTTCTTGACGAAACCACCCAAGTTCGTAACCGTCTGCCGACCTCACCTTGAATCTGTCTTTGCCGACAAGGAGCATCGTGTCCACGTAGAAAACAGGTGGACACGTGCACACTATTGCTGAGGTGGGTCATCGTCGGCGACACCGGCATTCGGATGAGTTCAAGGCCAAGGTGGTTGCGGCATGCAGGCAGCCTGGGGTGTCGATTGCGTCAGTGGCCTTGGCCCATGAGCTGAATGCCAATCTGCTGCGTCGCTGGATTCACGAGCGCCTGGGTGATGCGGCGA
>Ga0207908_1000266_pt1 | contig 15638 bp, 16 predicted proteins | sample MalvirmetagMSP81_FD_184224 | JGI IMG/M metagenome (GOLD analysis project Ga0207908, IMG submission 184224) | Marine viral communities from the Deep Pacific Ocean - MSP-81 (SPAdes) | ecosystem: Environmental > Aquatic > Marine > Oceanic | place: Pacific Ocean | collected 2011-04-18
CGGCAATGGGCGCACCGACCCGCAGCAGCGACGACACGGCAAGGCCACCGTCGAGGACCCCGGTGGTGAACCGCACGGACAGCGCAACGGCGTCGTCCTGGGTGGCGTCGGGCACGCGCAGCGCCACGGTCCCGTCGTCGGAGGAGGTCGCGGTGATCACGAACGCGTCCCAGGCGGGAAGGGTGGCCGCGCTGCGGACCGACCCGAGGGACTCCACCGCCGCGGGGGTACCGACCAGCGCAACGTCGGCGCCCTCAAGCAGCTCCACCGGGACCGGCGAGCCGCCGTCGGCACCGTGGCGGGCCACCGATGCGACCTCTTCGACCGAGCCGACCACGATGGTGTCGGGCCCGATGCCGACAGCAGGCATCCCGACCTGCACCTCCTCGGCCAGCACCTGCCGCTCCATCAGCGTCCACCCGTCCGCTGGCGCCTCGGCCGTCCGGTAGCCGAGGGCCGACAGCCGATCCGCCACATCGCCGACATCGTCGTGGGCGACCAGCACCACGGCTGGGGCCGCGGTGGTCACCGAGGCCTCGACCCCGTCGGCGGACAGGCCCGTCAGCGCGAGGACCTGCTCGATGCCGTCCGACCCCTGCCGCCAGACCGCACCGCGGTCCAGCAAGCCCTCCGGCAACGACGTGACCAGGTGTGCATCGCTGGAACGCGCACAGGAGGCCAGCAGCAACGTCGCGGCCAGCACGACGAACAGGGCGGTCGAGGCCGTGGGCCGAGATGACATCGCCGGCACGGTAACCCAGTGCAGGGACCCGGCCGGCATGACCGCGGCATCGCCGCTGACCGCACTGTGCGGCCACGAGCACCGTCGCGTCATACCCTCCGACAACGTGAGCACCGACCAGCCCCGCACCGCCGCCGGCGACCTCGTCACCCTGTCCCTGGACGGCTGGGCCCACGGCGGCGAGGCCGTCGGCCGGCTGCCCGAGGGCATGGCCTGCTTCGTCGCCCACGCCCTGCCCGGCGAGACCGTTACCGCGCGCATCAGCGAGAAGAAGAAGCGCTGGGCGCGGGCCGAGCTGGTGGAGGTGCTCGAGGCCAGCCCCCACCGGGTCGAGCCGCCCTGCCCGTACTACGGTCCCGACCGCTGCGGCGGCTGCCAGCTGCAGCATGCGGCCCCACCCCACCAGCTGGAGCTGAAGGCCAGGGTCCTGCGCGAACAGCTGATCCGGATCGGCCGTGTGGAGGACCCGCCGGCGATCGTCGTCGACCCCGTCCCCGACGCCTGGCCGCAGGGCTACCGGGCCTGGGCGCGCATGGCTGTGGCCCCCGACGGTGCCCTGGGCTTCCGGCGCGCGGGCAGCCACGACGTGCACCCCATCGACCACTGTCTGCTGATGACCGACGACGCTGCCGCCCTCCGCGAGGACGCCGGCGACGGCTGGAGCGGCGTCGACGAGGTGGGCCTGATGGCGGGCACCGACGGGCGACTCCTGACGATCCGTCCCGGGACCGGCGGCGTTCCCGCCGCACCGGAGAGCAGCTTCGGGGTGGCCCTGCAGGCGACGGGCGCGCCTGCGGTCCTCCGTGAACCCGGTGCGGTGACGATGCGCGTGCACGACGTCGACCTGCGGGTCTCGGCCGGGGCGTTCTTCCAGGCCGGCCCGGCCGCGGCTGCGGCGCTGGTCGACCTCGTCGTGGCCGCAGCGTCCCCCGCGGACCCCATCGACCTGACCGGCATGCACGTCCTCGACCTGTACGGCGGGGTGGGACTGTTCTCCGCCTTCCTGGCCCGTGCCGGCGCCCGGGTGACCCTGGTGGAATCCTCCGAGCAGGCCACCGCCGACGCCCGCGACAACCTTGCCGATCTGGACGTCACCGTCGTCACCGCCGACGTCGCCGACGTCATGGACGAGCTGGCCGACGTCGACGTCGTCGTGCTGGATCCGCCGCGGTCGGGTGCCGGTCCGGACGTGTGCCGAGAGCTGGCGGCGCTGCGTCCCGATCGCCTGGTCTACGTCGCCTGCGACCCCGCTGCGCTGGCCCGGGACACCAAGGCGCTCCTCGCCGAGGGCATGCAGCTGGCGTCCGTGCGGGGGCTGGACGTCTTCGGCCACACCGCCCACGTCGAAGCCGTTGCCACGTTCCTGCCCGTGTCCGGTGCGGCGATCGACGACTCCACCGCTGAGGCGGAGGGCCAGTAGGTGCGGCGGCGGTCGCGTCGGGCGGTCTCGGCCCTGGGGACGCTCGTGGTGCTGGCCCTGGTCGCTGCGGCCATCGTGGCCGTGGCCCAGCCACGCTTCGTCGTCGGCGCCCCCCTGCCGCAAGTCGCCTCGGCCCGGTTCCTGGAGAAGCCGGACCCGCCCAAACGATGGCGACTCGTCGCCGCTGCCAAGGCCGGTGCGGTCGACCTCGTCGACGTGCCTGCCCCGGTGGAGCTGGCCGCACCGGGTGACCCGGTGGCCCAGCAGGTCACCGCGGCCATGGTCGACGCCATCGCCAGGGCCGGAGATGCCGGGCAGAGCGGGGTCTACGTGATGGACGCCGACGGCCGTGTCGTCTTCGACTCCGGCGGCACCGTCCCGCTGATCCCGGCCTCGACGGCCAAGCTGGTCACCGCGGCGGCGGCGCTGACGGCGTTCGGACCGGACCACACGTTCGCGACGACCGTGTCCAGCGACGCGCCCGTCGGCCCCGAGGGGGTGCTGGCCGGCGACCTGGTCGTGACCGGCGGCGGGGACCCGACACTGGTGAGCCAGGACTGGATCGAGGGCGAGGTCGACACCGAACGGCCGCACACACCCATCGCGGGGCTGGCGGACCAGCTCGTCGCCGCCGGGGTCCGACGCATCGAGGGCGACGTCGTGGGTGACGGCAGCTACCTCGACGGCGACGTGCTCGCGGCCGGGTGGCCGCCCCGGTACCTGGAGGACCTCGATGCGACCCCCATCGATGGGCTGACCGTCGACGAGGGGCTGGAGCTGTACCGCAACGACGCCGGCGCACTGCGGTCACGGGCCTCCGTCGACCCGGTGGGGGACGCAGCGAGGGTGCTGGCCGCCGCGCTGGTCGAGCGCGGCGTCGTCATCACCGGACAGGCCAGGGCAGCGGACGTGCCGACCCCATCCGGCAGCATCGAGCTCGGACGGCTGCAGTCCCCACCGCTGGTGACGCTCCTGACGACGATGGTCCAGCGCAGCGACAACCACCTCGCCGACGTCCTGTTCCGTGCCGTCGGCCGCCGGGTCGAGGGAGCCGGCAGCTTCGACGACGGGGCGGCCCAGGCCATCGCCGTCCTGGACGAGCTCGGGCTGGACTGGAGCAGCACCACCCTTGCCGACGGCTCCGGCCTGTCACGGGACAGTCGCATCCCGGTCGCCCTCCTGGTGACGCTGAACTACCGGATGACCAGCTCGTCGGTCGGCGCCACCTGGCAGGACCTCATGGCGGTCTCGGGGGTGTCCGGCACGCTCCAGCGTCGGCTGGTGGACACCATCGCCGAGCTGCGCCTGCGCGGGAAGACCGGTTCGTTGGGTGACGTCCGGGCCATCAGCGGTGCGGTCGTCGGCCCCGACGGCCGCCCGTTCTGGTTCGGTGTGGCGAGCAACGGCCTCGAGGGCCCACAGCTGTCCAACGCCCGTCGGCTGCAGGACCTGGTGGTCCTGGGTCTGGCCGCGACGCTGTACGGCTGCACCGAGATCCCGCCCCCGACGCCCTCCCCGGAGACGACCGGACCGCCGCCGCTGCCGTCACACACCTGCAGCTGAGGCAGAGCTGCCCGGTGTTGGTTACGATCCACCCCGTGGCGGAACCCCGTACCGACGATGACCTTCTGACGCTCCAGGAAGCGGCAGAGGCGCTCGATGTCCACTACATGACGGCCTATCGATGGGTTCGCCAGGGCGATCTCCCCGCCGTCAAGGACGGCGGCCGGTTGCGGGTGCGTCGCGACGACCTCGATGCCTGTCGCCGTGCCCGGCAGGACGACCGGGACGACCACGACGGCCGCGCCGAGGACGCCCGGCAGTGGCAGGTGCACGTCGACCGCCTCCTCCAGCAGCTGGTGAACGGCGAGGCCAGCGAGGCCAACACGACGGTCCGCCAACTCGTCAAGGACGGCCTCAGCGTCGAGGACCTGTACACCCAGGTGCTGACGCCGGCGCTGCACCGCATCGGCGACATGTGGGAGGTCGGCGCGATCAGCGTCGCGGTCGAGCACCGTGCCACCGCCATCACCAGCGGCATCATGAGCCGACTCTCGGAGCACTTCGAGCGCCGGGGCCCCCGTCGGGGCGTGGCCGCGACCGTCACCGCCCCCGGCGAGGCACACGGGGTGGCCACCGCGATGATCGCCGACTTCCTGCGGGCCGCCGGTTGGGAAGTGCACCACCTCGGCACCGACGTGCCGATCGACGACCTGAAGCTGTTCCTCGACATCGTCCCCGCAGACGTTGTGTGCGTCTCCGTCGCCAAGTCCATGGACCCCGAGGAGTACCGGGCCCTTGCCGACGCCTGCGAGGGCCGTCAGCTCATCATGGGCGGGCAGGGCGTCGACCTGGCGATCGCCGAGCCGTTGGGCATCACCGTGCTGGACGATCCCCGGCAGCTGGTCGACCACCTCGAGGCGCACGCACCCGACCGCGCCTGAGCACGGCTGGCCCGCCGACGAGCGGCGGTCAGCTCACGAGCAACGCCATGCCGGACGTGGTCAGCAGGACGCCGACGACGAGCTGTCCGTAGTGGGTTTTCGGAGTCTTCGCGGTTCGCATGCGCGAATACGACGCGCCGCCCGTCCCGAGCAGCCCTGCCGCTCCGAGGACGAGCATCAACACGCCGGCCATCAACACGATCGCACCCATAGGCTGGGAGTCTATGAGCGACGCCGACCGGTCTCAGTCCGACCCCGCCCGTTTGCCCACCCCGACCGCCGCCACCGACACGGCACGGTCCCTGCCACGTGCCGACGTGCCGACAGTCCAGCCCGCCAGGAAGGAGACGCCGGCCGACCCCTCCGCGTCGTTGTACGACCGGGTCGGCGGCGAGGCCTTCTTCACCGAGCTGATCGCCGCGTTCTACCGCCGGGTCGCCGACGACGAGGTGCTGCGACCCCTCTACCCCGATGCCGACCTCGGCCCCGCCGAGGAACGCCTGCGCCTGTTCTTCATCCAGTACTGGGGCGGTCCCACCACCTACTCCGAACAACGTGGCCACCCCCGACTGCGCATGCGCCACGCGCCCTTCCCGGTCGGTTCGGTGCAGATCGAGGCGTGGCTGGACTGCTTCCGCGAGGCGATCCGCGAGGTGCAGCCGGCGCCCGAGGTGACCGTCGAGCTGTGGGCCTACGTCGAGCGCGCCGCCCACTTCATGCGGAACGTCCCCGAGCCCTCCTGATGGGAACCCGCCGTGTGTGGGTGGGCCTCGGCAGCACGATGGGGGCCCTGGCGACCGCGGTCGTCGTCGGCGGGGGGTTGGTGTACACCGGCCAGCTGCTGCCTGCCGTCGCGCGGGACCGCACGCTGGACACCACGGCCACCCTGACCGAGGACGGCACCGTTCGCCTGCCGGCCGAACGGCGCGCATGCCTGGAACACGTCGGCCTGCTGCTGCCCGATGGCTACATCCGCGTCGGCGGCACCGTCGAGGGCACCTGCGACGGCGTGGGGACGGTGGAACGGCAGGTGCTGGCCGTCGACGAGGGCGACCCAGCGATCGGTGTCACCCAGCCCGCACGGTTCGACGAGTACATCTGGCACGGCGTCCCGTCGCGGGTCGGGTTGCCGTTCGAGGACGTGGTCGTGCCGACCGAACGGGGCGACGCGCCGGCGTGGCTGCTGCCGGGCGCGGGTGACCGCTGGGCGATCGTCGTGCACGGCCGCACGGGGACCAGGGAGGAGTCGTTGCGGATCCTCCCGACGCTGGCCGGGCAGGGCCTGCCCACGCTGGTGATCACCCACCGAAACGACTTCGCCGGGGGTCCGTCGGCCGCCGACGGCACGGGCCGGTACGGCCGGACCGAGTGGCCGGACCTGGCCGCCGCGGTGGACTGGACGCTGGCTCGTGGTGCGCGCGATGTCGTGCTGGTGGGCTTCTCCCAGGGTGGGTCGCTGATCGGCTACCTCCTGCGGGAACGCGGCCCCGACCACATCGCGGGTGTGGTGCTGGATTCCCCGCTGCTCTCGCTCCCCGAGACCCTGGTCATGCAGGCGCGACGTCGCAACATCCCCGGGGCGATCGTCGCCCCGATCCTGTTCGGCACCCAGCAGGTCGCGCGGTTGCGCGCCGACTTCGAGGTGGCCGACGTCGACCACGTCGACACGTTCGCCGACAGCGAGGTTCCGGTGTTGCTGTTCCACGGTCCGGGAGACGACTTCGTCCCCGTCGGTCCCAGCGACCGCCTGGCCGCGGCACGCGCCACGGGCCTGACCTACGAACGGCTGCCGACGGCAGGGCACGTCGAGGGCTACAACGCCGATGCGGCCCGCTACACGGCCGCGGTGGATCGGTTCCTCGGCGGGCTGTAGTCCGGCTGGTCAGGCCCCCACGAACCGTCGCAGGCGCTCGAGCTCCAGCTGCAGGGTCTCCACGTCGTCACGGAGCTCGGCGACCTCCTGCTGCAGCGCGGCAACCCGACCGTCGTCGATCGGTGCTGACGCCGCCGCTGGGGGACCGTCCGCCGCAGGGGCCGCGGGGGCCGCCTCACCACCGAGCAGGTGGCACCAGCGTCCCTCCTTCTGTCCGGGCTGACGCGGCACTTCGGCCACCAGCGCCCCGAACGGGTGGGTCCGCAGGCGCTCGAGCGCCTCGTGCACGTCCGACAGCTCGGGGAAGCGGTGGAGGCGTTCGGTGCGGGTCCGCAGCTCGCCGACGGTCTGGGGGCCACGCAGCATCAGCACCGCGAGGAGGGACACGCCGCTGGTGTCCAGCTCGAGGTGGTCGTCGAGGGTGTGGGCGTACTTCGGGGTGTTGGACCCGTGCGCGTACCGGGTGACCACGAGGTCGCCACCGGACAGCTCGGTCAAGGCCTCCCGCAGCACCGGTTCGTCGTAGTCGGTGACCGGGTCACGGTTCGTCGACTGGTTGGTCGCGTTGCGCAGGGCGTTCAGCGACAGCGGATATCCGTTGGGAGTGGCCAGCTCCTTCTCGATGAGCGCCCCGAGGACGCGCTGGGCCGGCGGGCTGAGCTCCATGGCCGGCGAGCCTAACGGGTCACGCAGCCGTGGGACGAGCCACCGGGTCGATGAACTCCCCGACGCGGGACAACCACGGCTGCTCCTCCCGGCCCATCGGGGTCGTTGGCGCGCTGCCCTCCGCGATCTCGGTCATGATCCGGTTCCAGTTGGCGGTCGGCTGCAGGCGCGCAAGCAGGCTGTTCACCCCGAACTGGATGCGGTTGAGGAGGATGTACTCCGCCGGCATCGTGAGCTTGCGGAGGGTCGACTCCATGCCACGCGACGGGTCGGTGGACGCCCCGATCAGGCGACGGGCGTACTCCGTGGAGTAGGTCCACTCGCGGTCGCCGGCCAGCGGTTCGTAGGCCAGGGCGAACCAGCGACGCACGACGTCGAAGTCGATGTCCTTCCGGTCCTTCGGGAGCAGGCCCGCGTCGAGCATGGCGTGCTCCAGCGCGGTGGCCCCCGTCGGGTCACCCTCGTCATCGGCGGCCACGGCGAGGTGCAGCGCTCGCAGCTTGCGACGGACCTCGGTGCTGAAGGTCCGCGCCGAGCCGTAGTCGATGAACGTCACGGGCCCTCCCGGTTCCAGGGGGAAGATGAAGTTCCCCGGGTGCGGGTCGGCGTTGAAGATCCGGAACCGGTAGAGGGAGGAGAACACGAAGCGGAAGATGGCCTCGCCGTACCGGTCGCGTTCGGCCTGGGGTGCGGCCAGGATCTCGTCGAAGCGCCGTCCCTCGACGTACTCGCTGACCAGCACGCGCGGGCGGCACCACTCGTGGAAGACCTTCGGCACCGCGATCGCGGGGTGCCCGTCGAAGCGGTCGTGGAACGCCTGCTGGTAGGCCCCCTCCTTCTGGTAGTCCAGCTCGTCACGGATGCGTTCGCGGACCTCGTCGATCAACGGGCCGGTGTCCAGGTTCGGGTGCGTCATGGACAGCACGGGTCGCAGGGCCGACAGGTTGCCCATGTCGGCCTGGACGGCCTCGGCGATACCCGGGTGCTGGACCTTGACGGCCACCTCGGTGCCGTCTGGCAGCTGTGCCCGGTGCACCTGGCCGATGGAGGCCACGGCGATGGGGTCACGGTCCCAGCGGGCGAAGACCTCCGTCGCCGGGGCGCCGTACTGCTCCTCGATGGCGGCCTCGATCGCGGCGGTGTCGGTGGCCGGTGCGCTGTCGAGCAGCCCCGTCAGCCGGCTGCGATAGATGTCCCCGGTCGAGTCGTCGATGTCGAGGTCCACGAACGCCAGCATCTGCCCGAGCTTCATGGCCGCCCCCTTCATCGACCCGAGGGTCTCGAAGACGGCGTCGGCAACCTGCTCGTGTCCGGCCTCGACCGCGGCGGCGTCCCCGCGGCGAGCGGCCCGACGTGCGCCCACCAAGCCGGAACCGGCCTTCGCACCGAGCTTGGCGAGGGATGCAGCGCGCTTGACGCGACCACCGAGGGGAAGGGAGGAGTCAGCCATGATGGGGCCCATTGTCCCCCGTTCCCGGCGCCTTGTACCCCCGGGTTCACCGGTCTACTCGAGGATCTCCCAGGAAGTGTCCTCGATGTCGTTGGCCGTCACCTGGATGGTGGCCGTGCCGCCGCCGGCGTCGGTTGCCGAGCACTGGAAGCCCTCGCCGATCGGCACCACGGTGATGCCCTCGCCGCAGTTGAGGTTCACCGGTACGCCGACGGCTTCGGAGATGTCGGCCGCCAGCAGCTCGGCGGTGTCGGTCAGCTCGTAGACCACGTCGAGGGTGTTGAAGGTGACGTTGAAGTCCTCGTCCTCGACGGTGGCCTGCACCCGGACGGCCTGGCCCTCCAGCGTCGCGGTGCACACCAGCTGGTCGCCGACCTCCGGGTCCTCGTCGGGCTCGGGGCAGTCGACCCCCTCCACGCTGCGGTCGATCGAGGCGTAGCTGGCGTTCAGCTCCTCGGCGATCCCCTCCTCGAGCGCCTCGTAGTCCAGTCCCCCGATGGAGAAGCTGAACGAGCACGCGGAGGCGACGACGGCGAGCAGCAGCAGCACGGCGCTACGGGTGGCGGATGGGCGAAGCATGGTGTGGGGTCCCCTCGGGTGATCGGTCGCCGGTTCGGCGCGACGGGAAGCCTTCCACACTCACCGAGTTCCCGGGTTGTTCGTTCCCGGGTGTTCACGAACTAGGCGAAGCCCCCGGATTCGAAGACGGCCTGGATGCCCTGCTGTCCGAGCGCGCCGAACCGGGTGGTCGTCTCGCCGGTCTCGCCGTTCACGAAGACCCAGGTCGGCTGGCCGAACACGCCGAAGCGCTCCCAGACCTCGTTGTCGGGGTCAGCGATGTTGACCACCTCCGACAGCTCGTGGCGGTCGACGAACGCCTCCATCTCCTCGATGGAATCGCGTCCGGCGACGCCGACGATGCGCTGGTCCTCGTCAAGCAGCTGCGCAACCTGCGCAACCTCGGGAGCCTCCCGGTTGCACGTGCTTCACCACGGGGCCCAGAACCACAGCAGCAGGTCGTTGCCGACCACGCTGGCCCCCTCGAAGGTTCCGCCGCCCAGCGTCGCCCCGCTGAAGGCCAGCGCCTCGGGCACGTCGTTGCCCGGTGCCACCGGCCCGGCAGTCGAGGATGCCGCGGTCGGGGATGGTGCGGTTGTTGCCTCGGCCCCCGCGGCCGTGGACTCCGAGCCAGATGATCCGCAGGCCACGGCCAGCAGCAACACGGCCACCAGCAGCAGTCGGGAGATCCTTGACACGACCGCGAGCCTAGCGCGGTGCTGGCACCACCACGAGGCGGATTCAGCCGAACAGCCCCGCTCGGTGCGCTTCTGCTGCTGCCTGGCCACGGCTGGCGACCCCCATCTTGGCCAGGATGTTGGAGACGTGGACGCTGGCCGTCTTGCCGGTGATGAACAGCTCGGCGCCGATCTGGGCGTTGGACATGCCGTCGGCGACCAGCCGGAGCACCTCCATCTCCCGGTTGGTCAACCCGTAGGGATCCTCGACCCGGTCGGGATCGAGGAAGCCACCGCGGCGGCCGAGGATGACCGCAGCCATGGCGAGCCGGCCGGCGCCGATGTGCTCGGCGACACGCGTCGCGGCCTTCCATGCCTCCTGCGCCTCGGCACGATCCCCGGCATCCAGCGCGGCCTCGGCCAGCGACAGCAGGCAGCGGGCCTGCCCCGGCGCGAGGCCCATTTCGTCGTGGACCGCCGCAGCCGCTCGCCAGGCCTCGCGTGCATCGGCTCCCTCGAGCTGGGCTGCCAGCGCCGACAGTCGTGCGGCGTGGGCCACGTGCAGCATGGTCTGACCACGAACCGTGGCCGCGTCCACCGTGGCGATGACCTCTGCGATGACCTCCTCGGGGACGGGTGTGGTCGACGCCAGCGCAAGCGCGGCCTCGAGCACGAGGACGGCCAGCGCCGCCTCGTATCCGGCTGGACCCTCACCATCGACGAGGTCGGCAAGCGCCGCCCGCGCCTCCGCCAACGCAGCCCCGTGGTTGCCGAGGGCCTGCTGGACGCCAGCCGACACCACCGCTGCCCTCGAGGTGAACTGCGGCTCGGCCGACGCCCGGGCGTGACGCTTGGCCGATGCCACCGCAGCTGCGGCCGCGTCGACGTCACCGAGGAGCAGACGGGCCTCGGCCTGACCGAGGTAGGCATGGGATCCCGACAGGCCATCGGGTGCCAGCGCGACGTTCTCCTCCGCAAGCTCCACGGCTTCCGCGAGCCGGCCGAGGGGGACCAACGCCTCGACCATGTTCCCCTGCTGGTAGACGCCATGGGTGCGGAGCAACCCATTCGCCCGGGCAAGCGCGACCCCTCGCTGTGCGACAGCGACGGAGCCCTCGAGCTGCCCCGCGAGCATCAGGCTGTGCGAGAGGTTCGTGTGGGCCCGCAGCACGTAGTCGATCCGACCGAGGTCGGCGGCGAGCCGCTTGCCCTCCTCGAGATGGTCCCGTCCGACCTCGAGGTCCCCTCGCTCCATCTCGATCGTGCCGAGGGTGATCAGCGAGTAGGCCTCGTCGCGGGACGAGCCGACCGCTCGGGCGACCGCGATCGACTCCGTCGCGACCTTCTCCGCCTCCACCGTGTCGTTGGTGACCATCAGCCCCTTCGCGAGCGCCGCCAGCACCCGGGCGCGCTCCGAGGACGGTTCCTCGCCCACCATCGCGACGGCGGTGCGGTAGGCATCGACCCCGCTCGGCTCGCCGAAGTGCTGCATGCCGTGGCCGATCCACATCTGGATCAGGGCGCGGCGACGGGGGTCCGCCTCTGGGTCGAGGTGGGTCAGGGCCTGCCGTGCAAGCAGCAGGCCGCGCCGACCGTCGTCGCCGGAGATCGCGCACAGGGCAGCCTTCTTCAGCACCTCCGCCAGGTCGGTGCCGGTCCGCACGTCCGCATCGGGCACGTCCGGCCACAGCTGGGCGACCCGCTCGAAGTGGCGCTGCGCCTCGACGTAGGCCACCGCGTCGAGGGCCGCCACCCCTGCCGCGAAGGACGCTTCGAGGCAGCAGGCGGCATCGCCGGCGATCTGGTGGTGGCGGGCGATGGCCGCGGCGTGCCGGCCCCGGAGACCGCCGTCCGCCTCGAGCGCCGCCGCGAGCGCCTGGTGGAGTCGGGTGGCCTCGCCGGGCAGCAGCAGGTCGTGCACGACCTCCTGCAGCAGCGCGTGGCGGAAGCGGTACGCGCCGTCGCTGGTGACCACGAGCAGGCGGTGGTCGATGGCCTCGCGCAACGCGCGTGTGGCGGCCGTTTCGTCCATCCCGGTGATGCGACGCAGCAGGTCGTGACCGATGGAGTCACCTGCTGCGGCGACGAGCCGGAGCACCTCACGGGTCGGCTCGGCGAGCTCGTCGAAGCGGTCCAGCAGCAGGTCGCCGAGGTGGTCGGGGACCTGGCGGCCCGACCGCGCCAGCTCGAGTCCGAAGAAGGGGTTGCCGTCGGCCCGGTCGAGCACTTCGTCGATGGCGTGCTGGTCGGGCGGGTGCTCGCAGAGGGGTCGCAACAGCTGCGTCATGGCCACGGGGCCGAGGGGGCCGAGCACGAGCTCGGTGGTCCGCGTGCCCCGGCGCAGCGCGGTCAGCAACCGTGCCGCGGGATGCCGTCGGGTGATCTCGTCGCCGCGGACGGTGGCGACGAGGAGGACCGGCGCGTCGGTGAGGTTCTGGCTCAGGAACGCCAGCAGGTCACGTGTGGACGGTTCGCTGAAGTGCAGGTCCTCGATCACCAGGACCAGCAGGCCCGCCCGACGACCGAGGCGTTCGAGCAGGGCCAGCAGGTGTTCGTAGAGCTGGGTCTGGCCGACGTCGATGTCGGCGAGGCCCTGCGCCCGCTCCGGTCGGACGCCGAGCTCCGGGACCAACCTGCTCAACGCGGCCCGGGCGGGGTCGTCCAGCGCTGCGGCGGCATCCGACGTCGGATCCCTGAGGACGGGACGAAGCGCCTGCACCAGCGGCGCCCACGGACGTGCCGCCCCGTCCAGGTCGAGGCATTCACCGACCAGGACCAGGGCATCTTCCAGCTCCGCGGCGAAGGCAGCCACGAGGTGCGACTTGCCCATGCCCGCATCCCCCGAGACCAGCGCGACCCGCAGGTCGGTGTCGCGCCGGGCCGCCGCGGCAAGCCGGTTGAGCACGGCCAGCTCGTCGGCCCGGCCGACAGGTGGTTCGGGATGACGGGGCAGGGTCACGGACGCCATTGTGGCGGTCAGCGCGCTCCGCGAACAGCAAGGACCGACAGCAGCCGGTGCACGGCCGCCATGCGGTGGGACACCAGGGTGCGATCGCGTGCGCCGTCGTGGTGGTGGCGACGGTCGGCAGCACGGATGCGGTCCTGGAGGTGGATCAGGGTCAGGTGCTCGTAGTCGTTCATGGCTCGACCATGCGCCCGAGGCCAGCCCTGCCACATCGGGAGGGTGCCGTATCTCCTGTCACCCACGTGGAGGCGTCCGCCTGAGGTACCTCAGACGGGTGGGTGGAGGTGGGCGCCAACCCAAGCCAGCGCCAGCCCGCACAGGACCGTGGCGACGACGTACCCGAGGCGCACGCGACGCGGCGACACCGCCTCGACCGCGAAGGTCGAGAAGGTGGTCAGCCCTCCCAGCACGCCAGTGGCGATCCCGGCAGGAAGTGGCTGGGGGGCCAGCAGCACCCCGGCCGGATCGGCGGCCAGGACCAGGCCGAGCGCGAGACAGCCGATCATGTTGGCCACGAACGTCCCCCGTGGCCATGGCCCGTTGAACCGTGACAGCCACCAGCGCAGCACCGCGCCGAGCCCGCCGCCGACCGCGATCGCCAACGCCGTCACGAGGGGCCCCCGGGCCCGAGGGACGAGACGCGTTGGCCCAGCCGGGCCGCACCCAGTCCGACCGCCAGGGTCACCACGACGTAGGCGATGCCCACCAGCGGACTGCGACGACCGACCAGCACCGCCTCGACGGCGAAGGCGCTGAAGGTCGTGAAGGCGCCGAGCACGCCGGGGCCGAGGAACGCCCGGCGCAACGGATCGACCTGCCGGCTGGCAAGCCATCCCAGCAGCAACGCCCCGACCACGTTCACCAGCAGGGTGCCCCAGGGAAACGCAGGCTGGCTCGGCAGGCAGTTGACGGTGCCGGGGCACTCGCCGACCACCAGGTCGTTGAGCCCGCCTGCCAGCTGCCAGCGCAGGAGCGCGCCGACGGCACCACCAGCGGCGACCACCATCGCCGTTCGGCGTGCCGACGGGACGCCGATCGTCGTGGTCACGACGTCGCCTGTCCTTCGGCGACCTCGGTCCAGGCCACCCCGCGGAGGCGCCAGAGCTGGGCGCCCACGCGGATGACCATCAGCGCCACGACCGACCACCACAACCCGGGCAGGCCCCAACCCCGCGACAGGGCCAACGCGATGACCGGCAGGAGGCCGACCACGACCGCGGTGACGGTGGACCCCATGAGGAAGGTGAAGTCGCCGGCGCCCATGAAGACCCCGTCGAGCACGAACGTGACCCCACCGATCGGCTGCAGGAAGGCCACGAGCAACCACACGCTGCCGACCGTCTCGATCACGGCCGGGTCGGTGGTGAAGACGCCCGGCAGGACGTCGCCGAGCGGCAGGTAGACCAGCATGGCGACCATCCCGGCGCCGAGCCCCCAGCGGGTCAGGGACCATGCGTCGGCGCGTGCCCGTTCCCGGTCCCCCTCCCCCAGTGCCGTCCCGACCATCGCCTGTCCGGCGATCGCGAAGCCGTCGAGCATCAGGGTCGACAGCAGCCACAGCTCCCGGGCCACCTGGTGCCCGGCAACCGCGACGGTGTCGATCCGCGCGGCTGCGGCGGTCAGCACCGCGAGCCCGACCACCAGTGAGACGGTGCGGACGAAGAGGTCCCGGCTGATCCGTGCCAGCGTGGCCAGCTGCGACGGCACCGGCCGCAGGGACGGGGCCGGCAACCGTCGCCGCACGATCACCATGAAGGTGACGGCCGCCAGGCTCTGGGCGATCACGGTGCCCAGCGCCGCACCGGCCACGCCCAGCCCGACCGGATGGATCAGGATCACGCTGAGGATGGCGTTGACGACGTTGGCCGCGACCGTGACCACCAACGGCGTGCGCGTGTCCTTCAGGCCCCGCAGCGCCCCGTGGCCGACCTGGACCAGCAGGACCGGCACGGCGGCGAACGCCCGGATGCGCAGGTACGTCGTTGCGGGTTCGGTCATGCCCCCGCTGGCACCCATCAGGTCGAGGATGGGACCGGTCGCGGTGACGAGGACCGTGGTCACCAGCAGGCCGGCAGCCAGCGACGCCCAGATGGCCTGGACCGTGAACGTTGCCGCGTCGTCGGGCCGCCGTGCCCCGACCAGCTGGGCCACCCGGGCGGTGGTCCCGTAGGTCAGCACGTTGAAGACCACGAACGCGGTCGTGAAGACGGCGGTGGCCACGCCGAGCGCCGCCAGCTCGTCGGTGCCCAGGCGCCCCACGAGCGCGGTGTCGACGAGGCCGAGCAGCGGGTCGGCGGCCAGCGCAACCGTGGCCGGCAGCGCCAGCCCGAGGATCTCCCTGCGTCGTGCGGCGGTGTCCATGGGTGACCAAGCAGACCACTCGGGACGGCGGATCGCACGTTCGTCCGACGGCCGGCACGCTACGGTCGATGCCGATGCAGGACGGCCTCCACGTGCGAGGGGTGCACATCCCCGACGCCGAGCTCGACTGGCGGTTCGTCACTTCCGGCGGACCGGGGGGCCAGCATGCCAACAGGTCCAACACGGCCGTCGAGCTCCGGTTCGACGTCGGCGCCTCCCAGGCCCTGCCCGACCGCCTCAAGGAACGCATCACCCGTCGGCTCGCCGACCGCCTGACCACCTCCGGCGAGGTGATCGTGCAGGTCGCCGAGACCCGGTCGCAGACCCGCAACCGGCAGGTGGCGCTCACGAGGCTCAGGGACCTGCTGGTGGAGGCCACGTCGCCACCGGCCAAGCCCCGTCGTCCGACCAAGCCGTCGCGTCGTGCACGGCAGCGCCGGCTGGACAACAAGAAGCGGCGGGGCGAGCTCAAGCGCACCCGC
>Ga0207908_1000267_pt1 | contig 15489 bp, 16 predicted proteins | sample MalvirmetagMSP81_FD_184224 | JGI IMG/M metagenome (GOLD analysis project Ga0207908, IMG submission 184224) | Marine viral communities from the Deep Pacific Ocean - MSP-81 (SPAdes) | ecosystem: Environmental > Aquatic > Marine > Oceanic | place: Pacific Ocean | collected 2011-04-18
CTGGCATGCCGTCCATGGCGGACTCATCCTTCATGCCGCTCCCTGCGTCCATGCGCTGATAGGCGCCGAGCAGGCTCGCTTCCGAATCGATCAGGAACTGCCCCGACACCACCACCTGCTGGCCGGCCTGCAAGCCTTGCAGCACGACGATCTCCTTGCTGCGCTCGGGTCCGAGCACGACCTCGACCGGTCGATAGCGACCGACCTCTTCGGCCACCAGCACGACGCTGCGCGTGCCGGTGCGGATCACCGCCTCGCTCGGCACCAGCATCACGTCCGCCCTGGCACCGCCGAACAGCGTCGCCTCCGCGTACATGCCGGGCTTGAGTGCGCCGTCCGCGTTGTCGAACACCAGGCGTGCGCGCAAGGTGCGGGTCTGTGCCTCGAGCGTGGGGTAGAGATAGTCCACCGTGCCCTCGAACACCCGGCCCGGCAGCGCCTTGAGTCGGGCCTCGGCCGGTTTGCCCGCCGCCACCCAAGACGCCTGCGCTTCGGGCACCTCGACCTGTATCCACACCTTCGACAGATCCGCCAGCTTCATCAGCGGCATGCCGGGCGTGATCTGCGCGCCTTCGCGCACCATCAACTCGGTCACCACGCCGGACTGCGGCGCGGTGATGGCGACGCGCCGTTGCGCCGCGCCGCTGCCGTTCACGCCGAGCAGAGACAGACGAGTCCGTGCCGCATCGATCAAGGTCTTGTCGTCGAGCTTCCTTGCGAGCGCGAGTTCTTCCTGCGCCGCGAGCAGCTCCGGTGAATAGACGCCGGCCAGGACCTGACCGCGCGTCACCGCTTCGCCGACGCTGCGCACCGCGAGTTGCTCCACCCATCCCGCCGCACGCGCCTCGACGGACACGATGCGACGCTCGTCGATCATCACGCTGCCGACCGCATCGACGCGCTGCCAGAACGTCCCGGTGGTGACCGGCGCGGTGCGCATGCCCAGGTTCTGCGCCATGCGCGGGTCGATCTCGACCACGGTGGAATCGCTCATCGCCATCCCGTTGCCCGCCGCGTACTTCGGCACCAGTTGCATGTCCATGAAGGGCGACTTGCCCGGCTGGTCGAAGTGCTGGTCGGGCTTCATGGGGTCGTACCAGTAGAGGACTTCGCGCTCCTGGTTCGCACTGCTGCCGTTCGGGGCTTTTTCCTCGCGCTTGCTCAGCTTCATGCCGCAGATCGGGCAGTTGCCCTGCTCGCCCTGCTTGACCTGCGGATGCATGGGACAGGTGTAGTAGACCTTCCCGGCCTCGTCGGTCATGCGTGTGAGCTGATGCTTGTGCGGCGCTGCGCCCTGCGCGTACCACCAGCCGCAACGACGAGCGCCGTGATGACAAGGGCTTTCTTATTCATGGGTGGTTCTCCGCAGCGCTGTTGAAGGCGCCGAGATAGTCGAGTTGGACGAGGTGCTTGGCGGCGTCGTGCTGAAGTTCGAGACGGGCCATCTGAAGCTCCAGCGCGGCGCGACGGGCATCGAGCACCTCGCGCAGCGCGTTGCGACCCGCGCCCCAGCCGGCGATGGCGGCTTCGATGCGACTGGCCGACTGCGGGAGGAGATCGGCGTCGTAGCTATTCAGACGAGCCATCAGGCGCAGGCTGTCGTGGTGATTCAGCCGTGCCTCGGATTCGAGCTGGCGCAGCGCGTCCTGCACGGCCGACTCGGCCGAGTCCTCCCGGGCCAGTGCCGCGGCGAGGTGACGGTCCTGGCGGTTGCGTCTGAACACCGGCAGGTCGATGCCGACCTGCAGGCTGACCATCTCGGAAAACGCGGGGCGATCGGCGTAGCCCAGCTCCACGCGCCAATCAGGCGCGTACTGCGCCTTGGCCAGTTCGGCCGAGGTCTGCGCCGCCGCGATCTGTACGCGCAGACCGCCGAGATGCGGGTGCGAGCGCACGCGCTCCAGCACCACTTCCAGTGGGGGCAGTGTTGGGGACGATGGGAGATCGGGACAGACCGGACGAAACGCCGCCTCGCCAATCCAGCGCGACAGCAGGTTGCGCGCGTGCTCGATGCTCTGCTCACTACCGGCGAGCGCGTCGCGCAGGCGTCCGGCCTCCACCCGCGCCGCCAGCAGTTCGGCCTGTGTCGCAGTGCCGGTCTTGAGCGCAATCTCCATGGCCTGGGTCTGCGCCTCCGCCTCGCGCAGGCTGGCCCGATTCAGCATCCGCGCCTGGTCGTACCGCCACAGCTCCAGCCAGGACAGTGCCGCATCGCGCCGGATGCTGCGCTGCGCCAGATGATGCTCGGCATCGAGCCGGTCGGCCTCGCGTTCGTTCAGCGCGCCGCGCAGCCGCCGCTTCGCGGCACGCGGAAACTCCTGCATCACGCCGACCACGATCTGCGTGTCGCTGTCGCGCGTGAACGAACCCGCATCGCCGGTATTGACCGGTAGGTCCTGGATGCCGCCGAACAGTTGTGGATCGGGCAACTGCCCGCTGGCCACCGCCGACTCGCGCTCGGCGCGGGCCTGCGCGCTCAGACCTTCCAGCAGGGGCTGGCCAGTGACCGCCAGAGTCTGCGCCTCGTCGAGTTCCAGTGCGATGCCGCCGTTGTGGGCAGCGCTCATCGCGGACGGCGAATCGAGGTCGCGCGGTTCGGCAGCGAACGCCGAGGTCAGTGGGAGTATTACGGAATACGAAATTGCAACGGCGCACAAGAAGCGAGAGCGGGCGCGGGACATGCGAACACCTCAGGTTTCGACGGGGATGAATGCGCGCCGACCCAGGGTCGAACGCGATACCACGCGGGGCACAAGGCCCCGGTCGAAACACGGGTTTCTACAGCCTCAGTCTCTGCGTGCGCAGGTAGAGATCGGTGCCCGGCGGACGCGGGTCCTGCGCCCGGTTCCAGGCAAGTGCAGCCGTCTGGGACGGCGGCACCAGCGAGAGCAGCACCGGCAGCAGCGCCGCCAGCGTCTGCGGATCGATGTCCGCCAGCTTCGTCGCCGAGCCGGTGTTGCCGACCTGATCGCCGGGGCCGTCGGCCACGTCGATCACCGTCGTGCAGCAACCCTGGTCCATCGAGCCCTCGTCGCAATCGGGCTCGGCCTGATCGGTCTTGCAGCAGAGTGCTTCATGACCTGGGTCGTCGTACCCATCATCGCGCAGGCATACGCCACGCTGACCTGGGTGCTCAGGTTGGCGACGACGAACAGCAGGATGAGGAGACGACGGAGCATGGACTCAGATTAGCGCGACTCGATCTTGAATGGTGAGCTGAAAGAAGATGTTCTTGTGTCGTTTCGTTCGGCGTTGGTCGCTCGCCGACGAAACGCAGCCTGCACCTTCCCACGGGGGGAAGGTCAAGCCCGACGAGTCCCGCTCAGTGCGAATGGCCGCCATGACCGTCCCCGCCGCCCGCGCCAGCTCCATCGCCGTGCGCGCTTCTCCAGCCGGCAATCAGTTGCTCGGCATTCCCGAACTCCACGCTGTCGAGGTAGCCATCCTGATTGCCGTCGGCGCTGCTGAACACCGCGAGCAAATCTTCGGAGCCCGCCGCCTCGTCGCGGCTGATGCGGCCGTCGGAGTTGGCGTCGGCGCGTCCGAACGGTTGGAACATCGCGCAGGCGGAAAGTCCGGCTACGAGAGCGAGCAGGATCGGAATGTTTTTCATGATGGATGTGTTCTGCTTGTTCATCAGTGCGAATGCCCGCCGCCGCCACCACCGCCGCTTCCGCTCGTACGCGGCCTGGCGGTGCCTTGGTGAGTCGAAGTGCGCGACTTTTGCAGGAACGCACGGACGAATTCGTACTCCTCTTCGTTGAGCACGCCGTCCTTGTCCTCGTCGGCGGTGTTGAATAGCGAGGCGAGGTCCTCCGAGCGAACGGCGGCCTCGTCGCGGCTGACGCCGCCGTCCTGGTTGGTGTCGGCCTCCTTGAACGGTCCGAGTGAGGAACAGGCCGACAGCAACAGGCCGGAAGACAGTGCAGCGATACGAAGAGAGGTCATGGGGATCGAGGCGTGGTGGAAGATATGAAGGGTCGGATCAAGGTTCCGCATTACTTGAAGTGCCATTGCCAGTTCAAACGACCTATGAACGTGGACTTGAGCTACGGGCCGTCGAGCGACTGATAGGCGGGTACACCGGCTTCGAGGTAGAAGCGCTGGTTCTCGTCGGCAGTGCCGCCGGAGGGCGAGAAGTTGAGACCCAGCAGCACGTCGATGCGCCGGCCGGCCTGAAGGTTCGGATCCTTGGTCGGTTCGTCTTCGCGGTCGAGGGCCTCGTCGGCACCGCGGATATTGCCGACGCGACGGCCGTGGGCACGCAGCGACAGATTCAGCGACTCGCCGAGTCGGCGCATGGCCCAGGCATTGAGCCGAAGCTGGTCGCCAAGCCGATAGTCGTAGCGGTTCTCGCCGACGCGCAGCGTGGGCTGGAGGTCCAGGCCCCAGCCCCAGTCGGCTTGCTGACCGATGTAGCTCAGCCCCGGCAGGATCGATACCGTGCCCGCGCCGAGCTGCATCGGATACTCCAGCCGCGCGCCGTTGAGGCGCTCGTTGATCGAACCGGTCGGCAGCGCCACGCCGCCGTTGAAGTACAGAAGATGCTCACGGTCGGCGCTCTCGCGCAGGGTGTAGTGCGCACGCAGCTCGATGTCGCCGAGGCCGTCGGTTTCTTCCTTGAAGCGTTCGCCGTCCACGGTGACGTGATCCATGTCCTTGACCAGGTACGGCAGCATCGCCATCAGCGACAGGCCTTCGCGCGGCACGTACATCAGCGTCGCCATGTGCATCTGCATGCGCATCTCGGTCGGCGAGGCAAAGAAGGATTGAAGGATCTCGCTCGTGCCGATGCGATCCGAACCGTCGAGGTTGCCGTTCATGCGCTCGAACATGAACTCGTAGCCGAGCATCCACTTGCCGCTATGGCCCATCACGCCAGGGGGCGACAGCCGCTGCGCATGGTTGGCGTGCAGCCCCGGCGGTACCGGCGAGGCCAGCGGGATGACTGGGTACGGTTCTGCGCCGTCCTGCGCGGCGACCGCGAGGGACAGGCCGAGCATCGTTGCCGCGCTACTGCGTGTAAGCCGCTCGTTCATGCGTTTCATCGTTTTCTCTCCAGGGCACCGCGTTATTCACGAGGCGGGCGATTCCGCCTCGCATTCCTCATCCGGGCCGCCCGGCGACAGCCCAAGGTCATCGGCCGCCGGGAGCGACAGGTAGACCGGCTGGGTCTGGTCGAAACCCTTGAGGCGCAGCCGGTTGGGCATGCGTGCGAAGCGTTCCACGCAGTCCGGCGCGCTGTAGCGGCCTTGGCGGATCACGCGCGCGGTCGCGACGATGCCGCCGGGCGGCGCCTGCTTGAGCACGCGCGCGGCGATGTTGATGCTCGGGCCGACGAAACACAGTCCGCGCCGCTCGCGCGTGCCCACGTAGCCGATCACCAGTGGACCGGTATCCAGCGCGATGCGCGCCAACGGCAGCCGCGCGTCGGAGGATCGTGCCCGCAGCAGGTGCCGGCGCAGCTCGAACGCGGCCGGCAGGGCGTCGGCGACATCTGAGAAGTAGAGCATCGCGCCATCGCCCTCGAAGTCGTGCACATCACCGCAGTGCTGCACGGCGACCTGCACCACCACTTCCATGAACGCCTGCACCAGAGCGAGCACCGCCTCGGGCGCGTGCACGGCGAGCAGGCGCGTGGAATCCACCATGTCCACAAACAGCACCGCCATGTCGCGGCGCGTGGGCAGCGGCACGCCGGAGAGGAATGCGCGCTCGGCGATCAGCGCGGTGGATGCACCCGAGGCGACCTCCGTGGGCAGCAGGCTTTCCAGCGGTGCCCAGCGCAAATCCGGCGGCATCACTACCTGCCAGATCGGCAGATTGGCGGCGCGCCAGGCCGGCAGCCCGCCCTCGAGCACCGAGACGCGCTGATAGCCGGCCTCGATCAGCCACTGCGCCACGCGGGTGCTCGATGCCTGACCGGCGCAGAGGCAATAGACGGCGATCTCGCGCTCCCGCTCGATGTCGGGAAGTTCGGAACCCGAGGGCTTCAGCACCACCGGGATCGCACCGCTGATGCCGAAGGGCTGCTTCTGCAAGCTGCCCGGACGACGCACGTCGAGCAGCAGCAGCGGCTCGGGCTGTTCGAGACGCGCGAGCAGCGCTTCGGGTGAGAGCCGGCGGAACGTCATGGGCTTCCGCTCACAGCGCGCGTCGGCCGCATTCGCGCAGGACCTTCGTTCACGGTTGCGCGGACGCCGCCGGCTTGCGGTCGCCGTGCTCTGCGAACATCGTTGCGCTGCCATCCGATCCGATCAGCACGGTCTCGTAGGCGTCGCGACGTTCACCCTGTTCCATGCCGGGCGATCCGATGGGCATGCCGGGCACGGCGAGGCCGCGCGCGGCCGGTTTGTCGGCGAGCAGCTTGCGGATGTCCTGAGCCGGGACATGGCCTTCGATCACGTAGCCGTTAACAACGCCGGTGTGACAGGACGCCAGCGACGGCGGCACGCCGAGCTTGGCCTTGAGCGGGTTCATCGCCGTCTCGTTGTGGGCCACGACCTTGAAGCCCTCCTTGCGCAGATACTCGATCCACTTCGAGCAGCAGTTGCAGGTCGGGCTCTTCCACACCTCCACGGTGGGCTGGTTGCCTGGAGGGCTGGAGCCGCAGGCGGCGAGCAGGACAACGACGGCGGTCAGCAGGATTCGGAAATTCATTCGTGGCTCTCCCGGAGCGCGTGAAGGGATGGGGGGGTCAGAACTCCGCGACGACCAGGCAGACCTGCCGGTTCGCGAAGCTCATCTCGATGGCGTAAGGAACCGCGTGTGCATGGCGGCGTATGTCGGTGAGCAGCGGCAGTTCGACGTCGGTCGCGCTCCCCGGAGGAATCGGTATTGCGATGGCGAGCAGCGCCGGATGCAAGGACCGTCGCCATGCGCGCCAGACCGCGCAGAGCATGGCGGCGTCGACGACTTGCAGCGCATCGGCGTCGGTGAGAAAGATCGAGCCGCGCACCGCCCCAGTCGCCAGCCAGTCGAGCAGGCCCATGCACTCGAAGCGGATCGGGAACTCGCGGTACAGCGCGCGGTTGAGCTGCGTCTGCGCGCGGCTGCCGTGTAGGCCGACATAGCGGACGATCTGCGGCAGCCGCTCGGTGCATTCACGCAGCAGCCGACCGGAACCGCAGCCAATCTCGCAGAGCGTGGCGAACTCGTTGGCGCGCCTAGTGAGGACGACGCTCAGAAGCGGAAGCAGGGCGGCGTGCAGGTCGAGCGCAGCGTCCACGATCATCGGATCGCGATCCGGTGCGGGAAGCCGCGGTGGTCGTGCGCTCACGGCGACACCGACCAGTGGATATGCACGATCCGCCAGCCTTGCGGGAAGCGCCGCAAGGCCACGGTTTCAGTCACGGTTGCCGGCGGCTGTGGATCTGCTTCGCGTGCCACCCAGCGCGAGCGCGTGGTCACCCAGGCGCTGCGCTCATCGGCGTGCGCGGTCTGGCTGAGAGTGTCGACGTAGACCGTCGCGAGCTGGGCGATGTCGGCCTTGAGGTGATGCGCGACATAGTCGTCGCGGGATACCTGTTCTTCACCGGCCTCGTAGATCAGGACGTCGGGTGCCAACAGCGCCTGTACCTGCGCGACATTGCCGTCTTGCAGCGCGCCGCGGAACTGGTTCACCGTCGTGACCGGATCGTCCAATCCGCCATTGGCGGCAAGCGACGGCGCACCGGCAAGGATGCCGAGCACGACAATCCCGACTCCGCGGCGCCACGGTGGCCGAGGAGAAGCGCTGCGCGACTCAGTGCGCATGCGCGCCGGAGTGGCCATCTTGCGCATCGCTCGCGGGCGCATCGGAGGTTTCTGCCGCAGCGCCGTGCGCATCGTGACCCATGTCGCCGGGCGCACGCGCTGTGAGGATCTGGTATTGCACCTCGTTGAGCGTCGGCAACTTCTGCAGGAAGGCCACCATCGCCCAGATGCGCGCGTCCTCGTGCGTCGGCCCGAACGCGGCCATGCCGCTGGCCTTGATACCGTGCTTGATGATCCAGAACTGGCGCGCAGCGCTGGCGTCTGCATCGCCATGCGCATCATCACCACCGCTGCCATGTGCGTGACCGTGCGCCGCAGCGCCCATCGCAAGATTCGGCGGCTGCGGATAAAGGCCCTGGCTGATGTCGGAGCTGGCCTTGCCCGGTTTCAGGTGGCAACCGGCGCACATGTCGTTGTAGTCGGCACCGCCGGCCAGCAACATCTGCGGATCGTCCAGCGGTGGCACCTCGATGTCGCGGATCGAGCGCGCGATGGAACGCTCGCGCAAGGTCTCCAGTGCCCAGTACGTGAGCGCGTTGTGGGGTACGTCGGCGCCCATCGGGTACCAGCCGGAATAGAGAAAGCCCAGACCGCCCAGACCTGCGAGCAGCGCGGCGGCCAACAGCAGCTTGAGTGTCTTCATGACGCGCCTCGCGCTCACTTACCGTGCTTCGAGTGGTCCATACCCGGCATGGATTCGCCCTTGGGCATCGTCGGCGTTGCCAGCGGACCGGAGCTGGACTTGCCGTAGGGATTGCGTCGCGGTGGATCGCCGAATTCAGGATCGCTGCTGACCCGCTTTGCGATCAGGTGTTTCGGGTAGCGATACCAGCCAGGGTCGCTGTAGTCGCCGGGTTTCTGGTCGTCGCGCACCTTCACCACAGTGAACATGCCGCCCATCTCGATGGGCCCGAACTGGCCTTCGCCGGTCATCATCGGCAGCGTGTTGTCCGGTCCCGGCAAGCCCATCGCGACGTGGCCGCTGTGCTCGGCCATGCCGAACTGGCCCATCGCGCCGTAGCCAGGCAGGAACTTGCGTACCTCGGCCTCGACACCGGACTGATCGACGCCGACCGGGTTGGGAATCTCGTGTCCCATCGGCCCCATCGTGTGGTGCGCCATGTGGCAGTGGAAAGCCCAGTCACCGGGTTCGGTGGCGACAAACTCGATGTCGCGCATCTGGCCGACGCCAACGATCTCGGTGGCTTCGCGCCGCCACTGCGCGCGCGGCCAGCGACCGCCGTCCGAGCCGGTGACCCAGAACGGATTGCTGTGCAGGTGAATCGGGTGATTCCACATCGACAGATTGCCGATGCGGATGCGCGCGCGCTCGCCGGTGCGCATCACGAGGTTCTCGATGGCGGGGAACACCTTGCTGTTGAAGGTCCACAGATCGAAGTCCTGCATCACCGCCGGATCGGGCCGGTAGGTACCAGGATGAAGCGCCCAGTTGTGCAGCAGGAAGGCGTAGTCGCGATCAATCGCGACTTCTTCGCCGGCCTTCGGATGGATGATGAACAGGCCCATCATCCCGAACGCCATCTGCGTCATCTCGTCGGCGTGCGGGTGATACATGTGCGTACCGTGCTGCTTGAGCGTGTACTCGTAGACGAAGGTCTCGCCGGGCTTGATCGGAGGCTGGTTCAACCCGCTCACGCCGTCGTAGCCCGCGGGCAGGTCGATGCCATGCCAGTGCACGCTGGTCGGCTCTCCGAGGCGATTGGTGACGAAGATGCGCACGCGATCCCCCTCGACTGCCTCGATGGTCGGACCCGGCGTGGTGCCGTTGTAGCCCCAGCACTTCGCGCGCGAACCGGGCGCGAACTCGTGCTCGATCTCTTCGGCGACAAGATGAAATTCCTTGACGCCACCCTTGAGCGTGTACGGCAGGGTCCAGCCATTGAGCGTGCGGACCGGAAGATAGCCCTGCGGATGACGCCCAAGTGCTTTGGGCGGTGCAAGGCCCGGTGCCGGCGGCACGGGCTTGCCGAGGTCCTGCTTGTCGGGCGCCATGCCGGGCCTGTTCATGCCGGACATGTCGTGGCCCTCATGCTGGGCTTGGGCGCTGCGGGAGACACCGGCCAGCAGGCCAGCACCGCCCACAGCAATCGCTTGCAGCAGATCGCGTCGGGAAGTCATCAGTGCCCCCCGTGCGCGTCGGGCTTGGCCGGCGCACTGCCGGCCTTGCCGTGATCCATGCCCTTCATGTCCATGCCGGCAGGATCGCCACCGCACTTGGCCATCATGGCCTTCATGACCGGGTCGTTCGGGTCCATCTTCGATTGATTCATGTTCTTCATCGCCGCGCAGTCGGGTGCGGCGTTCTTCGCGGCGGCTTCCTTGGCGTGCTCGGCCGGGTCGTGGGCAAAGGCGAGCGGCGCGGCAACGACGAGGGCGAGAATCGAGCAGAGGTGGGTGATGCGTTTCATCGGTTGACTCCTGTTGGGATGGCGCGATGCGCCGAGATGGAAAAGTTCAGTGCGCATGCGAAGACTCCGGCTTTGCAGCAGGCGCCGAGTTGCCGCGCTGCATGTCCTGCATGTCATGGCCGGCGCGCGGGTCCACGGGCGCACCCGCCTTGCCGCCACACCGCGCGAGCAGGGCCTGCGTGACTGGATCGTCCGGATTCAGGCGCGAGCGCTCGGCAGGCGTAAGCGCAGCGCAATCGGGTCCAGCCTGTGCTCGCGCCGCCGGTCCTGGAGAGGCCGCGGATTCGCCCGAGCGGCCGCCCATGTCATGGCCGGCGTGCGCCGGTTCGGGTGGCGAGGCAGGCTTCGTGGATGTCGGATCCGAATGCTCGGGGCGGTCCCCGCCAGGCATTGGAGCCTTGCCCTTCATCTCGTGGCCGGCGTGCGGATCGGCCGCCGCCGGAACTGCGCCGCGCGGTGAGTGATCCATGCCTTCCATGCCTTCTATGTCCTTCGACATCCCGCCCATCGAGTGCTGGCTGTGGTCCATGCCGCCACCCTTGGGCTTGAGCAGGTCCGTCGCATCGAGCGTCGGGTCGGCCGCTTGCTGCGCGCTCGGCAAATTGCGCCCCACGGCGCGGGCAAGCTCGGTGCGCGCGCTCCAGTAGTCGCGCACCGCTTCGATGTAACCAGCGTAGGCCTCGTATTCCTGCTGCTTGGCGAGAATTACTTCGAAGATGCCGATGAGCATGTAGTTCTGCTCCTTCTGCATCTGCGCGACCACCGCTTCCTGCTGCGGGATCAGCGCATTTTTGTACTCCTGCGCCAGCGCGCGGGTGGCCTGCACCTTGGCGGCGGCGAGCTGCACCTGATTGGAGACATCGAGCACGCGCCCGTCGAGTTCCGCCTCGGCCTGATCGAGTGCCGCTTGCGCGGCCGCCACGCGACCGCCGCCCCAGTTGAACAGCGGCAGTTCGAGCGAGAGCGTCGGGCCGGCATCGAGCGCGCCGTCGAAATCGCGTTCGCGTTCCGCGCCGATTTCGATGCCGCTGATCAGCCGCGTCCTGCGCTCCAGACCGAAGCGAGCGGCGATCGCGCCTGCCGTGCGGCGCAGGCCCGCGACATCGAGTCGGCTGTCCAGCGCCAGCTTCTGCAAGGCGGCGACTTCGTCCTCCCTCGGCAAGGGCTCGGCGAGTCGCGCATCCAGCGTCCATTGCGACTGCGCGGCCGCAAGACCCATCAGCCGGTTGAGCGTGGATCGCGCCTCGACCGCTTGTGCGCGCGCCGAGATCGAGGCCAGCACCGCCTGACTCGCAGCCACCTTTTCCATCGCCAGTTCGCGCGCGCTGATGTTGCCGGCGTCGAAGTAGCGCTGCGCGAGATCGGCTGAGGCGCGCTGCGCTTTGGCCGCCGCTTCGCGCATCTGCGCAAGCTGATCGGCACCTACCGCCTCGAACCAGGCGCTTTCCACCGCGACGGCGAGATCCATCGCGGCCGACGCGACTTCAAGCTTTGCGGCTTCGAACTCCGCTTCGGCGAAGCGGCGGTTGGCCGGCAGAAACAGCAGGTTCGCGAAGTTGAACGCCAAACCCAGGGTGAGCTGCGGCACGTTTGCGCCCGCGCTCGAATCACCGCTCAGGTGCGTCAGCGAAAACGTCGGGTTGGCGAGCCGGCCGGCGTCATACACCTCGGCCGCTGCGAAGCCGAGGCGCGCCGTTTCACGTCGCACATCGGGGTTGTTGAGCAGCGCCAGTTGTACCGCGGTGTCGGCGGTGAGCGGCGCGCGCAGAGCTTGATCGGTGAACGCCTTGGCGTCGGGGACTTGCGGCATGGCGCGCCCGCGCTCGGCCGCAAGGCGGGACACATCGGCGCGGCCCCAGTCGGCGGGCAAGCTGGCACAGCCCGTCAGCCCCAGAAACAGCAGGGATGCGGGAAACAGCAAAGGTCGGGAAACCACGGAACCTCCCGGTAGATCTTGAGGAAGACCGTCGGACGCGACGCGCCGACGGCAAGACGGTCATGCGCAGGACATCTGCGCCGCGACCGCGGCTTTGCCTCAGGACTTACTGGGAGGTCGAATCAGATCGAGTCCGTGCGCCGCGCGCAGGCGCGACAGGGACTCGGATGCCGCGTGGATCGCGGTAAGAGTGGAAACCAAAGCGCTTGAGTTCACCGGTCCCAGCGCGGGCGCGCTGCCCATGCAGCCCGGCATGGCGCAGTTGCAGCCGCACTGGCAGCCGTGCGCGCCGGCATCAGCCGAATCTGAAACGACGCCGTCGCTGGCGGCATGCTGAGCATGGCCTTCATGACCCGACATGTCGTGCATCTGGTGCATGGCATGCGCATCGCTCGGCGTCGCGCCAACCTGCTCGGTCCCGCTGGCATGCGCGCAGCGGGCACCCATTGCCAGCGCAACGGGTTGCAACCCGATGCACCAGGCCAGCAGGGCCAACAGCAAGAGGGAGAAGGGACGACGCATGAGGCGATTAGACGCTCGGCGGCCAGGAAGTTCAATGATGCGAGGCGCAGTGTTGGTCGCCCGGGCCCGAAAGATCTTCGAGGATCGGGCACTCAGGTCGGTCATCGCCCTGGCAGCGTGTGGCCAGCGCGCGCAGCGTGTCGCGCATCGCCTGCATCTCCGCGATGCGGCGATCCAGATCCTCGACGTGCGCCATCGCGAGCTTCTTGACCTGCGCGCTGCTGCGGCGCGTCTGCTGCCACAGGCCGAGCAGCGCTTCGATCTGCTTCATCGAGAAGCCCAGTCCGCGGGCGCGCTTGATGAAGCGCAGGGTGTGGACGTCGTTGCTGCTGTAGATGCGGTAATTGGAGAACGTGCGGTCGGCGGCCGGCATCAGTCCGATGGACTCGTAGTGCCGGATCATCTTGGCCGACACGCCGGAGGCTTCCGCCGCCTGACCGATGTTGTGATAACCGGCGCTGCGCGCATCGGCGGTCTCCAGGGTCGGGCGTGTGCGTCGGCGAGTGGAAATGGGCATGCGAATCTCCGGATGACTAGGACCAGGACTAGGACGAGGCTTTCGGCTTCCAGCGCGTGAGCAGCAGCGCGTTGGCCAGCACGCTCACGCTGCTCAGTGCCATCGCCGCACCGGCCACCACCGGCGAGAGCAGGCCGAGCGCCGCGAGCGGAATGCCCGCGGCGTTGTAAGCAAAGGCCCAGAACAGGTTCTGGCGAATCTTGCGATAGGTGTGACGCGAGATGTCGAGCGCATCGGCCACCAGCGCTGGATCACCGCGCATCAGGGTAATGCCGGCCGCCTGCATGGCGACGTCGGTGCCGGTGGACATCGCGATGCCGACATCGGCTGCGGCCAGCGCCGGTGCATCGTTGATGCCGTCGCCGACCATCGCCACGACGCGCCCCTGACTGCGCAGCGCGCTGACCACTTCAGCTTTGTCCTCGGGCAGCACCTCGGCGCGCACTTCGTCGATACCCAGTTCCTTGGCCACCATGGCGGCCGCGGCCTGGAGGTCGCCGGTAATCAACACCGTGCGGATGTCTCGGCTGTGCAAGCGATGGACGGCCTGGCGCGCGCTGGCCTTGGGCGCGTCGCTGAAGGCGAACAAACCGATCAAGGCAGAGGGATCGCCCATCCGCGCGAGCCAGGACAGCGTGCGACCTTCACGCTCCAGCACGATGCGATGCGCATCGAGCGGCGACAAATCGAGCCCGCGCTCTTGCATCAGGCGGGTGCTACCCAGTTCGTAGAGCACGCCGTCCACGAGCCCGGCGATGCCGCGGCCGGGCAACACGCGCACGTCGCGCGCCGTCGCCGCTGGAGCCGACATTTCGCGCGCGGCGTCGACGACCGCGCGCGCCAGAGGATGTTCGCTGTTGGCTTGCAGTGCAGCCGCGATGTGCAGAGGCTCCGACACCGCGCCCTCGACCGGATGCACCGACACCAGGTGCGGACGTCCTTCGGTCAGGGTGCCAGTCTTGTCGAAGGCCACTGTGTCGGTGCGATGTGCCGTCTCCAACGCTTCAGCGTCCTTGATGAGAATGCCGTACCGAGCCGCGACGCCCGTGCCGGCCATGATTGCCGCGGGCGTTGCCAGACCCAGCGCACAGGGACAGGCGATGACGAGCACCGCAACGGCGTTGAGAATCGCGGTGCTCCAATCACCGGTACTCAGCCCCCAACCCAGCAAGGTGGCGAGTGCCACGAGCAGCACCACCGGAATAAACACCGACGTGACGCGATCCACCAGACGCTGGATCGGCGCCTTTTTGCCCTGCGCGGTCTCGACCAGGCGAATTATGCGCGCCAGCGTACTTTCCGAACCGACGGCGGTCGTGCGAATCAGCAGCACGCCTTCGCCGTTCACGGCGCCGCCGGTCACGCGCGAGCCAGGTTCCTTGCTGACCGGCAGGCTCTCGCCGGTGATGAGCGATTCATCGACGTGGCTTGCGCCCTCGCTGATCTCGCCATCGACGGGAATGCGTTCGCCGGGGCGAATCACGACCAGATCGCCGACGCGAACGCTGGACACCGGAACATCGCGCTCTTCGCCATCGCGCCGGACTCGCGCGGACTCGGGCCGTAGGGCTTGCAGCGCGCGGATCGCGGCGGTGGTCTGGCGCTTGGCCCGGTGCTCCAGCCACTTGCCGAGCAGCACCAGCGTGATCACCACCGCCGAGGCTTCGAAATACAGATGCGGCATCCCGGACGGGTTCTGAAGCATCGTGTACACGGACAGACCGTAGGCAGCGGAGGTCCCTATGGCGACCAGCAGGTCCATGCTGCCAGTGCCCGCGAGCGCCGACTTCCAGCCCGCGCGATAGAACCGCGCGCCGAGCCAGAACTGCACGGGGGTTGCCAGAGCCCATTGCGCCCAGGCCGGCAGCATGGCGTGGACTCCGAACAACTCACCGAACATCGGCACCACCAGCGGGGCTGACAGCACGGCTGCCAGCGCCACCGGCCACCATTCGGGAAGGCCAATGCGCTGCGCTTCTGACGAGACGGTTTGGTCAATGCGCCGATAGCCTGCCTTTTCGATGGCCGCTGCGAGTTGAGCGCCTGTTACGCCGGGCTGGTGTTGAACGGACGCTCGCTCGGTGGCGAGATTGACCTGGGCTTCAAAGACACCCGGGATGGCACTCAAAGCTTTTTCGACGCGCAGGACGCACGAGGCACAGGTCATTCCCTCGATCAGGAGGTCGGAGGTGGTGAGCGAGGGTGAAGTGTTCATGGCAGGTGCTCTTTGGAGGAGTTCGCAGCCTGATGGTTCCCATCGTGGGAAGGTCAAGAGACGTGAAAAGTCCCAACCCCGCGACTTGACCTTCCTATCGTTGGAAGCCTGAACC
>Ga0207908_1000270_pt1 | contig 15369 bp, 15 predicted proteins | sample MalvirmetagMSP81_FD_184224 | JGI IMG/M metagenome (GOLD analysis project Ga0207908, IMG submission 184224) | Marine viral communities from the Deep Pacific Ocean - MSP-81 (SPAdes) | ecosystem: Environmental > Aquatic > Marine > Oceanic | place: Pacific Ocean | collected 2011-04-18
CCGGGACGACCCCGACCAGCGCCAGCACACACGCCACGACGACCAACAGCAACGAACGCTTCACGGTGGACTCCTCGACGACGACCGACCAGATGTGCGCGACGCTACGAATCCCCGCTAACCAACCGCTAACGAGCGGGTCAGGAACCCGACGATCAGCCGTCGAGGTAGTGCTCGTGCACCCAGCCGATCGACGCGACGAGCTGGACCAGGCCCTTGCCGCCGTCCTCCACCTCGAGCGCATCCTCCTTGAGCGCCTTCCAGACGTCCTCGGCGTCCATGTCGGGGGCGAGCGCCAGCAGCAGCGCCGCTTGGCCGCTGATGAACGGTGCGGCCATCGAGGTCCCGCTCCAGCTGGCCCATCCGCCATCCGGGACGGGGGCGATGATGTGTTCGCCGGGGGCGGAGATGTCCACCCAGCCTCCGCGGCTGGAGAATCCGGCCAGGACGGTGCCGTCCGTTGCCAGCGCCGCGGTGGCGATGACCTCGTCGAACTCCGCCGGGTAGTGCTTCTCGTCGGTGCCGGTGTTGCCGGCTGCGGCGACGATGACGACCTGCTGGTCCTCCGCGTCCTTGACCGCCTGCTCGAGGACCTTCGACTTCTCCCCCGCCCCGAAGCTGATGTTGATGATGTCGGCCCCCTGCTCCAGCGCCATCCAGATCGCCTCTGCGGCGAGGAAGCTGCTGCCCATGCCCTCGGCGTCGAGCACCCGGAAGGGCACCACGGTGACATCGGGTGCCGCGAGGTCGACGATGGCGGTGATGTGGGTGCCGTGGCCGTGGGCCTCGTCGACCGTGCCGTCACCGTCGTCGTCGACGCCGTTGGCGACCTCGTTGGGGTCTGCGTCGTCGTCGACGAGGTCCCACCCTCCGTCCAGGGTGACGAACGGGACGGCGCTCGGGTCGACGCCGGTGTCCAGGACCGCGACCCGAACGCCAGCGCCGTGGGTCTGTTCGTGTGCCGCGGCGAGATCGAGCAGCCCGACGGCCGGCTGGGTGCGGAAGTCCTCCTCGGTGCTCGGCACCGCGCTGGCCTCTCCGTCGTTCCACCCGCTCATGCGTCCGCCGGCCTCGGGAATCGAACCGGTGATGTCCTCCTCGGCGTAGGCCACCCCCTCCTGCTTCTTGATCTTGTCGGCGGCCTTGTGCGCGTCGTGGGCGGACCTGAACCGCCAGACGTTGCGGGACGCGAGGACCGGCTCGACGACGGTCGTGCCGCTCGCCGCCGCGATGACGGCGGGGTCCACCCCCGACCCGAGGCGGGCGACGATGTCACCGGGCTCGCCGGCGCTGGCACCGGTGGCCAGCAGGGGAACCAGCAGGATCGTGGTCAGGCCGGCGGACAGCAGCTTCGCGAGTCTCATCTGTGCATCACCTCGAACGCCGCCCAGCCGACCGGATGGGCTCCGGTTGCTGCTGCGGCTCGTTGTGCTCGTTGGAGTGCCGCGGACACGGGGGAGCCCGAGATCGCGGCGTCGTAGGTGTCGGACAGCAGGTGGCCGGTCAGGTCGTCGGGCACGTCCCACTTGGCGACGACGACTGCACGTGCACCCGCGCCCAGCAGGGCCCGCGCCATGCCGGCCCGCTCACCGCCGAGCGCGGCGGAACGGCCGACGGCGCAGGCGCTGAGGACGACCGTGGTGTCGGTCCAGGGCAGGGAGGCCAGGGTGCTTGCCGAGGTCCATCCGTCGGCCAGCTGCACGTCGGAGGCGAACGGCGCGTCGGTGCGGAACCGGCCGTGGCAGGCCAGGTGCACGTGGCGGCCCGGTCGCAGTCCCCGGCCGAGCGCATCGAGGGTCGCATCGTGGCCGATCAGGACCTGCGCTCCCGGCATCCGGACCGCGAGGTGCTGTACCTCCTCCACGGCGCCGGGCAGGGCGTCGGGGGTCGGTGCCAGCAGCAGGGGTGCGTCGTCGAGCTCCAGCCGGTCGTCCCAGTGCTGGGTCAGGCCGGTGGCCGGCGTGACGGAGATGCGGTGGTCGGCGACCAACGGCCTCGCTCGTCCGCCAAGGGCGGCGAAGGGCACGTGGCTGGTGGACCCGTCCGGCGACAGGATCAGCGGCATGTCGACGGGAAGGTCCAGCGGATCGACGATCCACGCCCTGAGGAGGGACAGCAGGTGATCGGCGGTGTCGGCGAGGCGATCAGCGAACCGCGCCACGACCGGACCACCGCCACGCAGGCGGACCCACTGCGCCTCGAGCTGGCCGACCACGACCTCGATGCGTGCCATGGGTCCCAGCTCGTGGACCGTTGTCCGGGTCCCGTGGTGCACGAAGGCGCGCAGCTGGCCACGGTGTGCCTGCCACGAGACGACCACGGCCTCCGGCGGGGTGTCGGTCGCCTGGGCACCCGAGCTGGAGGGTTCGCCCACCGCGGTGCTGCTGCGGAGCTGACGTTCCAGCACCCAGGCCTTGCGATGCGACAGGGCCTCGGCAGCGTCCTGGGTCCGGTCTGCGGCGAGCAGCGCAACCACGAGGTCGTTCATCGCGTCGGCGCTGTCGTCGAGGAACCGCAGCCGGGCCAGGTGGTCGGTCAACCCGAGGCTGTCGGTCCGCAGGTCGGTAACGGCTTCGTCGATGGCCAGGACGGCCGCAGCTGGCTGTCCCTCGGCGAGGCGGACCAGCCCCCGCGCGTGGGCGACCCGTCGTTGCAGGTCCGGTCGAGGCGCACTCGACACCGCCGCCTCCGCGCCCGCCAGATGCGCTCGTGCGGCCCTTAGCCGACCGGCGTCCAGGGCCGGTCCCACGCCGTGGAGGTGGACGTGTGCCGTCTGGACAGGCCAGTTCCCCGTGCCCAGCACCGCCAGCGCCTCGCCGACGGCAACGGAAGGATCAGCGCCAGCAGCCAGCCCCGATTCGAGGATGGCCAGCGCCTGGAGGGGCTGGTCGTCACAGGCGTCGGCCAGGTCCGCAGCCGTCGCGAGCACTCCGATGGCGTCCTGGTCGCGGTTGCGACGGAGGAGCACCCGGCCCAGGCCGAGCAGCGCGGCCGCCCGGTCGTGTGGGAGGGCCAGCCGATCGAAGTCCCGCACCGCGGCACGAAGCGCCTGCTCGGCCTCCTGCAGCTGTCCGAGGAGCAGGAGTGCTCGTCCGATGTCCATCCTCGTCCGAGCGACCTCACCGTCCATCCCGAGGTCACCGAACCGTCGGTTGGCGGTCCGCAGGACCCGCAGGGCCCGTTCGAAGCGGCCGAGCTGGAGGTGCGCGGTCGCGCCGTCACGGCGGCTCTGGGTGGCCGCCACCACCTCGCCGCTGGCCGCGAAGCGGGCCGCTGCCCGCCGGTAGCGTCGCAACGCCTCGTCCGGCCGTCCCAGCGCAAGGAGCTCGCATCCGGCGTTGTGGAGCAGCGGCGGCGCCTCGTCGTCCATGCCGAGCGAGCGGTAGCCGGCCAGCGCTCGGTCGTAGGCGTCGAGGGCCTCCTGGTGGCGACCGAGCAGTCCCAGCGTGACCCCGAGGTTCTTCACCACGGTGGGCAGCAGCCAGCGATCCCCGTCGTCGAGGCCCTGCGTCGCGAGCCGACCCTCGACGGTGGCGCCCAGCTCCAGGGCATCGCCGTGCCGTCCGAGCTCGTTGAGCACGTGCATCCGGCCCAGCTGCACGCGGGTGGCCATCAGCCGGTCGTCCCCCCGCAGGAACGCTCGTTCGGCCTCGGCGATGAGCGCCAGCGCCTCGGCGTTCCTGCCCTCCTGGGACCTGGCCTGTGCCGCGACGTAGGCCAGGTGGCCGATCTCGCCGTCGTCGTCAGCCGCACGGGCGGTTTCGAGGAACGCCATCGCCTGACGAGCGGCCGACTGCGGGTCGGTGGCGATGAGCTGGCGGAGGGTCGCGATCACGGATCGACCACCAGGTCGACGCGCATCGTCGCGCCGGCCATGAAGACCAGCACCTGGTAGTCGCCGGGATCGACGACACCGAAGGAGAACTGGCCGAACGGGTCGAGGTCGGCCTGGGCCACCAGCTCGCCGTCGGCTCGCAGCTCGACGAGCTCCACCGGATCCCCCTCGGTGGTCAGGACCTGCCCGCTGACGGTGACACGGTCGCCGGCACGCGCGAAGTCGATGGCCGTGTCCGCGACGTCGCTGGTGTGGATGCACGACCAGCGGTCCGCGAGCCCGACCGCGCGCACGTCCACTGCGTCCCGGCGGCTGTCGAACAGCAGCTCCCCGAGGTGCACGCGGTGGTGGCGTCGGAACTCCGCGAGCAGCTGTTCCCGCAGCGCGGCGGGGGGCGACTCGATGCGGGCCGTGCGGGCCTGCTCCTGGAAGGACTTCAGCCATCGCAGTCGCTCGCGAACCTCTTCGGATTCGCGGGTGAGGGCCTGGCGGATCTGCTCGGCGCGGGCTGGGGTCAGGCGGCCCTCGAGGAAGTCCATGATCCGTGACGTGGAGGGTTCGGGGTTCATGCGTGTTCGTCCAGGTCGATCATGGCCATCCGGAGCTTGTCGAGGCAGCGACCACGCGTGGGGCCGATGGAGCCGAGGGGGCGTCCCATGCGGATGGCGACCTCCTCGTAGGTCGGCTGGTCGGGGTCCAGGTACAGGGAGACGAGGAGGTCGCGGCACGGGGAGGCGAGGGCGAGGACCGCCTCGACGACCCAGGTGCGGTCCGTCCAGGTGTCCATCCAGTCGTGCCACGGATCGACGTCGGGGTCGGGGTCGACGGTGTCCACGCCCAGCTTGTGCGGGGGACGACGAGCGATCGTGCGCCACGTCGTCCGCCGTGCGACCGTGGCCAACCAGCTTCCCAGCGCGCTCGGCTCCCGGACCGAGTCGATGTTCCGCAGCAACTCGGTGAAGACGGACTGGGCGATGTCCGCCGCCTCGTCGCGGGACAAGCCGTAGTTCAGCGGTACCGAGAAGACCAGGCCTTCGTAGCGCCCCAGCAGGTCCACCCAGGCGATGTCGTCGCCGCGCGCGCACCTGTGGAGCAGGTCGCCGTCATCGGCATGGCTGCGCTCTCTGACCTCGGACATGGTGTGACTTCCGCTTGATCGTGGTGATCGAGGCACACAGCGTGGCCCGGAGCACCCCGAAGGGTAAAGAAAACTTCGCTCCGTACGTATTTCGACACCGCCCCCGTGCCACTCCTCCCTCGTACGGCCGGTTTTCTCCGGCCCGGAAGGCGACTGGTGCGAACCAGCCGCGGGAACCACCCGCCTGACTCGTTCTAACGGGGGACGAGCCAGGCGGGTGTTTCCGCGTGGGCCAGGCGGGCGTTCTGGTGTGTGCTGCTCTACCGTGGCGACGATGCGCGCAGCCTTCGTGATGGCCGTCCTGGCCCTGACCGTGACCGCCTGTGCGTCGACCGGAGCCGTTCCCACCGCAGCCGTCGTCGACGACGCGGGTGCGCGAACGCGGGCCGAGGTGCTGTCGCGATACACCGACGACGGCGAGGTCGTGGCGCTGCGCACGCCCGACGTGATCGGGCTGTCCGCCGTCCAGGCCGACGTGGCCCTCGCCGAGGCCGGGTTGGCCATGCGGCTGGTCCCCCTCGACCGGTCCCAGCCGATCACCCGTCAGTTTCCCGGTCCGAACGATCCTCCGCCGCCCAGCGGCACGGTCGAGGTGTGGCTGGGCGAGCCGCCGGCAACCCCGAGCCCGACGCCGACACCGTCACCGATTTCCTCGGCGACGGCGAGCCCGACAGCGTCGCCCAGCCCGACGCCGGCCCCCACCGTCGACGTGACCACCCGGTACGTGCTGCCGCCCCACACCCCGGGCCGGCTGCGCATCAACCCGCGCAACCTGCCAGCCCTCCCGGCCGGCACCGAGCTGACCGGGCTCGCCAGCTGGTACGGCCCCGGCTTCCATGGCCTGACGACCGCGTGTGGGGGGATCTACGACCAGAACGGACCGACCCTTGCCACCCGCGAGCTGCGCTGTGGCACCGTCGTGCGCATCACGGGTCCCACGGGCCTGACCGTGGAGGCGACCGTCACCGACTGGGGGCCCGCGGAGTGGGCGGGCCGCCGGTTCGACCTGTCTGCAGCGGTGTTCAACGCCATCGCACCCCTGGGTGCAGGGGTGATCCCCGTTCGGGTCGTCACCGTCAACGTGCCCGGGTGACGGCGTGATCCGCCGACACGAGATCTATCGACCGCTGCTGTGGCTCTCGGCAGCGCTTGCCGTCCACCTGCTGCTGACGGTGATCGTCCCGGACCTGCGCATCGCCGTCACGAGCGCATCGGTCCGGCTCGCGCTGGAGGTCGTCATGGTCTCGGTGATGGCCGGGGCCGCGATCCTCATGGCGTTGATGGAACGATCTGGCCTCCCGACGGGCCGTGACGCGTTCGTCGCGGCGCTGGTGGTGCAGTGCCTGGCCACCACGGCGTTCGGCATCGTGCCGTCGCTGCTGGACCACCCGCCGGACCTGATCGGCAGCTACTACCCGTGGCTCGTGGGCCGCTACATCGCCGGCCTGCTCCTGACGGCGGCGGCCCTGCGTGCACGGCCGGGCAGGGTCGCACCCGCCGTCCTGGTGGCCGTCGTGTCGGTCCTCGTGGTCGAGGTCGCCATCAGCCTGTCCGACCCGTTCGTTCCACTGCAGGTCACGAGCGACGGGTCGGTCACCCCCCAACCCCTCCACTACCTGCTGGAGATCGTGCCCGCCGGCCTGTTCGCGTGGGGGGCGCTGGCAGCCAGCGACCACGCGACCACGACCGGTGACCCGCTGGACCGCTGGTTCTCCCTTGCCCTGGTCGTCGCCGCCTTCGCCCAGGTGCACGACGCGCTGTTCCCCGCGGCCCTTGGGCCCGTGGTCACCTCCACCGACGTGCTCAGCCTCGGGCTGTCCGGGCTGCTGCTCGTCGGCGTCGGACTGCAGGTGCGCAACCTCCTGCAGCAGCGCGACCGCGCCGTGGGGCTGCTCCGCGAGGACCTTCGGTCGAGCGCCCTCGTGCTCAAGGAGGTCCGTGCCGCTCGCGAACGAGAGGCCGCCTTCGTGTCGGTGATCACCCACGAGCTGACCTCTCCCGTGGCCGCCATCAACGCGCAGGCCCACGTGCTGGACGCGATGGCCCCGACGTCGCTGCGCGATCCCGTCGTTGCCGTCCGGGACGAGGCGGCTCGGCTGGCGGTCCTGGTGCGTCGCATGGAGGAGCTGCGCCGCATCGACGACGAGGAGTTCAGCGTCCAGCAGCGTCCGGTGGCGATCGTGCCCCTCCTCGACGAGGCGGCGTCGTTCGCCCGCAGCATGCCCGAGGCCCTCCGCGCCACCGTTGACGCGTCGCCCGCAAGGGTGCTGGCCGATCCGGTCCGGCTGGGTCAGGTCCTGCGCAACGTGGTCGCCAACGCGGCACGCCACGCACCGGCGGGATCCTCGTTGCACATCAGCGGACGCCGTGACGGCCGTCGGTATGTCATCGTCGTTGCCGACGCTGGGCCGGGCCTGGCCGGCATCGACCCCGAGCAGCTGTTCCAGCCGTGGGTCCGCGGTGCCGATGCGACGACGAGCGAGGGCACGGGCCTGGGCCTGTACCTGTCCCGCCGCATCATGACGGCCCACGACGGCTCGATCACGTTCGAGGATCCCGACCAGCCGGGCGCACGTGTCCGCATCGAGCTGGTGCTCCAGTGACCCTGCGCATCGTCCTCGTGGAGGACCACACGAGCCTGCGGCAGGCGCTGGCTGCCGTCATCAGCATGCAGGAGGACCTGGTCGTGGCTGCGGAGATCGCCGAGGCCGACGACCCCCTCATCGATGCCCTTCCACCTGCTGACGTGGTGGTGGTCGACCTCGACCTGCCGGGGGGCGACGGCATCGACGTGATCGCCCGGGTGCGCGCCACCGCGGGCGCCCCGGCGTGTGTGGTCCTGACCGGCCTGACCGACGACCGCGAGCTCGGGCGCGCGATCGAGGCCGGCGCGTCCGCCGTGCTGCACAAGTCCACCCCGATGCCCGACCTGCTCGAGGTGATCCGACGGGTGTCGGGCGGGGAGACCGTGCTGTCGGTGGAGGACACCGCTCGTCGGCTCCAGGCCCTGGCCAGGGACCGCGAACAACGGTGGGAGGGGCGGCTGATGGCCGAACGGCTGACGCCGAGGGAGCTGGAGATCCTGCAGCTGCTCGTCCACGGCATGGGCAACGAGGCCATCGCCGCCGAGCTGGTCCTCTCCCCCTCGACGGTGCAGACCCACGTCCGCAACCTCATGGGCCGCCTGAGCGCGGGGTCCCGGCTGGAGGCCGTGGCCCTGGGACTTCGCCTGGGCCTGGTCGATCCACCCCCCGGCCCCGACCGCAGGTAGGGGAAGTTACCGGCCCGAGGGTAGACCGAGTTCGGTGGGTCCCGCGACCATCGTGGCGTGCGACGGATCACCCCCTCTTCGACCACTGCAAGGGTCCGCGCCAGCCGAGCGGGCTGGGGCGCGCTGGCCTGCGCACTGCTGGTCCCGCCCTGCCTGGTGCTGATGCATGCAGGGGCGTCCGCCGCCTTCGTGGTGCTGCTGCTGGCCCTGGTCGGGACCTTCGTGCTGCTCAGCCGGCACCTGTGCCTGGGCGAGCTGGCCAGCGTCGGCAACGTCCCCGTCGGCTGGAGCGCCCGCGACCTTCCGCTGTTGCCCGTGCGGGCAACCGCAGGGGAGCTCCTCCGACGCCTGGCCCCGGTCGAGGCGACCACCGCGCTGGTGCTCGCCGACGACGGATGGCGCCTCGTCGCCACGGAACCGGTGATGCAGGCTGCGTTGGCCACCGATGGTGAGATCGATGTGGTCGCGATGTCCGCCCGAGCGACCGCGGTGGCCCCCGACGTGCCGATCAACCGACTGCCCCGGCCGATCCTGGCCGGGGAGTTCTGGATGGTCCTCGGCAGCGAACCGCCGCGTGCGGTGACCCGCGAGGACCTGTTCTCCCCCACCACCTTCGATGCGGTCGACCACGACATCGAGATGCCGGGAGACGTGCGAACGCCATGACGATCGGCCTCGACCTGGCCATCGACGGCCTCGCGGGGGTGATGCTGGGGCTCATCGTCGTCGCGGGCATCCCGGTGCTCGCCCATGCCCGACGGTCCGTCGCCGCGGAGCATCGCCGACGCGTGCAGGGCCTGCTGGTGGTGTTCGCCGCGGCCATGGCCGTCCTGGTGACCGCCGACGACCTGCTCCTGCTGTACCTCGCTTGGGAGATCACCAGCGTCGTCTCCTTCCTGCTGATCGGCACCACGCACACGGCCGCCTACGCCCGGGAGGCGGCACGGCGAGCCCTGTTCGTCACGGGCGCAGGTGGGTTGGCGCTGCTGGTGGCGATCCTCGTGCTCGTCCAGGCCACCGGCGAGCGCACCCTCTCGGGCGTCCTCGCCGCCGGCATCCAGGGCCCCGAGGGCGTCGTCGTCGCCGCGTTGGTCCTGCTTGCCGTCGCAAGCAAGTCCGCCCAGTGGCCGCTGCACCGGTGGTTGCCCGGTGCGATGGCCGCCCCAGCGCCCGTCAGCGCGTTCCTGCACTCCGCGACCATGGTCAAGGCCGGCGTGTACCTGGCCCTGCGGATATCGCCGCTGCTCGCCGGTGTGGCCCTGTGGGACACCGCGATCGTCGTCGTCTCGGCGGTCAGCCTGCTGCTCGGCGGCTGGCGCGCGCTCCGTGCCGAGGACCTCAAGGCCCTGTTCGCCTGGTCGACCATCAGCCAGCTCGGCATGCTCGTCCTGGTCGTCAGCGCCCCCGTGCCCAAGGCACTCCTCGGCGGCACGGCGCTGGTCGTCGCCCATGCGCTGGCAAAGTCCGCCCTGTTCCTGTCGGTCGGCACCATCGACGCCGCCACCGGGACCCGACGGCTGGACGACCTCGTCGGCCTCGGACGGCGCTGGCCCGTGGTCGGCGTCACCGTGACGATCGCCGTCGCGTCGCTCGCCGGGATGGCCCCGACCTACGGCTTCGTCGCCAAGGAGGCTGCCCTGGCCGGGCTGCTGTCGGGTGACCCCGTTCGGGCCTGGGTGCTGGTCGCCGGCTCCGTGCTGAGCGCCGCCTACGCCTGGCGGGTGACGACGATGCTGTGGGGCCGACCCGTCACCGACGTCTCGATCGACCGGGTGCCACGAGCCATGGTCGCCGGTCCCGTCGGGCTCGTCGGGCTGGTCACCCTGCTCGGAACGATCTGGCCCCTCGGCGACGCAGTCGCCAACGCCGCCGCGACGTCGGTCTCGGCCAAGGCCGGCGAGGCACACCTGGTGCTGTGGCCCGGGCTGGTCCCGGCCCTCGGCCTGTCGGTCCTCTCGTTGGCCGCCGGTGTGGCCCTCGCCACGGCCGTCGGACGGCTGCGTGCCCCGGATGTCGCCCCCGGAACGACCCCACCGGTGGACGTCGTGGGCATGCTGCTGGACCTTCCCGGTCGCTTCGGCCGGGGGCTCGAGCAGGTCCTGCGTCCCACCGTGAGCGACCGCACCGTCGGCATCCTGCTGCTGGCCGCCGGGCTGGCCACCCTCCTCCCGACCCTCGGCGACGCCGGTGCGCTGCCGGCCGTCGACATCGGCGGCGACCCCGTCGTCTGGGCCGCCATGCTGGCCGTCCTGGCCGGCGCGGGCGTGGCCGTGGTGACCCCGCAACGCTTCTCCTCCGTGCTGTCGGTCGGCGTCGTCGGATTCGCCATGGTCGGCTGGTTCGTCCGCATCGGTGCCCCCGACCTGGCGCTCACCCAGGCCCTCGTCGAGACCGTCATCGTGCTGGCCTTCCTCCTGGCGCTCCGCCGGGCCCCAGCGACCCCGAGCCGACGCGATGCCACCCGTCCCGTGGCCCTGACGGTGCGGGGTGCCGTTGCCGTCGCATCCGGTCTCGGTGCGGCTGCGCTGGCGCTGGCCGTCAGCAGCACCCAGCGGATCAGCGACGTCGGTGCCCGCGTGGCCGACCGAGCCGTCCCCGATGGTGGCGGTCGCAACATCGTCAACGTCGTCCTGACCGACGTGCGCGCGCTGGACACCCTCGGTGAGATCACCGTGGTGGGCGTTGCCGCCCTCGGCGTCCTGCGCCTGCTCACGCCGGACCGCATCCAGACCCCCGACCGTCCCCTGGAGGTGCGCTGAGATGGGTTCCGACGATCCGGTCCTGCGCTGGGCCATCGACACCGTCATCCCGCTCGTCCTGCTGTTCGCCCTGCACCTCCTGCTCGTCGGGCACGACGAACCCGGTGGTGGCTTCGTCGCCGCCCTGGTCGTCGCGGGTGCCCTCGCCGTCGACGCGATCGCCCACGAGACCGACCCGCGACGGGCGCTGCGACGCATGCTGCCGCCCAGCGAGTCCCTCGTCGCGGTGGGGCTGCTGCTGGTCGCAGCGGTCGCCTTGTGGCCTGCCCTGACCAGCGCACCCCTGCTGACCGCCAGCGGGATCACCATCCCGCTGGGCTGGCTCGGCAAGCTCAAGCTGACGACCGTGCTCGCCTTCGACATCGGGGTCTTCCTCGTCGTCGTGGGGTTCGCCGCCGCCGTCCTCGACCGCGTCCGTGAGGTTGCGCGATGACGCTTCCCCTCCTCCTGGCCATCGCGGCCACCGTCGGGCTCGGCGCCTGGTTGGTCATGGACCGTGACCTCTTCCGGATCGCGCTCGGCACGGTGCTGCTCGGGCACGGCGCCGTGCTCGTGCTGCTGTCGCCCCGTCTGCCCGGGTCCGCCCCGCTGATCGGCGCCGACGGCATCGTCGCCGCCGATGTCGCCGACCCCCTGCCCCAGGCGTTCGCGCTGACCGCCATCGTCATCTCCTTCGCGGTCGTGACGCTCGTGCTCGCGCTCGCCCACCAGATGTTCGACACCCCCACCGGCGGACCGGGCTCGTCCCCGGAGGACCCCGCCGGTCCGGAGGAGCCCTCGTGACCCTCGTTGCCCTTCCGATCCTCTGGCCGCTGCTGCTGGCCGGCGCCGCGCTGCTGGCCGGCCGGCGCCTGCGTGCGTCGCGCACCGTGGGGTTGCTCGGATCCGTCGGCATGACCGTCGCCAGCGGCGCGCTGCTGGCGGTCGTGGCCAGCGACGGCCCGCAGGTCGTCGACGTCGGCGGATGGGGGCTGCCGGTCGGCATCACCCTGGTCGCCGACCTGCTCGCCTGCCTCATCCTCGTCGTCTCGGCCCTGGTGGTCCTGGCCACCCACGTGCACGCGGTGCTTGCCTCGGAGGTCGAGGAACAGTGGCCGCACTACCACACGGCCCACCTGGTCCTTGCCGCCGGCGTGGCGTTGAGCCTGCTCACCGGCGACCTGTTCACGCTGTTCGTCGGCTTCGAGGTGTCGCTCGTCGCCAGCTACGTGCTGCTGATGGGCCCAGCCACCGGTCACACCCTGCGAGCGGCACGTCCCTACGTGATCGCCAACGTCGTGGTCAGCACGCTGTTCCTGGTCGCCGTGGCCGCCACCTACGCCACCGCCGGCACGGTCAACCTGACGCTGCTTGCGGAGGTGTGGCCGACCCTCGGCGCGTCCGGCGATGCCATCGGGCTGCTGCTGCTGACGGTGTTCGCCACCAAGGCCGCCGCCTTCCCCTTCCTCGGCTGGCTGCCCGACGCCTACGCCCGTGCGTCGGTCCCCGTGGCGGCCCTCCTCGCCGGCCTGCTGACCAAGCTCGGCGTCTACGCGATGGTCCGCGGCGAGTCGCTGCTGGGGCTCGTCCCCGACGGGCTCGGCTGGCTCCTGCCGGTGCTGGCCGGCACGACCATGTTCGCCGGTGTCGTCGGCGCGCTGGCCCAGACCGACATCCGCCGGATCCTCGGCTTCCACATCACCAGCCAGATCGGCTACATGCTCTTCGGGCTGGCCCTGTCGACCGCGGCTGGCCTGGCCGCCACCGTCTTCTACGTCGTGCACCACATCCTCGTGAAGTCCGCGTTGTTCCTCGTCGCCGGCACCGTCGAGCAGCGAATCGGCAGCGGCCGGCTGGAACGGACCGGCGGGCTGATGACGTCCACTCCCCTGCTGGCCGCGGCGTTCGCGGTGCCTGCCCTCAGCCTTGCGGGCATCCCGCCCCTGTCGGGGTTCACCGCCAAGGTCGCGGTCCTCCGCGCCGGGCTGGACGCCGACGCCGTGCTGCTGGTCGCAGTCGGCACCGTGGTGTCGCTGCTGACGATCCTGTCCATGGCCAAGGTCTGGGCGGGAGCCTTCTGGGGTGACCAGCCGGACCCCGCATCCGAGGTCGCCGCGCAGCCAGCCACCACGACGACCAGCTTCTCGCCGCGGGCCGTGGCCGGCACCGGCGTCCTCGTCGCCGGCACGCTGGTCGTCTCCTTGGCGGCCGGCCCGGTGCTGGAGCTGTCCACGCGCGCGGCGGACCAGCTCGTCGACCCGATCGGACTGACGGAGGGCGGACAATGATGGACCCCGAACACCGGACCGCCGGGACGTCGGCCCTCGGGATCGTCGCGCAGGTCAGCGTCCTCGTCGCCTTCTGGGTCGTGCTGTGGGGATCGATCACACCGGGGACCGTCCTCACCGGTGTCCTCCTGTCGGGCCTCTTGCTCCGCGGCGGCGCAGCCCACCCGGTGCCCGTGCGGCCCGTGCGGATCCTCCGCCTGCTCTGGACCCTCGTCATCGAGGTCGGACTGGCCAACATCGCCATGGCCCGTGCGGTCTTCCGCGGCCCCGAACGGTCGGTGGAGCGGCGCCTGCGGGTGTCGCTGCGAACCGTCGGTGCGGGCCTCGACGCTGCGATCGCGCTGGCGGTCACGCTGACCCCGGGGACCATCGCCGTGGGCCTGGAACGCCGCCCCGGCAAACCGACGGTGCTCCGTCTGCACGTGCTCGACGGCACCGTGGAGGGCACCGCCGCCTCGGTGCACCGCATCGAACGCCGGATCCAGGAAGCCTTCGGGGTGGACGACGGACGGGTCAGCCCGCTCCCGCCGGGGTCGGAGCCCGTGGAGGAAGAGTTCGACGACACACCCGAGGAGGCGTTGACATGATGAGCACCATCGTCATCGGCATGCTGGCCCTCGCCGCGCTGCTGACCATCCTTCGCGTGCTGCGCCGTGGCGACGTGGCCGACCGCGTGATCGGCCTGGACATGCTCCTGCTGGTCGTCGTGGCGCTGGTCGCCGTCGACGCTGCAGGTCGGCAGTCGGGCGAGCACCTCGAGCTGCCCCTCGTCGTGGGACTCCTCGGGTTCCTGTCCACCGTCACGGTGGCGGCCTACCTGCGGGGTGACGGCTCGTGATCGAGGGAATCGGCTGGGCCGTCATGGTCATCGGGGCCCTGTGGATGCTGCTCGCGGCGATCGGCATCCATCGGATGGGGTCGACGCTGTCGCGCCTGCTGGTCGCCGGCAAGGCCGCCACGATGGGGATCGGTGCGGTCCTGGTGGGGGCTGCCATCGTCCTTGCCGACCCAGCCGGTTCGGGTCTGCTGGTGCTGTCCGCGGCGGTGCTGGTCGTGACCACGCCCGCCGGCGCGCACGCGCTGGCGAGGTCAGTGCGAGGTGTCCGGCCGGTGGCGCTGCGCGAGACCGATCCGGACAAGGCCGCCGACCCGTCCTGACGCATCGGAAAGGCCGCTACCGGTGTGATCAGTCCGCGAGCAGCTCGCGAGTACGGGCCACGTCGGCGTGCATCTGCTCGATCAGGGCGTCGACGTTGTCGAACTTGACCTCGTCGCGCAACCGGTGGGTGAACTGCACGCCGGCCTCGAGGCCGTACAGGTCGCCGTCGAAGTCCAGCAGGAAGGCCTCGACCCGCAGGTTGGTGACACCGCTGAACGTGGGGTTGGTGCCCACGCTGATGGCGCAGGGCTGCCAGGTTCCGTCCGGCAACCCGAATCGGCCCGCGTACACCCCGTTGGACGGCACGGCCGCCCGCGGGTCGACCTGCATGTTGGCGGTCGGGAAACCCAGCTCTCGACCGCGCTGGTCGCCGCGGACCACGATGCCCTCGAGGACGTAGGGCCGGCCCAGCCACCGTCCGGCCTGTGCGACGTCGCCCCGTTCGATGGCGCCTCGGATCTCGGTGGAGGACACCACGGCGTCGTCCATCTCCAGCAGCGTGACCGCCTCGGAGGTGAAGTCGAACGCCGGGCCGAGGTCGGCCAGGGTCGTGACGTCGCCGGCAGCCTTGTGCCCGAAGCGGAAGTTCGCGCCGACCACGACATGGGTTGCCTGCAGCGGGCCCGCCAGCACGTGGTCGACGAAGTCCACCGGGGAGAGGTGGCGCAGCGAGTCGTCGAACGGCAACGCGACGACGAGGTCCACGTCCTGCGCGGCGAGCGCGGCGAGCCGCTGCTCCAGCGTCATCAGCAGCGGTGGACGGGCGCCGGGGTTGACGACCTCCATGGGGTGGCGGTCGAAGGTGACCACCACCGCGCGGGCGTCGCGTTCCGAGGCGATCTTCAGCGTCCGTGCGATCAGGGACTGGTGGCCCCGGTGGACACCGTCGAAGAAGCCGATGGCCACCACGGACGGCGCCGCCTCGACGTCGTCGAGTCCG
>Ga0207908_1000276_pt1 | contig 15075 bp, 13 predicted proteins | sample MalvirmetagMSP81_FD_184224 | JGI IMG/M metagenome (GOLD analysis project Ga0207908, IMG submission 184224) | Marine viral communities from the Deep Pacific Ocean - MSP-81 (SPAdes) | ecosystem: Environmental > Aquatic > Marine > Oceanic | place: Pacific Ocean | collected 2011-04-18
CACTTGCCGCTCGCCGGCGCCCATGTCCACCGTTGCCGGGGTCTTGGCTTCGGCCTTGCCATCGACCTCGATGGTCGCGCCGGGCGGGGTCGAACTGAGGCTGACCGGCGCCCACGCGGGCGTCAGCGCGACATTGATACGCAGCTCGTCGCCGCCGCCGGTGATCTCGATGGTCTGGGTGTGGTCCTCGTGCCGCGCGGCCGACACGCGCAGTTCATAAGTGCCCTGCTCAAGCGCGATGAACGCCACCGGCAGGGTCGCCTTCGCAGTGCCGTCGATGGCCACCTCGGCTGCCTCGGGCGTGCTGTGCACCACCAGGCGCCCCGGCAGCAGCGCCATCTCGAATGCGTGCGTCTGGCTGGGTTCGGGCCCCACGGTGAAGGTGGCGTCCAGATCGTGATAGCGCGCCTTTTGGGCCTGCACGCGGTATTCGCCGGCCGGCATCAGGTAGCGCTCACCCCAGCGCAGCACCAGACCGCCCGAGACCTCAAGGTGTTCGGGCATGGGCGTCACCGAGACCGTGACGGCGCGCGCGGTGAACAGAAAGCCCATCGCCAGCCCGAACAGCAGCAGGCCCGCGCCCACGGCCGCGTAGATCCACGCCCGCCGCGACACCGGGCGGCGCGGCGGGCGGCCACCCGGCGGGGGCGGCTGATAGGCCTGTGGCTGAATCACGGTGTCCGGCGAACTCACAAGGCATCCTCTGCTCGAATTGCCACGGTCACCGGCTGACCGTGCGTCACTTCAAACTCGACCCGCACGTCGCGGTAGCCGCGACGCGCTCCCACGGCAATGTACCGCCCCGGCAGCAACTGCAACTGCCGGTCGGTGAAGCGCCCCTGGTCGCCGACCCGGTACACGGTGACCTCGGTGGCGCCGTCTGAGGTCAGGCGCACGGCCACCGGCGTGCGCGCCGCCGCAAGCTGCGCCTGCAATGCGCTGATCTGGCTGCGCAGTCGCGGCCCCGCCGGGGCGATGGCCTGCGCGCTGGCCAGCAGCTGCTCGGCTTCGGCCTGCACGGCCGGCGCATAGAGCCGCTGTGGCTGACTGATCAAGGTGTGCATCTGCGCCGCCAGCGCGGCGCGGGGCTGCGCCATTCGCAAGCCGGCCTGGGCCTCGGCGCGATGCGCGTCCTCGGCCAGCACCGCCTGGTAGTGCTGCGCGGCCGCGTCCCAGCGCTCATCGGCCACGGCGGCGCTGGCCTGCTGCATCAGGCCGTCGATGCGCTGTGCGCGGCGGGCGTCGGCCAGCCGGGACTGGGCCGCGCGCACGGCGGCGTCGCCGGGTCGTAGCGCCGCCGCACGGCTCAGCGCCGCTTCGGCGGCCTCGAAACGCGTCGCGTCCAGTGCGGCCAGCGCCTCGCCCATGACCTGCTGAAAGCGCGCCCTGGCCTGCACGCCACCGACCCGGGCCAGGCCCTCGCGGGCGCGTTGCATCTCGCCGTCCAAGGCCACCGCGTCGGCAAATCCCTGTTCGGCCCCGGGCAGATCGCCCGCCTGCTCGGCCGCTTCGGCGGCGCGCAGTTGCGCCATGACCTCGGGCAGGGTGGTCAGGCGTGCGGCCACGGCCTGCACGGCGTCGCTGTCGCCATCAATGGCCGTGGCCAGTGCCACCGCCCGGCCGGCGGCCTCGGCATCGCCTGTCTGCAGCGCTGCGTCGGCAGCATTGACCGCCTCGCGCAGCACCTCGGGCACGCGCGTCTGCAGGGCGGCGAACGCGGCATCGGCGGCGGCGTACTGCTCGGCGGCAGCGCTGAACTGGCGCTCGCGCATCTGCGCCTCGGCGGCGGCCTGCTGCGCTTGCGCGGCGGCGAAGGGCGCGGCCCCCCATTGGGTGACCGCCCGGGCCTCAAGAGCGGTGATGCGCTTGGCAAGGGTGTCGGCCAGAGCCTGCGCCCGGGCGCGGGCCTGCAGGGCTTCGGGGTTGTCCCAGGGGGCCGGAGTGGCGGTGCCCGCCGGTGGGGCGCCGTCGGCGGGGTCGTCGGCTTCGGCGGGCGCCGAGGCCGTTGCTGCCGGCTGGGCGGCGGCCGGTGCCGGCGGACGATTCAGCCACTGCAGGCCCGCCATCAGCGCCAGTCCCAAAACGACGAGCACGATTACGGCGATGAGCACCGTGCGCGCCGCAACCCCCGGCGCCTCCTGCGCGGCGGGGTGCGGGCCGGGTGAAGGCGATGATGGCGATGGCGAGTCGGGGCGGGGCGCGCCCAGGGGCTGCACGTCCACCGGCCGTATCGGCGTGAACCCCGGCTCGTCGTGCTCAGGCGGCAATGCGGTCACCACTCCTAAAACGTGCCACGTTCGGCGGCGACCATCTGCGCCAGCAGCGCCTGCCACTGGCGGTACTGCTCTTCGGCCGAGCCGGTGAGCATGATGGTTTTGCCATCGAGCTGAACGGTCTGCGGCTCGACCTCGGAGGCCAGCGAGGCGTTGAGTTCGCGCAGTGACTCCTCGTGCAGCTTGCGTTCCTGCCCTTTGGCAATGCCGGACTGTATGCCGAAGATGCCGCCGATCACCGCCGCCTGGCCGATGGTCGATTGCGCCTGATTGTCCGAAGTGGCCACGGCGGCGATGCCGCCCAGAATGGCCGCCGCGCCCAGAATCTTGCGCTGCCACTCGGCCGCTTTCAGCTCGCGCAGCGCCAAGGCTTCGCGATAGGTTGCCTCGCGCCACTCCTGGTACGACGTGCCGATGTTCTGCCGGTAGTTGGCGTAGTGGGCGTCCAGCGTGTCGACCAGCAATTCTTCGCGGGTGCGAATCTGCTCGACCCGCGCCAGCACCGGATCATTGGCCGGCGGCAGGCGGTTCACGGTGACCCGGCCGCGACGGTCGGTGTCGAGGTACTGGGCAAAGCGGTCGGGCGCCATCTGCGCGGCAAAGCGCATTTCGGCCACACGCCGCAGGGCGACCAGGTCAGACGGGCTCATTTCGCGGCGCTCGGCGAGCAGGTCGTTGGCGATGCGGTTGTAGATGTCCTGAAACGGATCGGTTCCGACCGGCAGCTTCTCGGTGTAGGCATATTCGGCGGCGGTTTCTTCGTAGGTCTTGTCCAGCCAGACCCGGCCGGTGGCGTCTTCGGCGGTAATCGCCAGCTTCAGCAGTTCGCCGTCAGATTCGAGAATCGTGCCCCGCACCGTGACCTCGGCGGTGTTCACCGGGGCCGGCACCACGCGCACCGCGCCCCAGTAGCCGGTGTTCTGCAGGGTGTCGCGCAACACGTGCGGCAGGTACTTGGCCTCGGCTTCACGTACGGCGGGAATCACGTTGTTCTTTTCCTGCGCCTTGATCGTGTCGGGAATGCCGGGGTCGAAGGTCACGATCGCCACCTGCAGCAGGGCCTCGGGCGGCACCTCGGCCTGTGCGTATTGCGCCTGGGTGCTGCCCACTTTCTTGACCTGCTGCGACACGCAGCCGCTGGCCAGGGCGGCCAGCAGCAGGGTGCAGATCAGGGGCGCGGAGGTGCGCGCGGGGAGTTGTGCTCGATCCATCACTGGCTCCGTTTGTACGCACGGTATTCGTCCCACAGCCGCGCGCGCAGTTCAGGATCGGTCTCGCGCTGGGCGGCCTCACGCAACTGCCGGGCCACGATGTCGTCATCGCGGCCATCGCCCACGTCGGGCGGGGTGGGCCCGGCGCGATTGCCGGGGCTGGCCGGGCCCTGGCGCCCCTCGCCCTCGCCGGATTCAGACGCGTCGTCATAGACGCCGCCCGACGGCGGGGGCGGGGCGCCGGAACGGCCGTCGCCGCCCTCGTCGTCACCGCCCGCGCCGCCCGCCGCATCCCGCGCGGCCTGCTCGGCTGCCGCCGCTTCGCGCTGCTGTTGCTGGCCGATCTGCTCCCGCGCCAGGCGCTCGTCGAAGACGCCCAATGACTCGCCGAATGCCTGATCGATGGCGTCCATCTGCTCCTGCGCGGTTTGCCCTGCCGCGGGCGACGGCAGGGCGGGCGCCGGGCGGGCGCCTGCGGCGCCGTCAACCGGGTCGCCAACCGCGCCAGACGGCGGTGGTGGGGCCGTGGGCTCTGGCGCCGGTGATTCGGCCTTGTCGGTGGGGGCGGCGGCCGCGCCAGGGGCGCTGGCCGGTGGCGGTGGCGGGGCGGGCTGTTGGGCCGGCGGCGGCGGTGTGGGTTGGGGTGGTTGGTCGGGGCTGGGCGGCACGGCGGCGCAGGCACTGATCAGCAACAGCACCGCCGCGCTGAGCGCGCCCGGCCGCTGGCGGGCCGTGGGGGTTCTGGCGTCGTCGTGCAGGGGCAGGCGTCGGGTCATGGCGTGGGCACAAAGCGGTCGAAAATGACCATATCCTTGCGCGTCGCGGGCTGGCCGTCGACCACGGCAGGGCGCCAGATGGCGCGGCGCACCGCCGATTGCCAGGCGCGGGCGCGGGCAACGCCCACGGGGTCCTGCCGGGGCGACATGGCCGCGTCGGTGACGCGCATCACATCGCCCCGCGGGTTGATGCGAATGCCGAGCCGCAGCCAGCCTTCAGCCGCCGCATCCGTCAGGGCACGCGGTGTGCCGCTGGGCCAGGCCAGCGCCTCAGGCCGGCCGAGGCGCTCGGTCGCCGAGGGCACCTTGAGCTCGGTCGCCACCTTGAACACCGCCAGCGCCGTGGCGCGGTGGCCCGCCAGCCACCAGACGTTGCCCACGTCGACCAGATACTGGGCGCGATCGACCACCGGCATGTCGATGGCCAGCGAGGTCATCAGCCGATAGGCCTCGCGCAGATGGCGGGGGTCCCACAGCCCTTCGCTGGCGATCGCGTGCAGGGCGCTGGCATGGGCGTCGGCGATCAGCAGCGGCACGCCCGCCGGGTGGTCGTTGCCCAGCTGGGTGTGCACGGCCTCCCGCAGTTCGCCGATGGGTTCAGCCATGGCGGCGAAGACCGTGCTGTTGCGCAGCGTTTCGATCAACGCGGGCAGGGCTTCAATCACCCCGGTGGCGGCCTCGTCGGCCAGCAGCTGCCGCCGCTGCAGGGCCAGTTGCCGGCGCATCAGCACGGTGACCTGTTCTTCGGCCGCGGCGCCATCGGCCAGCGTCGCAAGCGCCTGCAGATAGACCGCCTGCCCGGGGTCGTGCAGGCCGTAGCGCATGCGGTGCAGGTGCAGGGCGCTGCGCAAGGCGTCCTCGGCCGCGAGCGCGTCGCCCTGACGCAGCGCCATGAAGCCTTCGCCGGCCCTGGCCGACAGCAGATGCGGCGCGTGCAGGCCGTTCAGGGCCGCCGCATCCTCGGCGACGGCGGCAAAGCGCTGGCGTGCCTGCGGGTTGCCCGCACGGGCCATCACCACCGCGGCCGCGAGTTGCGCATCGAGCCGGGCCTGGGGTGCGGCGCCGCGCAGTTCCCGGGTGTGGGCCGCGACCCGCCGCTGCGCGTCGGCAAGGTCGTTGCGCGTCAATGCCGCCTCGATGGCCTGAATCTGCGGATGCACATCGGGGCGCACCAGGCATTCCGGCCATTCCAGCGGCGGCATCGCGGCCACCTCGGGCACGGTGAGCATGGGCGTGTCGGCGGCCCGCGCGGCGGCCCGCGCGGCGGACTGATCGGTGGCCTGCACAGCGGTCTGCGCGGCCGCGAGCAGCGGAGCGCCGCCCAGCAGCACGCCCAGCAGCATCACGGCGGCGGGCCGCCGTGGTGAGCGATGACACCCCGAGAACGTCAGTCTCTGCACCCCCGCCCTCCTCTGGTTCGAACTGTGCGGTGTTTACGCAGTGGCCTCTTGGACCGATGCAGACGCCCAAGGGTTGCATGCAAACGGCGCAGCCGGGCGGGCGCGTTGCGGTCGGGGTTCACCGCCCGGAGGCCAAATCGGCGGTCCATGCCACGCCGCGTTCAGGCGCGCGCGGTCTTGATGCGGTCGTACGCGGCGGTGATGTTGCGGGTCTTTTCTTCGGCAACCGGCCGCATGCTTTCGGGCAGGCCCTTGGCGGCGAGCTTGTCGGGGTGGTTCTCGCTCATCAGCCTTCGGTAGGCCTGGCGCACCTCGCTGTCGCTGGCGTCGGCCTGCACGCCAAGCGTTGCGTAGGCAGCGGCCAGATCATCGCGCGACGGGCCGCGGCCGCCACCGCGCAGCGCCGCCTCCAGGCGTTGCACGTCGGCTTCTGACAGGCCCAGCCCCCGTGCGATCCGCAGCAGCAGGGCGTGCTCTTCGGCGTGTACCTCACCATCGGCCGCCACCGCCGCCAGCTGCATTTGCAGAAACATGTTGAGCAGCGGCGCCTGTCCCCGGCACAGGCTCGCGAAGCGCGCCACCTCGGCGTTGAGGTCAAACCCGGCGGCCTTACCGCGATTGAAGGCCTTGCGGGCGTCCTCGCGACCGTCTTCGCCCAAGCGCAACCGGGCGAACAGCTGCTCGACCACGCGAATCTCGTCTTGCGACACCACGCCGTCGGCCTTGCACACCGCGCCCATCACCGAAAAGGTGCTGTCGATAAAGGCCCGCCGCACCTGCCCAACCTGCGTCTTGCCCAGCGCGGCCATGATGGGCCGGGCCAAAAAATAGCCCAGCACCGCGCCCAGCACGAGCCCGAGCAGCCCGCCCCGCAGTAACAGCCCGATCAGGCCGCCGACAATCAGTCCAATCATCATGGGTGGATGGTACGCAATCGGCGTGGATCGCCGCTGAAGCGTGGTGGGGGAATGGGCGCCGGTCAGGGCTTCAGGGCATGGCGCGCGTGGAGGCCCGTCCCGGGCCGGCGCCGACGGCATTACTCCACCAGCACCGAGCCTGCACGGCACTCCAAGCCCAACACGCTGATGTCGGTCTGGCCCAGCTGCAAACCCAGGATGTCCTGCAGCACCGGCATCAACAGATTGTTGCCCACGGCATCGAGAATCGGCTGCAGCAGGTTCAGCACATTGCCCAGCAGCACCACGAGGGCGGTCGGCGTCGATCCTCCAGGGGGCGGTTTCAAGGCGTCTTTGATCACGTCGACACATCCAGCGTTGGTGCCCGCAGGGACCCCCCCCGAGCAGCCGTCGCCGAACAGGCCCTCAATAATCCCGCCGAGTAGGCCGCCAACCAATCCCAGCACGCCAACCAGCAGGCCGCCCACGCTCTGCAGAACGCCGACCAGGTTCAGCGTCAGCACCGAGCCCAGCAGGCCGACCACAGGGTTCAGCAGGGCATCGGCGAGGAAGCCGCCCAGGCCTTGCGCCGTGTTTTCGATGCTTTCGAGGGCTATTTCGATGCTGGCCCGCCGACACTGCTTGCCTTGCGCGCCAAAGCCAGGCACGCATGCGGTGCCGCCGGCTTCCTCCCAGAGGCCTTCGGCGATTTTGGTGCGCTGCGCAGCGGTGAGCGGCGGGTTGTCATCCAGCGACTGCGCCAGCAAACCAGCCAGCAGGGCATCGGTGAGGTTGCTGAGGGTGGTGCCCAGGTCGAGATTGCCGTTCACCGTGTCGATCTGATCGGCCGCGAGAACGACGCTGCCATTGGTCGCCAGCACCGGCACATCGAGTCGGGTGTTCAGCGACGCCAGATTGGTGCCCAGCACCGTGACGCCCAGCAGTGGCTGGCTGCTCAGCCCCACATCGCAGCTCGCCGAGGTGGAGAACAGCGTGGCTTCGTCGATATTGCCGATGCAGATCTTGGCGATCTGCGCGTCGACATCGATGTCGGCGCAATCCTCCCCGGCCGGGCACATCGGCGGGTCGTTCAATGATTTGAGGCTGGGCGTGCACAGATCAGCGACCGTGCCCTTGGCAGCGGCAAGGTCGATGATGATGGGCAGATTCACCGTGACACTGGTGCCCAACAAGCGAAGCAGGTTGCCGGCCAGTGGGATGTCGCCCGTGTCGAGCTGCACGTGTGCAAATACACGCGTCTGCGCCGAGTAGGCCGTGGCGCCGACGCCGCCGATGCCGATCGACGGGGGCTCGATGAGCCCTACCCTGACATCCAGATCAGCCCCGAGCAGGGGCCCCAGCGTGGGCGTGTTCAGCGCCACATCGATGCCACGCCCCGAGGTCGCCAGTTGAATCGCCGTGCTGACCAGCCCCAGGGCGTCCAGCTCGACATTCAATGCCGCATCCGCCGACGAGGTGACGGCCGCGAACAGCCCGCGCTGGGCGCCGTCTGTGCCCAGCTGGACCACGATGTCGTTGATGCTGGGTACTGACAGCGGCACCCGCAATGCCTGCAGCAGCTGGGTGTTGAGGCCGACCAGTTCGCTTCGGCCCACCACCGTCACCGTCGCATCCAACAGTGCCCCCAGACTCACCTCCTCGACGGCCAGCAGTGCATTGAAATCAGCGACACTGAGATTGGCCGAGACTGGAATTCCGAGCGCCGACAACAGGCCGCTTGGCGTGATCGTCACCCCGGCAAGACTGTCGTAGTCCAGCAGGCCCACGCCCAGATCCAGCCCCACCGCCTTGAGCACGCCGCCGACCACCGACTGCCCGCCGCCCAGCGCCGCGAGCCGGCTTCCCACCGAGAAACTCGCCACCGGATCGCTGTTGCTGGCGACACTCTGGGCGCTGAGCCGGCGCTGGTCCTCGTCGGCGACCACGGGCGCCAGCAGGGCCGGCGGGCGCCCGGAAACGATGACCCGAATCGCGTTGGTGCTGGCGTCGCACCCCACCACGAATCCGGGCAATTTGTTCCGCCGCCACTCGCCCGCCTGAATGACCGGGGCGTCATGCCGAAAATCGACAAGGTTCTGTTCAACATTCTGCCGGGCGGCCTCGGCGGCGGCATCGCAGCCAAGCTCGGTGAGCTTTGCCGCGCCGGCAAGGGCCGCCAGATCGGCGGTCTTCTGGTATTCACGCCGATACTGGTATAGCAGGCCCAGGTCGATGAGCGAGGCCATGACGATGAGGGCGCTGATGCCCAGGGCCGCAAACAGCAGAACGGCGCCGCGTTGACGGCCCGGGCCGGGGCGGCCTGGCGGTCGGTTGATCATGTGATTCATCGCGCCACCACGGCTTTGGCGACCAATCGGTCAGGAATGAACGACAGCATGCCCAGGCCCGGCACACCGATGTTGGGCAGCAGCCGCACATCGTTGCCGTAGGGGTACTCGATCCGCAAGGTCACGCAGGGGCTGCCGCATTCAGTACTGGTGTCGTTGACGGTGATGACCAGGTCCTGGCGGGCGATCAGCCATTGGCGACGGCCCTCGAAGCCGCTGACGCCGGGCACGATGGGCGTTGATGCCAGCGATGCCTGCACCAGACTGCGGACCTGTGGCAGAGAACCCACAGCCGACTGCCCTTCGGGGAGCATGGCAATGGCGTTGGCGCCGTCGTGCGCGGCCCGCGACACCGCCAACTGGGTGTAGAACAGTGCACCAAAGCTCAACAGGCCCCACGCCAGCACCATGAAGATGGGCAGGCACAACGCGAATTCCACCGCTGCCGCGCCTGATTGAGCCTGTCGGGGTGCGCGCGTCATGAGCCGATCATCCTTCCGTCAAGCAGCAGGCTGGCTTCGCCGCTGAGCGTTGCCGGCACGGGCAAGCCGAACGCGCTGGGCAGGATGGGCCGCGTGGCATAAGGGTAGGTCACGCTCACGAAGATCTTGCAGGCGTCGGCGAGCTCGCGGCCACAGGTGGTGGTCTCGACCGAGCAGTCGCTGTTCGCCGCGCAGATTCGGGTCTCGACCTGCAGCGGTGCCCAGCGGCTGATCCAGCTGGCCTGCTGGAGCGCGGTGGCCCGCGCCGCATCGCGACGCAGCGTGAGTTGGGTGATGTTGGGCTCGCTGCCTTCGATGCGAAACGTCGCGGCACTGCGGGCGCCCTCTTCGGCGGCGTGCTGCAAGCCCATGCGGGCGGTGAAGATCAGCGCAAAGGTCAAGGTGCCGTAAAACAGCACGAACAGAGCCGGAAATACCAAGCCGAACTCTAGCGCCGTTGCGCCGCGCTGACGCAGCGGCGATGAAACGTTCAGTGAGCTTCGGCGTGCAGGCATGGCGAGGGACTCCGGAAGTTGGCGATGATCATGCGCCGAACGCAGCGCAGCGTAGGCTTCGGCACGATGAGTGGTTCGTCCCCGAGGATCAAAGGCACCGCGCAGGCTGGCTTACACTCCGCGCCGCACCCTTGCCGGCAATCACCATGGGCACCCCGAAACATTTGCACGCTGGCGCCATCGACCGGGCGTGGCCACGTTGAGCCCCGATGTCGTGATCATTGGCGGCGGCGCGGCGGGCCTGATGTGCGCCATCGAAGCCGGGCGTCGCGGGCGCCGGGTGCTGGTGATCGAGCATGCAAACCGCGTGGGCAAGAAAATTCTCATGTCGGGTGGCGGCCGCTGCAACTTCACCAATTACGACGTGCGTCCGGCGCATTATCTGTCGGCCAATCCGCATTTCGCCAAGTCGGCCCTGGCGCGCTTCACGCCCTGGGATTTCATCGCGCGGGTGGAGCAGCGCGGCATCGCCTATCACGAGAAGGGTGAGGGCCAACTGTTCTGCGATGGGTCATCCAGGCAGATCGTGCAGATGCTGCTGGACGACTGCCACGAGGCGGGCGTGACCATTCGCACCGACACGCGGGTGGACGAGGTGCGGCACGACGCGCTGGGTTTCGAGCTGCGGGTGGGCAGTGAGGCGATTCGAGCGCAGTCGCTGGTGGTCGCCAGCGGCGGGCTGTCGATTCCCAAGATGGGCGCCACCGGCATGGGCTACGCGCTGGCCGAGCAGTTCGGGCACCGGGTGTTGCCCACCCGTGCGGGTCTGGTGCCGCTGACCTTGAGCGGCCGGCCGCTGGACGAGATCAACGGGCTGGCCGGCATTGCCTTGCCTGCCGCGGCAGAAGTGGGGGGCCAGCGCTTCAGTTCGGCGGTGCTGTTCACCCATCGGGGTCTCAGCGGCCCGGCGATTCTGCAGATTTCGTCGTACTGGAATGCCGGTGAGCGGCTGTGGCTGGACCTGCTGCCCGGTGGCGATGCCGGCGCGCGCCTGCGGGCGGCCAAGGCCGAAGCGCCGGGCACGCGGCTGGGTAGCTGGCTGGCCGAGGCCCTGCCGAAACGGCTGGCTCAAAGCCTGTGCGACCAGCAGGGCTGGGCCGGCACGCTGCAGAGCCTGTCGGAGCCGCAATTGCGCGGCATCGGCAACACGCTCAACCGCTACCCGGTGATCGTCAGCGGCACCGAGGGGTATCGCACGGCCGAGGTCACGCTGGGCGGGGTCGACACCACTGAACTGTCGTCGCAGACCATGGCCTCACGGCACCTGCCCAATCTGTATTTCATTGGCGAGGTGGTCGATGTCACCGGCCATCTGGGGGGGTACAACTTCCAATGGGCATGGGCCTCCGGCGTGGCCGCAGGGCGCGTCTGCTGAAGCGGGGCTGGCGCCCGGCAAACTGCGACAAAGGTCCGGCGCCCGGCTGCGGGGTTCAGCCATGGGTCACGCGCCGCACGGCACCGTGGACGCCTCTCAATCAGGAGTCATGGCAATGAAAACATTCATCTTGGCAACGACGCTGGTCGCCGGCATGGCTGCGGGTCAGGTGATGGCCGGTGACACCGAGGCGGCCATTGGCGGCGGTCTGGGTGGCGCGGTGGGCGCGGTGATCGGCAATGAGGTGGGCGGCACCAACGGCGCCATCATCGGCGCCGGCATTGGCGGTGCCACCGGGGCGGTGATCGGCAATCGCAGCGACGATCGGAATGATCGCTATCGCTATGTCGATGACGACCATCGCCGTCGGGACCATCGCCATTACGACAACCGTTACGACCATCGTTACGACGCGCGCGGTCGCGGCAATTACAACGGTTCGTTCTGCCCGCCGGGTCAGGCCAAGAAGGGCCGCTGCTGAGCGCCGTTCCGCCGGGGTCGATCAACCACCGCCCACCGCGTGCACGATTTCAACCTGATCCCCCGGCGCGAGGGCCTGCGCCGGCCAGGTTGAGCGCGGGACCACGGCGCCATTGACCGACACGGCAATGCGCCGGCCGACCAGCGCAAGCTCGTCGATCAGGGCCGCCACGGTGGGCGGTGTTCCGGGATGGGGCTGGCCGTTGACGGTCATGTGTGGATGGTTGCGGCGGGTGCGGGGCTGAAGTCGTGCGCCTTGGCACCGTGATTTGGGCGCCGAGCGGACGATTCAATGGTAGAGCAGTCGCGTGCCAGGCGCGCGACGTGAAGTCGCGCAGCCTGTTCGCCCGATCGCGCAGCTGCCTGCGCGATCGGCCCCGGCCGTCTGTATCAACTTTGCCGGCGGATAAGGCAGGATGTGCCTCATCTGAGTGCGTTTTGCGGAACACGGCGGGCCCGACATGACCTTCAATCCAACTCCTGAAAAGACCCCGGGATTCATCCCAGAGGTGATTGAAGGTGGCATCGATGACCTGCTCCGGCAGTTCGAGACGCTGGTGTGGAGCAAGGATGCCGAGGATGTTCCCCTCATGGTCGAGCTCGCCGCACGGCTGGACAGAAGGGGAACGTTGCGGTGCGTGCCGCGCGCCGATCCCCCGGAACAAGCCGACCTGCAAGGGCCGCCAATGTCGTAGCGGGTAGAGGACGTCGGAAAACACAAATGCCACGCTGTAACGGGGCGGGTGGAGGGTGTAGTATCTCGCCCGCGAATGCAGCCTGAGGTCCGAGCGGTGGCGTGTCTTGCCAAAGGCCCGCAGACCAAACCACCGCCCGGGACTGCAACGATCCCTCACACGCAACGTGCGAATCGCAAAGGGATTTTCCTGACAGGCGGGTGTAGCTCAATGGTAGAGCTGTTGCTTCCCAAGCAACTGACGAGGGTTCGATTCCCTTCACCCGCTCCACTGCATCATTCTGCGGACTTCCGCAGAAGTCCAAGAGAGTCTGCAAGTCGTTGCCACACAAGGACTTTTCCTCTCTTTGACGTTCTGCCGCGGTCCACTGCGATCCATCTACAGCCGGGACTTTTAAGTCCACAAACAAGTCCATTTTTGCGGGCGCGGCTGATTCCGGATTGTTGATGGAGGGGCGAGGTCGACGTGACCAGCATCTGGTTCCTGACTCATGTTCAGGAGCAAGAGCATGGCACTCTCAGACCTGGCCGTTCGACAGGCCAAGGCAACTGGCAAGGCATACACCCTCCCTGACTTGGATGGCCTCTCCCTGGCCGTCACGGCTGCAGGGGGCAGGACTTGGCACTTCCGCTACTACTGGGCGGGCAAGCAGAAGCGGATGTCGCTCGGCACCTACCCGGAGGTGACGCTTCGCGAGGCCCGCAGCCTGCGCGACGAAGCGCGCGCCCTGCTGGCCAAAGGCACCAATCCTCGCGTTCACCGCAAGCAGAAGCGCACCGCTGTCCGGCTCGCCGACGAAAACACCTTCGAGGCGGTGTATCGCAAGTGGCTCAAGCATCGCGGGCTCAGCCTCAAGGAAGGCCGGCAGACGACCCTCTCGATCCTTCCGCGCATCTTCGACAAGGACGTGCTGCCCACCTTGGGCAAGCGCTCGATCTATGAGATCAAGCGTCCCGACCTCTTGGAGGTGATCGCCAAGATCGAGAAGCGCAGGGCGCTCTCCGTCGCCGAGAAAGTCAGGACGTGGTTCAACCAACTGTTCCGCTACGCGCTGGTGATCGTGCCGGGCCTGGAGCAGAACCCTGCCTCCGATCTCGATGTGGTGGCGCTGCCACTGCCACCCGTCAACCACAACCCGTTCCTGCGCATGGCCGAGTTGCCGAAGCTGTTGCAGAGGCTGCGCAGCTATCGCGGCAGGCGGCAGACCCAGCTCGGGCTGCGGCTACTGCTGCTGACCGGCGTGCGAACCGGAGAGCTGCGACAGGCGATGCCGGATCAATTCGATCTGGACCGTGGACTGTGGATCATCCCGCCCGACGTCGTGAAGCAACTCCAGGTGGATATGCGCAAGAAGCGGCAGCAGCCGAAGGACATCCCGCCCTACATCGTGCCGCTGTCGATTCAGGCCATGGAGATCGTCCGGCACCTGCTGGATGAGTTCAAGCCGGCCCAGCGCTACCTGTTCCGGCACGACAGCGACTTGAAGAAGCGCATCAGCGAGAACACGCTCAATGGTGCGCTCAAACGCATGGGCTATCAGGAACGCCTGACCGGACACGGTATCCGCGGCACGATGTCCACTGCGCTCAACGAGATCGGCTACCCGAAGGTCTGGGTGGATGCACAGCTCTCGCATGTCGATCCCAACAAGGTCAGCGCAACCTACAACCATGCCGAGTACGTGGAGCAGCGTCGCCGCATGATGCAGGACTGGGCCGATCGGCTCGACCTCTTCGAGCAGAACCAGGTCGAGGCGGCCAGCATGCCCCTCACCGTGCATCTGGAAGGCGTGCCCGCATTCCCGAGTGAGCAAACCGCAAACGCCCCCTCTACGCCGGTTGCTGCTTCGCCAATCCTGCTCGTGACAAAGCCGGGTGACGCCATGCCGTTGGTTTCTGCCGCCGCACATCGGCTGCCAGCGGTTCCGCCCCCTCGATCGGCCGCGCCGCTGGTGCCTTCGGACATTCAGCGCGAGCGGATGGAGCTGTTCGATGTCTTCGAAGCGCCGCACAACCTTCCCGTCGCTGCGTTTGCCAAGATGGCAGGCAAATCCCGCAGGTGGATCAGCTACGAGATCAAGGCGGGCAACTTGCTGGCTTTGAACGTAGGCAACCGCGGCCAGCGCGTGCCGGACTGGCACCTCGACCCGCTCAAGCACGAGCTGATCCAGTCCGTCCTGAAGCTGACCAGGGATGCGGACCCTTGGCAGATCTACCATGCACTGCTGCAACCGCGCTCGATGCTGCGGGGGCGTTCGGCACTGGAGGGCGTGACTGCCAGCAATCTCGACAAGCTCGCCATGGCAGTGAGCACGGCCGTGAAGGAAAGCGAATGGACCCCGCCGCGAGTCGGGGTCGCCTAGCAGGGGAAGCCACAGAATTTGGGAAAAATCGTACGCTAAACGCCAGCGCTGGCCTCGTCTCGGGTGCTGACGGTATGGCAAGAACAATTCACGAGCCCTTGAAGAATGCCGCACGCCTCGACGGGTCGTGCGCCGGCGCACTTTTCACGCAAGGCCGTCAAATGCAGCCTTAGCTGCAACAACGCCTCGACCCGCGCCTCCACCTGCCGGATATGGTCATCCAGCAGGGCATTCACTTTTCCGCAATCCTGGGTGGGGCTGT
>Ga0207908_1000286_pt1 | contig 14638 bp, 14 predicted proteins | sample MalvirmetagMSP81_FD_184224 | JGI IMG/M metagenome (GOLD analysis project Ga0207908, IMG submission 184224) | Marine viral communities from the Deep Pacific Ocean - MSP-81 (SPAdes) | ecosystem: Environmental > Aquatic > Marine > Oceanic | place: Pacific Ocean | collected 2011-04-18
CAGGACACGCTGCAGGGCGTCGACGGCGTAGGCCTCGGGACCGATGAGGACGCGGCGTGCGTTGCGACGGACGCCCTTGAGGATGCTCCTGGCCGCCACCTCGGGGCTGACGTGCAACGCCTTCTGGAAGCCCTCGCGAACGTCCTCCTGATCCCCGGGCATGACGTCGGCGAGGCTCTTGTCGAGACGGGCGTTCCGGGCGATGTTGGTGTCGATGCCGCCGGGGTGGACACAGGTGCACGACACGTTGCCGCCGTCCATGTCCAGCTCCTGGCGCAGCGCCTCGGTGAATCCGCGGACGGCGAACTTGGTGGCGTTGTACGCGCTCTGCGACGGCTGGGCGAACAGCCCGAAGACCGAGGAGATGTTGACGATGTGGCCTTCGTCGGCCGCTCGGAGGTGGGGCATGAACATCTTCGTGCCGTGGATGACGCCCCAGAGGTTGATCCCGAGGATCCAGTCGTAGTCCTCCATCGGCGTGTCCTCCACGGTCCCGGCCAGCGCCACGCCTGCGTTGTTGACGACGAGGTGGACCGCGCCGTGGGCCTCCGCCGTGTCATCGGCCCAGGCCTGCATCGCCGCGCGGTCGGCGACATCGACGACGTCGGTGGTGACGGCCAGCTCCCGGTCCGCGACCAGCTCGGCGGTGCCGGCCAGGCCGTCGGCGTCGATGTCGGACAGGGCGAGGTTGCAGCCGGATGCGGCCAGCTCGACGGCGAGGGCCCGGCCGATGCCGGACCCCGCTCCGGTGATCGCGGCGACCCGAGTGGAGAAGTCCTTCATATCGGTGTTCTACACCGTCGGGACATGATGCGCCATTCACTGATGGCGCACTGGATGCTGTCGTCCAAGGGTTCCTGGCCGTCGAGCGCCTAGTCCTTGCGTGCTCGGGAGGGCGAGACGCGGGAGGGTTCGTTGGGCATCTTCGGGTAGACGGGCGGCCATGGGGCGTCCATCAGCCCGGCAGCCATGTCCGCGTCGTGCATGTCCAGCAGGACGTCCAGCGACTGCGGGGCGTCGTACATCGCCGCCCACGGATCCCCGTCGGCGGCGAGCCTGCGGGGCACCGTCTCGATGGTCAGCTCGTCGGGGTCGATGCGGTCGAGGTCCTCCCACGCGAACGGCGTCGACACCTGGCCGCCCACCTTCGCGCGCACCGACCAGGCACCGAACACCGTCTTGTGCGGCGCGTTCTGGTTGTAGTCGACGAACACGCGTGGTCCACGCTCCTCCTTCCACCACGCGGCGGTGACCGTCTCCGGATGGCGTCGCTCGAGCTCACGGGCCAGCGCCACCGCCGCCGCACGCACCTCGTAGGAGTCCCAGCGGGGCTCCAGGCGGACGTAGACGTGGATGCCCCGCTTGCCGGTGGTCTTCGGGAACGCGGTGATGCCCAGCTCCTCCAGCAGCTCCTGCAGCAGCCGGGCGGCCGCACGGGCCTCGTCGAAGCCGATCGTGGGTGTGGGGTCGAGGTCGATGCGCAGCTCGTCGGCGATCTCCCGCTCGTCCACGCCGCCCCACTGCTCCACGTCGATGTCGGGGTGCTCGATCCGCGAGGTCGACCGGTCCGGGAACGTCAGGACATCGTCGCGGTCGTCGACGTGCAGCGGCCACACGTGGAAGCCGAGGCACCCCATGTTGACCGCCCATGCGACGTGGGCGATGTCGGCGGCGACCATGGCGTTGGAGGGGGTGCCGTTGACGGTCTGCACGGTGGTCGTTCGCAGCCACTCCGGTGCCCCCTTGGGGACGCGCTTCTGCCAGAAGCTCTTGCCGCGCGCGCCGTCGGGATACCGCTCCAGCAGGACGGGGCGGCCGCCCATCGTGGCCATCAACGGCTCGGCAACCGCCTCGTAGTAGCGCACCAGGTCCAGCTTGGTCTCGCCTCGCCGGGGGAAGAAGACCTTGTCGTGGCTCGTGATCCGCACCGGGTGTCCGGCCAGATCGAGGTGGACCTCGTCGCTCATGGGTCCAGTCCACCACACGGCCACGACAGGCGAGGGTCAGGGGCGTGGGCTGCCGGACTCGTCGAGCACGAACACCGTCCGTGTGGACACCACGCCGGCGGTCGTCTGCAGGTGTTCCAGGACCACATCGCGCAGCTGGGAGACATCGCTGAGGCGAACCAGGGCCAGGAAGTCGAACTCACCCGTCGTGGCGGCGAGGTAGGACAGGCCCGGCAGGTCGCCGAGCGAGCGCTGCACGTCCTGCCAACGACGCTGCTGGACCCCGATCAGGACCAGCACCGTGACCGGCAGGCCCACCTTGGCCGGGTCGACCTCGGCGCGGTAGCCGGTGATGACGCCGTCGTCGGCCAGCCGATCCAGGCGGCGGTAGGCGTTGGCCCGCGACACGCCAACGGCCTCGGCCAACGCGTTGACCGACATGCGCCCGTCCCGCTGGAGCTGTCCCACGAGGTCGGCATCGACGGGGTCAAGGCCGGGCAACCCCAGTCCTGGCAGGCCCGCGCTGGAGGCCGTCACGGCCGGTCCGTTCGTCGCGTGGGCTGATCAATTCCTCTCACCATGGCGGCCAATCTAGCGCGTGGCCGAGACGGTCTGTGGTCCGAGGCGTCGGTGGCGGTCAATTCGTCTCGACAACGGGTGCGTTTTCCCACCAACGTCGGGATATCCCTCACCATGGACTCCACACGCGACCCCGGAGGCGACCCCCATGACCGAGCCGTTGCTTGCCAAGCACGCCGAACAGCTCCTGCCGCATCCGATGCTGGTCCGGATGCTCACCGACGACGGGGAGCTCCAGGACGTCGAGGGCTTCGAGACGCCCGACGTCGACACCATGCGCCGCCTGCACGCCACGATGCACATGGTCCGGGCGGTGGATCGGCAGGCGATCAACCTGACCCGGCAGGGCCAGCTGGCGGTGTTCCCGTCCTCCGCTGGCCAGGAAGCCAGCCAGGTCGGGTCGGTCCTGGCGCTGCGCGAGCAGGACTGGTTGTTCCCCTCCTACCGCGAGACCGTGGCCATCGTCGCGCGAGGTGTCCCGCCGATCGAAGCGATGCCGCTGTTCAAGGGGACGTGGCACGCCGGTTGGGACCCCACCGAGTACCGCGTGATGCCGCACTGCACGCCGATCGCCACCCAGTGCCTGCACGCCGTGGGCCTTGCCCAGGCCGCCACCATGTCGGGTGACGACGTGGTCGCCATGGCCTTCTGCGGCGACGGCGGCACCAGCGAGGGCGACTTCCACGAGGCGCTCAACTTCGCCGCAGTGTTCGACGCCCCGACGATCTTCGTCGTGCAGAACAACGGCTACGCCATCAGCGTGCCGCTTGCCAACCAGACCAAGGCCCCCACGATGGCGCACAAGGCCGTCGGCTACGGCATGCCGGGCGTCCGCGTCGACGGCAACGACGCGCTCGCCGTGTTCGCCGCGACGAAGGCAGCGGTCGCGCGTGCCTCCCGGGGCGATGGTCCGACCCTGATCGAGACCATCACCTACCGGACCGAGGCGCACACCACCGCCGACGACGACACCCGCTATCGCAGCCGCGACGAGGTCGAGTCGTGGCGCAAGCGGGACCCGATCGAGCGGCTCGAGACCTACATGCTGGGGGCGGGAGTCCTCAGCGAGGCCGACGTCGAGTCCGTCGTCGAGGACGCCAAGGACGCGGCGCGGACCTTCCGTGCCGGCATGTTCGACGCCCCACACGGCGACCCGTTGGAGATGTTCGAGCACGTCTACGTCGACCCGCCCGCGTCGATGCTGGACCAGCGTGACCTGCTGGCTGCCGAGCTGGCCGCCCGAGAGGGCTAGGCGAGCGGCCAGCTCCCCGAGGCCCCGGGTCGGGAGGCACGTCGCTGGGACGACGCGACCGCCACCGCGAGGTGGGAGGGGTCAAGCAGCCACGGGCAGGGGGATGACCTCGATGTCGTCCAGCAGGCCGCGGAGACGGCTGGCCATGTCCCGGTGGAGCATCCGGTCGAGCTTGCCCGACGGCGTGGCGACGTAGACCCGTTCGGGTTGCAGGCGCCCGATCCGTTCCTCGAGGCCCTTGAGGTCAGCAGCGCTGGCCAGCTCACCGGTCACCCGGATCAGCCGGTCCGCGAGCTTGGCGACCAGGAACATGAGGCGGACGTGCCCGGGGGTCTCCTTGTCGGTGACCAGGACGTCGCCCTCGCCGGTGGAGATCACGTGGAACGTCACGTCCTGCTGGACCGCAAGCTGGACGATGGCGTCCTCCACGGGGCCGATGTTGTCGATGTCGTCGATGACGACGACGTACTGACTGCGCATGGCTACCTCCTCGGGGGTGGTGGCCTCAATGCTCCCCCGATCGGCGGCGTTGCGGGACCGGCCGTTCGGGCATGGCCCGAACGACACGGTTTCGATCCGCGGTTCGCCGAGCCGGCCGGCCTCAGCTGAAGACGACCGTCCGGTCGGCGAAGCGGAAGATCCGCCGTTCCGCGTGGGCGCGGACGGCCCGGCTGAGCACGATCCGCTCGACATCGCGACCGATGACGGCCAGGTCGTCGGGGGTGTGGGCGTGGGTGACCCGCTCGACGTCCTGGTCGATGATGGGCCCCTCGTCGAGATCCGCGGTGACGTAGTGGGCGGTCGCGCCGATCACCTTGACCCCCCGCTCCCACGCCTGGTGGTAGGGCCGGGCGCCCTTGAACCCCGGCAGGAACGAGTGGTGGATGTTGATGATCCGCCCCTCGAGCTGCCGACACAGGTCGTCGGAGAGGATCTGCATGTACCGGGCGAGGACGACCAGCTCGATGTCGTGCTCGTCGACCAGCTCCATCAGCTTGGCCTCGGCGGTGGCCTTGGTGTCCCTGTTGACCGGGATGTGCACGAAGGGCACGTGGTAGTTCGCGGCCACCTCCTGCAGGTCCCAGTGGTTGGAGACGACCATGCGGATGTCGACGGGCAGCTCACCGGCGTGCCAGCGGTACAGCAGGTCGCGCAGGCAGTGGTCGTACTTCGAGACCATCAGCAGGGTCGGCGTACGGTAGTCCGCCTCGTGCACGACCAGCTCGATGTCGTCATCCACGGGGAGTCCGTCGCGCAGCGTGGCCGCCATCGCGTCGGGTTCCTGCGTCGGGGCCTCGTACCGCATCCGCATGCAGAACCGTTCGATCGACGGCTCGCTGAACTGGGCGTTGGAGAGGATGTTGCCGCCGAGTCCGGCGATGCCGTTGGCGACCGCGGCGACGATCCCGGGTGCGTCCGGGCAGGCCAGCGTCAGCAGGTAGGCGGTGGTGTCACTCATGGCCCACGATCGTGCCATCCGCAGGCCGGGATGCCGCATCCGTGGCAGGCGCATCACCGATCGGCATCCCTCCCCACCGCAGCAGGTGGCGTCGCAGCGGCCCGTCGGCTGCGGCGAACAGCGCCGCCATGGCCCCCATCACCGCAGGGGCGTCCTCGCGTTCGTACAGGTAGGCCCGGCGGTGGTGGTCGGGCAGCTCGAAGAACAGCTCGAAGAAGTCGGGGACCCCGTCGGGTGGAAGGGCCAGCAGGACCTCCAGGCCCCGCCGGCGGAGGTGGTGCACCAAGCGGGCACCCGGGGGCCAGAGGGCCCGACGGGCTGCGGCAGCGGCATCGGCCCCGTCGCCCGGCAGGTGCGCGAGGATCGCTTCGGCCAGCCGTGGCGCGGTGCGCAGCGTGGCCGCCAGGCTGTAGCCGGTCGCGGGGTGGATCATCGGGGCGGCCGCACCGAACGGCACGACCCGGCCGCGACCACGCGTGAGGGGTGTGTCGACGACGAAGGCAACCCGCTCGACGGCGCCGTTGTCGTTGTCGGTGTCGGTGTCGGCTTCGGCTTCCGAGCGGGTCAGCGCGGCGGGGTCCAGCCCCCGAGCCGCCATCCGCGCGTGCAACCGCTCGCGCAGCTCGGGGATCGGCAGTCCCGGCCGGCGCGCCAGCGACGTCTCCTCCAGCAGCACCTGGTCCCCGCCGAGGGGGACGGCGTACAGGAAGGTCGGCCAGCCGGCGTGGCCGTGGTCGTCGCGCCAGTCCATGAACGCGGGTACGTCGTCGGGGACCAGGGCGGCATCGACGACCACCCCGTACGCCGTCTGCGCGGCACGAGGCGGCGGCACGCGGCTGCCCGTCAGGATGCGTTGGGCGCCGCTTGCGTCGATGACCACACGACCGTGGACCGAGCGGCCGTCGGCCAGCACGACCGCGGTGTCGGTCCGGCCGGGGCGGGTGCCGCGGACGGTCCCGACGACGGTGCGGACCGTCAGGACGGTCAGATGGGCCTGCAGCCGGCTGGTCGAGAGCATCGTGTAGGTCCGGCCCAGCCGATGGCGGGTCCGGGCGATGGCCGCGGCGTCGGGCATCTCGGCCGCACGGACCGACGCGGGCAGGTCTGGGGGAAGCTCGTCGACCCAGGCGCCGTAGCTGGCCGGCCAGGGACCGAAGGGGTCCGGTGCGACGAGGACGACATCGGCCCCTCCCCGTGCAAGGTGGCCGGCGACGGACCAGGCCGCGGGCCCCGCACCCACGACGACGACGTCCGCCGCGTCGGCGGTGGCTCGTGTCGCGCGATCGCGCCGGTCGTCGTCCATGGCCGACGCAGGCCCCGATCGCGCCGACGGGCGGGTCGGTCGGCCGGACGGATCGCGCCGGTCGTCGTCCATGGCCGACGCAGGCCCCGATCGCGCCGACTGCGACGCCGGTGGGTCGACCGGGTTCACTGGACGCGGCGGTTGGTCGGGCGGTTCTGGCGGCGTGGTCAGGCGGTGGCCTTCTCGGCCCGCAGGGGTGCGCCGCCGATCTCGCCGTACAGGTCGCGGGGTTCCTCGACGACGTGACCGTGGTCGCAGACCGACCGGACGTGGACCTGGGCGTCGCAGCCACGGTGCCTGACCACCATCGTCGGTTCGTCGTGGGCGGTCAGCCACGTGTCGCCGAACTCCATCAACGACTGCATGACCGGCTGGAGGCTGCGGCCCATCTCCGTCAGGCGGTACTCGTGGCGCACCCGTCCGGTATCGGGGCGGTACTCGCGCTTCTGCAGCACGCCGACATCGACCAGGTCCTTCAGGCGGAGGGCGAGCACGCTGCGCGACACGCCGATGTGGCCCTGGATGTCGTCGAACCGGCGCACGCCGTTGAAGATCTCGCGCAGCACGAGCACCGACCAGCGGTCACCCAGCACGTCCATGGCCCGCGTGACCGCGCAGGCCTCGTTGTCCACCGCCGTCCAGTCCATGGGCCCAACTGTAACGCGACGACAGGCGGGCCATCCCGCTGCACCACGAGACACATCGACGATTCGTGTCTCTACCAGACGGATGGTAGACCCTCCGGTGTCACGGCAGGACCACACGAGAGGACCGGGACATGGCAGGACCGCTTGAGGGCATCCGCATCATCGAGCTGGCCGGGATCGGGCCCGGCCCCTTCGCCGGCATGATGCTGGCCGACATGGGCGCGGAGGTCATCCGGGTGGACCGTGCCGGCGGCAACTGGGGCGCCACGTTCGGCCACGCCACCATGTTCCGCAACCGTCGCAGCATCGCGCTGGACCTCAAGTCGCCGGAGGGCGCCGAGACCGTCCTGCGGCTGGCCGAGCAGGCCGACGCGATGTTCGAGGGCTTCCGGCCGGGCGTGGCCGAACGGCTCGGCGTCGGCCCGGAGGAGGCGCTGGCCCGCAACCCTGCGCTGGTCTACGGCCGCATGACCGGCTGGGGACAGGACGGCCCGCTGGCCCAGGCGGCCGGCCACGACATGAACTACATCGCGCTGTCCGGTGCGCTGCACGCCATCGGCGAGACCGGCCGCGGGCCCGTCCCGCCGCTCAACCTCGTCGGTGACTTCGGTGGCGGGGCGATGTTCCTCGCCTTCGGCATGCTGGCCGGCCTGCTGCAGGCCCGCTCGACCGGGGTCGGGCAGGTCGTCGACGCGGCGATGGTCGACGGTGCCTCGGCGCTCATGCACATGTTCTTCGCCATGAAGGCCCAGGGGCTGATGAAGCCGGAACGCGGCAGCAACCTGCTCGACGGCGGCGCGCCCTTCTACACGACCTACGAGACCGCCGATCACGAGTGGGTCGCCCTCGGGCCGATCGAACCGCAGTTCTACGCCGAGCTGCGGGAGAAGCTGCAGCTCGACGATCCGCTCTTCGACAACCAGATGGATGCCTCGCAGTGGCCCGAGCAGCGGGCTCGCCTGGCGGCCGTCATCGCCGGCCACACCCGCGACGAGCTCGACGAGCTCCTGGCCGGCACGGACGCCTGCTACGCCCCGGTCCTGGACCTGGAGGAGGCGGCTGCGCACCCCCACAACGTGGCCCGCGGCGTGCACATCGAGGTCGACGGCATCGTGCAGCCGGCCCCGGTGCCGCGGTTCAGCGTCACCCCACCGGACACGCCGACCCCGTCGGTGTCGGCGGGTGCCCACACCCGTGAGGTGCTCGAGGGCTTCGGGTTCGCCGACGACGAGGTCGCCGACCTGCTCGCCCGCGGCATCGTCACGCAGGACTGATTCGCCGGGCAAGCTGGGTTTGCCAAACGAACTCAGCCGTGTCACCATCGTGGTCGATCGAATCGACTGGATCGGAGCACCGTGATGGACACCAGCACGCTGGTTGAGGGGTTGGCCGAGGCGACCGCGGTGCGACCGCACGAGGGTGGGCTGCGTGCGGAGGTCGTGCCGGGCTGGGACGTCTTCGGCATCCCCCACGGCGGCTACCTGATGGGTATCGCCGCGCGTGGCGCGCTCGTGGCCACCGAGCTGCCCGACGTCATGTCGATCACGACGCACTTCACCCGCAAGGCGTCCTTCGGCCCCATGGACATCGAGGTCGTCGAGGTGGGCGGCAGTCGCCGGTTCACCACGGTCGCCGTGCACGGGCGCCAGGGTGAGGAGCTGGTCACCACCAGCCTCGTGCTCCTCGCCGACCGGGACAGCTTCGACGGGCCGCGGTGGACCAACCGCAACGGCCGCGCGGCCTCGGAGGACCAGCTGACCCCCGCCGCCGGCAGCCCCGGATTCGAGGCGACCCCTGCGGTGGCGCATCGCCTGGGCCTGCGCCTGCTGCGCGAGGATGCGGGCTTCTGGGAGGGACGGGCCACCGGTGAGGGGCTGATCAGGGGCCTGGTCGACCCACCGTCGGGCGAGGTGGCGGATCAGGTGCTGGCCATCGTGGCCGCCGACGTCACGCCGCCGGCGCTGTGGAACGCGCTCGGCCCGACCGGCTGGGTGCCGACCGTCGAGCTGTCCGCGCAGCTGCGGGCCCGACCTGCGCCGGGCCCCCTGTGGGTCGTGGCGCGCACCACCGACGTGGGCGACGGCTTCACCGACGAGGAGGCCGAGGTCCACGACAGCACAGGGCGCCTGATCCTGCACTCCAACCAGCACGCCAGGTACAGCCAGCCCGGCGGCTGAGGGCCACCCCGCCCGTCGAGGACGAGGAACATCCGAACACACGACGACGCCGTGGCCCGAGGGCTACGGCGTCGTGACGTGCGGGGAAGTCGAGGTGGTCGGGGGAAGGTTGCTTACGCGGGGGCGCTCAGGTAGCGGCCGCAACGCGGCCAGGCACCGGGGCCCTGCGCTCGCACGAACGTGCCGTCACTGCGGGTCCAGCCCTGGAAGGCCACACGCTCGGCCACGGAGATCTGCTGCTCCGGAGTGGCCTGCCAGGCGTTGGCGGCGTACTCGCCGCCACCGTAGGCGCTCCACGTGTTGGGGTGGAACTGCACACCGCCGTGGAAGCCGTTGCCGTTGTTGATGTTCCAGCGCCAGGTCGACTCGCAGTACGCGACGTCGTCCCACATGCCACGACGCTCGCTCGCGTAGTGCTCGGGCCACAGGACCCTCACGAAGCGGCGGTTGTCGGGGCCGTCGGGCAGGCGCTGGTAGGCAACGCCGTAGTCGCACGAGGCGTCGCGGTCGCCGCCGCCACGCGAGTAGTGGGTGGGGCAGTGTTCGTAGAGGCACCCGTAGGTCTCGCAGCCGGGGCTCTCTGCGGGCGGGGTCGCGGCGGAGGCGGCGCCCATGGTGGAGACCTGGAGGCCGAGGACAAGGGCAGCGACGGCGAGTCCGCGCACGAAGCGCGAACCGCGGCTACCGGAGTGCTTGCAGGAGTTAAACATAGCCAGATCACAGTAGGTGTGGAAAACTTCTGCGTTCCGTGGGGTCTGGTCCTGCCGGTCAGGCGTCCCGTCGGCCATGTGAATTCGCTCACATGCGCCCAGAACCCCTGATTCGCGGGGTTCTGAGCGTCTTCGTCGCCACCCGCGACACGGGTCGGGCGGACAGGTTCTGGCCTGTGGACGACGGGTTGCCGCGCCCCTCCAGGCCCCCTCGTGGCGCCAACCTGTCCGATCGTCCCGTATGGGTGGTTCAGGTACGGGCGTCACCCGACGACGCGTGACGGATCACGGGGAGTGACAACAGCTCTGAGCCGGTTTCCCTCAGCTGGAGGCGAGGATGCGACGGGCCGCCTGACGGGCCAGCAGGCTGCCGATCACGTTGCCGTGGCCGCTGTACCCGCCCACGACGTGCACCCCGGCCCGCGGCTGTGCGTCGATCGGCAACCGCGTCGTCGTGAACGCCGCTCGCGCCGCCCATCGATGTGTCACGGCTGCCCAGTCGAGGCCCAGCTCGGCCAGGAGGCGGTCGAGGTGGGCCTGGACGGCCGTGCTCGGTTCGGCGGGGGCATCCCATTCCTCGTCCCCGCCGACGTCACGTCCCCCGCCGAGCAGCACCTCACCGGTGCGGCGCTGCTGGAACCAGTCCAGTCCGAACCGCCGGTACACGGGGCGGGGCACGGTGGGTGGCGGAAGCGGGGCCGTGGCCAACATCTGCAGGCGGGCGGTCCGCACGGTGCCGGCCACCTCCGGGACGACGTGCTCGAGGCCCCCGTCGACGGCGACGAGCGTGACGCGGCTGCGGATCTCCCGGGGGTCGCCGGCAGGACCGTCGACCAGCGTCCGGCCGGTGTCGACGGCGCGGACCGGCGCCGGGGCGTGCAGCCGTGCCCCGGCTGCCACGGCGCGGGTGGCCAGGCCTCGGCATCGCTGGCCGGGGTGGAACATGCCGTCGCCCGGGACCAGCAGCCCGCGTCCCTCGGGGCCGTCGTAGGCGAGGGCGTCGATGCCGTCACGCTTCATCTGCGCGAGGTGGATCAGGCAGTCCCGCTCCTCGTCCTCGTCCGCACCGATTCGCAAGCTGCCGACCCGCTGGAAGGACGGCTCGTCCGCCTCGAGGCGATCGAGCTCCTCGACGGTGCGATGCCACCAGCTGTTCGCCGCGGGTCGGCCGTGGCGGCCGACGGCCTCGTGGTGGAAGTCGGGCAGCCCGGCCAGCAGGAACCCGCCGTTGGCGCCGGCTGCCCCACCAGCGATGCCGTTCGCGTCCAGTCCGACGACGTCCAGCCCGGCCTCGGCCAGCAGCACGATCGCCTCGAGCCCGGAGGCACCGAGCCCGACGACGACCACGTCGGCGCGGACGGGGGCCACGGGCAGCGGGGCGGCCAGTACCGTTTCGTCCGCCACGTCGTCGAGCCACCACGGCGTGCGACGGGGGGCGGCCGCGGGGACGGTCAGAACAACCGCCGCCCACGCTGCTCGAGGTCCAGCAGCGCCTGCTTGCGTTCGACCCCGCCGCCGTACCCGGTCAGGGTGCCGGTCGACCCGATGACGCGATGGCAGGGCACGACGATGCTGATCGGGTTCCGCCCGTTGGCGGCCCCGACCGCACGCGATGCGGTGGGCCGGTCGATGCGCCGCGCCAGCTCACCGTAGTCGATGGTCTCGCCGTAGGGGATCTCGCCGAGGGCGGCCCAGACGGTCAGCTGGAAGGGCGTGCCGGCCGGGGCCAGGGGCAGGTCGAAGGTTGTGCGGTCGCCAGCGAAGTACTCCTCCAGCTGCGTGCGGACCCGACGGATCGGACCCGCGTCGCGTTCACCCAGGACCGCGGGGTCCACCGGGTGGCGGTGCTGCTGGAAGAACACGCCGGTCAGCTCGGGCTCGACGCCCTGACCCGGATCGACCACCGACACCGTCAGCGGTCCGATCGGGCTGTCCACCACGTCGTGCCACCGTTCCATCGTCGGCAGGGTATCGCGCACGGGGAGGGGTCAGGTCAGCGGTCCCGGCTGGCGTCCCCAGGCGTCGGCGATGACCCGGTGGACCCGGTCGGCGTGCCAGTACGCCTCGTGCGATCCCAGCAACGAATCGGAGTGGTCGGGATACAGGTCGTGGATCTCCGCGCCCGTGTAGAAGGGCTCGACGGGGTAGGCCAGCACGTCGTGGCGGTCCCACACGTTCAGCCACAACGGCATCTGCCCGTCGTGGCAGCGCGTCCCCAACCCGAGGTCGGCGGCGTCGAGGGTGCCGTCGGCGGCGAGGATGTCGGTGACCGCGGTGGATCGGATCAGCAGGGCCGCGATCGGCGACCCGAACGTGACCAACCGTCGGACCCGCCAGTTGGTGTGGGCTGCCTCCACCTCGTCGGGGTCCAGACCCATGGCCCGCAGCTCGTCGGGGTCGTCGCGCTGGTGGGAGAACAGCCAGAACAGCAGGTCGACGGCGATGAGGGAGCCGGCGCTGTGCCCGATCACGGTCAGGTCGGTGGGTTCGTGGGGGTCGATCAGCTCCAGCATCCGGCCCCACACGACGTTGCGTATGCGCGCCTTCCCCTTCTCCGAGACGTAGTGGACGATGTCGGCCCACGTGTGCTGGATCAGCCCTCGGACGGGTTCGATCGCGGGGGCGAACAACAACGCGCTGAAGGAGGTGCGGTCCGACGGGGTGGCGGCGTCGACCCGGCGGGTGATGACCTCCTGCGCCCGGGCCAGGGACGCCGTGTCGCCGGCCAGCGGGTGCGGGAACCCCCACTCGACGGTGACGCTGTCGGCCAGCGGTGGCAGCGCGTCGTGGCCCTCGGCGTCCAGCCGGGACGACAGGCCGTCGCGGAACGCCCGGTAGCTGGTGGTGTGGTCGACCGCGCCCTGCGGCACGACTCCGTGGATGTAGACGACACGTTCCATGGTCTGCCCTCAGCTCGTCCGACGTGCTGCTCAGGTGGGTGGGTCGAAGGGGTAGCGCAACCCCATGCGGTCGCGGATCCGTTGGGACAGGGCAGCCACCTCGATGCTGTCCGCCCACGTCATGCCCGCCACCTCCTGGGCGCCATCGGCAACGGCCGCGGTGATCGCGGCCACCTGGTGCTCCAGGCCGTTGACGAGGTGGGGGAAGCGCTCGGTGCGGATGACCTCGCGACGCCTGGTCAGGTGCACCTCCTCCCCACGGTGGAACGACGGCACGGCGACCGCGCCCTCGGTACCCGAGACCACCGCCGTCCCCTCCATGTCGCTGACCAGGCTGAGGGACAGGTTCGCCATCCGGCCGTCGGCCCAGCGCATGCCGATCGAGGCCTGCCCGTCGACCCCCGTGGCGGTCGGCTCCCACAGGACCTGGACGTCCTCGGGGTCGCCGCCCAGGATCCGCTGGGTCAGGGCAAGGACGTAGACGCCGATGTCCAGCAGCGCCCCGCCCGCCAGCGCCGGGTCCATGAGCCGGTGGGTCGGGTCGGTCGGGGCCGGGAAGCCCATGCTCGCCGTCAGCGTGCGGACCTCGCCGATGTCGCCGGCCTCGATCCACGACTCGGCGGTGCGCCATGCCGGCAGGAACCGGGTCCACATCGCCTCCATGAAGGTGGAGGAGGAGGCGCGGGCAGCGTCGATGCACCGCAGGGTCGAGGTCAGCCCGTGGGACAACGGCTTCTCGCAGAGCACCGACTTGCCGGCCTCGAGGGCGGCAACGACCGGTTCCTCGTGGACCGAGTGCGGGGTGGCGACGTAGACGATGTCGATCGAGTCGTCGGCGAGCATCTCGTCGAGGTCGGTCAGGGCCGTGGGGATGCCGTGCGCCTCGGCGAAGGCGGCCGTGCGCTCGGGGTTGCGGGCGCAGACGGCCACGACGTCACCGGGGACGGCGGCCAGGGACAGGGTCAACGAGCGAGCGATGCCGCCGGCACCGACCAGCCCCCAGCGCAGCGGCGGCAGCTCGGCCCATTCGGCGGGGGCGTTGGACGTCATCGACCGCACCATAAACGCCGTGGGCCCTCGACGTCACCCGCCGGGGCGGGCCGGACCGTCAGCGGCGGTGGAACTCGGCGGGCAGGTCGACCGCCGGGGCAAGGGTGATGGCCGTGTGCACGGGCATGTCACGTGTCGTGGCGACGACCTCGGCCCGTTCCAGCACCGTGGACAGGATGATCTGCATCTCCAGCACCGCGGTGTGGGCGCCGATGCAGGCGCGGGGGCCGGAGCCGAACGGCAGGTAGGTGTGCCGTGGTCGCTCCAGCGCCGGCACGTCGACGAAGCGCTGCGGCTGGAAGGCCTCGGGGTGGGTCCACAGGTCCGGATGGCGATGGACGCCCCAGAAGTTGGTGTAGACGTTCGAGCCCTTCGGCACGAAGTAGCCGTCGACTTCGGTGTCCGCCGTCGCCTGCCTGCCGGTGCCCGGTGCGGAGGGGTACAGCCGCATCGTCTCGTCGATCACCGCCGTGGTCCAGGCCAACCGTCCGGCCGCCTCGGCCGAATCCACCGGCCCGACCTCGTCGACCTCCGCCGCCGCCCGGGCCTGTGCCTCGGGGTGCAGGCCCAGCAGCTGCAGAGCCATCGTGAGGGCGGTCGCGGTCGTGTCGTGTC
>Ga0207908_1000288_pt1 | contig 14510 bp, 13 predicted proteins | sample MalvirmetagMSP81_FD_184224 | JGI IMG/M metagenome (GOLD analysis project Ga0207908, IMG submission 184224) | Marine viral communities from the Deep Pacific Ocean - MSP-81 (SPAdes) | ecosystem: Environmental > Aquatic > Marine > Oceanic | place: Pacific Ocean | collected 2011-04-18
TTTCGTCGATGTAGTAGTGGCCTTCCGCTTTCTGGCCGTCCTCGCCCTCTTCTTCGCGCTGCGGCTGCAGCTTGGGAATCAGGGTGTTCATCTGACGGTACAGCTCGGAGGAGTCCGCCGCCGGGCCGGAGCTGACCGCCGATCCCTCGCTCATGGAGCTGGTCCGCGAGTCCAACCGCTCCAACCTGCTGCACTGGGCCCGCGCCAACCTCGACCGTCCGGGGGAGCGGGTGCCTGCCAACATCGGCCCGGTCACCCTCGACATCGCGCGGGACGTGGTGCGTCGCGGACTCGACGAGGCCGGCCTGCAGACCTACCAGGAGGGGCAGGCCGTCGCCTGGCGCTACTTCATGCAGATGGCCTTCGCGCTGACCGACGACCTCGGCGTCCTTCACGAGCTGCTGGACGTGGGCAGCCGCTCGATCTTCGCCTTCGTCGACGACACCGTGAAGGGCATCCAGCGGCAGGTCGAGCAGGAACGGCGGGACCTGGTCAGCGGGGCCGGGCCCCAGCGGCTGGCCGCGGTCAGGCTGCTGCTGGAGGGGGCGCCGATCAGCGCGACCGATGCCGAGCGGCGGCTGCGCTACGGGCTGGCCGGTCCGCACACGGCGGCGATCGTGTGGGCGACCGAGCCGACGGCAGGGCTGGAGCGGGTCGTCACCGCGGTCGCGCGGACCGCTGGGGTCGTCGGCCCGTTGGTCGTGGAGTCGACGGTGCGGTCGATCTGGGTCTGGTTCCCCGTCCCGGCCGAGCGGCTGGAGGGGGCGTGGGACCTGCCGGCGACGGTGCGGGCAGCGGTCGGGACGACCCGTGCGGGGGTGGAGGGGTTCCGCCAGAGCCACCTGGACGCCGTGGCCACCCGGGAGCTGATGGGCCCGGGCGACCAGCTCGTGTCGTTCCAGGAAGTGCAGGCGGCCTCCCTGGCCGGGGTGGACGTCGATCGGGCGGGGGACTTCGTGGAGCGGGTGCTGGGTCCGCTGGCCGAGGCGCCGGAGGAGCTCCGCCAGACCGTGCGGACGTGGCTGGCCAATGACTGCAACGTCGCGGCGACCGCCCGCGCGCTGCACGTGCACCGCAACACCGCCGTCAACCGGCTGGACACCGCCGCTGCACTGGTGCCCGGCGGCCTGTCGGGCCGCGCCGTCGACGTCGGCCTGGCCCTCGAGCTGCTCCGCTGGCCCGCCACCTGACGTTCGCGTCGTCCGACGGCGTGTGCGTCCGGCGGCGTGTGCGATAGGCGGCCCGGGGGGTCAGGCATGTCGCACGGGGTCGGGCGGTGTGTGCGGTGGGGCGCCCCGGGGGTCGGGGATGTCGCACGTCGCCTGGGGGTGTGCGCGTTGGGGCGCCCGGGGGGTCGGGGATGTCGCACGCCAGCCAAGGGGTGTGTGCGTTCGGGCGCCCGGGGTGTCGTGGGTGTCGCACGCCGGCTGAGGGGTGTGCGTCGAGGCGGGTCGGAGGTCGAGGACCAGGGGGAGGTGGTCGCTGAGCTTGGAGGCGCCCGGGGAGAGGAGTTCGTCGGGTGGACGGCGAACACAGTCGCATGAGCCGAACCGTGTCCCTCCTCGTCGTCGTGCTGCTCGCGATCCCGACGCTTGCGGCTGCCCAGCCCGCCGATCCCGTCAGCGAGGGCACGGTCACCGACACCTGCCGGGACCTGCCGGCGTTGCCGCAGCAGGCCTGCGACACGGTCCGCTCGGCCACCCACGGGGTCGCCGCCGTCTGCCGCCGGGCCGGTGCGCCCGAGGCCTGCACCCCGCTCAACGGCCAGGAGGTGTCCCGGGCACAGGTCGAGGCCCACGCCGCCTCGCCGACCGCGGCCGCCCACGACCTCCAGCGGCGCCTCCAGGAGGACACCCCGCTGCGGCACGCGACGTTCGTCGCCACCCACAACTCCTACAACAGCTACGCCTACCGGCCGACGCCGTCGCGGATGGACGCCAACCAGACGTACTCCCTGACCGACCAGCTCGACATGGACGTCCGCCGGCTCGAGCTCGACGTGCACACCTGGACCGACGTCACGACCGGGCAGCAGGCGCCGATCCTGTGCCACGCCACCGACGACCCCCGGCCCCACACGGGCTGCACGGCGGAGATGACGCTGACCGACGGGCTGGTCGAGATCGACGCGTGGCTGGACGCCCACCCCGACGAGATCGTCATGCTGCGCGTCGAGACCCACCTCGACGGCGCCGCCGGGTACGACCAGGCCGCCGCCGCGGTCACCGAGGTCATCGGCGACCACCTCTTCCTGCCCCCGGCCACCGGCACCTGCACAACCCTCAACCTCGACCTCACCCGCGCCGACGTCCGCGACGCCGGCGCCCAGGTCATGGTGATCAGCGACTGCGGACAGGGTTCGTCCTGGCAGCCGATCGTGTGGGACGACGACGCGGTCCGGGTCGAGTCCACCGTCCGCGCCCAGGACTTCTCCTACCCCACCTGCGCGGGCATCCCGCGGACCACCCCCGAGGCCGAGGTGTCCTACGACACCCGCTGGATCCGCTTCTACGACGACGCGACGCTGCTGAGCTCGCTGGTCTCCCTCGGCGGCGACGCGCCACGCCGAGCCACCCCGACCGACGCCCGCGAGTGGACACGCTGCGGCGTCAACCAGCCGGCCTTCGACCACCTCACCCCGACCGACGGCCGGCTTGCGGCCCTGGTCTGGACCTGGGCGGAGGGGGAGGGCACGACGGACCCCGTGGAGGGCTGCGCAGCCGTGCGTGCGACCGATGGGCTGCTCCAGCAGATCCACTGCGTCGCGGCAGAGGTCCTGCCCGAGCTGTGCCGTACCACGTCGGGGACGCTGACGGTGATGCCGAGCTGTGCGCCCGGCACCACCATCGACGTGCCGCGCAACGGCCACGAGGCGCAGCTCGCCGCCGAGCTGCTGGACGCCGCTGGGGAGGGTCGGGCAACCGTGTCGCTCCGGCTCGAGGCCGGCCGCTGGACCCCGGCCGCCTGACCCGTCCCTCGGTCGGCCCCGGGTCGACCGTCAGGCCGCGGCGACCTGCATGACCATCCCGGCCTCGTAGTGGCCGGGCTGGTGGCACCCGATCAGCAGCTCGCCGGACGCGGTCCCGGTCACCAGCAGCTCGCCGGTCTCGCCCGGCTCGACCGTGACCGCGTCGTCGGCCCCGGCGCCGTGGCCACCGTGGCCACCCGCCGACTCGGCCATCTCGGCCCCGTGGGCGTCCTGGGCCTCGGCATCCCCCACGAAGGCGTCATGGGGAAGGGCACCGTCGTTGGTGAACCGGACGCGCACGGTTTCGCCGTCGGCCACCGTGATGCTCGTCGGGGTGAACGCCAGGTCGGTCATCGTGACCTCGATCATGCGCTCGGGCGCCGCCCTGGCGGTGTCGTCGGACCCGGCGTCGGGTGCCGCGCAGGCCATGGCGGTGACCGCCATCAGGGCGAGCACGAGGGGCCAAGGGCGTCGTGTCGTGATCATCGTGGTCACCGTCCGTGAAATGTCTTGAGGCGCAGGGAGTTCCCGACCACGAAGACGCTCGAGAAGGCCATCGCCGCACCGGCGATGAGCGGGTTGAGGTACCCCAGCGCGGCCAGGGGGATCGCGGCCACGTTGTAGGCGAATGCCCAGAAGAGGTTGCCCTTAATGGTACGCAGCGTTCGACGTGACAGCCGGATCGCCGTCGCCGCCGTTCGCAGGTCATCGCGCACCAGCGTGAGGTCGCTGGCCTCGATCGCCACGTCGGTCCCGGCGCCCATCGCCAGACCCAGGTCGGCCTGTGCCAGCGCGGCCGCATCGTTGACACCGTCACCGACCATGGCCACGACGCGGCCCTCGGACTGCAGGCGCGCAACGACCGCCAGCTTGTCCTCCGGCAGCACCTCGGCGATGACCTCGTCGATCCCGACGGCCCGAGCCACGTGCTGGGCGGCCGCGGTGTTGTCCCCGGTCAGCAGGACGGGGGTCAGGCCGAGCGACCGGAGCTCGGTGATCGCCTCCGCAGACGTCGGCCGGACGGTGTCGGCCACGACCAGCAGGCCGTGCACCTCGCCGTCCCAACCGATCAGGACGGCCGTCTGACCACGTGCCTCCGCAGCGTCCTTGGCCGCGGACACGTCCGGACCCGGATGCAGCGCCCAGTCCGCGAGGAACTGCTGGCGGCCGGCGACGACGGCATGGCCGTCGACGATCCCCTGGACGCCCAGCCCCTGCGTCGACTGGAACGACTCCACGGCCGGCAGGGTGCCGAGCCGGTCGATGCCGGCCGCGGCGATGGCCCTGGCGATGGGGTGCTCCGAGGCATCCTCCAGCGCAGCGGCGATGCGCAGCAGCTCGTCGGGGTCGGTGCCGTCGGTGGCAACCACCTCCACCAGCGACATCCGCCCGGTGGTGATGGTGCCGGTCTTGTCCAGCACAACGGTGTCGACACGCCGTGTCGACTCGAGGACCTCGGGTCCCTTGATCAGGATCCCGAGCTGGGCGCCGCGTCCGGTCCCGACCAGCAGGGCCGTCGGGGTGGCCAGGCCGAGCGCGCAGGGGCAGGCGATGATCAACACGGCAACCGCCGCGGTGAAGGCCAGGTTCGGCCCGGCACCGAGGGCGAGCCACACGCCGAGCGTCAGCAGGGCCAGCACCAGCACGATCGGCACGAAGACCGCGGAGATCCGGTCGGCCAGGCGCTGGATGGGCGCCTTGCCGGTCTGCGCGTCGGTGACCAACCGGGCGATCCGGGACAGCTGGGTGTCAGCCCCGACGCGGGTGGCGCGGACGACCAGGCGGCCGCCGGCGTTGACGGTGGCGCCGGTCACCAGGTCGTCCGGCCCCACCTCCACGGGCACGCTCTCGCCGGTCAGCAACGAGGTGTCGACAGCGGAGGTGCCCTCCACCACGACGCCGTCGGTGGCGACCTTCTCACCCGGACGCACGACGAAGACGTCGCCGACGGCCAGCTGGTCGATGGGGACACGGACTTCCAGCCCGTCGCGGAGGACCGCGGCGTCCTTCGCGCCGAGCTCCAGCAACGCCTTGAGCGCCGCACCGGAGGACCGCTTGGCGCGCGCTTCGGCGTATCGGCCGGCCAGCACGAACACCGTGACGGCGGCGGCGACCTCGAGGTAGATCTCGTGGGCACCGTTGCCGCGGCTGCCGGTCAGCTCCATCGACATGGTCATGCCGGGCATCCCGGCACCCCCGAAGAACAGCGCGTAGACCGACCACGCCATGGCGGCGATGGTGCCGATCGAGATCAGCGTGTCCATGGTCGCGGCCCCGTGGCGGGCGTTCGTCCAGGCTGCCCGGTGGAACGGCGCGGCACCCCAGACGACCACCGGTGCGGCGAGGGTCAGCGCCAGCCACTGCCAGTTCGTGAACTGCAGCGCCGGGACCATCGACAGCGCGACGACCGGCAGGGACAGGGCGGCCGAGACCAGCAGCCGGTGGCGAAGTGCTGCGGTGGGATCCTCGGGTGGCGCCGCGCCGGAAGGGGTAGCGGGGCCAGAGCCCATCGCCGGGACGACGGTCGCGTGGTAGCCCACGGCCTCGACGGCCTCGACGAGCGTGGCCGGGTCGACACCCGATGCGGTGACGGTGGCCTGCTCGGTGGCGTAGTTGACGGTCGCCTCGACACCCTCGAGGTCGTTGAGTCGCCGTTCGATCCGTCCTGCGCACGATGCGCAGGTCATCCCCTGGATGGCGAGGTCGACGGTGATCGGTCTGGTGTCGAGCGTGGTCACGACGTCACCTCGTAGCCGGCGTCGCGCACCGCGGTGGTGATCGCCTCCAGGTCAGCAGGTCCGTCGGTCCGGACGGTCATGGCCCGGGAGCGGACGCTGACGTCGACGTTCGTGACGCCGGCCAAGGGGCTGACGGCGTCCCGGATCGTTGCGGCGCAGTGGCCGCAGGTCATCCCGTCGATGGTGACGGTCGTGGAGGTGGGCTGGGACGTCATGGCTGCTCCTCGTGGTGTGTGCATACCCCCAGTGGGTATGCGAGATGCGAGGGACTATACCCCCATGGGGTATACGTGCCAACAACTTCTTCGACGGACTCGTGCGAGGATCGGCGGCCATGGACGCCCCACCTGCCGTCGCCGCGGCCGCTGCCCTCGACCTGGCCGTCGAGATCAGCGACGTCGGTCCGTCGCGATCGATGGAGGAGCACGAGGCCAAGCTCGGCGTCGCCGCTGGCAGCCTCTGCAAGACGTTGCTGGTCCGCCGAGGTGAGGGGGACTACGTCTTCGTCGTCGTCTCCGGCGGGCGGAAGATGGACTGGAAGAAGGTCCGCGAGGTCCTCGGTGTCGACCGGGCGAGCATGGCCACGCGGGAGCAGCTGCTCGACGTCACCGGCTTCGTGCCGGGCACCGTGACGGTCCTCGGCTCGGCCACCACCCTGCCGGTGATCCTCGACGCCGTCGCCGCAGCGTTCGACCGCATCGCTGTTGGCTCGGGCTCCCCAGGCGTGTCCGTCCTCGTCGACACCGCCGCCTTCGTCGCCGCAACCGCAGCCACGGTCGAGGACGTGACCGTCCCCGATGACCGCTGACCGACCCGACCAGCCGGGCGGGACCGCCTCCCGACGTCCGCCCCGTGTCCTGACCGGGATCGGCGTCGGGCGGGGGGTGGCCGTCGCCCCGCTGGTGGTCCTTGCCCCGCCGCCGAGCGTGCCGGCCGACGAACCCTCCGCCGCCGACCCTGCCTCGGCGCTGGCACGGATCGAGGCGGCGTTCCAGGCCGTCGGGTCCAACCTCGCCGCCCGCGCCGCAGCCACCGACGGGGCGCTCGCCGACATCCTCGACGCGACCGCCTCCATGGCCGACGACCCCGCCATGCTGGCGGCGGTCCGCCGGCACCTCGACGAGGGACACGGTCCGGCCACCGCCGTCACGGCCGCCGCAGCCGGGTTCGCCGACGCCCTGCGCGCCGCCGGCGGACGGGTCGCCGACCGCGTGACTGACCTCAACAGCGTTCGTGACCGGGTCGTCGCCCGGCTGCTCGGACTCGGCGAGCCCACGCTGCACGACACCCTCGACGGCCCGTTCGTGGTCGCGGCCGCCGACCTCGCGCCGGCCGACGCCGCGGCGCTGGACCCCTCCCGCATCGTGGCCATCGTCACCGAGCAGGGCGGACCGCTCGGACACACCGCCATCGTCGCCGGTCAGCTCGGCCTGCCCTGCGTTGTCCGGGTCGCCGGGATCACCGACGTCCCCGCCGGCACCGTCGTCGCCGTCGACGCCTCGGCCGGGACCGTCACCACCGATCCCCCGCCCGAGCAGGTTGCCGCCACCACCGCCCGCCGGAACGAGGTCGCGCGCACCCTCTCCCTCGACACCGCCCCCGGCGCCACCGCCGACGGCACCCCCGTCGCGCTGCTGGCCAACGTGGGCACCCACGCCGACACCCGGCGAGCCGTCGAGGTCACCGCCGAGGGCATCGGCCTGCTGCGGACCGAGCTGCTGTTCACCGGCCGGCACACCGCTCCCACCGTGGAGGAGCAGACCGCCGCCTACCGACAGGTCCTCGAACCGATGGCGGGACGACATGTGATCGTGCGGACCCTCGACGTCGGCGCGGACAAGCCGCTGCCGTTCCTCGACCGCCCGTCGAAGGTCAACCCGGCGCTCGGCGTGCGCGGTGTCCGGCTGGACCGCACCCACCCCCAGCTGGCGGCCGACCAGCTGACCGCGCTCGGAGCCGTGGTCGCCGAGTTGCCAGCGCACGCCCGAAGTGATCTGTGGGTCATGGCGCCCATGGTGGCCACCACGGCCGAGGCCGCCCGCTTCGTCGACGAGGCCCGCGCCCACGGCATACGGACCGTCGGCGCGATGGTCGAGGTGCCCTCCGCCGCCCTGCAGGCCAGCGCGGTACTGGCCGAGCTCGACTTCGCCTCCGTCGGCACCAACGACCTGGCGCAGTACACGATGGCCGCCGACCGGATGGTCGGGGACCTGGCCGACCTGCTGGACCTCTGGCAGCCCGCGGTCCTGGAGCTGGTGGCCCGGACGATCCGCGCCGGGGTCGAGCTCGACAAGCCCGTCGGCATCTGTGGCGAGTCCGCCGGGGATCCGCTGATGGCGCTGGTCCTGGTCGGCATGGGCGCGACGAGCCTGTCGATGTCACCCGCCGCGATGCCGGCCGTTCGACACTGCCTGCGCGCCCACCCGATTGAGATCTGTCGCGAGATGGCCGCCGTGGTGTGGGACGCCGATGACGCCGCGACGGCACGGACGCGGGCGCTGGGCCTGGCCGATCCCGAGGTCGTGGCGTTGCTCGGACTACGCTGACCGGTCCGGGTCAGGTCGGCCGGGTCAGGTGGCCCGGGTCGACTTCGACACGTCGCGGCCGGCGGCGACTTCCCAGCCGGACCACTCGCCGTGGTCGACCGTCGGCGTCGACCCGCAGTGCGAGCACCGGTTCAGCTGGTCCAGCACCAACGGTGCGCCGCAGTTGGGGCACGACCCGGCCGACACGGTCCGGCGACCGGTGCCCTTGTCGCCGAACCGTTCGAAGGACACCCGCTGCCCGTCGGGGCCGGTGAAGTCGACGTAGTCGATCGAGCCGTGATCGGGCAGGTCGACCGAGCCGCCCGTGCGGAAGCGGGCCGTCCCGTCCTCGGACCGCTTGTAGGAGTGGCCCTTGAACGACACCGACCGGTCGCCGGGGCCACCGTTGACGCCGAGGGGCGGCACCGTCTCCCACAGGGTGGCGAGGGTCTCGTCGAAGTTCTCCACCGACACCCAGAACCGCTTGCCGTCGGCGCCGACGATCAGGTGCTCGACCCAGGTGTCGCCGTCCTCGTCGAACAGCACCGTCCCCTGGATGTGGCCCCGCCGGCCGTCGACCTCGACCGACGACCCCACAGGTGCGTTGGCGAAGTCCTCCAGGACCTTCACCCTCTTGTTGCCGAAGATCCCCACGGTCCGTTCCTCCCTCGTTGGCTGCTCGGCGGACCTGACCCGTCCGACGGACGCAGCCTAGACCGCGTGGGCCGCCACTCCCCTCCATCGACGGATTCTGTCCCACTTCCGGAAGGTCTGCTGGAGGCCGGGCCACCTCCCCGTAGAGTGCCGTCCCGTGATCGCCCCACGCCTGCTCACCGTCGTCCTCTCCGCTGTACTCGTCGGGTGCACCGGAGCGGCGCAGGGGAACCTCGTGGCCGATGCGCTGGCGAACATCGACCCCGACGGGCCGGGCTGTGTGGCCGGGGCTCGCACCCCCGACGGCCAGCAGCTCGCCACGGCAGGCCTGGCCAACATCGAGGACGGTGCCCCGATCACCGAGGACACGATCTTCGACATCGCCTCGGTGTCCAAGCAGATGACCGCGGGGGCGATCGCGCTGCTCGTCGTCGACGGGGACCTCTCCCTCGACGATCCGATCGGCGAGCTGCTGGACCTGCCGCTGGACACCGCCGACGTCACGGTCGGCGACCTGCTGCACCACACCTCGGGCCTGCCCGACTACACCGGGTTGCTGGATGCCGCCGATGACGAGGTGACCACCAACGACGACGCCGTCGCCTCCCTGGAGGGGCAGGAGCTGGCCTTCGACCCCGGCACCGACTTCGAGTACTCCAACACCAACTACCAGCTGCTCGGACAGATCGTGGACGAGGTCACCGGCGAGGACCTGGTCACCTTCTCCGCCCAGGCGCTGTTCTCCCCGCTCGGCATGGACGACACCGTGGTCCGCGACGACCAGGGCGACCTGCTGCCCGGCCAAGCCCAGGGGTACGAGGCCGCCGGGGACGGCTGGACGGCGGTCGGCTCGTCGTGGCAGCAGACCGGCGACGGCGCGGTCCACTCCACGGTCCCGGACCTGCTGCGGTGGGCCGAGCTGTTCCTCGACGGCCCGACCGAGGAGGGGCTGGGGTCATCCGCTTGGGTAGAGGTCATGACCACGCCCGGCCCGGTGCTCGACGACGGGGTCGGCTACGGCGGGGGACTCGGCATCGACGAGGTCGATGACGGCCTGCTGCTGGCCCACGCCGGTTCGTGGGTCGGCGTGGCGTCCTCGCTGCAGATGCTCCCCGACGCCGGACTCGCCGTCGCGGTCCTCTGCAACGGCGACGACATCGACGCCGACGGCATGGCCAGCGAGCTGCTCGACACCCTGGCCGCGGACGCCTGACGGCTCACCCGCAACCGACGTTCGTTCACCCGGCGTGCACCCCGTGGTGATGTGCAAGGCTGCTCGCCATGCCGTTCACGACCACGCCGTCAGGGATCCGCATCGACCACGAGGTGGTGGGTGAGGGCGACGACCTCGTCCTCGTCCACGGCATCACCGAGTCCAAGCAGACGTGGGACCCCGTCCTGCCGCACCTCGCCGAGGGCCACCGGCTGATCCTCCTCGACCTGCGAGGGCACGGGCAGTCCGACGTCGCCGACGTGCACGACCTCGAGTCCATGGCCGCCGACGTCAAGGCCGTGCTCGACGAGGTGGGCGCGGAGAACCCGGTGGTCGTGGGCCACTCCCTCGGCGGCATGGTGGTCTCGGTCCTGGCCGCCATCACCCCGGTCCGTGCCGTCATCAACGTCGACCAGCCGCTGGCGCTCGCCGGGTTCAAGGACGCCCTGACCCCCCTGGAGCCCATGCTGCGCGGAGATGCCTTCGCACAGGTCATGGCCGGGATGTTCGACGGCTACGCCGGCCCCCTGCCGGATGAGGAGAAGGCCCGCGTCGGTGCGTTGCGTACCCCCGTCCAGCAGGTCGTCCTCGACATCTGGAGCCCCGTGTTCGACCAGAGCGTGGAGGAGCTGGACGCCCTCGTCCGCGACATGCTCGACGGGCTCGAGGCACCGTACCTGGCCCTGCACGGCGACGACCCGGGCCCCGACTACCGGGCCTGGCTGACCGACGTGATCCCTCAGGCAGAGCTGGAGGTGTGGGACGGCATGGCGCACTACCCCCACCTGATGGAACCCGCCCGGTTCGCCGAGCGGGTCCGCAGCTTCGTCAACGACAGCTGACGTCCCCTCGACGCCAGCCGGATTCGGTCAGTTGATCGTGACGTTGATGTCGCCGGCCTCGGCGTCGACGACGGTCACGACCGCCGGCAGCTCGGTGCCGTCGCTGGCGATGGCGACGCACTCGTAGGTGTCGCCGTCCTCGGCGTCGGCGAAGTCGACGTCGGAGCAGTCGGCCTCCCACGGGGACCCCTCGGGCAGCTGCTCGTCACCGATGGCAACGATGCCCTCAACGACCTTGTCGCTGTCGATGCCACCGCCGATGGACGCCTCGAAGGAGCAGGCGGTCAGCAGAAGCGTGCAGGCGAGCGCGGTCAGCAGAAGAACGTGACGCACGGCGCGTCCCTTCGTGTAGGTGCCAGCCCGACGGACCAGCAGAAGCCGGAGAAGGTACTGCCGGTCCTGTGAGGGGACAAGCCGGCGTGACCGTGGGTTCAGTCGCCCTGGTTACCCACGGGGTCAGCGCCGATCAGGGCGCCCAGCGCCGCCGCACCCTCGACCACCGCCGCACGGGCCGCGTCCAGCGCCTCGCCGTGCATCCGGAACGTCGGCCCGAGCACGCTGATCGCGGCCACGACCTGTCCGTGGGCGTCGCGAACGGCCGCGCTGATGCCGGTCACGCCCTCCTCCACGGTGTCGCTGCCGACCGCGGCCTCACCGTCCGGGAGGTCGCCGGCCAGGGCCCGTCCGACCGCCGTCCCGCTCCGTGGCACGTCGCGGCCGCGCCAGCCGGCCACGCGCAGGGTCATCGTGCCCTCGGCGGCCGCCAGGTAGATCGCCGTGTCGTCGTCGTGGGCGACCGCGAGGTAGCAGGTCTCGCGGGTCCCGGCGGCCACCCGGTCGAGGATGGGCTGGGCCAGCCGGGGCAGGGGATGGCCGCCGACCACGCGATGGGCCAGCCGAACCATCCGCGGACCGGCGACGTAGCCCGAGGCCGTCCGCGCCACCAGCCCGGCGGCCTCGAGCGATGCCAGCTGGCGGGTCGCCGTCGACGGCGCCAGGCCGACGGCATCCGACAGCTGGGTCAGCGTCAGCCCGCCCTCACCGGCCACGCCGATCCCCTCCACGACCGCCACCAGCAGGGTGAGGACACGGTCGGAAGAGCGGGCGGTCTGCCGGCTGCTGGTCTCGGGAGTGCTCGACACGGTGGACCTCTTGACATTCCGTTTGATGGAAGTAGATTCCGTCACATGGAAGCATCTGTGGTCGTTGGACGCAACGGGGTTGCTCCCCAGGACGTGATCGACGTCGCCCGTCGGGGCACACGCGTCGTGCTGGGCGATGACGCCCGCGAGGCGCTGGAGCGGGGTGCCAAGGTCGTCGCGGGCCTGCTCGACAAGCCCGAACCCGTCTACGGCGTCTCCACCGGGTTCGGCGCGCTGGCCGACACCGTCATCCCGGTCGAACGCTCCGCCGAGCTCCAGCTGGCGCTGGTTCGCTCCCACGCCGCGGGCATGGGGCCGGAGCTGGAGCAGGAGGTCATCCGCGCGATGATGATGCTCCGCGCCCGCTCGCTGGCCATGGGTTACAGCGGTGCTCGTCCGCACGTCGCCGAGCGGATCTGCGAGGTGCTCAACGCCGGCATCGTCCCCGTCGTCCGCGAGCACGGCTCGGTCGGCGCGTCCGGTGACCTGGCCCCCCTCGCCGCCGCCGCCCTGACCCTCACCGGCGAGGGCATCGTCGACACCCCGACGGGTCGCAAGCCGGCGGCCGAGGCGCTCGCCGACGCGGGCCTCGAACCGCTCCACCTGACCGCCAAGGAGGGGCTGGCGCTGATCAACGGCACCGACGGCATGCTCGGCATGCTGGTCATGGCGCTGCAGGACCTCCGCGACCTCTACCTGATCGCCGACGTCGCCGCCGCCATGACCGTCGAGGCGCTGCTCGGGACCGACCAGGCCTACGCCGCGGACCTGGTCGCCATGCGTCCCCAGCCCGGCCAGCAGGCCTCGGCCGCCAACCTTCGCAACCTGCTCGCCGGCTCGCCGACCGTTGCCAGCCACCGCCACGGCGACACCCGTGTGCAGGACGCTTACTCGCTGCGCTGCACCCCACAGGTCCACGGTGCCGGCCGCGACGTCATCGGCTTCGCCGCCACCGTGGCCGACAACGAGCTGCAGAGCTTCATCGACAACCCCGTCGTTCTGCCGGACGGCCGGGTCGCGTCGTGCGGCAACTTCCACGGTGCCCCGGTGGCCTACGCCGCCGACCTGCTGCGCATCCCGGTCGCCGACCTGTCGGCCCTGTCGGAGCGTCGCACCGACCGGCTGCTGGACCCGGCCCGCTCCCATGGGCTGCCGCCGTTCCTCACCACCGACGCCGGCGTGAACTCCGGGCTGATGATCGCCCAGTACACCCAGGCCGCGATGGTCACCACCAACCGTCGGCTGGCTGCCCCCGCCAGCGTCGACACCCTGTCGACCTCCGCCGGGCAGGAGGACCACGTCTCCATGGGCTGGGGTGCCTGTCGGGCCCTCCGTGAGGTCGTCGCCAACCTGCGGCGCATCCTCGCCGTCGAGGTCCTCGCCGCCACCCACGCCCAGGTCCTCCGCGGGCAGGGCCTGCCGCCCAGCGGTGAGCCCCTCCGCCCGGGTGCGGCCACCGGGGCGGTCGCCGAGGTCGTGCTGGAGGCGGCCGGCGGACCCGGCCCCGACGAACACCTCGAGCCCCGCCTCGCCGCCGTCGAACGGCTGCTGGAGACCGGTGCGGTGCTGACCGCCGCCCGGGCCCACGCCGACCTGACCTGACCTGACGCCTGGGCATACCGACACACACGCCGACACCACCACCCGACACCCAACCGCCAGAGAGAGGACACCATCATGAGCGGCCCCCGTCCCGTCCGTGCCGCCCGCGGCACCGAGCTGACCGCCCGGTCCTGGCAGACCGAGGCACCCCTGCGGATGCTGATGAACAACCTCGACCCCGAGGTGGCCGAGGAGCCCGACAAGCTGGTCGTCTACGGCGGCACCGGTCGCGCCGCCCGGTCGTGGGAGGCCTTCGACGGCATCGTCGCCGCCCTCACCGACCTGGCCGACGACGAGACGCTGCTTGTGCAGTCGGGCAAGCCCGTCGGTGTCATCCGCACCAACCCGTGGGCCCCTCGCGTGCTGATCGCCAACTCCAACCTCGTCCCCGACTGGGCGAACTGGGAGGAGTTCCGCCGGCTCGAGGCCGAGGGCCTGACCATGTACGGCCAGATGACCGCGGGGTCGTGGATCTACATCGGCACCCAGGGGATCCTGCAGGGCACCTACGAGTGCTTCGCCGAGATCGCCCGCCGCCGCTTCGACGGCACCCTGGCCGGCACCATCACCCTCACCGCCGGCCTCGGTGGCATGGGTGGCGCCCAACCGCTGGCGGTCACCATGAACGACGGCGTGGCCCTGTGCATCGAGGTCGTCCCGTGGCGGGCCGAGCGACGGGTCGAGCACCGCTACCTCGACGTCATCGCCGACGACATCGACGACGCCATCGCCAGGTGCATCGAGGCACGGGACGCCAAGCAGCCGCTCAGCGTCGGGCTGATCGGCAACGCCGCCGAGGTGGTCCCGCAGCTGCTCGACCGTGGCT
>Ga0207908_1000290_pt1 | contig 14397 bp, 10 predicted proteins | sample MalvirmetagMSP81_FD_184224 | JGI IMG/M metagenome (GOLD analysis project Ga0207908, IMG submission 184224) | Marine viral communities from the Deep Pacific Ocean - MSP-81 (SPAdes) | ecosystem: Environmental > Aquatic > Marine > Oceanic | place: Pacific Ocean | collected 2011-04-18
CCGTGGCCGTGCTGGCCGAGGCCAACCACGACGACGACGGCCTCGTCTGGCCTCGCGCCGTCGCCCCCGCCGACGTGCACGTCGTCGTCGCCGGCAAGAAGAACGGCCCCCAGGGACCGGCCGCCGAGACGCTCGCCACCGAGCTCGAGGCCGCTGGCCTGGAGGTCCTCCTCGACGACCGTGTCGGGGTCTCCCCCGGGGTGAAGTTCAACGACGCCGAGCTGCTGGGCGTGCCCACCATCCTGGTGGTCGGGCGCGGCCTGGACAGCGGTGTCGTCGAGGTCAAGGACCGCCGGACCGGCGAACGCGAGGACGTGGCCCTCGACGTCGTCGTCGACAGGCTCGTCGAGGTCTGCGCAGCGGGCTGATCGCGAGGCGCCTCGCCGCCCCGAGCGCTCAGCAGGGCGGGGGCGCGGACAGGGTTGCCTCGAGCTGTGCTGCGGTCTGCGGACGGCCGAGCAGGTAGCCCTGCGCGACCTCGCACCCCAGCGTTCGGAGCCGCTCGAGGGCGTCGCGGGTCTCGACGCCCTCGACGACCGTCTGCAGGCCGAACGCATGGGCGAGTCCGACCACGGCGGCCATGACGTCATCGGCCTGCGGGGTCACCCCGAGGTCCTTGGTGAAGGACCGGTCGATCTTGACTGCCACCACGGGCAGGTCCCGCATTCGCGCGATCGAGGAGTAGCCGGTGCCGAAGTCGTCGATCACGAGGTGGAGCCCCATGCGCCGCAGCCGATCCAGCGCCTCTCGCGCCTGGTCGAAGTGCCGCATGACCGCCGACTCGGTGACCTCGACGACCAGTAGCTCCGGCGGCAGGCCATGGCGCTGGAGCATGTCGCCCAGGCGTTCGATTAGGTTCGGGTCCGTGAGCTGCTGGACCGCGAGGTTCACCGACACCACCGTGGACCTGCCGGCCGCGTGCCAGGCGGCGGTCTGCTCGACGACCTGCTCCAGCAGCAGGAGCCCGAGCTCCACGATCTGTCCCGTCTCCTCCGCCAGGGGGATGAAGCGGTCGGGGTTGGCGACGACGACCCCGTCGCGGTACCAGCGAGCCAGCGCCTCGGCACCGCCCCACTCCCCCGTCTCGAGCATCAGGCTTGGTTGGTAGTGCACGGTGAACTCGCCCTCGGCGATGCCCCTGCGCAGCTGCGCCTCGAGGTCGACGCGTTCCAGCGCCCGTTCGCGCAGCTGCTGGTCGAACACGACCCACCGTGCCCGGCCGCGTTCCTTGGCGGCGTACATCGCGGCGTCGGCGTCCCGAACGAGCCCCTCCGCATCGGCCAGACCGTCGTCGATCGCGATGCCGATCGACACCGTCAGGACGAACTCTCCCCGGTCGACGTGGAACGGTTCGGTCAGCACCTCGGCGACGTGACGGGCAGCGTCGGCGATTCGGTCGTCGGTCGCGTCCTCGAGCAGCACGGTGAACTCGTCACCGCCGAACCGGGCAACGGTCTGCTGGCCGGTGAACGCCTTCTGGAACCGATGTCCGAGCTCGGCGAGGATTCGGTCGCCCGTCGGGTGGCCGAAGCTGTCGTTGATCCACTTGAAGCGATCCAGGTCGAGGAACATGACCGCGGTCCGCGTGGAGCCGTGCCGGAGCCGTCCAACCAGCTTCTGCAGGAACTGCTGGCGGTTGATCAGGCCCGTGAGCGAATCGATCTGCGCCGAGCGGACCAGCTGCTGCTCGGTCCGCTCCCGCTCGATCGCAAGCGCGACCACATCCGCTGCTGCCCTGACCACTGACGTCTCGTCGCGGTCCGGGACGTGGGGGACGTTGCGGTACAGCGCGAAGGTGCCCAGCGGCTCACCTGCCGCGTTCTTCAGCGGCTGGGACCAGATGGCCCGCAGGTCGTAGGTGCCGACCAGCTCGAGGTAGCCCGTGGTCAGCGGGTCCACGAGGGTGTCCTCGACGACGACCACCTCGCCCCGGTGGGCTGCCGTGCCACAGGCGCCTTCACCCTCCCCGATGCGCAGGCCGTCCAGCGCCGCGCGCGCACCGGCTGGCAGGCTCGGCGCGGCGCCGTCGCGCAGCACGCCGAGGTCCTCGTCCACGAGCATCACCGAGCAGTACGTGTGCGGGAACCGCCGCTCGATGTCCCGACACATCGTGTCCAGCGTCACGCCGAGCGGCTGTCCACGGACGATCTGCTGAAGAATCGCCTGGTGTGCCGCCAGGTCCTCGTGGGCTCGGCGACGACGATCCTCGGCCTCGTGATCCTCGGTGACGTCCCTGACGATGCCCACGACCTGACGCACTTCGTCGCCGACGCCGTCGGGCAGCGCCCGAGCGGCCAGCCATCGCTGGGTCCCGTCCGGACGAACGATCCGGTACTCCAGATCCCAGGGAACGCCGTCGCGCAGCATGCGCCGCCAGCTGTCCTGCACGTCGTCCCGGTGGTCGGGGTGGACCAGTCGCGTGCTGTAGTCGGCGTTCACCGGCGACTGGTCGGGGGCGATCCCGTGCAGCCGTCGCATCTCCGCGGACCACCACAGTCCACCCCGCGGGTCCCAGGTCCATGTCCCGATGCCCCCGACACGCTCGATCTCGGCAAGCCGGGCATGGCTCGCCTGCGAACCACCCACGCCACCACCTCCGCTCGAACGCCGATCCGGGCTCACTGGAACCCGAAGCCCCGTTACGTCCGCAGCTTACTGGTGGGCTGTCGAGCACGCCCCGCACGACCGAGGCCGACGGCAACCGGTCCGACCAATCCGTGGCTGTCGCCCGGGCGCGGCGTTGCGTCGGGCGTAGGCTCGGCCGGGATGGGATCCATCGAGGTCATCGACGCCGACATCACCACGCTCCGGGTGGATGCGATCGTCAACGCGGCCAACGAACGGCTGCGCGGAGGTGGTGGCGTGGACGGGGCGATCCACCGTGCTGGCGGACCGGCAGTCCTCGAGGACTGCCGACGGGTGGTCCCCGACGGCGCACGCCTGCCGACCGGCGAGGCGATCGCCACCACGGCCGGTGACCTGCCGGCACGGCTGGTCGTGCACACCGTCGGGCCGGTGTACGCGGCGGCGGGTGACGACGCCCCGGCGCTGTTGCGTTCCTGCTACGAGCGCAGCCTCGCCGTTGCCGCCGAGGAGGGGTGCCGGTCGATCGCGTTCCCATCGATCTCCACCGGCATCTACGGCTACCCGGTGGACGACGCGAGCCGTATCGCCATGGATGTCCTGACCGCGCACGTCGACGCCGGCCAGGAGCCATCCGTCGTGACCATGTGCTGCTTCGGTGAGGACGACCGGGCTGTGTACCAGCAGGCCCTGGAGGACCTCCGGACCGGCTGACCCGACACGGCGTGCATCGAGGACACCGAATCCGGGTACCCACAGGCCGTGCCCACCACGTCATCCCCGTCGTCCAGCACGGACCCGTCGTCCAGCACGCACCGCAGCACCGACACCGCCACCGGCGCGTCCGCCCCGTCCGAGGAGGACGGGGGCCCGACCCTGGCATCGATGGGACGCTCGGCGTGGTACCTGCTGGGCATCCTGCTGGCGCTGGGCGCGGTCGGTTGGCTGGTCAGCAGGGTCGCCCTCGTCGTCGTGGCGTGCATCCTCGCGGTGCTGATCGCCGCGACCATCGAACCACTGGTGGAACGCCTCGAGGACCGTGGCGTGTCCAGGACGGTGTCCGCGCTCGGCCTGACCGTGTCGTGGATCCTCGTCCTGCTGGGCGTCTTCGCCCTGGTGGGATGGCGCTTCGTCGACCAGGTGCCCGAGCTGGCCGACCAGCTGCGACAGGCGCTGGAGCGACTCCGCGGACAGTTCCCCGGCCTGCCGATCCCCCGCAACGGGGGGATCGAGGAGATCTTCTCCTCAGTGGCCGGCACCGGGGACGGCGAGGGCGGGGGCAGCAACGCCGCGGTGTCCGGCCTCCGGGTGCTGGCCGAGGTGCTGACCGGGGCGGCGCTGGCGGTCGTGCTGTCGTTCTTCCTGCTGCGCGACGGGCGTTCGATGTGGGCGTGGTTCCTGGGCCTGTTCTCGCGTCGTCGTCGGACCCGGGTGGACCGCATGGGCCATGCTGCCTACGGCACGATCGCCCAGTACGTCCGTGGCCTGACCGTCGTCGCCCTGGCCGATGCCACCCTCAGCGCCATCGGGCTGTTCGCGCTCGGTGTGCCCCTGGCCGAGGCGCTCGTCGTCCTGACCCTCTTCGCCGCCTACATCCCCACCATCGGTGCGTTCGTGGTGGGCGGCCTTGCCGTCGCCACCGCGTTCGCGTCCGGCGGGACGGGGCTGGCGATCACCGTCGGGGTGCTCTACACCGTGATCCAGCAGGTCGACGGCAACGTCCTCCAGCCGTGGGTGATGGGCTCGCGGCTACCACTGCATCCCGCGGCGGTGCTGATCGCCCTGACGTGCGGTGGGCTGCTCGCCGGCGTCGTCGGCGCCCTGCTGTTCGTGCCGCTGTCCGCCGCGGTGGTGGCAGCCTTCCGGGCCTGGCGCGAGGACCGCGACGGTTTGCACGAGGATCAGACAACCATCCCGGCGGCGGGACACACGGCCTGACCTGCGGTCGGAGGGCCCGCCGGCGCCCTTCGGGTGGGGCGTTCACCAGAGGTTGTGGTCGACCTCGGCGGTCAGGAAGGCGTATGCCCGTTCGAAGGTCGTCGCCGCACGGACCTCTGCACCGTGCAGCGCCCGCGGCGAGTTGGGGAACACCACGAGCGTGTTCGGGGCGTAGGGCACGGTCACCACCGGCTCCACCCGGTCCGCTGACAGCTCCAGGTCGTCGGCGAACGTCGTCGGCGCGCCGTCACGCCAGCGATACAGGACCAGGCCGCCCCCGTCGGTGTCGTCGTCGGGATGTCGCATGTACAGCAGCGCGGAGAACAGCCGGCTGGGGAGGTCGAGATGTTGCTGCCGATGGCTGCCCGCTTCCTTCGGTGAGGCCGAGATCGTCTCCAGGCGACAGTCCACCCGGACCTCGGCGTCCGCCGGCACCGGGTCCCCGAGGCCCGGCGGGATCATGTCACCGCCCACCAGCGACCACGATGCCGTTTCCAGCGCGGCTGCTGTCGGCAGCGGCGGGGCCCAGTGGTCGGCGAACACCTCGGCGACGCGAACCGCCATGTCCACCGTCAGGTGGCGGTCGACGAAGTCCCGCCATGCCGGGTCGACGTGGGGCAGCCGTTGCAGGACCCACCCCGGGACGACCGAACGCACGTTGGCCCCTGTTGCCGGGCCCGCCGGACGCGTGCGGGCCAGGCGCTCGTACACCTCGTCGGGCAGCGCGTCGTGCACGACCGCATGCGGAAAGGGATCCACCACGACGTCGTCGGGGCCGAGGCGGTCGAACACGGTGGGGTGAGGGGAGCTGATGAGGGGTCCCTGCGGGTGTGGGCGGATCGGGACGGCGGGGAAGCCTACTCCCCCGCACCCGGCCGCTGGTTAGCCTGCGCCCCATGCCGACCCTGACCACCGATCATGCCCACACACTGCTCGCCGAGGGCTTCAGCGCCTGGGTGAACGAGCTCGGCCTGCGGGTGGAAGAGATCACCGACGACGGGGTGGTCATGCGGATGCCGTTCGACCAGAAGCTGTGCCGGGCAGGCGGCATCGTGTGCGGGCAGGCGTTCATGGCCCTGGCCGACACGGCCTCGGTGTTCGCCCTGTGGGCCGCGGCCGGCGACATCCGCGCCTGCACCACCGTCGACCAGTCGACGCAGATGATGCGTCCCATCAGCGACGCCGACGTCCTTGCGACCGCGCGTGTCCTGCGGTTGGGCCGGTCCATGGCCTTCGTGCAGGTCCTGCTGACCGCCGACGGCGATCCGCGACCGGCGGTCAACGCACAGGTGACGCTCGCCCTGGTGTGAGCCGGGACGCGCCTCGGCGAGGGCGACGCGAGCGAGCGGGCCGGTCGTCCTAGAACGCGAAGTCGATCACGGCGGTGTCGCCCTCGAAGATCGTCAAGGAGCCCGAGTCCACCAGGTTGCCGTCCACGTAGATGTCGTAGGCGACGGACGCGTCGACGAGGTTGCAGGCCGAGAAGAGGGTGACCTCGAGGGTGTAGGCGCCGTCGCTGCCGATGTGGTTGACGGACTCCTCTGCCGGGAACGGCGCCCCGCAGTCGCCCGTCGAGTCGTTCCCCGCGGGGATCACGTCCTGCGTCGGCGTGATCAACCGTGCATCGAAGTCCGAGCCGTCGTCCCAGAAGATCTGGACGGTGACATCGAAGTCCTCCTGCACCTGCGGAACCACCGGTGCGGGAGGTGGCGCCGCGGGGGCCGGGGCCGGGGCCGGGGCGGGTGCCGGAGCCGGCACCGGGGCAGGAGCCGCAGGGGCGGGTGCGGGTGCCGGAAGGGCAGGCGCGGGGGCAGCCGGCGCCAGGGTTGGCGTCGTGGCCGGCTCGGTCGTCTGCACGGGGACAGGTGACGACGTGGCCGCGTCGAGCACGACGTCGTCACCGTCGTCGTCCCCGAGGACGACGAAGGCGGCGATGCCGACCGCGACGAGTGCGACGACCAGGGCCACGATCCCGAGGATCAGGCCCCTGCGGTCGTTGGGCTGCTGCGGCGGCTGCTGGTAGTAGCCACCCTGCGGTGGCGGTCCGCCCGGCCCCTGCGGCGGGTACTGCTGGCCGCCCGGGGGATACTGCGCGCCCATGTTCTTGGTCCTCTCGTCGTTCCGCTGGCCGACGCACCATATATCGGAGCGTGACCCAGCGGTGGGCTGCACACGCGAAACGCCTCCAGGGTTGCTGAAAGGTCGCGTGGGCGACTGCACCCAACGACGCCCGGTTGTGCCAATCCCGTCCTGCGGCTCAAGCGCAGGGGCGGCGGTGCCGATGGTGGGGGAGATGGTGATCTTCGGCACCGCCAGCGGCGCGGTCTACGAGTGGCACGGCAACCTCCTGACCCGTGCCCTCGACGGCGTGCTGCAGGCTCGGACCGACATCAACGACGTGGCCCGCGTCGCCGTGGGCCAGCGCGCCGTGCTGATGACCCACGACGGCACCGTCAGCCTGACCGACCGGGTCGTGCGCGTGATCGCTGGGAACGCCCTGGCCCAGGCGGTCTGAGCCAGGACGTCGCGTCGCCTCAGTCCTCGAACGCCTCCGGCGGCGGGCAGGCGCAGACCAGGTTCTTGTCGCCGTAGGCCTGGTCGATGCGGCTGACCGGGGACCAGTACTTCCCTGCCCGTTCCACGCCGACGGGGAACGCCGCGTCCTCACGGGAGTAGGTCCTTTCCCACTCCCCGACCAGCAGGTCCTCAACCGTGTGCGGCGCGTGACGCAGCGCCGAGTCCTCTGCGGTGACCTCACCGCGTTCGACTGCGGCGATCTCCTCGCGGATGGCCAGCATGGCGTCGCAGAACCGGTCGACCTCGACCAGCGGCTCGGATTCCGTCGGCTCGACCATCAGCGTGCCGGGCACGGGGAAGCTCATCGTCGGGGCGTGGAAGCCGTAGTCGATCAGCCGCTTCGCCACGTCCTCGTTGGTGATCCCCGTCTCCTTGGTGAGGGGACGCAGGTCGAGGATGCACTCGTGGGCGACGGTGCCGTGTTCGCCGGTGTAGAGGACCGGGAAGGCGTCCTTGAGCCGTTCGGCGATGTAGTTGGCCGACAGGATCGCCACCGACGTCGCGTCGGTCAGCCCCTCCCCGCCCATCATCCGGATGTAGGCCCACGGGATCGCGAGGATCCCGGCGGAGCCGTTGACCGCCGCCGAGATGGCGGGGGCCGCTGCGGAACCCGGCAGGAACGGCACGAGGTGCGCACCGACGGCGACCGGGCCGACGCCGGGGCCACCGCCGCCGTGGGGGATGCAGAAGGTCTTGTGGAGGTTCAGGTGGCTGACGTCGGCACCGAACTTCCCGGGCTGGGCCAGGCCGACGAGGGCGTTGAGGTTCGCGCCGTCGAGGTACACCTGCCCGCCGTGCTCGTGGACGATGTCGCAGATGTCGGTGATGCCCTGCTCGAACACGCCCGCGGTCGAGGGATAGGTGACCATGATCGCGGCCAGGGTGTCGGCGTGGGCCTCGGCCTTGGCCCGCAGGTCGTCGATGTCGACCGCACCGGCGTCGGTGGTGGCCACGACGACGACACGCATGCCGGCCATGACGGCGCTGGCGGCGTTGGTGCCGTGCGCCGAGGACGGGATCAGGCACACGTCGCGCTGGGTGTCACCACGCGAACCGTGGTAGCCGCGGATGGCCAGCAGCCCGGCCAGCTCACCCTGTGATCCGGCGTTGGGCTGCACGCTGACGGCGGCGTAGCCGGTGATGTCGGCCAGCCACTGCTCGAGCTGCTTGACCATCAGCCGGCTGCCGGCGGTGGTGTCCTCGGGCGCGAACGGGTGGATGTCGGCGAACTGGTGCCAGCTGATGGCCTCGAGCTCCACGGCGGCGTTCAGCTTCATGGTGCACGAGCCCAGCGGGATCATCGCCCGGTCCAGGGCGAGGTCCTTGGCGGCCAGCCCACGCACGTAGCGCATGAACGACGTCTCGTTGCGGTGGGCGTGGAAGACCGGATGGGTCATGAACTCGCTGGTGCGGGCCAGGGCGTCGGGCAGCGCCGGCGGGTCGATCTCGTCGTGGTGGCCGACGGGGTCGATCCCGAACGCGGCGCAGACGGCCTCGAGGTCGTCCTGGCCGGTGGTCTCGTCGAAGCTGATCCCGACGTGATCGGCGTCGATGCGGCGCAGCAGCAGGCCGGACTCGCGGGCGGCGTCGGCGATCGCCTCGGCGCGGCCGGGTACGCGGGCGGTGACGGTGTCGAACACGACGTCGGCCACGATCTCGATCCCGCCGGCGGTCAACGACGCGGACAGCGTCGTGGCCAGGCGACGGCAGTGGTCGGCCACGCGCGTCAGACCCTCCGGGCCGTGGTAGGTCGCGTAGAACCCGGCGGCGACGGCCAGCAGCACCTGGGCGGTGCAGATGTTGGACGTGGCCTTCTCGCGGCGGATGTGCTGCTCACGGGTCTGCAGGGCCAGGCGGTTGGCGGGACGACCCTTGGTGTCCACGCTGACACCGACCAGGCGGCCCGGGAGGGTGCGCTTGTAGTCCTCGCTGGTGGAGATGTAGGCGGCGTGCGGACCGCCGAACCACATCGGCACGCCGAAGCGCTGCGTGGAGCCGACGGCGATGTCGGCACCCATCTCGCCGGGAGGGGTCAGCAGGGTCAGCGCCAGCGGGTCGGCGGCGACGATGGCCAGCCCCCCGTGGTCGTGGATGGCGTCGATGGCCGGGCGCAGGTCACGGACGGCACCGCCACTGCCGGGGTACTGCAGCAGCAGCCCGAACGCCTCGGGCAGCTCGTCGTCCCATGGGTCGACGCTGGCGACCTTGACGCCCAGCGGTTCGGCGCGGGTCTGCAGCACCGACAGGGTCTGCGGGTGCACGTCCGCGTCGACGAGGAAGGTGTCGGGGGCGCCCCGCACGGCGCGGCGGGCCATCGTCATCGCCTCGGCGGCGGCGGTGCCCTCGTCCAGCAGGCTGGCGTTGGCCAACGGCAGGCCGGTCAGGTCCGCCACGACGGTCTGGAAGTTCAGCAACGCCTCGAGGCGCCCCTGGGAGATCTCGGGCTGGTACGGCGTGTACGCGGTGTACCAGGACGGGTTCTCCAGCACGTTGCGGCGGATCACCGGCGGGGTGACCGTGCCGTAGTAGCCCTGGCCGATGAGGCTGGTCAGCGGCTGGTTCATGCCAGCCATCTCGCGCAGCTCCTCCAGCGCCGCGTCCTCGCTGGCGGCCCCCGTGAAGCCGGTCAGCGCCAACGGCTCGGCCTGGCGGATCGTCGTAGGGACGGTGGCGTCGAGCAGCTCGTCGAGCGACCCACGGCCGAGGGTCTCGAGCATGCGCGCGACGTCGCCGTCGTCCATGCCGATGTGCCGGGTGGTGAAGGGATGGGCGGTCACGTGCGCTCCAGCGGTGGTCGAGTCAGCGTCCTCGCCCCGATGCGGTGGCGAAGGGTGACCCCCGCTGTTCCTGGCCTGAGAGCTTCACCGCCCGGGTGCGGACGGTTTTCCCCTTCGGCGCCGGCCAGCACTGGCCGAGCTCTTCAGCGTGCGCCTGATCGGGCGGTCCGGGTGCCTGAGAGTTTCCGGGGCGGTTGCTCCTTCGGCGCCGGTCGAGGTGGATGCCCGACCGATCTCTCCCGCGCGACCGTGGCGGCGCAGCCCCGAGGGTAGCGCAGCGAGCCGCCCGGGTCGCCTGACCTTCATCCGACGTTCACTCCCCCTCAACAGGGTCGGGGCGGGGTGATCGCGAATCAAGTGGGTGTCCCCCTCCGCGTCGCCGTTGTCGCGGACATCACCACCAGGAGCCCGTCCGACCATGCCCGCCACCCCCGTTCCCGACCAGCCCCTCGGCCGTCGCTCGTTCCTGCAGCGCAGCGCCTACTTCATCGGCGGCGCCGCAGCCGCCGTGCCGCTCTCGGCGCTGGCAGCCAACGCCGCCAACGCCCAGACGCGTCCCGTCACCGCCGGTCCGCTGGGGCTGCACCTCGACGAGTCCCTCCAGCTCGCCGACAACGGCGGCTACGGGCCGCTGCAGCCGTCCAACCTCGGTGAGGAGCTGTACCTGCCCGAGGGCTTCACGGCGAAGACGCTCTCACCCAGGGGGACCACGATGAGCAACGGTGTGCCGGTCCCCGGTGCCCACGACGGCATGGCCTGCTTCGGCATGCCCGACGGCACGCTGCGGCTGGTCCGCAACCACGAGACCTCCGGTGGCTCGCCGTTCGGTGCCAACGCCTACGACACCCAGCTCGGTGGCACGACGACCGTCGTGTTCGACCCCGAGGGAGACGGCGTCGAGTTGTCCACGCATCCCTCGGTGACCGGCCTGATCCGGCCGTGCGGCGGCGGTCCGACCCCGTGGGGTTCGTGGCTGGCCTGTGAGGAGACCACCGCCACGACCGACAAGCCGCACGGCTACGTGTTCGAGGTTCCCGCCGCCGCGGATACCCCCGTCGACCCGGTGCCGCTCGTGGCGATGGGCCGGTTCAACCACGAGGCTGTCGCCGTGGACCCGCGATCCGGCGACGTCTACGAGACCGAGGACACCGGCAACTCCGGCATCTACCGGTTCCGGCCGACCGAACCCGGCAACCTGGCCGCCGGCGGCGAGCTGCAGATGCTCAAGGTCGTCGGGGTCGACGGCTACGACACACGCACCGGGCAGGCCGTCGGCTCCTCCCTGGCGGTGGAGTGGGTACCGATCAACGACCCCGATCCCGCCGAGGCCGAGTGGACCGGTGACAACACCTACCGCGAGGGCATCGCGCGCGGCGGTGCGACGTTCGCCCGTGGCGAGGGTGCATGGACGGGGGTGACCACCGACGAGGACGGCAACGTCGTCGACGTCACGATCTGGTTCGCCTGCACCTCCGGTGGTGACGCCAGCGAGGGGCAGGTCTGGGCCTACCACCCGGACGTGGCCGACCCCGAGCACGGGCAGCTCACCCTCGTCTTCGAGTCGCCGGGCAACCACGTCCTCGGCCACCCGGACAACATCACCGTGCACCCGGTCAGCGGGGTCGTCACGGTCTGCGAGGACGGCGGTGGCGCCCCCATCCAGTTGGCCGGCCAGGGCCTGCCGGGGTCGACCAACGGCATCCCGGCGGAGTCGACGTACAACGAGGCCCTCGCCCGCCGACAGCGCGTCCACGGGGTGACCACCGACGGCAGGATCTTCTCCTTCGCCCACCAGTTCGCCTCGGAGTTCGCCGGCGCGTGCTGGAGCCCCGACGGGAAGTGGTTCTTCGTCAACATCCAGGGCAACGCCACGACCTACGCGATCACCGGTCCCTGGGAGAAGGGCCCGTTCGGCCAGTGATCACGGGGCGCTGGCCGGCCAGCCGGACTGGCCGGCCAGGGCCCGATCAGCAGTACCGATCGGGCACGCCGACGATGGTCAGGTCCCCCGGGCCCGACGGGGTGCGGTGATGCGGATCGACCCGCCCGGGAAGGAGGTCGGTCAACGAGCCGTTCTCCGCGGCGTACCACTCGCTGGGAAAGGCGAACCGCTCGTCGTCCCCATCGGACACATAGAGCGGGTTGCGGACCAAGCGTCCACGGTGATGCGGCGCCGGATCCGACAGGGCCGCTTCAGCAGCCAGTCCGTCGCCGATCGCCGCACACAACCACTTGCCACCCTCGAGGTCCGGACCGTCGATGGTCGGATCGGCGGTCCGGTTCGACAGGTAGGTCGCCTGCAGCTCGTCCTCGGTCCACATCCGGACCGGCCCGAGGGCCGACAGCATCCCGCGCCAGCCCTCCACGGTGTGCTCGGTGCCCTCGTGGGGTGCGTGGGCGACGTTGCCCAGCCTGGCCAGGACCACGGGACCCCCTCCGGCGACTCGGACGAGCTCGGCGGCACGAGCGGGTAGGTCCGACAAGTAGCAGAACGCGTCGGAGCAGACCGCCGACGTCGCGGCACCGTCGCGAAGGGGCAGCGTGCGGTTGGCATCGGCGCACACGTGCAGCGCGTGGGGTGCGACGTACCACCTGCTGACCCACAGCGACAGGAACGACTGGTCGACGGCGATGGCCGGCCGTGTGGTGCCCAGCGTGTGCAGCAGGTGCCCGTACCCGCTGCAGAGGTCGACGATCGGCCCGTCCGGCATCCCTTCCAGCAGCGCCATCGCGGCCAGCATGCGGGGTTGTCCGAAGCGCATGAAGAAGTGGTTGTAGAGGTCGCCCGGCAGCGCGGTGCGTCGGTAGGTCAGATGCAGCCAACGTTCTGCGGTCATCGTGTCCCGTCGACGTCGCAGGACGGCACCGATCAGGGGACGGCGCAGACGGGCCATCTCGCGGGCGATCGGCGATGCCGTGGCGACCCACCGGGGGATCCGTCGTCCGGACAGTCGATGCGGTGCCGGGGGCCGGACGAGCAGGGTCGACAACACCGTGCTGGTTCGTCCCTCCCGCAGCCGAGCGACGACGTCGGCCACGCTCGGACCAGGAAGGACCACACCGGCGTCGGCCTCCGACATGTGGCCCAGGGACCCGTCGTTGAGGATCACGATGTCGTCGATCAGCGGATGCTCCCTGCAGCTGCAGCGCAGCAGTCCCCAGCGACCTCGCCCCTCGGCAGGGGTCGGCACGTCGTGGACCTCGAGGGTCCCACGACAGAAGGGGCAGCGCAGCGCAGCCAGGCGCTGGTCGACGTCTCCGGCACTCGCGGGCGACACGGACGAGGCCGTCACGAGCCGCACCGGCCGTTGACGTGAGGTGGACGGGGGAACGTTTGCATGCGGGTGGCGAACACGTTCGCCGGTGTGCAGCAGCACATGGGGGAGACCTCCGGGGATGCCGAACGCGCCCCTCGGCGACGTTCGGATGCAGGTATGCCGAATGACCCGGACCACGCGTCCGGGGAGCCGGCCTAGACCTGCTGCACCGCCACCGCCACGAGCCGCCTGCTGATGGGCGGTGGGCGACCGTTCGGCGGTTGTTGCCGGTCCCCGCCTCCCGCGGGTTGGGGGACGGTTGTCCAGAGGGCTGCTACCGCCAGGGCAACGAGCAGGAACACGGCGCCGGCCACCCGCGCCTCCGCCGGCTGTCGGTTGTCGACCGGACCATCGCTGGGCGCACGATCCTCCGGATGTCCGAAGTGATGGTCGTCGACGACGTAGGCGTGCCGGTGACCGTCCTCACCCGGGACGTGGCTGTGCGCATGCAGCACGCCGGCAGTCTGCAAGACCACCATCACCAGGACCGCCGAGATGGCGAAGAGGATGCGCACCGACGTCACTGTAAGTGATCTGACGGACAAGCGACACCCCTTGTCCTCGTGTGGGTGTGGCCCTCCCGTCAACGGGCAGTCTCCGCAGATGTCCCGCCGTACCCTCCTCGTCCTGGGTGACCAGCTCAACCGGGCGACCGGTGCGCTGGCCGACGTCGGCCCCGAGGACGTCGGTGTCCGCATGGTCCTCAGCCGTGCGAAGCTCGCGCAGCGGCCGTGGCACCGCGCCAAGCTGCACCTCGTCATCTCCGCCATGCGTCGCTTCGCCGACGGCCTGCGGGAGGAGGGGTTCGAGGTCGACTGGCGGGTGGAGGACACCAGGGACGGCGGTCTGGACGGCGCCGTCGACCCGGTGGTGATGGCCCCGTCCTCCTGGGACCTCCGGCAGCGGCTGGACGACCTCGGGGTCGAGCAGGTCCCCAACGACGCGTTCGTGGTCGGCGAGGGCGGCTTCGCGGAGTGGGCTCGCGGCCGCAAGTCCCTGGGGCTGGAGTGGTTCTACCGGCAGGTCCGCACCGAGACGGGCTGGTTGATGAACGAGGGCGAACCCGCCGGTGGACAGTGGAACCACGACGCTGCTCGGCAACTACGCGCTGATCGTGTCCGGCGCGCTCGTCGGCGCGAGCGGCCTGATCCTGACGCGGATCATGTGCGAGGCCATGAACCGCTCGCTGGGCAACGTCCTGCTGG
>Ga0207908_1000292_pt1 | contig 14268 bp, 21 predicted proteins | sample MalvirmetagMSP81_FD_184224 | JGI IMG/M metagenome (GOLD analysis project Ga0207908, IMG submission 184224) | Marine viral communities from the Deep Pacific Ocean - MSP-81 (SPAdes) | ecosystem: Environmental > Aquatic > Marine > Oceanic | place: Pacific Ocean | collected 2011-04-18
TTGAGCTGTTCGAATACGTCAGCCGCTTCCCCGCCGCCAGTAGCCGAGAAATCGCCAATCTTTTCAGTGACATCCTTCAGGATATCGCTGGTTTTTTCCCCTTCAATATTGAACTCTTTGCCAGCAAGCTGGAATTCCTGCAGCTTCTGCGCGCTGATGTCGATCGCGTCAGAGGTATTCCGGATGTTGCGGGCGGCTTCGCCCTGGGAACGGCTGAACAGCGTCATGGTGGCAACGGACGCACCAACGGTTGCTGCGAAGCCGGTAACCGCAATGGCAGCTGTTTTCAGGCCAGAGCCTATGGTGCCCAGTACAGGCCCCAGCCCTTTAATGCGATCGCGAAACGTGCCCACGCGCTTACCGGATTCAGCAACGTCGTCACCCAGTTTCTTGCTGCCAGCTGCCGCCTGCCGGGCGCTGTCGCGCATCTGGGTCAGTTCGCTGGTAACACTGCTGATTTCTTCGTCGACACCAGAAATTTCGCGCTTGATGCGCAGCTGCTCATCAGACAGGTTGCTGGTGCTGATGCCAGCATCCGACAGGCTGTCCCGCAGCTGATTCAGCTCTACCTGGTTAGACTGCCACGCCTGGTCTGCCGACTTGGCAGCCTTGCGGGCTTTTTCAAATTCTGTGCGCTGGGCTTTGGTAGGTTTTTCGGTTTGCGCCAGTGCCTTACCCAGCTCTGTGGCCTGCGTTTTCGTCCGTTCCTGTTGTTGCGCCAGCTCCCGGGTTTCGCCCTTCAGGTCCGCGAATTGCTTAACCAGTTTCTGCTGGTCGCGCAAAGCCTTCAGGCTACCCGCCAGGCCTTCCAGTTTTTCACTGGCTTCACCGGTATCCTCACCCAATGCTTCCAGCTCTTTCACAAGCTGGCCTATGGACTTCAGGCCCTCGGTTCCTGCCTTGATCAGCAGTTCAACTTCTTGCTTCTGGTTGTTGGCCATGGATGCTCCGGGCACAAAAAACCCCGCCGTAGCGGGGATGGTTTCAGGCTGTCGTTAACGACTGATCAGATCACTTCACGCCGGGTCAGGCGCTCTGCCTGGGCTTTGGTGAGCGTAACTTCAGCACCGGCCGGCAACTCAATACCTTTATGCCGGTGCGGCTTCTTGAGCTTGGCGCTCACTTCCTCAACCGGCTTTTCAGCCGGCGCTTCTGGTTGTTGCTTAGCCATGTTGTTTACTCCTGGTTAGCCCATTGGCTGGTGGGTTTACTCTACGAAGTCAATCTCGTAGGGGCTGGTTTTGCCTTCGGGAGTCACCATGGTTCCCTCCAGGGTGCCGGTGATGAACTCACGGGACATCAGGTCCAGCGCCTGGGTGGCACTGAAGGCGGCACTCCACACGGTGACGGCTGCAGTCTTACCGGTCACCAGGTTCTTACCGTCCATGATGATCTGGCGTTTTTTGCTGATCTCGGTGGCACCCAGTACGCGGTTGCCGCTGTTTTCCAGTGTGTCGTAATCAACCGTGACCGCTACTGCGCCGGTCTCGTTCAAGGCCCGGATCAGGCCCGTCGCGGATTCCACCTGGTAGTCAGTGCCCCGCACCAGCTCGGTTGAGCCTGCACTGGTGGTAACGACTAAAGTCGACGTGTCAATGTGACCGTGCGGCAGTTTCAACCACAGGCCGTTAATCAGTGTTTTTTCTTCCCCGGTCACGGTCTGCACCGTGTTGGCGAAGTCCTGCACGGTACCGGCCAGGGCATCCGCCAACAGGGACGAAGGCAGCGAGTCAAAGTCCATGGCGATTCGCGGCGCTTCACCTGGCAGGTTGACGCTGTCCAGCACCTGGCCGTAGGTGTCACGCTCGAAGCTGGTGCGGTTCACACTCTCGGGCTGTGGCGGCGTCAGCTCCAGCCGGGATACGTTGATAGGGCCCGCAAATTCGGTGGCCACATCACCAGCCATCTTGGCCATGAAGATGTTGCCGGCGAAAATCAGGCCAGTGTCTTGATAGGACATAGGGTTAGCTCCAGTTCAGGGTGTTGTACGTCAGGGTAATCGGCAGGTATATCGGGATGATCTTGCTGCCGAGGTCTACATCGTCGAGCTGAGCCTCGCCGGCTTCGATCTCGACTGCCAGGCCATTGAGCTTGATGCTCTCCGGCCGGAATAAGGTTCGGTAAATGTCCTGCAGCAGTGAATCCTGCCGCTCCCGTGTGGCTTCGCCGCGCTCCAGGTACGCCACAATTTCCACGGTTCGGGTTTGTAGCGTTGCGCCACGGTTCTGCACGGTTACTCGATCGCTGAGGTTACGGATACCCATGCATGGCAGCGGGGTGTGCTCATCGAAGTACAACGCCGGATCTTCATCCTGGACCTCGCCAGACCAATCCGTTTCGTAACCGTTGGCTAGGGTGATTTCTTCCAGGCGAGCGATCAGCTCGTTGACTACCTTGGTTGCGGTTGCGGTCATTTTTTCAGTTGCTCGTTGTAACGCTGAATGAATTTATCGCTGAGGGATTCGCCAACGCTTTTCACGTATGCCTGATCAGCCGCAGCCTGAAAGTGCAGCTTCACGCTGTGGCCCGCTGCCGGTTTGATTCTGTCTTCACCCACTTTTCGGTGACGGGTCAGGATGGCGCGGTTCTTACTTTTTGGATTCACAAATCCCCAGACGCGCATCAACTGACCACCCTTTCTTATCCACACGCTGGCGCGGGTACCGGTGCTGTCGGTAACGCGTGTTGTGGTCTTCCAGAACCGATAAGGGATCCGCCTACTGGTCGGTGCCAGAACTGCCACAGGCGATTTGTTGGTCGCCCGCCGAAGCGTAATCTGGCCACCGGCTTTGGCGCGGGAGACGCCATCCCGTGAAATGATTTGAGCCAGCTCTTTCTTGCTGTCCCGCCCCTGGTCGTTGATTGCCGCCCGGGTAGCCCGGCGAATAGCCTGCGGCTGATCCTCGAGCGACTCGACAACGTCCTCCAGGCCATTGAGACGAATACTCGGCTGACGACGCGGCATTAACTGGTCACCATCACCGTGATGGTCACGCCATCATCAGTGCCTTCAACCACGCCATCCACGGTGTAAGTAGTGCCGCGCATCGTGATGGTGTCGCCACGCCGGCCCCACGGGTAGGGCAACTGCGGCTGGAACAGTTCGATCTGCAGGCGGGGCTCATTCATCGGGCCTATGTAAATATTCTCGCGGGTGATGAACGCCAGCACGTCGCTGCTGTCTTGTTCTCCGCGCTGCTGATACTGGGCATCCACACCAATGATCCGCCGCGCTGATACCGCCAGCTCGCTGCGGCTTTCCCCTGGCTCTACCGATTCCACCAGGTACCACATGCCTTGGCGTTCCAGCAGTTGCCCCTGGACCAGCTCCGGGTGGTAGCGCAAGCGGACAAAGGTGCTGTCAACAGCGCGAATCCCACTCTGTTCACCGCGGCCAACAGAACGGGGCTCCTGGAAACCTGCCCACAGCTTGCCGATCAATGGCCAGGTTGGCGGCGCCCCGTCCCGACGGGCGGCATAAAGCGTGGCGCGGTCCTTAAGTGTTCCGGCTTGCATAGCTCAACCAACCCTGTGGATGACGTAAGGCGCGAGCAGCATCTCAACGCCCATCGGGAGTTCACTGGAGATCGTGCCAATCACGACGGATTCACGATGTTCGTATAGGTGCCCTATGATCAGCAGGGCAGCGGAATTGACATCCGCAGGGCATTCTTCCCACCCAGCATTAACCGTGATCTGAACACTGGCCCGTTGCGGCCTGTGGTCCGGCCAGGTGTTATCTATCGCGGGATATAGAACGGGATAGACACCGCGCTTTTCAACGTCCAGGGCACTGGATTCCAGCACCGTTCTGACGCCGTCCGGATCCAGATAAGAAACCTCCGTGACATCCCGAACCGGTGTCCACTGAAGTTCCAGCCCTTCAGATCCTTTTGGCAGCCGGTCGGCCAGCATCACCATGCCGTCGCGCTGGTCGAATACCTGACCGGTGCGGTTCTCGATGTGCCGAAACGCGGAAGCAATCAGCGAAGTGATCAGCGTGTCTTCCTCGCCGTGCTCCACCCGAAGGTGGGCTTTCGCCTGTTCAATCGTAATCATCGGCTGGTGTCCTTTGGCCGGCCGCAGCCGGCACAGGGTTTGGGTTTAAGCTTTGGGTTCAGGATCCTGCTCTGCCTTTTTGGCAGGCAGCTTTGTGCCCCTCACCGCAACGCGCCCTTTCACCAGGCGTTCAGCTTCCTTCGCTTCAAAGCCCGCGATGTCGCCCCGGCTATAGCGGCTGTATGGCTTCACGAATGTGACCACTACGCTTTTGGTCGATTTCGCCTGGGCATTCTGCTCAGCTTCCAGCCGGGCCTGTTCCTCGGCTTCGCGAGCTGCCTGTTCCTCGGCTTCCTGAGCGGCCTTTTCCTCAGCCTCCTGCCTCGCCTTCTCTTCTGCTTCCTGAGCCGCCTTCTGCTCAGCCGTCAGTTGATCGTTCTTTTGTCCAGCCATGATGTGGCTCCTCGAATTTACACAATCAGGGTTTAAGCAATGGCGGCCAGGCCGCCATGCGAACGACAACCGGCGCCTGGCTTACCAGGTAACGCCGGTACCGAGCACCAGGCCTTCCAGATGACGGAAGCCGATATCGTGCTCAGCCACAACACGCACAACCGACTGGTTGCGGCTGAACGCCGACACCAGGTTGCCGCCGCTGTCCTTGTAAGTAGCCTCTCGGCTGAAATCGACTTTCATGTTTTCCTGCTCGCCGATCACCACGTCGCTCCAGTCCGCGAAGTAAATCTCGGACTCGTTGGTACCAGCCCCCAGGTTGGTGGGAATGGTGGTGGTGTGCTGCACCGGGTAGCCCTTCAGTTGGCCCTGTGCCAGTTCCGGATACACCTTGTTCCCGTTGCCATCACGCAGGCCGAACAGCTTCATGTAGGTGCGCGGAGACATCGCCCAACCTGGCTGAATCAGCAGGCTATCGCTGTTCATCAGGGTGAGCATCAGGCCGTCCAGGTAGGCATCGATGGTGGCCAGGTCAGCGGTACCGCTCCAGGCGGAAGTTCGGCCGCCATCCGTTGCGGTTTTCTTGAAACCGGTCGGAGTGTTGCTGGTGCCGTCATCCCGCAGGAAGGCCTTGTCTTCGCGCACCGCCATGGAGTTGATCATGTCGTTCAACACGATCTGCTCGATACGGAACCCAGCACGGCCAATCAGCGCGTTAGACATCGGCACCAGGGTGATCATGGTCTTCGCAGACAGATTTACGTCATCGGTGCTACCTTCGCTGGCCAGCACGTCGTTGCCCTCACCCACGTAACCGGAGCTGGCACCGGACGCCATGCGCGGCATGGACAGGTTGCCGTTCGGCAGCGGCACGTTCCGGGCACCCAGCTGGCGCACCACGGTACGGGGGCGCAGCAGCTCGATGATTTCATCGTGCATGTTTTCCGGTACCAGGGCGCCGCCGGATCCAGCACCGGTTTCCATGGCCATGGCAACATCCATATCGCCAATCTCGTTGCGGGCAAACTTCACCGCATCACCCAGATTGCCGCCGCCGGCTGCAATCGACATAACCATGCGGGCAGCGCTGGCGCCCTGGTATTGCTTCAGCTCAGGCTTGGTATGAACTGCTGGAGCCTGACGGCCAGCAGTCACTGGCTTTGCGGTTAGCGCGTTCATTGCCTCAGTTGCTTCTGCGCGCTCCATTCTTGTCGTCAGCTGGTCGAACTCAGCCTTCAGAGCATCAAACTCAGTCAACTGTTCGGTGGTCAGCTCGCCAGCTTCCTGCTCTGCTGCGGCCAAGGCCTGAACCTTCTGATTCACTTCCGCACGCTTGCGGCGGAGTTCTTCGATCGGATCCATAACACGTTCCTCTTTCTTTCAGATATAAAAAAGGCGGCCAATGGCCGCCTGGTTAGCTGCTCCGCCGCGTGGCTAGAGCTGGCATTGCGTACTCAGGGCATGGGCTTGAGCGGAGATCCGCCGGCTACCGCCCTGCTCTGTCTTTCGGTGACTTGCTGCAATGGCGTTGACGGCATCCTGTGCCGGCGCCACCTCATCAATCAGCTTGAGCGCAAGCGCTTCCTTCGCTGAGAAAACCCGGGCTTCCGTTGCAACCACCGCATCCACTTCCAGTCCGCGATACTCAGCGATCGAACTGGTAAACATGTCGTAGGCCGCGTCCAGACGCTTGCCGATCTCCAGCGTGGCCTGGTCCGTGATTGGCTCATGGGGTGACGCATCGTTTTTGTGCCCGCCCCGGAAAAAGGTGTTGAACTTGATTCCGGCCGCTTCCTCGGCACGGCTCACATCGTAGGTTTCGATGATCACGCCGATGGAACCCACCATAGCGGTGGGGCTGGCCACAACCTTGGAACAGGCAGCGGCGAGGAAGTAACCGGCAGAGCAGGCGGCGAAGTTGATCAGCGCCGTGATTGGCTTCTCGGCAGACACCATGCGGATGTAGTCCGCCGCCTCTTTGCAGCCCAGTGCGGATCCGCCACCGGTGTGGAAATCCAGAACGATCTCCGCCACCTGGTCGTTACGCCGGGCAGCTTCGATCTGCCCGCGCAGCAGCTCATAAGAAACCAGCTCTTCACAGCTTTCAGTGATCTCCCCCCGGCGCGGTACCAGAATGCCGTGAACCGGAATCACCGCCAGCTGGTTGCCGGTTTGCTGAGCCTGGGTGGTTCGGTGGTCATCATCCACCAGCGCCAGCGGCACAATCTTTTCAGCGGAATCCATGCCCTTACCGAGAAGGCGGGGCTCCAATACGGATTTCACGGCAGTGACCAGCGCCGGCGTGGCGAACAGCGGCACACCGAACACCATCGACGCAACGTGCGGGTAATTGATCAGGCGCGACATAGGATGTCCTCAATCTGTTTCATTTGGTCGGGAGTGGCGTTCAGAGCGCTGGCAGAGTTGCCTGGCTCCGACATGTTCAGCGGCGACAAGTAACGATCGCCACCGGTAATGGGCGGCATGTTCTCCAGCCGGCGCACATCGTTGGCGGACAGCCAGCCCCAGTTGCGGCCGATCGCGTAGGCTTCATAGCGGGACTTCTGATCACCGCGCAGCAGGCCACTGACGTTGAACTCGATGTACAGATCCTTGCGCTCGGATGGCAGCAGCAGATCGCGCATCATTGCCGACTCGTGCCGCTTGATCCACGGCAGCAGCGTGTAGATCACGAACTGCAGGCCCATGTGCTCAATGTTGTTGAAGGTGGCCCGATCCATCATCTGGATCATGTGCGGCGGCACCTTGTACATCTGGCAGATGGTCACCGATGAATGCTTGCGGCTTTCCAGCAGCTGAGCCTTTTCATTGTCCATGGCCAACTGCTTGTAGGTCATCCCCTCCTGGAGCATGGCCACGCTGAACATGTTGCGGATGCCGCTATGCCGCTCAGCGAACTTGCTCAGCAGCCTGTCCAGCTTGCCCTGGTCAGTAATTGGCGCGGCTTCCCGGGGCCGCTCGATAACACCAGACATCGTGGTACCGCGAGAGAACACCGCTGATGCGTGCTCTTCGGTGGCGATCGCCAAGCCAATGGCGTCAGCGTTCGTTTCAATCGGCGACACGCCCACGAAGCCGTCCAACGAAAAGCCCTTCACGTGATGCACCATGCGCGATGGCAGAATCTCGTTCTGGTCGATCAGGTGGTAATAGGGCATACCGTCGTTGCCCTTGAGCACCCTCACCTTCTTATTGCTGACGGGGATCAGCTCCCGCACGTAGCCGGCGCCGTCGCGATCAATCAGCGCGATGTGGTTGCCATCCAATCCCAGCGCGCCCTGGGCTTGCTCATAGTATTCAAAGGCCGTGTCCTTGCGGTTCGGCTGGTTATGAATCACATCGTAAAGCGGGTGGTCTGAAGCACGTTCCCGGCCGCCATTTTCGGTGCGCCGGTATAGCTCGCACGGCAACTGGGCAACCGACTCAGCCAACAGGGTCACGCAGCCACGCAGGGCGGTTAGCGCCAACGCCGTATCCTTGTTGACCATGGCACCGGAAGCACTGGAACGGCCGGTCATCGAGCTGACCCAGTTGCTCCAGTCGTTACCCGGCTTGCCGCTACTGGTGGAGCTGGACTGAAAGAAGTTGGAAAGAAACATCAGCCTTCACCCCGCTTTGCCCGCGCCTGGTCAAACCGGCTTGCCGCCAGCGCCCGGGCACTCATGAACGACCACACCAGGCACAGCAAGCCGCCCACGATATAACCCGCCGGCGGAAACACCAGCCAGGAACCGTAAGCGACCAGCAGAGCACCAGCCAGGCCAACCAGAAATGAGATAGCTGCTATCAACATGTCACATCCGAAGTGTCGTAAATGGATGGCTGCACCTGATCCCCTTCCGAGCGGATCGCCCGGCCAAGGGCCATGATCAGCGCCACAACCGCATCAATCTTGTTTTCCGGAAACTCTTTGCGCGGGTAGATGTTGTCCTTCGCGTCCAGGTGTGCCACCACGTTGGACATCATCCAGGTCAGCACCGGGTCACCGTTGTGGCGGATCCGCCCTTCCAGCGTCAGCGCCTCCAGCGTTTTCATCGGCTCGCTCATGTTCTGGACGGTCTGCCGGTATTCGATCATCGGCATGCCCTCTTCCAGCATTCGCGTGGCCAGGTAAGTGGCCTGCCATGGATCGAAGCCAACGCTCTGGACATCCAGCAGGTTGGCCAGCTCCCGCAGATCGTCTTCGATAAACGCGAAGTCTGTGGTTGCACCTGGTGTCAGCGTCACCAGTTCCTGCCTGGCCCAACCGGCGTAGTGCTGGTTGCGGCCGTCTTCGGCAGCGTCTTCCGGAATGTAGTACTTCCCGAAGGTGGTGAAGCCGCCGTCGTCGTCTTCCACCACTACCATCAACGCGGCCACGTCGATCTTGCTGGCCAGGTCCAGGCCGATGAATGCCTTGCGCCCGGCGCAGCCTTCCAGCGTCAGTGCCGGATTACCGCAGCGCTCCCACGCCTGTAGATCCATCCAGGCCGTGTCCGCGTTCACCCACACGTTCAGGTGTTTGGTCAGGAAGTTGTTGGTGGCGCTGGCCATGGTCATGGCTTTCCGCGCCTTCCGCTCGATGTCGTCAGGGTTTACCGACAGCCCCCAGTTCGGATTTGCCTTTGGCCATACTGCTGGGTCTGACCAGTCGTCGGTTTCGTCGATCGTGTAGATGATCCCGAAGTAGCTTTCATCCTGGACAACGTTCTCCAGGATCTTGGTCACGTAGGCGCGCTGCTCATAGCAGATGCCCGCCCTGTTGAAACCGGCGGTGGTAATCATCCAGAGCAATGGCTGCAGTCGAGCGCCGGTACCGGTTTCGATCACGTCGAAGATCTCCCGGGTTTTGTGTGCGTGCAGCTCGTCGATCAGACCGCCGTGAACGTTCAGGCCATCATGGTTGCCGCCCTGATCCCGGCTCAGCGAGCGGAACACACTGTTGGTGCTATCCACATAAACCGTGTGGCTGCTCGTCTTCACACCGAATCGAGCCTGCAGGCCCGGCGTCCGGTCCACCATCTGTTTAGCGTCCTTCCAGGTAATCTGCGCCTGGTCGCGGGTAGTAGCAGCCGAATACACCTCAGCACCGGGTTCACCGTCTGCGGTCAGCAGATACAGGCCAACGCCGGAAGTCTCGCTGGACTTCCCGTTCTTCCTCGGGATCTCGCTGTAGGCTGCCTTGAACCGGCGGTACCCTTCGCTGTTGATCCACCCGAAAACCGTGGTCAACCGGAAGATCTGCCAGGGCGCCAGCTCCAGCCGCTGCCGTGTCCGGGCCCATTCGCCCTTGACGTGCGGCAGCAGCTCAATGAACTGGCACACCCGGTTGGCCAACTGCGGCTCGAACCAGTAAGGAAACTCAGCGGTGCCCTCTCGCTTCAGATCATTCAACTGCCGGTGGCAGGCCAGCTGCACCCATTTACACGCCGGTATCTCACCGGTCAGTACAGCGTTGGCGTACTCCATGGCGATGGCAACGTAGTCCCTTGCCATCACATATCCTCAAAGCCGCCGAGATCCAGCTGCCCCTGTGACGTTGCCTTGACCTTGCCGGCGCCCGCCGGCGTCAACCCGAACTCGCTGGAGCTCTTCATCACCTGGTCCCAGAGCTTGTTCCGGATCTGGAAGTACACCGACTGCACCGCGTAGTTCTGCGGCGTGTAGTCGATCATGTCGTCCAGGCGCTTCAGCTTCCTGGTGATCTCTTCAAACTTGCCGTAGGAATCGCAGTGCGCCGCAAACGCCGCTTGGTCCAGAACGGAGATCAGCCCTGCCTTCTCCAACTGGGGCCCTATCTCATTCCAGTACTTCTTCGCGGAACGCGGCAGCCACTTTGGGCAATCGGGCAAACCGATCGGCCGTTGCTCATTGGCGCCGTGGTTGTCCCGGTCTGGTCTGAAATTTCCTTCCAGGACTTTGAGCTGTGCTGGCTTTGGTCTACGTCCTGCAGTCATAAAAAAAGGGATACCCTTTCGGATACCCCCCCTACCTCAATTTTGCCATCGTAAAAAGTCACGGACAGGCAGCGGTCGACAGGTCCGACGCTCAAAAGTCTGGACCCCGCCCTACCCCACGAGCCCGCAGGGATTCCGCCTGGGTTTTCGCTTTGTGGCACGGCTTGCAGATAGCTTCCAGGTTCTCATCATCATTCGTCCCGCCTTCTGCTTTCGGAATGATGTGATCCACTGCCTTGGCCGGCATTACCCTGTCCTTCCTTATGCAGGGCTGGCACAGGCCTTTGTCCCTGCGCATGATCCGCTCGCGCGTCTTCTTCCAGTCACCACCATAACCACGCTCGGTACTCGATCCCCTGCGCTCATCCATCCAGCCACTGGCTTGCGCTTGGTGCGCATCACAGTAGCCATTGCGGGCAGTGGTGGTTGCAGGGCATGTGTGCTGCCTGCATTGCCTGGGTATCGCTGCCGGCATTCAGTTTCCCCTCACGGCATCAACCAGACCGTTATGCCTGGTGGCGCAGTCGTGATACACAGACGCAACCTCTTTGATTACCAGCGCTGCCTCACCGCCTTTGCCGTTCCGGAGCTGTGCCGGTACCTTCGGACACTTCACCAGCAGGCTCTGCTGATCCGGCCTCAGACTCACCCCTGAGGGCTGCGTTGAGCAGGCGGACAACATCAGGCTCAATACACACGCGCTGATAAATAGGCTTCTGGATCTCACGAATAATCCCCCGATCAATGATGCGCTCGTTCGCCCTCAACTCACCCAGCCTGTCTTCCACAGATTCGGCTATACCTGAGATATCACCCCGGATCTGCTCTGCCAGCTCCTGGCGATCCTCAACAACAGCCAGGCGCTTTGCATCCTCAAACCAGCCCCGACCGGTCCAACCACCCAAGGCAGCGCCACCCAGAACAAGGGCAATAACCAGAAGCTTCACTTTGAACGTCATGACTTACTCTTCAGGTATTCCACGGCATTACCGCCGTAGTAGTAGAGAAGGTTCGCACTGAACACCCAGGCCAGGGTCTGGGCCAGTGGCACCATATCGGCTCTGATACCACCAGCGAACAAGGCAAACAGAATGCTGAAAAGGCCTGCCAGGCTGGCATAAGCCATCAGCCGGCGGTGATACCACCACTGGTTAGGATTCGGATGCTGGCTATCGGCCATACTCACGTTCTATCAGCCGATCCAGCTTTGAGTTCATAGAGCGGATATCTACCTTCAGCTCATCAAAATTTTTTTCAGTCCGCGCCTGGTCATTCAGCCGCGCCTGTTGCAGCACCTGAACAGAACCTTCCACCAGGGAGATCCGCTCATCCTGCTTTGACTGATCACGCGATATGGACACAGCCAGAATGATCACGGATACGATCACCGCGATGGGAATGCCCTTATCAACGTGCCAACCTCTACGATCGCTCACCTCATCCCTCATTGCAGGGCCTCACCCCGCCGCATCAGTTCAGAGAGTTCATCCGCGCGACTACCCACCTGCCGGGCCCATTTGCTGTCCATCATCTCAGCAGCTGCCCTGTCCCAATCCTTCTCAGCCAAGGCACCCAACATGCGACTGAAGGTCAGCAGCGTTGGCATGCCCATGTTGAACGCCATATTGGCCAGTACCACCTGCCGGATCGGATCCAGGCTGAGGTACAGGGGCATCCGCTCCAGCTCTTCCTCAACCAGGTCAATGTCGTTATCCAGCATGAAACCAGCTTCATCCTCACTGATCCCACGGTCATCCAGGTTGCGGCCATAGCCGATTGTGGTCTTGCCCACCGTGTCCTGATACGGCTTCAACCGAAGGCCTTCATGGCGCTCCAGCTGCTCCAGGAGAAGCTGTCTGTTCATAAAATCCACCCATAAAAAAACCCGGCGCCAGGGCCGGGTTGAAAGAGTAGTAACGTCAGGGTTTGCTGCGCTTCGACTTCCTCAGATGCACTTCCTGCACCTTACGGGAAAGAGAGTAGTTTTCTGCATGCAGGATGTCAACAATACTAATCGCCTATTAGTTTTGCGCAACATGGAGAACAGCATCCACCCATGCTTCAGCAGCACCCAGCAAGTAGCGGCAACGCTCACGGCTACCAAGGCCTGAATGCTTTGCAATCTTGGTCAGGCTCAGCTGGCTGAGGTACGCCATCACCAGAACTCGGCCCATCTCCGGATCACGATTTTTCAGCCTGGCAACGGCGCTATCCACCTGCAGGGCCGCATCGTCCGAACACATGGGCAATGACACGGTACCTCCAACACCCAGGTCCACGGCCTTGCAGCCAAGGGCAACACCACCAGCCCGCACCCAATGGCCCCAGGCGTCCAGCCGTTGCTGAGTATCAACCAGCATGGCCACCTCCCAGCACGGACCAGACGGCCGCCATACCTTTCCTGCCTGTCGATTTCCTGGCCTGCTTTGTTGCCTCACCTTCTGGAAGCGCCCTCGGAAACACTCGCTGGGCAGCGCCACTGGCGTCCTTGGCCAGGCCCAGTATTCGCCCAACATCCGGCCAGTAGAAATCCCCATCACCGGCCATCAGCTTTCCCTTGGCACGCTCCAGAGCCTTCTCGATCTGCGGCCAGGACAATTCATCAATCTGCTTTGCCCACTCCCTACGGGCCAGCCTCAGTGTTTTTTCATCCGACCACTGGATGCTGAAGCGATTGCCATAAATCAACTGCAAGCGGCTGAAGAACAGCACCGTTTTCTGCTTTTGCTCCGTGCTGAAATTACCATCGCTCGAGGGCGTAGTCGGGGTCTGAGAGTTGCCTGCGGACTTCATCCTGCTCGTCACGTCTTGAACGACGCTCTGGATCTGGCGGGCTTGCGGCATGGATACCTCGCTGTTGTCGGTTCTGGATGTCCTGAGAAAGTCTTTGTTGTTCGGTGGCATAGCTTTCCACAAAGGGCCTGTACCACTCCGGACCATCCGGAGTGCGGCCAAGGCTGGCTTCTGCACTGGCCATGATCTGGCGCATATCCCCAATGCTGAGTCCCAACTGGGTCCAGTACTGGTAGGTAACGATCAGTTTTGGCTTGGAAACACGATGGAAAGCCCAGTGGCGCTCACGGCCGAGGAAGCTCCCCCATTCGGTGGGTTTTTGCGGCTTGAAGTCATCGGGCCAGGTTTCATTGTCGCGCCCGCCCGCGTCAGTAGAGTTAAGTACAGTAGAGTTAAACAGATGTGTGTTGTTCCTAGTGTCGCTCCCTGTGTTGCTCCCTGTGTCGTTCCTTGCCGGTTCGTCACCTATTATTTCCCGTGATTTCGGTAGCTTAACCACTTTCCCGCTATGCAGTTCCTTGTGTTGCTCCCTGTGCTGCTCCTTGTGTTGTTCCTTTTCTGGACGGATTAATCCCGTGTCAGCCAGCGGCAGTTTAAAAACAAGCCCCGCGCTGCGGTTTGAGGCATGGTTCACCACCAGCCCGGCCCGCTGCAGCTCTGCCACACGCGCCCTGACACGACCAAGGCTGGGCATATCGTCACGGCAACGGCGGCTGCCCCAGTCCGGATCCACCGCGATCAGCTCCGACAACGCCTTATAGGAAACCTTCCGCCTGGGTCCACCCGCGATACCGGACGAATAATCCATGTACCGCCGAAAGCCACGGAGATAGATGATCTGCGCCTCAGGCGTCAGCCCCTGCAGCGCAGCATCCTCAGCATCATTCCACTGGGATCGCATCAATACTGCTCCTGTCCGAGTGGCGAGTTACGCTACAGACTTCTGAGACATAGACTCAGGACACTTTCCAAAGATATCTGGACGCATGGAGTATCGGTCTATGTCACCACCTTTGGCCTTCACAGCCTCTTCGAGGATCAAAACGTGATGAGCGGGAATGCGGGT
>Ga0207908_1000297_pt1 | contig 14096 bp, 11 predicted proteins | sample MalvirmetagMSP81_FD_184224 | JGI IMG/M metagenome (GOLD analysis project Ga0207908, IMG submission 184224) | Marine viral communities from the Deep Pacific Ocean - MSP-81 (SPAdes) | ecosystem: Environmental > Aquatic > Marine > Oceanic | place: Pacific Ocean | collected 2011-04-18
TCTTAATCATAAACAATAGGTTCTTTAAGAGAGTTATCTATAAAGCGAAGAAGAAAATTAGTTTCCATCGGATTTAATGAAAGCGCGAAAAAAAACTATAGACAAGGCAAGCATTCCACCGAGCATTGTCGCCAAGACAACAATTATAAGTCTTTTGGGCTCACTTTTGTCTTGGGGAATAATTGCCGGATCAATTATTTTAAAAACATAATCTTGCTGAGCATTCGCCAGCATCACAGTACGAGTTTCGCTCTCAATCAGCTGATAGAACACTTGCTGCATGCCCGCCACGTTGGTTTCGTTCAACTTTTCTTCAAGGTAGGCAATCCTCGCTTCCGCCTCAGCCACATCTTGTTTGCGCATTTGTGAATTTATGTCTGAAACGAGCCACTCTGCCCATTGCTGGGAAGCCTCAGGCGACTGGCTTTTGATAGTTAAAACTAGCATTCCGTTATCTTTATTCTCGCTGATACCGAGATGATTTTGCTTAAAAGTATTTACCAGATCCCAATCGGTTGGCCTTTGACTCTTACCGGTCTTATCTTCAAGCCATTGTTTAGTATCAGCGTTGTAAATATAAGGGTTATAGATCCAGGATTTGGTCTTTTGGTTCCAGCCCTCAGTGCCTAAAAGGGGTGCTGCCAAATCGTACCGTCTGACAAAGTATGAGAGAAAGGCGCGGGATTGAAGAACTTCCTTGGCAATCAATGTCTGTCTGGAGCCTCCGCTGACCAGACTTAGACCAGCAAGATTGGCCAAGCCACCCAGCTGGCCCCTAAAACCGCTCATATTGCCGTCCTCATTGGCCGGAGCCAGTAAAACGTTTGCTTGGTAAACGTTGGGTTTATAGAGAGCGTAGGTGACCCCGACAGCAGCAAAAATCAGAGTAACCGCTATGATAAACCATTTACCAGCCCATATAGTGGCGAAAATTTCCCTCAGTTCGATTTCATCATCAACATGATGGTGGTATTGCATAGGCATCTGAACTCGGGTTTCTTGTTTGGTCATTACAAGTTCCCCACTGCCGCTGCGCCCAAGGCTATTTGATAAACAATCTGACTCACATTAGTCCAAAGCTCTAACTGATTCAGGCGGTCAACGTCGATGGGCATGATAATGGTGTCACCCGGCTCCAACTGCTGGCTTCTGCTGCCGAACCAACGACTTTTCTCTGGCAGCATTACTGAACCATCGGCTTTTACGACATACACTCTACTTTCATCGGCTTGGCGCGTGGGGCCGCCGGAGCGCTCCAGATAATCATCGACAGTTAAACCAGCCTGGTGCAAATGACTGGTAGGAAATTGGACCTCGCCGAACACGGTAACAGCCTGCGGAATTTTTGGAACGGTTAGCGTGTCGCCATCCTGAAGCCGAATCGATTGGTAGTCATCATCATTTAACACGGCCGACAAGTCGACCACCATTCGGCCGACCGCTCGACTGCTCTGAACATCTTCCAAAAGGCTTTCAACCTGTTGGACCCGGTCACCGCTTTGACCACCGAATCCATCCCCCTCAAGCTGCACGCCGAGGAGGTCACCCTGTAGACGTTCTTTCGCTTCCCGCAAACGCTGCGCTTCCAGCTGGCGCAGTTTGGCCCGCGTAAATACAGCACCGGTCGGGAACGCGTTCTCAGTCAGGCCGCCTGCCCGCTCAATAACTTGCCTGAGAGTTTCGCCATCCCGAAAAGTGTATTCGCCTGGATAACGCACCTCACCTTTCAGCTCGATGGTGCTCGTTGTGGCAAAATCAGGTATGGATTTGATTAAAATCCGATCTCGGCTCTGGAGGGCCACGCTGCCAATTCCGGCCATGGCCTCCGCCAGGTTCAAGCTGAGGATATCGGTTGTACCTATGCCGTTTTGATCTGTCGTGTAACGGGCAATTTCTGCACTATAGAGAAATGCAGAATCCTTAAGGCCACCTGCCACAAATATCGCATCTGCCAGCGCCCGTGAGGCTGGCATGGGGTACTCTCCCGGATAACGAACGGGCCCGGTAATGTGAATCGTCTTTTGCGGCGCAGAGGGTGTTGCCTGGCTTTTGAGGCGCTGAAGTACCGGTAAAAACAAGCTTTCCCGCGTGTCGTTTCGGCCTTTTTCTTCTCCGCTGTCTTCACTGACCTCAACTTTCCCGGCATCGGAGAAAATCAGCAATTGATCTCTCTCCTCCAACCGAAGATCAAACTGACTACCTGGATTCTGTACTGCCTTTCTTAGGCGCAGATTCAGAACAGAGATAGTGTCTGTCACTTTATCGGTGCGAACGATGGCCGCGTAGCGTTGATCGGCGACCGGGGCCAGATCTGCATTCAGGTGCTTGATCACCGAACTGACGCGCATACCCGGCATCCAGGCAAAGCGGCCGGGGCGTGTCGCCGCACCGCTGACTTCGACAAACTGACCGGTTATATCCGAGATAGACGGAATGAGGACGGTGTCACCCGCCTGAATTCGCGCACTTTTTCCTTTCGTGGCGGTGTAATCCGCCTCGGCAAGAATACGCAGGAAGTCTTCATTGTTACGTTCAATATTAATGCGCTGGGGGTAGGCTTGGGGCGTAAGGCCGCCGGCCATGCGAACCAGGTCTGCCAAGGTGTTCTCATCTTTCAATTCGTACAGAGCGGGGCGGTAGACTTCACCTTCAATTCCAGCACGCTTGCCGACCGGTGGAATGAAGATGACATCGCCGGGTTGTAAGCGGTTATCGCCCGAACTGTCACCCTTGAGCAGAAGGTCATAAAGATCCAGTGTGCCAACTAGCTTGCCGTCACGTTTGTGCTGAAGGTTTCGTAAGGACCCGTTCTGTTTAATGCCACCGGAAACGTACAGTGCATTGGTGATGGTTGATAGAGAACTAACTGAGTAGGAGCCGGGATTGCGGGCCTCGCCAAGTACAAATACTCGCATACTGCGCAGCTCGCCAAGGGATACGCTCACCTGAACGCCAATGTATTGCTCAGAAACCTTCTTGCTTATCTGCTGTCGGGTTTCATCAAAGCTCAGCCCTGCCACGGGCATCGGGCCGGATTGAGGAAAGCTGATAGTGCCATCCCGGCTGACAGGCAATTCCAGATTCTGGTTTTCCTTGCCCCAGAGTTGGATACGTAATACATCGCCCGGGCCAAGGGTGTACTCCGAAGGGATCGGAATTTCAGTCACCGGTGCGAAAGTGGTTGGGTTCCCCCTGAAGAGATCATAGCCATAAGGCTTAAGGCCGCCTTTTTCAACCGAGGGCTCCTGATCTTCGGGCTTCTCCTCGTGAGCCTTGTCCTTCTCTTCGTCCGTGTCGCTGTATACCGGCTCCACGACTTGCACTTCTCGAGGGCGCTGAGAACTCTGGCCTGATGATTGGAGACTGTCCAGATCTACACCATACTGGCTTGCCAGGGCTTCCTGCTGCGCTCTTGGCAGATTCTGGAACTGCTCAATCTGGGACTTGCTGATGGACTGGGCGCCCACTGCCATTGGAAGCAGCAAGGTCAAAGGGAACAAAAAACCTTTTAGATTCAAAATAATAAGCTCAGTGAATTAGATTCGATCAATCTAGAAGCGGTAAGTCCAGGTAGCAGCCAGAGACCATCGGTCTTTCTCACCACCCTGGTACTGAATTTTTTTTTCGGTGGCCTGTAAGTTCAGGTCTAGCCAGCCATTGAGCAGGCGCCGTCCATACCCTAGATCAAGAATCCCTACGTCCTGACCAACTGCGGGAACGGTATAAAAAACATCGTCGCTTGGAACAACGGTTCGGGAGACGCCCTCCTTGTTAAGCCGAGCGTAGGTTACCTTGGTGGATACGTATGCGCCGTTGTCGAAAAAGTTAAAGGCGCCTAGGGTAACCGCTTCCGAATCACCATCGAAGCTGGCTGCCATACTGCGGCCGTAATAGCGGTAGCCAGAACGATAGCGAGAGTGGTCGTAGGTGATGTTGGGCATGGCATCGCCCAGAAAGTCATCAGCTAAGGTATTGGTGTATTCAAGAAACCATTGCTGATCTGCATCAAGAAGCTGCGTGGTCCAGTCAGCACCCAGAAGCCAAGACTTTCGAGCCGGAAAAGCACCTGCTTCGTCCTCACCCATCATCTGGGCGTAGATGCCCATGGACTGCTGGCCCACCGCGAAACCGTAGCGGCCGTCGATGCTGGCGAGCTGGTTGCCGGGATCATCCTCTTCGAGCTGACCATTATCCCGACCGATAAGAGCATTCCATAGCGTGGACCCACTTTCCGGGCGGCCTTCGCCACCCAGCATAATAGCTCGTGACAAGCCGATATCCAGCCCGTTGATTGGGCGAAGGGTGAGTCGCATGCCTACCAGTTTTGCGTCCGGCACAGCCCTTTCACTTTCGTATTGGCCAGCAAAGGCTGTGAACTGCCAGGGCCCGATCCAATTTAGCCATTTGGTCTTCGGCGCACGGCTGTCATTGCGATTGAGCCAGATGGCCGGCATTGGGCGGGCGTTATTGGAGAGAATAAGGCTAGACTGCCAGCCCGGGCCCCACCAGCGATCAATGGCTCCAGCACCAAATACCCAGTTGCCTGCGGTAGCAGCGAGGTAGGAGCCATCCAAGCGGAGCGCCTCGTCATCATCAGTTTCGCCCGCAATGGCCGGCTTGATGCCCAACGCCCAGACTTCACCTTGCCATTGCAGATCCACTGCTGTCCCGGCTTTCGCCAGGGGGTTCTGATCAAACCCACGCGTTGCTGGGATTTCGGTACTGCCGTAGAGACTGTACTCGCCCCGGAAACCTTGCTCTGCCTGCTGTTCCTGTTCGAAGTGGAGATAGGCTGCAGCTGTTCCCACAGACGACTGGTCGGAACCCACACTGGCCTTCAAGCCATTATGAACCGCACTCCACATCAACGGCCATGTGGTCGCAGTGCGATTGAAATGCCCTCGGTCCGCCAGTTTTTGAGCCGAGAAGCGGGCCCTTGCATCACCAGGCGCAAGCCATGGAGCTGCAGAAACCGAAAGGGATACCAGGCACGCTACCGCCCCACCGACCAGAGTCCAGTGCTTTATGGCCATGAAAGTGTTGTTGTTCCGGATGACAGGATTTTTTAACAGATTGAGAAAAAAGGCCACCCCCCGTCGACGGGTTAGCCATCTGTGTTGCGCGGCGCTGATTCTACGGCACTCAGTACGCAGAACAAGTTACAGCGGGCGTAAAAACACTACAGTCGAGGGTATGCACGTAACAACCTGTTACAGTCTGGATAGCGCTGCCGATAAATTCAGGCTTCAGCCATTTGCTCCCGTACGAGCGCGGCAAATTCTGCAAAAAAAGCTAGAAATGTTCCTGCCAGCAACCCGAGCAGACCAGCCAGGGTCACGATCAGGCTCTTGGCGGGCCCTGTAGGATCGGCACTCTGCCGACTAACAACCAACAACTCTGCAGGCTCAATCGACGCCAACTCATTTTCGAGTGACGCCAACTGCTCAATTGCTGAAGCCATCGAAGCCCCTGCATCTTCAGCCCCACGAAGCATCTCGACTGTCGCATCCAGTGACTCGATCCGCTTCTCGAGTTTTTCCCGAAGGCTGGATACAGCCACTACTTGCGATTTCTCCAGCCGCCTCATTAACTCGCCATGAATTTTTTCAACTGTTTTCGCTTGGGCTGCCGGTGCTTCCGTTACTAATCGAATCAACCCAGTATCTTCAGGGTTAGTAAAGGTCACACCAAACTGGAGCCTTTTCTCATGTTCCGCTCGGTAGGCAGCTTCGAGCTCCGGCACCCAATGATTTTCAAGCTCCGCAATAATACTTAAGGGTTCGTCTAAATACTCACCAGAACCTTTTTCCGCCACTTTCACCAAGCTGACGTATTCGAACTTTGCGGGGGTTAAAATGGCATATCCGAGACCAGCAAGTACCGTTACCAGGAAAACAGCATAAAACACCCGCCTACGCCGCAAAAATGTTGACGCGAGATCAACCAGGCTAATCTCGTCGTCGTGACGTGTTCGGCTAGGGTTTTCATTGTGCGTCATTCAAAGTCCACCATGTTTCATTTAAGTATTAACCTGTTGATTTGCTAGAACGGAAAACCATCCCGGATCAGACTGCCAGCCTTTATCGCTTTATCGCTGCCACCGGAACACTTATGCGCTGCTGCTTCTGCATAAAGTTGATAAACACTATGGCTCGTTCTTCACCATCGTAAGCCTGGAAAATCGCGTTGAGACCTCCAAACGGCCCTTCCGTCAACTGCACCTGGCTCCCTGGTTGGATCCCCCCCTGCGCAGCCACCTTATCCAGGCTGTCCTTGATGTGCTGAATCAATTCATCCGAAATTTTCGCAGGCTTGTTCGCAAACCCAACCACTCGGAGAACACCACGAGTAGAGCGTAATTTCGACCACGCAGAGTCCGTTTGCTCAAGATTTACAAAGAGATAACCAGGGAATAATGGCTCCAGGTTTTGACTTCTCTTACCACCCTTTATCCTTTCTACCGGCACCTTCGGGTAAAAGCAGGGAATTTCCTGATTCTGGAGATGAGCCAGGGCCCGATCACCCTGCGCCGGCTTGTACTGAACTGCGTACCAGCTCATGCTTATTTTCGACCAAAGGCAATAAAGTGCGGGTTCAAAATATCCTCTTTGCCGTAAAGAAGCGGCTCACCATTGAGCTTTTCCACCTTGCCTCCCGCGGCGGCAAGCACTGCGTGTGCTGCAGCCGTATCCCACTCACTAGTGGGCCCGAGGCGCGGATAAATATCGGCCCGCCCCTCAGCGATGCGACATAGCTTCAGGGAGCTACCGGCCTGAACCAATTCGTGGTCCCCTAACGCTGCAATGTAAGCTCTTGTCTCCTCATTCAGGTGGTTTTTGCTGGCGACCACCCGCTTAACCGCCTTTGGCTCTGAAACACTAATGCGATGAACCGCCCCGGTGCGGTCACGCTTGTGAGCGCCCTGGCCCTTTACGCCCCAATAGGCTTCCTTTGCCGCCGGCGCAGTAACCACACCCATAACCGGCTCACCATCCTCTATCAGGGCAATGTTTACGGTAAACTCACCGGTGCGCTGCGTGAAATCCTTGGTGCCATCAATCGGATCTATTAACCAGAAACGACGCCAGTGCTTGCGCTCCTCCCAGCCAATTTCCTGTCCTTCTTCCGACAGAATGGGGATGTCATGACTGATATTTCGGAGGCCTCTCGCGATCTCCTCATGGCTCGCTATGTCCGCTGCGGTTATAGGTGAGCTGTCGTCTTTGTAGCTAACCTTAAAGTCGGACTGGTAGATATGGAGGACACGTTTGCTCGCCTCATCTGCAACTTTGATGACATCACGGAGAACAGAGCTGTATTCCATAGACCACGCTTCCTGCTTTAGATCAAAACTTCAAACACGTAAGCGGGCGATAATAACATTTCACGGCAAATAATCAGACAGGTGTTCCCATGAAACTTCGATTTCTTGGTGCAGCAGGTACAGTTACCGGCTCAAGATATTTACTTTCTGACGACAAGCACCGACTGCTGGTGGACTGTGGGATGTATCAAGGGGTAAAGACTCTCCGTCGTCGAAACTGGGCCGACTTCCCTGTCGAGCCCTCAACCATAAACGCAGTCGTGCTAACCCACGCTCATATCGACCACAGCGGTTACCTGCCTGCGTTGGTCAAAAAGGGTTTCAAAGGCAAGATATACTGCACCAAAGCGACCCACGACCTGTGCAAGGTTCTACTCCCCGATGCCGGATTCCTTCAGGAAGAAGACGCGAAGTACGCTTTCCGGAAGAAATTCTCGAAACATGAGAAACCCGAACCTCTATTTACGGAAAAGGATGCCTGGGAAGCACTGAAGCATTTCGAATCGCTCCATTACCACGAAACCTTCGAGCCCGTAAAAGGCATGGAGATGACTTTCACCCCTGCCGGACACATCCTTGGCTCCTCCTGCGTACATGTTCATCACAAGGAGACCGACAGGACAGTAGTATTCAGCGGCGATGTTGGACGGCAGAACGACATCATCATGCGCCCGCCCGAGCCTATACAGAAAGCGGACGTACTGGTCTGCGAATCCACCTACGGCGACCGAAAGCATGCCGAAACTGATCCCGAAACCGAGCTAACCGACATCATCAAGCGGACAGCAGGCCGCGGAGGCATCGTACTGATACCTGCGTTTGCCGTTGGCCGCGCCCAGATGCTTCTCTACGTCATTCACAAGATCATGAGTGAGGGCCGCATTCCCAAGCTACCGGTGTTCCTAAATAGCCCAATGGCAATCAGGGCAACCGAGATCTTCTGCAAACACCACAAAGAACACAAGCTAGACCCAGCGCACTGCGAGCTGATTGACAGCAATACCACATTTGTTCGAACCGTGGAGGAATCTATTAAACTGGATTCCGCCCGCTACCCTTGCGTGATTATTTCAGCGAGCGGCATGGCCAGTGGCGGGCGGGTGCTTCATCATTTGAAAACACTTTTGCCGAATGAAAGGAACAGTGTGGTATTTGCGGGATTCCAGGCGCCCGGCACACGAGGGGATGCACTAGTTAACGGTGCGGAGACTGTAAAGATTCATGGGGAGTATTGGCCAGTTAGGGCGGATGTTTTTAATCTAGATTCGCTATCGGCGCACGGGGATTACAGTGAGATTCTGACGTGGCTGGATCAGGGCTCACTTAAACCGGATAAGGTGTACGTCACTCACGGGGAGATGGTTGCGAGTGACGTTATGCGAAAGCGGATTTGTGAACGGTTTGGATGGAATGCTGAAGTGCCGGAGTTGTTTGAGGGGGTAGAGGTTTAATCTCCACCCCTTAAAGGCGGCACCCCGGGGGCAAATAGTCCGGCTTCCAAGTTGCCGCAATAGAGGAATTATCAACCACGCAACTCCACCCCCCGGACACAGTTCTCTCAAGACGAACAACAGCACCTACCAAATTACGATGGGCATTGCCGCCCAAGGTCACCTGAATGTTACCTGTACCGTCAGCGTTAATGGTGGCAATGTCGATATTGGCATCCCCGGTGGTGAGCTTGGAAGGGACGTAACCAATATCCGCGTTCGCAACCGAGGCGGAACGGGAAACCCTCTCTTCGAACACGGCCTTATAAGCTGAAATCTCACCAAGCGCCCGATTTATCTGAGCTTTCATGACATATCCCTGATAAGAAGGAATCGCCACCGCAGCCAATACACCAATGATTGCAACCACAACCATTAACTCAATCAGCGAGAAACCTTTATTAGTTTTCCAAATCATAAAAAATTTCCAGTGACTTTCTTTAAACTTGATACTGCAAACATAATGCCATCACTACCGGCATTAGGTAATTGCTTTGCCCTTTAATCCTCTGTAGGGCGCATTAGTGACTGAGGGCGAGGGAAATACCCATGAAACCAGAAGCGTGGCAGATACCCAGACGGAACTTCTTCATGGTAGTAAGCAAGGTCATCAATCATCGCCTTCTGATATCTCAACACTTCTCCGAACCAAAACAGGCTACCGAAAATCAAGATGCCAGCCACGGCCAATCCTGCAAGTCGCGAGGGCCTTGGCCGAGCACAAGCAACGAAAGCGGACTGTACTGCAGGGTCAGGCTGAATCAACGCCCAGAAAACAGAAAGCACCAGCAGCCCCACCAACATTGAACCAGGCGCTATAAAAACCGCAGAGACGCCGGCGTGGACGATTGCCGCAGTCACCGAGCTCGTAAATGCTATCAACCATAAGCTGTTAGGTTTTTGCCCACCCCTTACTTCCCTAGCTCGGAAAACCAGCCGCCGCAATGCGGCGACTCCGAGCACCGCCAGACCCATAATGGAGATCCATCCATATTCTGCAGCCCACATTAGGTACATATTGTGGGGGTGCCCAAATCGTGGCGATTGTCTATAAGCTTCAGTGAGGGTCTCATGAGTTATCCAGGCTTGAGGCCCCATGCCAAATGGGAAGTTCTGCATGCTCATCACCCACGCTTCCTGCCACAATGGTATCCGCCCCGAACTGTCACTCCCGACACGACGAATCTGAAGGTCTTCAAACACCAGACTCGGAATAATTACCGACAGGATCAACCAAGCAACAAAGCCATAAATCGCAAACTTCACAAAGAGCACAACCCAAGGGCGCGCAGCCCGACCGAAATAAAGCCAAACCAGAATAAGACCAACACACAACCCTATAACCGACCCCCGCGATGAGGACATGAATAGCATCCACCACCAGATGGCGGCAGTGAATGCCGAGGCAATGCGCAAGAGTCTGCTTTCCTTAAGCGGTCCTGTCAGAAGAAACAGCGGAAACAAAGGCACCAGCCACGTTGCAATATGACTCCAGTAACGGATGTTCACGAATCCCCAAGGAATTACATGGTCAAGCTGGGAGAAATCATCGGCAATGGCAAACAGATACACTGTGATGGTCATCGCAGCGTAGAAAAAGCAAGCAACTGCAGCAACCATCACTACTGCTGATGCTGCTTTCCAGGTCAGGCGCTCAAGGTTAAGAAGGTAGCCAACCAAACCAAAGGCCAAAAAATATAGCAGATAAAAAACCGGCTCAACTAGGTAAAAAGGTTCGGACTGGTGCCGCGCTGTGGCGTATAGAAAACTTAATGCCAGCAACAGAAAAGGCCTGAACATTACCAAGGCAGACTTGGGTTCAACCCTATTTGATAGCCACAACAGGCCAAATGCCACAAAACCAATAACGAGAACAGATAGCGCAATTCGCTGATCGGCATAGGCGCCCGATAAGACTGGAATAAAATCGATAAACAAAACGTAACCGAAAGATAAAAACGCGACAACAACTATGGATAAACCAGAAAAATCTAAAATATTTTTTCCTAATACATCAGACAGAGAACGACGACTACCCATACTCGAGACTCTTGTTATCGCATCAAAAAGTCAAACAGAGAAATCTATTATTCAGCACAAAACCCTAAAACGGAAAACCTTAAACCATTCTTATTTTAGTTTTGAAGTTTTCGATTTTTATGTTCTATATAAAGCAGAAAGCCTTCGCTATAAGGCGAAGGCTTTCTGCTTGCAAGACACGTCTGTTAATACCAGATGAGTCTTTTCTTACACCGGCCGACTTTACGAAGCAGGGCAGCCAGCAGGAGCATAGCTATCCTTCCACGCAGCTGCAGGAGCGCCACTCGGATCAATTGTGCAAGTCCATACGCCAGAAGCATCCCTAGCGAGGTTTACAACTGCACCAGCCACTGCTGCGCTAGAATCCCCACCAAGAGTTGCAACAAGCGTCGGAGCCGCAGTGCCGCCGGCCGTAATTGTAAATGTTCCGACCAGGTTAGACTTCGCTTGGTCAAAACCAACGTAGAAATCGGTCGGACCCTCGTCCGCAGGAGCAGTAGTAATAGTACCGCCACGCAGAAGTACTTCTTCGGCGTTTGTCTTAACTGCCGAAACTTCGCCAACTACACGGGTCACCTGAGACCGTGCAATGTAATCCTGATACTGTGGGATCGCAATTGCAGCAAGAATACCAATGATCGCAACAACGATCATTAATTCGATCAGGGTAAAACCCTTCTGAGCATGATTAATCTGAATATTCTTCATTATCGACCTCTATGTTTGTCGTTGATCAACGCTTTCTGACTGACCCGGGCCCGGTCGAGTTGCGCCCTATGACCGGAAATTGAGCCTGGAACGGACCCTGCACTGTTCGTGCCAAGCCTTAGAAACTTCGAATCTCCACCAATAAAGCCAGCGTTATCAGCCTCCTAAATGTGAACGAGAAGCCTATCGCACTAGTATCTTAGGGGAACTACCTGCCCAGCAGCGTCAGAGGGTGACGCTTTTTGTCACCGTAATTTCTGCGGACAATCGCTTATTGGACTTGAGATTCGGCTCAAAACAGACGGGCCTGCTGATGCGTGAGATGCCATTTCAGGCGCACAGTTCTTTCCAAACGCTTGCCAGCCATCTAAACTCACTTCAATTAACAAAACACCAGTTTCAGCAACTTAGGCTGCGCTTTTTAATTAAATTATGTCTACCGATAAAAGCAACATTACGCTCACCGGCCTAGCAAGGCGCTTTGTAGATGATGGGCTTCTGGACGAAGCAACCGCCAAGGATGCTTTTCTTCAGGCCTCCCAAAACCGAATCCCACTGATCACTTACCTAACTCAAAACAGCCTGGCAGACAGCTCCAAACTGGCCTTTTCCGCAGCAATGGAATTCGGCGTCTCAGTGCTGGATCTGTCGGCATTTTTGATAGATATGATGCCCGAGAAGGTGGTCGACGAAAAACTAGTCCGGAAACACAACGCGCTTCCTCTTTATAAAAGAGGCAATCGCTTGTTTATCGCGGTTTCGGATCCTACGAATATCCAGGCGCTAGACGAGATCAAGTTCAACACGGGCCTTAGCACTGACGCTATCCTGGTTGACGACGCCAAGCTGCGGGAGGCCATTGATAAGTATTTGGAATCCCAGGACACGTCCATGGGCGATCTGGACGATGCGGATCTGGAAGGTGTGGAAACGGAAGGCGGCGAACAAGAAGATGATGCGACCGTGTCGGCAAGCGAAGTCGATGACGCTCCAATCGTCAAATACGTGAACAAAATGCTGCTAGACGCCATTCGAGGTGGCGCCTCGGATGTTCATTTTGAGCCTTACGAAAAAATCTATCGTGTTCGCTACCGCACCGATGGCATCCTTAAAGAAGTATCCCGCCCCTCAATTAAGTTAGCTCCGAAGATCTCCGCCCGCGTGAAGATCATGGCCCAGCTCGATATTTCCGAGCGGCGGGTTCCCCAAGACGGTCGAATCAAAATGAAGCTTTCCAAAACCAAGGCAATCGATTTCCGGGTAAATACCTTGCCCACGCTCTGGGGCGAGAAGATTGTTTTACGAATTCTGGACCCCAGTCAAGCCAAGCTGGGCATTGACGTGCTTGGCTACGAAGAAGATCAGAAGAAGCTCTATATGGACGCCCTGGAGCAGCCACAAGGCATGATTCTGGTGACTGGCCCGACCGGTTCAGGTAAGACGGTTTCTCTTTATACCGGCTTGAACATTCTCAATACCCCGGGAATCAACATATCAACAGCGGAAGATCCGGCCGAGATAAACCTGGAAGGTATTAACCAGGTTAACGTGAATACTCGCGTAGGTCTTGGCTTTGCCGAAGCGCTTCGCGCCTTCCTGCGCCAGGATCCAGATGTGATCATGGTGGGTGAGATACGGGATCTCGAGACCGCAAACATCGCCATCAAAGCCGCCCAAACCGGCCACTTGGTGCTTTCTACCCTGCACACCAACAGTGCCGCTGAAACGCTTACGCGGATGATGAACATGGGCGTTCCTTCGTTCAACATTGCCACATCGGTCAGCTTGATTATTGCCCAGAGGCTCGGTCGGAGACTTTGCAGCGCCTGCAAACAACCCGCGGAGATTCCAAAGGATGTACTTTTGGAGGAAGGGTTCACACAGGAACAAATTGATACAGGCTTCAAGTTGTTCCGCCCCAAGGGCTGTGATAAATGCAATGGAGGGTATAAAGGCCGCGTCGGTGTTTACGAGGTGGTCAAGATTACCGACGAGCTGGCAAACATGATTATGGAAGAATCCAGCTCTATCAAAATTGCAAAGCAGGCTCAAGCCGAAGGCTTCCGTAACTTGCGTCAATCAGCACTGTTGAAAGTGATTGAGGGCGTGACGAGCCTTGAGGAAGCCAACCGCGTGACGAAGGATTAAGCATGGCAGAGAAAGCGCAAAAGCTGGAATCGTACGTTTGGGAAGGAAAGGATCGCAAAGGCAATAAGTCAAAGGGCGAGCTCACCGGCCAAAATCTGGCGCTGGTCAAGGCACAGCTTCGCAAGCAGGGGATTATTCCCGATAAAGTGAAGAAAAAACCGAAGCCATTGTTCGGAGGCAGCAAAAAAATTACGCCATTCGACATTGCGATGCTGACTCGGCAGCTTGCTACGATGATGAAAGCGGGTGTCCCCCTGGTTCAGAGCTTCGATATTGTTGCAGACGGATTGGAGAACAAAGGGCTCCAGGAACTTGTCATGGCGTTAAGGAATGATATTTCCTCAGGCACCAGTTTTGCCGGAGCTCTCAGAAAACACCCAAAGCAT
>Ga0207908_1000299_pt1 | contig 14006 bp, 7 predicted proteins | sample MalvirmetagMSP81_FD_184224 | JGI IMG/M metagenome (GOLD analysis project Ga0207908, IMG submission 184224) | Marine viral communities from the Deep Pacific Ocean - MSP-81 (SPAdes) | ecosystem: Environmental > Aquatic > Marine > Oceanic | place: Pacific Ocean | collected 2011-04-18
GCCGGTGCCACCTTCCCGCTGGGCGGCGCCAAGCTGGTCGATCGGATCTCCGACCCGCCACGGCTCCACGAGCGGGCGGCGCTGCACGCCATGGCCATGGAGCTGATCCAGCCGGCCGCCGACAAGGTCCTCGCGGCGCGGACCACCCCCGACGAGCCGCTCGTCGCGCTGGCGACCGCCGGCAGCATCCGCGACATCGCCCGCTTCGGCCTCGCGCTGACCAGCGGCTCGGCGCCGGCCAAGGTGCGGGGGATGATGGTCAGCCGCGAGCAGATGGAGCTGGCCTACTCCCGCCTGTGCTCCGTCGACGCCCACGACCGGATGGACCTGCCGGGCATCAGCTCCAAGCGAGCCGACCTGCTGCCCGCAGCGGGTATCTCGGTCCTTGCCGCTATGGAGGCGTTCGGCCTGCAGTCGATCACCCTGTGCGACTGGGGGCTGCGCGAGGGCGTCCTGCTGGACCTCGGTGCCGACGGCCACATCGTCGACCACAACTTCGTCGTCGACCGGGAGGACCGCCGTGGCTGATCGTCGTGACTTCCTGGCGATGGTGTGCCGCGAGGCGGTCGACCGTGTCGCTGCCGACCGTGCGATCGAGTCCACCGCTGCGCTGCAGGATCGCGTGGCCGGCCTGCCAGCCCCTCGCGGGTTCGCCGAGTCGCTGTCCCGTCCCGGCGTCCGCGTCATCGCCGAGGTCAAGCGGGCCAGCCCATCGCGCGGCCACATGACCGACATCCCCGATCCGGCCGGCCTGGCCAGCGCCTACGTCCGCGGTGGCGCTGCCGCGGTGAGCGTGCTGACCGAACCCGCCCACTTCGGCGGGTCGCTGGAGGACCTGCGAGCCGTGGCCGCCGCCGTCGATGCGCCGGTGCTGCGCAAGGACTTCGTCGTCGACGCCCACCAGCTGTGGCAGGCCCGCGACGCCGGCGCGGCCGCGGCGCTGCTGATCGTCGCCGCCCTCGACGACGAATCCCTCACCGACCTGATGGTCGCCGCCCACGACGCCGGACTCGACACCCTCGTCGAGACCCACTCCGCCGAGGAGGTCAGCCGGGCGGTCGCCTGCCACGACGCCGCCGCGACTGGACGGACCCTCGTGCTCGGCGTCAACGCCCGTGACCTCGTGACGCTCCAGGTCGACCGTGGCCACATCGCCAGGGTCCGTGCGGAGGTCGACCTGCCGACCGGCGCGCTGCTGGTCGCCGAGAGCGGTGTCCGCGGCCCCGAGGACGTCCGGGCCTACGCCGCCGTCGACGCCGACGCGATCCTGGTTGGGGAGCACGTCGCCACCCACGACGACCCCGAGCAGGCCGTTCGCGAGCTGGCCACCGCCGTCCCGACCTCCCGCCAGACCTGACCCGCCGCCGCCCCCACCAACAACCGCCCCGGATCCCAACTCCGACGAGGAGTCACCAGTGAGCACCGTCGTCCCCCGCACCGAAGAGCCCCAGTTCGGCCGCTTCGGAGGCCAGTACGTCCCCGAGGCCCTGATGGGCGCCCTCGACGAGCTGGACACCAGCTTCGCCGCCGCCATGGCCGACCAGGCCTTCCTCGACCGCATGAACGGCCTGCGCGCGGAGTACGGCGGCCGCCCGACGGCCCTGTACCGGGCCGACCGGCTGACCGAGCACGCTGGCGGGGCGACGGTCTGGCTCAAGCGCGAGGACCTGGCCCACACCGGCTCCCACAAGCTGTGCAACGTCCTCGGACAGGGCCTGCTGGCCCAGCGGATGGGCAAGCCGCGCCTGATCGCCGAGACCGGCGCGGGCCAGCACGGGGTGGCCACCGCCACCATCGCCGCGTTGCTCGGCATGGAGTGCGTGGTCTACATGGGTGAGGAGGACTGCCGCCGCCAGCGCCTCAACGTCGTCCGCATGCGGCTGATGGGCGCGGAGGTCATCCCCGTCACCTCGGGCACCCGCACCCTCAAGGACGCCATCAACGAGGCCATGCGCGACTGGGTCACCAACGTCGAGTCGACCCACTACCTGATCGGGTCGGCCATGGGCCCCCACCCGTTCCCGACGATGGTCCGCGACTTCGTGAAGGTCATCGGCCAGGAGATCCGCTGGCAGATGATGGAGCGGACGGGCGACCTGCCCGACGCGGTCGTGGCCTGCGTCGGCGGCGGCTCCAACGCCATCGGCGCCTTCCACGAGTTCATCGGCGACCCCGACGTGCGCCTCATCGGCGTCGAGGCCGGCGGCTCGGGCATCGCCTCCGGCGCCCACGCAGCCACCATCGGCGGCGGGACCGAGGGCATTCTCCACGGCGCCCGCACCATCGTGCTGCAGGACGACTTCGGCCAGGTCATCCCCACCCACTCGGTCTCGGCCGGCCTGGACTACCCGGGCATCGGTCCCGAACACGCGTGGCTTGCCGACACCGGCCGCGCCACCTACCTCAACGCCACCGACGAGGAGGCGCTGGACGGCTTCAAGCTGGTGTGCGAGCTGGAGGGCATCATCCCGGCGCTCGAGCCGGCCCACGCCATCATCCCGGCCCTGCGGATCGCGCGGGAGGTGGGGGAGGGCGGCAACGTCGTCATCAACCTGTCGGGCCGCGGCGACAAGGACGTCGACGAGGTCGCCCGCGTGCTGGAGATGACCGACGTCAAGGTGAGCGAGGACAACGCATGAGCACGACCACCCCGAAGGTGTCGGAGACCATCCGCGCCGCCAACGCCGACGGGCGCGCCGCGCTGGTCATCTACCTGCCGGCCGGCTACCCCGACATGGAGACCTCCCAGGAGTGCCTGGAGGCTGCCGTCGAGGGTGGTGCCGACGTGCTGGAGGTCGGGTTCCCCTACTCCGATCCGCTGATGGACGGTCCGGTCATCCAGGCCGCGAACCAGGTGGCGCTGGACGCGGGCTACACCCCGGTCGACGACGTCGCCATGTGTGACCGCCTGACCGCCGTGGTCGACGCGCCTGTCCTGGCGATGACCTACTTCAACATCGCGTGGCACTACGGCGGGGTCGAACGGCTCGACGGCTTCGCGGAGGACTGCGCCCGGGCCGGCCTGTCCGGGGTGATCCTGCCGGACCTCCCTGCCATCGAGGGTGGGCCGTGGCAGGCGACCGCCGACCGGATGGGGCTGGAGACGGTGTTCCTGACCTCGCCGGCCTCCACCGACGAGCGGATCGGCGCGGTCGCCGGCCGGACCACCGGCTTCGTCTACGCCACCTCGACCATGGGGGTGACCGGCGTGCGCGAGTCCCTGTCGGACCGGGCCGCCCCGCTCGTCGACCGCATCCGTTCGGTCACCGACAAGCCGGTCTGTGTCGGCATCGGCGTGTCCACCGCCGAGCACGCCCGCGAGGTCGCCGGCTTCGCCGACGGGGTCATCGTCGGCTCTGCGGCCGTGCGTGCCGCCACCGAGGGCGGTCCCAAGGCCGTCCGGAAGCTCGTGGAGTCCTTGGCCAGGGGCGTGCGCGAGGCCGACCGGGGCTGACGGCCCTGGCCGCCGGGGCTCAGTCCTCGGCCACGAACCAGACCACCCCGAGCGGGGGTGCGCTGATGACCGCCGAGGACGGCAGGCCGTGCCACGGCTGGTCGGTCGCCTCGACCCGCCCCATGTTGCCGACGTTGCCGCCGCCGTAGATCTCGGCGTCGGTGTTGAGGGCCTCCCGCCAGCCCCCGGCGTGGGGCAGGCCGATCCGCAGGTCGTGGTGGGGCATGGGGGACAGGTTGGCCACCACGGCCACCGCCGGGTCACCGTCGGCGCCGTAGCGCACGAACGCCAGCAGGTTGGCGTCGGCGTTGTTGGCATCGATCCACTGGAACGACGTGGGGTCGTCGTCACGGCGCCACAGGGCCGGCAGCTCGCGGTAGACCCGGTTGGCGTCGCGGACCAGGTCGCGCACCCCCGCGTGGGCACCGTCGAGCAGGGACGGCCAGTCCAGCTCGCGTTCCTCCGACCACTCGCGCTCCTGGGCGATCTCGCCGCCCATGAACAGCAGCTGCTTGCCGGGGTGGCCCCACATCCAGCCGTACAGCGCCCGGAGGTTGGCGAACCGCTGCCAGCGGTCGCCGGGCATCTTGCCGATCAGGCTGCCCTTGCCGTGGACGACCTCGTCGTGGGACAGCGGCAACACGAAGTGTTCGCTCCACGCATACATCATCCCGAAGGTCAGCTGGTTGTGGTGCCAGCGCCGGTAGACGGGCTCCTTGGAGAAATACGACAGCGTGTCGTGCATCCAGCCCATGTTCCACTTGAACCCGAACCCCAGGCCGCCGAGGTGGGTGGGGCGTGACACGCCCGGCCAGGCGGTGGACTCCTCGGCGACGGTGAAGGCGTGGGGGTTGCGCTTGTAGGCGGTCGCGTTGACCTCCTGCAGCAGCTCGACGGCTTCGAGGTTCTCCCGACCGCCGTGCTTGTTGGGGACCCATTCGCCGGACTTGCGGGAGTAGTCGAGGTACAGCATCGAGGCGACCGCGTCGACGCGGAGGCCGTCGACGCGCAGCGATTCCAGCCAGAACAGCGCCGAGGCCATCAGGAAGTTCTTGACCTCGGTGCGGGCGTAGTTGAAGACCAGGGTGCCCCAGTCGGGGTGTTCGCCCTGGCGGGGGTCGGCGTGTTCGTACAGCTTGGTGCCGTCGTAGTTGGCCAGCGCCCACTCGTCCTTGGGGAAGTGGGCGGGGACCCAGTCGACGATCACGCCGATGCCGCGGTCGTGCAGGCTGTCGACGAGGTAGCGGAAGTCGTCCGGTGTGCCGAAGCGCGACGTGGGCGCGAAGTGGCCGGTGACCTGGTAGCCCCACGACCCCCCGAAGGGATGTTCGGCGACGGGCAGGAACTCCACGTGGGTGAAGCCGAGGTCATCCACGTAGTCACCGAGCTCGTCGGCCAGCTCGCGGTAGGTGAGCGGTCGACGACCGCCCTCGGCGTCGGGGTCGTCGGTCCACCGCCACGACGCGAGGTGCACCTCGTAGATCGACATGGGGCCGTGCAGGTGGTCGGTGGACGGCGGCGCGGCCGTCCACTCGTAGTCGCCCTTCCAGACGCGGCTGGCCGTGCCGGGGGGGACGTCGGACCATTTGGCCCACGGGTCGGCGCGCAGCACCAGGCTGCCGTCGGCGGTGACGATCTCGTACTTGTAGTGGGCCCCGTCGGGCACGTCGGGCACGAACAGCTCCCAGATGCCCGAGGACCCCAGCGACCGCATCGGGTGCAGCCGGCCGTCCCACGAGTTGAACTCCCCGACGACGCGCACCGACTGGGCGTTGGGCGCCCAGACGGCGAAGGCGACCCCGTCGATGTCGTGCATCGTCCGGGGGTTGGCGCCCATGGCCGTCCACGCCTGCTCGTGTCGACCCTCGGCCAGCAGGTGCATGTCGACCTCGCCGAGGCTGGGCTCGAAGGCGTAGGCGTCGACCAGCTCGAAGGTCTGGTCGTCGGGGTAGGTGATCCGCCAGCGGTAGGAGCCCGGGTCGGGTTCGGCGGCCGTGGCCACCTGGAACAACCCGGCCACGACCTCCTCCGCCGGTCCGGCGTCCGTCCCGACCAGCTCGGCGGCCAGCGCCCCGGGACGCCAGGTCCGCACGACCCACGAGCCGTCGGCGAGCTGATGGCGTCCGAGCAGGCTGTGGGGGTCGTGCAGGCGACCGTCGCGGAGGGCCTGTACCGCCTCCCCGATGTCGGGAAGCTCGGGCTCGGCGGCGCTGGGCGCGGCCGGTGGGGCGGGCTCGGGCACGGGGGGGACCGGGGCCTGGCCCTTCTTGCCCTTCTTGGACTTGTTGCCCTTCGGCGAGCCGGACGGGTTGGATCTGGTGGGCATGGTGGCTCCGAGCGGGGCGAGTGCCTGCAGGGGGATCTGCAGCCAGTCAGGACGGTTGGCGGCCTCGTAGCGGGCCTCGTACAGCAGCTTGTCCAGGACGAAGAGGTCCAGCCACGGGCGGTCCACCGCGCCGTAGCCGTCGAGGAATCCCTGCTCGGCTCGTTGGCGCCATCGCGCTGCGGCATCGGGATCGCCGCCGGCGCGGACGGCGGCGGCCTCGGCGTAGGCGAAGGACCGCAGCATCCCGGCGACGTCGCGCAGCGGGTGGTCGGGGCGGCGGCGTTCGCTGACGGGACGGCCGGGTTCGCCCTCGAAGTCCAGGATCATCCAGCCGTCGGCACCGTCGGTGATGACCTGGCCGAGGTGGAAGTCGCCGTGGATGCGTTGCAGCCGCCCCATCGTCGACGGGGTGGCCGCACGACGGTTGGCGACGGCGTCGATCAGGCCGTCACCGACCTCCGGGACGGTTCGTGTGGTGGTGCGCGCGTCCTCCATCAGGCGGTTGCGCATCCGATCGGCGTCCTCGACGGTCGACTGGCGGACCTCGAGGGTGGACGCCAGCGCACGGTGCATCTCGGCGGTCAGCCGGCCGAGGTCGGCCATTCCGTCGGCGACCCCGTGGTCGGCCCCGCCGGCAGCCTCGTCGACCGCCCGTTCCCACGCACCGGCTGACCCGTGTACGTAGCGGGTCATGACCGCCATGGCCGCGTCGTCGGGGCCGGTGATGACCCCCAGCAGCGCCGGGGTGCCCTCGAAGCCGGCGGTCGTCAGCGCCTCGGTCAGCTCCACGTCCGGGTTCGGACCCGGCTCCAGGCGACGGATCACCTTCACGGCGACCTGTTCGCCCAGCACGACGGAGGTGTTGGACTGCTCGACCCCCATCAGCCGTTCGGTGGGTGCCGGATCCGGTGAGCGCCCGACGGGCCGCGCCGTGACGGTCGCCCCGGACGCGGCGAGGAGGTGCTGGCCACGACGGGCGACGTCCAGCAGCGCCAGCGCCGCACGGGGGGCCGAGACGAGCTCGGTGACCGGGACGCCGTCGACGGTGCCGAGCAGGGGTTCGGCCTCGTGGAGCCGCCTGGTCAGCACCAGCTGCCAGTTGCCCGAGGGTGCGTCGTCGGTGTGGTCCACCGTCACCGTCACCAGCCACGTCCGCGGGTCACCCGCAACCCGCAACGGCACGGCATCGCTGACCCGGACCGCCTCGATGGGGCGGTCCTTGGCGGCGAACCAGCGTTGTTGGGTCAGCCACGACGCCAGGTCGGGCAGGTCGGGCAGGTCGGGCAGGTCGGGACGGGACGTGGCCATCACTCCTCGGGGGGCAGCAGGTCGAACCAGTAGAACCCACGGCCGGTCATCGTGAGCAGGTAACTCAGCTCGCCGATGCGCGGGAAGGGTGTGCCGCCGAGCAGCTCGACGGGCTGCCATCCCGCGAACCGGGTCAGGTCCAGCTCGACGAACTGCGCCGTGGCGCCGAGGTTGGCGACGACCAGCACGTGCTGGTTGCTGTCCTCGCGCAGGAACGACAGGACCTTGGGGTTGGAGGCGTCGAGCGCCTCGAACGTGCCGGTTCCGAAGACCGGATGCTGCTTGCGCACCTCCATCATCGACTGGACCCAGTGGAGCAACGAGCTCGGATGGCGCTGCTGTGCCTCGACGTTGGTCACCTGGTAGCCGTAGACCGGATCGACGATGGGGGGCAGGTTCAGCGCCGCGAAGTCGGCCGAGGAGAACCCGCCGTTGCGGTCCGGCGTCCACTGCATCGGGGTTCGGACCCCGTCGCGGTCACCCAGGTAGATGTTGTCGCCCATGCCGATCTCGTCGCCGTAGTACATGACGGGGCTGCCCGGCAGGGAGAACAGCAGCGAGTGGAACAGCTCGATCAGGCGACGGTCGTTGTCCAGCAGTGGCGCGAGGCGGCGACGGATGCCCACGTTCATCCGCATGCGCGGGTCGGCGGCGTAGACGGAGTACATGTAGTCGCGTTCCTCGTCGGTGACCATCTCGAGGGTCAGCTCGTCGTGGTTGCGCAGGAAGATGCCCCACTGGGCGGTCTCGGGGATGTCGGGCGTGGACCGCATGATCTCCACGATCGGCGCCGCCTCCTCCCGCCGGGCGGCCATGAACATGCGCGGCATCACCGGGAAGTGGAAGGCCATGTGGCACTCGTCGCCTTCGCCCTCGCCGAAGTACTCCACGACGTCCTCGGGCCACTGGTTGGCCTCGGCGAGCAGGATCCGGCCGGAGAACTCCTCGTCCACCACGCGACGGACCTTCTTGAGGAACTCGTGGGTCTCGGGCAGGTTCTCGCAGTTGGTGCCCTCCCGCTCGAACAGGTAGGGCACGGCGTCCAGCCGCAACCCGTCGAGGCCGACGTTCAGCCAGAAGCGGACGGCGTCGAGCATGGCCTCGCCGACCTCGGGGTTGTCGTAGTTGAGGTCCGGCTGGTGGCTGAAGAACCGGTGCCAGTAGAACTTCTCGGCCTTGCTGTCCCACGTCCAGTTCGACGTCTCGGTGTCGACGAAGATGATGCGGGCGTCCTCGTACCGTTCGTCGGTGTCGGACCAGACGTACCAGTCGTGCTTGTCGGAGCTCGGGTCACGGGCCTCCTGGAACCACGCGTGCTGGTCGGAGGTGTGGTTCATCACCATGTCGGCGATGACCCGGATGCCACGCGCGTGGGCGGCCTCGATCAGCTCGGCCACGTCGTCGACGTTGCCGTACTCCGGCAGCACCTTGTAGTAGTCGGCGATGTCGTAGCCGCCGTCACGCAGCGGCGAGTCCATGAACGGCAGCAGCCACAGGCAGTCCACGCCCAGCCACTCGAGGTAGTCCAGGTTGTTGGTCAGCCCCCGGATGTCGCCGGTCCCGTCGGCGTTGGAGTCGCTGAAGCCGCGGACCACGACCTCGTAGAAGATTGCGTGCTTGTACCACTCTGGGTCCGGGGTCAGCATCGGCGTGTTCTGGCTCCTCTGTGGTCAGCAGGTTGTGTGGTCAGCGGCTCTGTGGTCAGCGGCTCGTGCGGTCAGCGGGGCGGACGGATCTCGAAGACGTGGAGGGGTTCTCCCCAGCTCGGGTCCAGCCGTACCCAGTTGGCGTGGCTCTGCCACGTCCACGTCTGGCCGGTCAGCAGGTCGTGCACCTCGAAGGGCACCTCACCCCCGTCGATGCCCAACCACCACAGGTCCAACCACGTCCATCCCTCCTGCGGGTGGTGCTGGTCGAGGTTGACGACCGTCAGCAGGACCTTCGTGCGGTCCTCGCTGGCGCGCGAGAACACCAGCAGGTTGTCGTTGTCGATGTGGTGGAAGCGGATGTTACGGATGTCGCCGAGGACGTCCCGGTGCTCGCGACGGATCTCGTTGATCCGGGTCACGAACGGTGCGATGGAGTGGCCCGCATCGAAGTCCCGCGGGCGGTAGGCGTACTTCTCGGAGTTCAGGTACTCCTCGCTGCCGGGCCGTACGGGCACGTGTTCGAGCAGCTCGTAACCGGAGTACATCCCGTAGTTGGGGCTCGTCAGGGCCGCGAGGGCCAGCCGGACCTTGAACGCCGCCGGCGCACCCGACTGGAGGTACTCGTGGAGGATGTCGGGGGTGTTGGGCCAGAAGTTCGGTCGGAAGTAGTCCGCCTGGTCGGTGTGGGCCAGCTCGGTGAGGTACTCGGTCAGCTCGTGCTTGGCGTTGCGCCACGTGAAGTAGGTGTAGGACTGCGTGAACCCGAGCTTGGCCAGGCGCTGCATCATCACTGGGCGGGTGAACGCCTCGGCGAGGAACAGCACATCGGGATGGTCGGCGTGGATCTCGGCGATCACCCACTCCCAGAACGGCAGCGCCTTGGTGTGGGGGTTGTCGACCCGGAAGATCTTGACCCCGTGGCCGATCCAGAAGTCGAGGACCTTCTTGAGCTCGTTGGTCAACCCCTCGATGTCGGGGGTGTCGAAGTCGATCGGGTAGATGTCCTGGTACTTCTTCGGCGGGTTCTCGGCGTAGGCGATCGAGCCGTCGGCCCGGTGGCGGAACCACTCGGGGTGCTCGGTGACCCACGGGTGGTCCGGCGAACACTGGATCGCGAAGTCCAGCGCCACCTCCACCCCGGCGTCCTCGGCGGCGGCGACGAAGGCCTCGAAGTCCTCGATCGTGCCGAGGTCGGGGTGGACCGACATGTGCCCACCATCCTCCGAGCCGATCGCCCAGGGCACGCCGGGGTCGTCGGGCCCCGCGTGCAGGGTGTTGTTGGGACCCTTGCGGTGGCTGTGGCCGATGGGGTGGATCGGCGGCAGGTAGACCACGTCGAAGCCCATCGCGGCGATGGCGGGCAACCGCGTGGCGGCGGACTCGAACGTGCCGCTGCGCATGCCGTCGGACCCGACGGACCGCGGGAACATCTCGTACCACGCGCTCCAGCAGGCCCGGTCGCGGTCGACCCACAGGGGCAGCTCGGCGGTGGCCGTGGCGTCGCGGCGATCCGGATGCTGGCGGAGCAGCGCCAGCAGCTCCGGTGACCGGGCGGCCTCCACGCGCTGGTGGACCGGCATGGCGTGGTCACGGAGGATGGCGGCGACCTCACTGAAACGGGCAGGAACGGGGGCGGGGACACCTGCCGGCGCGGCATGGGACTCCAGCAACAGCGCCCCCTCCTCCATCTCCCCGGACAGGTCGGCCACACCGGCACGGTGCTTCTTGACCAACCCGTCCAGCCACGAGGCGTAGTGGTCGGTCCAGCCGACCAGCTGGTAGACCCACGCGCCGTTGCGGTCGGGCACGAACCGGCCGGTGAAACGGTCCTGCTCGTGCGCGTCGAGCATCGCCACGTTCCACTGGTCGTCGTCGACCATGCGGTAGCGGACCATGGCCGCGACCTTGTCGTGGCCCTCGCGGAAGATGGTGGCAGCGACGTCGATGGGCTGGTCGACACAGCCCTTGGCGGCGTAGCGGCCACCGTCGATGCACGGTCGGATGTCGTCGAACTGGATGCGGTTCCTCACAGCACGGTTGTAGAGGACGCCGACGGTGCGCGCACCCGCACCGGCAATATCGAATGCCGAGGCAGCACGTCCGCCCCCTGCGGCCACGGACCGCCCGCCGCCGCGTCACCGTCCCGAAACCTGTAGGTGGTTCCCTTCGGCGCTGGCCACAGTACCCTGCGAGACCCCCCGAGATGCCTGGAGCTGGACATGGTCAAAGCCGTCCGAACCTTTCGTGTGAGCCCTTCCCTCCCCGAGGAGCTCGGCCCGCTGGCCGAGCTCGCCGCCAACCTGCGCTGGGCGTGGGATCCGGCGACCCGAGAGGTCTTCAAGTGGGCTGACAAGCAGCTGTGGGAGGCCGTGGAGGGCAATCCCCTCGGGCTGCTCGGCCGGCTCGGCCGCGATCGGATGGCCGAGCTGGTCGCCGACAAGGCCTTCCTCGGACGGCTGACGGAGGTGCGAGCGGACCTCGAGAAGTACCTGACCGGCCCCCGCTGGGCCCAGGCCCAGACGCCCGCCCCACCCGGCGTCGCCTACTTCTCCGCGGAGTTCGGCATCACCGAGGTCATGCAGACCTACTCCGGTGGTCTCGGCGTGCTCGCCGGTGACCACCTGAAGGCTGCCAGCGACCTGGGCCTTCCCCTGGTCGGCATCGGGCTGCTGTACCGGCACGGCTACTTCCGCCAGCTGCTGGACCACGACGGCTGGCAGCGCGAGCAGTATCCGCACGTCAACCCCCACGACCTGCCGCTGACTCGCCTGGAACGCGACGGCGAGCCGCTGCTGGTCGAGGTCGACCTGCAGGGACGCACCGTCCAGGCGCAGATCTGGAAGGCCGACGTCGGTCGTGTCCCGCTGCTGCTGCTGGACACCGACCTCGCGTCCAACCACCCCGACGACCGGGTCGTCACCGACCGCCTGTACGGCGGGGACAGCGAGCATCGCCTCCGCCAGGAGATCATCCTCGGCATCGGCGGGGTCCGGGCCCTGTACGGCGCCATCGAGGCGGGCCTGGTCGACGCCGAGCCGGTCATGTTCCACGCCAACGAGGGCCACGCCGGGTTCCTGCAGTTCGAGCGCATCCACCGGCTGATGAGCAGCGGGGGGCTGGACTTCGACCAGGCCATCGAGACCGCCCGTGCGTCGGTGCTGTTCACCACCCACACCCCCGTCCCCGCCGGCATCGACCGCTTCCCCCGCGACCTGATGGAGCGGTACTTCGCCGCCTACGCCGACATGGTCGGGGTGTCGATGGACCGCCTGCTGGCGATCGGTCGCGAACCGGGCGACCAGTCCGGCAGCATCTACAACATGGCGCTCATGGGCCTGCGGCTGTCGGCCGGCGCCAACGGCGTGTCGAAGCTGCACGGCCAGGTGTCGCGGGAGATGTTCAGCGACCTGTGGCCGGGGGTGGAGTCACCCGAGGTGCCCATCACCTCCATCACCAACGGCGTCCACGCCTCGACGTGGATCGGCCCGGAGATGGCGGCGGTCTACGACCGGGTGCTGCCGCCTGACTGGTCGCACAACCCCGACGCCTGGACGCTCGCCGGTGGCATCGGCGACGACCAGCTGTGGCGTGCTCGCGGCCGGGCACGGGAACGCCTCGTGCAGACCGTCCGCGAGTGGGCACGTGCCCAGGGCCGACGGCGTGGCGAGAGCAACCTCGGCTGGACCGACTCGATCCTGGACCCCGAGGCGCTGACCATCGGCTTCGCCCGACGGTTCGCCACCTACAAGCGCGCGACGCTGCTGCTGAGCCAGCCCGAGCGGTTGCGCGAGCTGCTGCTGTCCACCGACCGGCCCGTGCAGTTCGTGTTCTCCGGCAAGGCGCACCCCCGCGACGACGGCGGCAAGGGCCTGATCCGCGACATCGTGCACTTCAGCCGCGATCCCGAGATCCGCACCCGGCTGATCTTCGTGGAGGACTACGACATGCAGATCGCCCGGACCATGCTGGCCGGGTCGGACGTGTGGCTGAACAACCCGCGTCGTCCGCACGAGGCCAGCGGCACCAGCGGCGAGAAGTCGGTCCTCAACGGGGGGCTGCACGCCTCGGTGCTCGACGGCTGGTGGGACGAGATGTACGAGCCGGCCGTCGACGGGGTCTCCAACGGCTTCGCGATCGGCGGGCGCGGCAACGGCTCGGATGCCGGTCACCAGGACGCGGCCGATGCCGCGTCGCTGTTCGACGTGCTCGAACGGCAGATCGTCCCGACGTTCTACGACCGGGCGGACGGGCAGCTGCCCCGACGCTGGCTGGCCCACGTCCGGGCGTCGATCACGACGCTGGGCCCCAAGGTCCTCGCCACCCGCATGGTGCAGGACTACACCAACCAGCTGTACACCCCCCTGGCCCAGCGGGCCATGCGCCTGACCGCCGACGGCGGCAAGCGTGCGCTGGACCTCGGCGCGTGGCGTGGCCGGCTGGCGACCAGCTGGGAGGGCATCACCATCGAGGACGTCGAGCTCGAGAGCGCCTCGGGGACCCTCGGCGACGACCGCGATGTCGTCGTCGACGTGCGGCTGGGTGACATCTCCCCGGAGGAGGTCGAGGTGCAGATCGTGCACGGCCGCGTCCGCGCCGACGGCACCATCGCCGAGCCCACCGTGGCCACGCTGGCCGTCGGCGACGGCCACGACGGCTGCATCCGGTACACCGGCACCATGTCGCTGGACATCTCCGGTGAGTACGGGCTGGCCGCGCGCGTCGTCCCGCGCCACGAGGACCTGCGCAGCTGGGCCGAGACGGGCCTCGTGACCTGGGCGCCGGAGTAGCAGGTGACGTCGATCGACCGGTGGTGGCTGCGCGAGGTCGGCTACGAGGTCTACATCAGATCGTTCGGCGACAGCGACGGCGACGGGGTCGGTGACCTGCAGGGGGTCATCGACCACCTCGACGACCTGGCCTGGCTGGGCGTCGGCGTCGTCTGGTTGACCCCCTGCACGAAGTCGCCGATGCGCGACCACGGCTACGACGTCAGCGACTTCCGCAGCGTCGCCGAGGAGTTCGGCGACGACGAGACCTATCGCCGCCTGTGCCGCGAGGCCGCACGACGCGGCATGCGGATCCTGACCGACCTGGTGCCCAACCACACCTCCTCGGAACATCCCTGGTTCCTCGACGCCCGGTCCTCGCGCGACAGCGAACGGCGGGCGGACTACCTGTGGGGCGATCCCGGACCGGACGGTGGGCCGCCGAACAACTGGGTGTCGCACTTCGGCGGGCCGGCCTGGACGCTGGACGAGGCGACCGGACA
>Ga0207908_1000303_pt1 | contig 13878 bp, 8 predicted proteins | sample MalvirmetagMSP81_FD_184224 | JGI IMG/M metagenome (GOLD analysis project Ga0207908, IMG submission 184224) | Marine viral communities from the Deep Pacific Ocean - MSP-81 (SPAdes) | ecosystem: Environmental > Aquatic > Marine > Oceanic | place: Pacific Ocean | collected 2011-04-18
CGGACGGGGCCTTGCCGGCATGGTCAACCTGCTCAATCCCCGACGCATCGTGCTCGGCGGGTACTTCGCCGACGCCTTCGAGTTCCTCGCAGCCGGCATCGACGCCGAGCTGGCCCAGCACACCCTGTCGCCCAGCAGGTCCGGCGTGACGATCGTGCCGGCCGCGCTGCAGGAGGACTCGGCGCTCCTCGGGGCGCTGGAGATCGCGCTCGAGCCGTTGCTGCTCGATCCCGCACGGAGTCCCGCCGCCGCAGCCTGAGCAGGCGCGACGACGGGACCCGACGACCGGTCAGCGCCGGAGCGTCACTCCGCGACCCGCAGGCCGTGGGCCATCCACGCCTGGCCCGTGACCGCGGTGACCCAGGCTTCCTTGGTGTCGGCCTGCCCGTTGGTGTTGTCGTTCTCCAGCATGTAGCCCCGGTGGCGCCCATCGGCCGGACGGCCTGCGGCGATGTCTGCGGTCCTGATGCGGTTGAAGAAGGTCTCGTAGTCGATGTCGCCCTGCCCGAGGTGCGTCATCGAGTAGCCCGCTCCGCCGAACACCAGCCCGAAGGGATTCGACACGTCCGGCGGCTGGCTGCCCGGCTCGTGGCCGTCCTTGACGTGGTACAGCACGAAGCGGTCGGCGTGGTCGATGACCAGCTGGGCCGGGTCCAGGGACGGGTTGGCCACCGTGGCGTTGAAGGCCCAGTAGACGTCGAGCTCGAAGGACACGGCGGCCGGATCGGTTTCCTCGATGTAGCGCTCGTAGGGGGTCTTGCCGTTGGCGTCCGTGGTCTGCAGCTCGCCGGAGTGGTTGTGCAGGTAGAACGTCAGCCCTGCCTCGGCTGCCCTGGCGCCCCACCGGTTCCAGCTGTCGATGGTCGCCTGGTCGAACGTGGTCGGCAGGGACGCCTGGCCGATCGCCGGGACCCCGAGGTCCAGCGCCTGCTGGATGTGGTCGTCGATCGTGGAGTCGTTGATGGCACCCTGCATGTGGGCGCCGGCGGGGGTCAGCCCGTACTCCTCCAGGAGCTCTGCCAGTCCGGCACGGGACAGGCCGGTCGGGTCCTCGCCCTCGTACCCGGCGAACTCGACCTGGGTGTACCCGATCGCTGCCAGACGACGGAAGACCCGGTCGTACCCGAGCTCCCGCACGGTCGCGCGGAGGGTGTAGAGCTGGATGCCGATCCGCTCCCGCGGCACGATCGCCCCGTCGTCGATCGGCATCTCGTAGTGGCCCGGTCGTGGTTGGGCCCGGACGGGCGTGGCGCCCGGCACCACCTGCATCGCGGCTGCACCGATCACCCCCGCGCCAAGGCCCATCAGGCGTCGTCGGCTCACGGCTGCGCTGCGGTCGAACATGTTCGCCACTCCTCGTTCGTTTCGGCTCGAGGGCGTGAGGAAGGGCTCACGCCGTGCTGGACCCTTCGACGTGGTCGACGGCAACTCCTGTGCGATTTGTCCCACCATCCAACATTTCTCGTGGAGCGGCAGGAATCGAGGGAGGCAGCGGCGAACAACAACAAGTGACGCGCCCGTTACCGACGGGGCGACATCGAACGAGGAGCCGAACCGCCAATGTTCTCCCTGCGCAAGCCTTCCCTGCGACGGGTCGCCGTCGCCATGGCGCTGCTGTCGCTCGCCGCCCTCCAGCTGGACTTCGGCCGCGCGGCCGAGGCACAGCTGCCCGCCACCGGTCTGCTCGACCTGTCGGTGGAGACCATCAGCACCGACGTCAGCGACCCGACCATCGTCGAGGTCGCCGACGACGGCACCATCGTGTTCGTCGAACGCAAGGGCGCGGTGAACCTGATCGGTCCCGACGGTGCGCAGGTCGAGGCCGGGGTCATCCCCGTGTCGGCCAACCAGTGCGCCGACTGCCCCGCCGAGGACTTCGCGCTGGAGGAGGGCGGTCTGCACGGCCTGTTGCTGTACCCCGACTTCTCCGCCGCCGGCGGCAAGCTGCTGGCCTACTACTCCGTCCCCGGCTCCCTCGGAACCGCCCCTGCCACCCCCCTGCACCCCGACGCCGGCGGCGACCCCACCGAGGAAGGCATCTTCCGCCTCTCCCGCTTCACGGTGACCGGCACCACCCTCGACCTGTCCAGTGAGGAGGTCCTGCTGGAGAACGCCACGGAGTGGTACGAGTGCTGCCACTACGGCGGCGACATCGAGTGGTTGGCCGACGGCACCGTCGTGCTGTCCACGGGTGACGACACCAACCCCCACGAGTCCAACGGCTTCTCCCCGCATGACACCAACGAGGGCCGTGACGGCTTCAACGCCATGCGGACCTCCCAGAACCCCGCCGACCGTCGCGGCAAGATCCTGCGGATCGACGTCGACGACATCGACGAGGACGGTTCGCTGGTCCCCGCCGACAACCCCCACGTCGACGACGCCGCCTACGACCCCTACGTCTACGCGATGGGCTTCCGGTCCAACTACCGCATCGACGTCGACCCCGAGAGCCAGGCGATCATCGTCGGCAACGTCGGCCCCGACGCCCAGCGTCCCGACGCGGCCCGCGGCCCCGAGGGCCACGACGAGGTCGAGGTCGTCCCTGCTGGCGGGGGCACCAACCACGGCTGGCCCATGTGCATCGGCGAGGCCGAGCCCTACGTGCAGTACGACGCCTTCGGCGCGGAGAACCCCGGCGAACCCTTCGACTGCAGCGGCACCGTGCCCGCCCAGATCCACTACACCTACCACCCCGACCTGTCGTTCCCGATCATGGCCCACGGCGTCACCCGGACCGCGATCGCCGGCCCCGTGTACCGCTACGACGGCGACGGCGAACACGCCTTCCCCGAGGCCTACCAGGGCCAGTTCCTGATGCTGGAGTTCTCCCGCAACAGCATGGTCACCGTGCCCTTCGACGCCGAGACCGCGACGCTGGACACCAGCGCGATGCTGCCCGGCGCCCTCGGCTCGTTGACCGGCCCCATCGACGCGACCATCGGCCCCGACGGTGCGGTCTACGTCGCCAACTACGGCGCCGGCTTCTACAACGCCGCGGGCGGGTCAATCGCCCGCATCGTCCCCGGCGGCCCCCTGGACGGCGTCCTGCCGACCGACGCAGGCGCCGACACCGACGCCACCGCCCCCATCGCGTTCGCGGCCGCGGCGCTGCTGGTGCTGCTGTTCCCCACCCGGTCCCGCGAGCTGATCTGACCCCCATGACGTCCTCGACCCCCGGAGCGTGCAGGCCGGGGGTCGGTCGTGCCCGCAGGCTCGCGTCGGTCCTCGTGCTGCTGATGGCCGTCGCGGGGTGCGCCGACGGTCAGACAGCCGACCCCGTCGTGCGGGCCGTGGGCATCGACGGCGGCACCGAGGTCGCCCTGGCGATCCGGGACGTGAACGTGCAGGCACGGCCCGGCGACACCATCGCGATCACCAACGCCAACCACGGCGTGGAGGGGCGGGCGGCCGCCGAGGCCGGTACCGCGGGCACCGTGACCCACGCCCTGGTCGCCGCGGCTGCGGACGGCCTCGACCTGCCACCGGTGTTCGTGACCGGCGGCGGAGGGGCGATCCCCAACCCGGCTGTCTGGGGTGCCTGCCGCGGCGGCGACCCCGGCGACACCGATGGCCAGTGCCCGGTCCTGCCCGTCGACGGCCCGACGGCGTGGGACGGGACGGACTACTGGTCGACCGGCGCGATGCTGCCCGGCGAGACCCGAGAGGTGCCCCTGGCCGAAGACATCCCCACGGGCACCCATCGGCTGGTGTGCGCGCTGCACCCCGAGCTGGGCGTCGACGTCGTCGTCACCGACGACCCGACGGTGGACCCGGCGGCCGGCACGGCGCCTGCGCCCGACCCCGCTGACACGGTCACGCCCACGGACGTCGAGGACGGACACGTGATCGTCGCACCGGCCACCGACACCACGCTGCTGAACGCGTTCTGGCCGGCCACGATGCAGGTCCGCATCGGTGACACCGTCACGTGGACCGCCACGGGCCGAGCCCCCCACGACGTCAACCTCGGCCATGACCACCCCCCCGAGCTCGTGCACTCGACCGCGGCAGACGCCCTGCCCGACCACCCCGATGGTCCATGGGACGGGTCCACCCCTATCCGCTCGGGCTACCTTCAGGCGTCCGGTGACGGGCCTGCGGGGGCCACCTTCAGCGTCACCTTCGCCGAACCCGGTACCTACGACTACGTGTGCCGGTTCCACCCCGCGATGACCGGCACGGTCGTCGTCTCCTGAGCCCGTTCGCCACACCCCCTCCCCGGAGCCACCAATGCGTCGCCTGACCACCCTGTTGCCCGTCGTCCTGCTCGTCCTCAGCGTCCTCGCCCCCGCAGCCACCGCGCAGCAGGAGGAGGACGTGCCCGACGTGCTCGTCTGGACCGGCACCTACGGGTTCCGCCACCCCAGCATCACCGCGGCCCAGACGACGCTCCTCGAGCTGTCGCAGCAGGGGCACTTCAACGCCACCATCACCGAGGTGCCGGCCCTGCTGACGGCCGACGTGCTGGCCAACTACGACGTGCTGATGTGGGTGTCCACCACCGGCAAGCCGCCGATGAGCGAGGCGCAGCGCGCGGAGATCATCCGCTTCGCCGGCTGCGGTGGGGGAACCGTCGGCTTCCACGCGGCGCTGGACGCCAACTACGGCTGGGCCGAACACGCCGAGCTGTTCGGGGCGCAGTTCGACAGCCACCCGCAGAACGCCGGATCCGGCGCGCCCGAGATGATCGTGGAGGACGCCGACGACCCGATCACCGATGGCTGGGACGGGATGGACCGCTTCACCTTCCCCGACGAGTACTACCGCTGGCGCGGCGCCAAGGGCATCGACGGCGTGTCCCTGCCGCGTGAGTTCGGCGACACCAACGTGCTGCTGAGCCTCGACGAGGAGACCGTCGACGAGGGCATCCAGGACGGTCCAACGCCCTACGAGCACCACCAGCCCGTCGCGTGGACCAAGACCTTCCGCGACCGCGGCCGGGTCTACTACAACAACATGGGGCACTCCGAGTCGACCTGGGACGACCCGGCCTTCCAGACCGGGCTCGTCAACGGCGTCGACTGGGTCTCGGAGGTCCCGCTGGACACCGAGTGCCTGTTCGGTGACGAGCCCCTGCCGCCGGCCCCCGCTCCACCGGCCGCCGATCCCGACACGATCGGTGAGTCCTGTGTGGTGCCCGAGCTGCAGGAGCGCAACAACGGCACGTGGGAGGTCAGCGGCGCAGCACGGGCCCTGACCGTCGACGGTGACACCCAGCAGGTCGCCGCAGGCATCGTCGGTGGACTCGGCTGGGGTGCCCAGACCTGGATCCTCGACCTGTCGTCGGTTCGGGCGGCCGCAGCCGAGGTCACCTTGACCCTGGAGATCCCCAACCCGCTGGACGACTACGACCTCGGCGTCACCACCGCGTGGGGTTGGTACGGATCCGACTCCAACGCCGGGGCCCCCCAGGAGCAGGTCGTGCTGTCCGATGTCCCGCACTGCGCCTACCTGCACGTGACCGGTGACAACATGCAGGCCTCCAGCACCATGGCCCCGACGATCGTTGCGACGGTGGTGCCCGACGAGGCCACCGACCCGACCGAACCCGGCATGCCGGGCGTCACCCGGATCACCGCCGCTACTGGTCGCCCGACCGACCTGGCGCTCGGCTGGAACGACGAGGAGGACACCCCGGCCTGCGCGTGTGCGCTCCTGGCCCGCGACGACGAGTTCGCCGACGCCCTCGCCTCCGGCGCCGCCCAGTCCAGCGGTGCCCCCCTGCTGCTGACCGACCGCGTGTCGTTGAGCCCCGGAACCGCCGACAGGTTGCAGGCCCTCGGTATCACCGCCGTCACCATCCTCGGGGGCGAGGCGGCCGTCGGACCGGGCGTCGTTGCCGACCTGCAGGACATCGGCATCGCCGTGGATCGCGCGGCCGGTGACACCCGCGTCCTGACCGCGCTCGCGGTCGCCGACCAGCTGGTCGAGGACCCCCACGAGATCCCGCTGGTGCTGCGTGCGTACGGCGTCGAGGGCAACCCGACGGCGGCGTTCGCTGACGCGCTCGCCGCAGGCCGGGCGGCCGCAGCCGACGGCCGTCCGATCCTCCTCACCGACGGCAACGGCCTGTCGCCGGACGTCGCCGACTGGCTGCGCGCACGGGGGACCTCCAAGGTGATCGTCGTCGGTGGTGAGGCTGCCGTCGGTGCTGCCGTCGAGCAGGACCTGACCGACATGGGTGTCATGGTCGAGCGCATCGCCGGGGACAGCCGGTTCGGCACGGCCGTCGCCGTGGCCACCGACCTGCTCGACATCGAGTCGGCTGCCGACGCCGACGGCGTCCTGCTGATCGACGGCGGCGATCCGGCCGCCTGGGCAGAAGGCTTCGTCGCTGCCGGCTCCGCCCACCCCGGCCCCATCGTCCTCGCCGATGGCGACCGCCTGCCCACGGAGACCGCGACGTGGCTCGGGACCGACGGAGGCGCCAGCGTGCCGCTGGTCTGCGGCGCCCTCGTGGACGGCGCGGTCTGCACCGATGTGGCCACGCGCTTGGGGCACACCGGATGATTTCGCCGATCGCTCAACAAAAGTTCGGCTGACCGGCAGGAGGGCGCGGGGCCGACGTCGAAAGCCTGCGACGAAACCCCACATCGTCACCCGGGAAGAGCCGAGCCCATGACAGTCCTCCCCACCGCAGGCCGCGTGCGCGGTCGCCACGTTTCGCTGGTCCTCGCGCTGCTGCTGGCCGTTGGCCTGCTGGCGGTGCCGACGGCCAGCGCCGACGCCGCCACCTGTGACCGAGCCCCCGACCTCCAGCCGGGCTTCACGCCCCTGTGGGACGGTGCGGGTGACCCCCGGTCGCAGGGGTGGCGCCAGTCGGGGCCGGGTGGCTTCGACGTGGTCGACGACGGTCCCGGCGAGGGCTGCCGGCTGCGCAGCACGGGCGGCCTCGGGCTCCTCTGGTACGCCGATGCGTCCTTCGCCGACTACGAGCTGCGGATGCAGTGGCGCACCGAGGACGCGACCGACAACTCCGGCATCTTCGTCGGGTTCCCCTCCGCGGGCGGCAACACCCACAACCTGGCCATCTCCTCGGGGTACGAGGTCCAGGTGCGCGAGGGCACGATCGGTGACGGAGAGGACCAGAAGACGGGCTCGATCTACAACGAGCAACGCGAGCTGCGTCGCGCCGCCAACCCCGCGGGGCAGTGGAACGACTACGCCATCACCGTCGAGCGCAACGAGGCGCTGGACCGCCCGACGATCACCGTCGAGCTGAACGGCGAGATCGTCAACGTCTTCCAGGGCACCGAGGACTTCCGGGCCACCGACGTCGGCCACATCGGCCTGCAGAACCACGGTGTCGACGACGACGTGAGCTTCCGCGACATCGGCATCCGCATGCTGTCGGACGCCCAGCCGCCGACGACCACCCACGCCCTGTCCAGCACGGGCGAGCAGCTGCCGTCCGGCTGGTGGACCGCCCCGGTCGAGGTCACCCTCGACGCCAGCGACGAGTTCGGCGGGTCGGGACTGGCGCGCACCGAGTACCGGCTCGACGGCGGCGAGTGGACGACCCACGGCGCCCCGGAGGAGGTCATCTTCGACGGGACCCGCGAGACGTTCGACCGGTGGCGACAGGCCCCCAGCGGGTCCTTCCAGCTGATGCCCGACGGCACCATGCACACCGTCGGCGGACTGGGGATGCTCTGGTACCCCGTCGAGTACGGCGACATGGTCCTGCGCTTCCAGTTCCGGGACATGCGTCCCGCACCGACAGGCGGCTCCAACTCCGGCGTGTTCGTGCGCTTCCCTGATCCCGACGAGGCGGTGTCGCGAGCCCCCGAGGACCGTCATGCCTGCCAGACCGGGTCCGCGGAGACCAGCCCGGCATGGGTCGCCGTCAGCTGTGGCCACGAGATCCAGGTCTACGACGGCACCGGCATCTTCGACTTCGAGCCGCAGAAGACCGGGTCGATCTACAACTTCTCCCCCCTGACCCTGGACGAGGCGAACCCCGGTACCCAGGGCGAGTGGCAGGACTACGAGATCCGCGTCGAGGGGGGTGGCGACTGGACGACCACGATCGTCCGCAACGGCCAGGTCCTGCAGACGTGGACCAACAGCCCCGGCCAGGAGGCCGCGCGGGCAGGGGACCCGTCCACCGACCTGCGCCAGTTCGCCCGCGGCCACATCGGCCTGCAGAACCACGGCTACCCCGACCACATGCAGTTCCGCAACGTCCGCGTCCAGCGGCTCGAGCCGGCCGAACCGCTGCTGATCGCCGAACCCGGTCGCCACACGCTGGAGTACCGCTCGGTCGACGGTGCCGGCAACGTCGAGGACTCCACCACCCTGCGGATCGACATCGACCCCGCCGCACCCGTGACCACCGCCACCGTCGACCAGCCCGGTGGCACCGGCCCGGCGACGATCACCCTGCAGCCGACCGATGTCGGGGCCGGCGTCGCCCGCACCGAGTACCGCATCGACGACGGTGCCTGGACCGACTACAGCGGCCCGACCGAGACGCTGCTCGGCACCTCGCAGGCGTCCTTCGACGAGTGGATCCAGGCGGGACCCGGCTCCTTCGAACGCCAGCCCGACGGGTCGATCGTCTCCCGCGGCGGCCTCGGGATGCTGTGGCACCCGCGGGCCTTCGGCGACGTGCACCTCACCTACGAGTGGCGCGACCTGCGCACCGACGGCGGCCGGTCCAACTCCGGGCTGTTCGTCCGCTTCCCCAACCCCGACGAGGCGGCCGCTGCGGGTGACCTGCACGCCTGCCAGCGCGGCGGCGAGACCCGTCCGGAATGGGTCGCCATCTACTGCGGCCAGGAGCTGCAGATGTACGACGGCGCCACCGGTGAGACCCAGAAGACCGGTTCGGTCTACAACTTCGCCCCGCTGGACCTGCAGCAGGCACGGGCGGTCCCGACCGGCACGTGGAGCACCTACGAGGTCGAGCTGACCGGCGGCGGCGACTGGACCGCGACCATCGCTCGTGACGGCGAGGTCATCAACTCCTTCACCAACAGCCCGGGGCAGCAGTCGTCGCGCAGCGGTGACCCCGGTACCGACCTGCGGCAGTTCGCCGAGGGCCACATCGGCCTGCAGAACCACGGCAGCTCGGACCTGGTGCAGATCCGCAACGTCCGGGTGACCGACCTGTCGCCCGAGGCCGCTGCCTTCGTCGTCGACACCCCCGGCACGCACACCGTGGAGTTCCGCTCGATCGACCACGCCGGCCGGGTCGAGGCCACCACCGTCCTGACCGTGACCGTCTGACCGTGACCGTCCGACTGCCGCACGCCCACACCGCAGGAGCCATCGTGACCACCACTCGCACCACCCGCACCGCCCTGACCGTCCTGTCCCTCGTGCTCGCCCTCGTGACCACGCTGGCCCCCACCGGTGCGTCGGCCGACGAGATCTCCCTGGCTGCCTTCCGCAACAGCGTCGGCATCTGCCAGCACCCGTTGCACCAGTGCAACTTCGACGGCGGCGGGTTCAGCTACTCCACGGCTGCGCTGGCGGTGGCAGGGGTGCTGCCGGGCGACGAGCTCGACGTCGACGGGTTCACCTTCACCTGGCCCGACACCGACCCCGGTGCCCCCGACAACGTGGAGATGAAGGGCCAGATGGTCCCGGTCCTGCCCGGCGACGCCACCCGCATCGGCTTCCTCGGTGCCAGCCACAACGGCCCGGTCACCGCCGACGTCACCCTGCACTACACCCGGATCGGCGACGACGGCGAGCTGGAGCAGGTCGCGGTCGTCGAACCCCTCCGGTTCAGCGACTGGACGCTCAACGCCAACGGCCGCGAGCCCGAGGAGGGCAACACCACAGTCGTGGAAACACGCTTCCGTGTGAACGGCACGACCGTCGAGCAGGTCCGGACCTTCGTGTTCGCCGCGTCCATCGACATCGACCCGACGATGACGCTGCAGACCATCGAGCTCGACAACGAGGACAAGACCCACCTGTTCGGCCTTGCCCTCGCCTGATCGCCCCGCGGTGGCGGATACCCTCCGTCGACCGTGCCGCTGACCACCATGACCCGCCGCCCGAGGCCGGCCCTGCGCACACGCGGGGCCGGCCTCTGGGTGCGTGGCGCGCTGCGTCGTCCGGGTCGTGGGCTGCTCGTCGTGCTCGGCCTGCTGGCCATGCACGTGGCGACCGTCGCCTCGCTGGTCGGGGGCAGCGCGCTGGAGCGCCTCTTCGTGGAGGACGCCCGGGCCCAGTGGGGACCCATCGACGTCGTGACCTTCCGTCCCGGCGAACCGCTGATCAGCGAGTCCCTCGTCCGGTTCGCCGCCACCGAGGGAGCCCAGCTCGGCGACCGGTGGGCCGGCCGGCTGATCCTGGACGCGGTGGCCAGCGGCGGTCCAGGCCAGCGCGAACCCGACGCGCGCCTCTTGGGGGTCTCCGCCGACGAGATCGACATCGGCGCGCCCATGACGGGGGAGGGACAGACCGACCCGCTGCTGCTCGGCCCCGACGGCGTGCTGCTCGGGCGGCGTCTGGCGGACCGGATCGACGTGGGGACAGGCGACCGGGTCGGGTTCGTCGTTGCCATCCCGGAGCACACCGACCCCGACGACGAGGACCTCGAGCTGCCCCCACGAGTCGTCCGATGGGACGCCACGGTCGAGGGCATCGCCGACGACACCGGGCTGGTCGACTTCGGACGGACCCCCAACGCGCTCACACGGCTGGACACCCTGCAACGGATCACCGGGCTGCCGGGGCTCGTGTCCGCCCTGTACCTGGACACCCCCGACGACGGGCGGGACGCCGCGGAGGCCGTCACCGAGGGCTTCGAGTCCATCAACCGCCGCGTCGGGCTGGTGTCGGTGGAGGCCAAGGAGGACGCGCTGGACCTGGCCGCCGACGAGGGCGGGTTGTTCTCCGGCATCCTGCTGACCCTGGCGCTGCTCGTCGTCGCGGCGTCGGCCGCCGTGACCGTCAACCTGATCGTGCTGCTCGGCCAGGAACGCGCCCGCGAGGTCGCGGTGATGCGCGCCATCGGCGTCGCCCAGCGCCACGTCCGCCGGCTGTTCGTGGCCGAGGCCGCGGTGTACGCCCTCCTGGCCGCCGTCGTCGGGGTCGCCCTCGCCCTGCCCCTGGCCGGCTGGCTGGCGACCACGATCGCCGACCACTTCGGCGCGATCGAGGCCGGCCGCGGACGTGAGCTCGTCGACCTGGACCTGACCCCGGACCCGGCAGCGATCGTCAGCGGGATCGTGACCGTCCTCGTCGTGGCGCTGGTGACCGCATGGTCCGCCGGCCGTCGGCTGGCCGGACTGGACGTGGCCGACGTGCTCCGCGGCGGACCGCCCGTGCTGGGCACACCCGATCGGGGCGAACGCCGGCTGGCCGTGACCCGCGGCGTGGGCCTGCTCACGCTGGGCATGGGGCTGACGGCAGGCGACGGTGGGGACCTGCTGCGCTTCGTGGGCGTTTCGCTGCTGCTCGTCGCCTGGTGGCTGCACCTTCGCCACCGCCTGCCAGCGGGCGCCGAGCGGACCCGGCTGGACGAACGCGCCGCGGTCGTCGGGCTGGTGTGGTCCGTCGTCGCGCCGGCGCTGCTCGGCGACTTCGCTGCTGGCGTCCAGGCGTCCTTCGGGATCCTGGTGCTGGCCGGGGTGGGGGCCGTGTCGTGCGCGACCGTGCTGGCGACCGCCAGGGCCGCCCAGCTGATGCGTGTCGTGCGGCTGTACCTGCCCGACCGGCGCGGCCAGGCCCCCCTGCGCACCGCCGGGTCCTGGGCCGGCCACCTGCGGTCGCGCGGTGGCACGGTGACCGGCACCGTCGGTGTCGTGCTGTTCATGGTCGCGGCCCTGGCCGTGCTCGGGTCGGCCACCGACATCGGTGTGGCCCGACAGCGTGGGGGCTACGACGTCGTCGGCACCTCCGCGGTGCGGGTGGACCCCGACCAGCTGTCCGCCGTCCGCGGGGTTCGGCGCGTCGACGCGATGGACCACACGCTGATGGGCGAGGGTTGGTTCACCACCGAGGACGAGGACGACGAGGCCTCGTCGGTGCCCTATCCCGTCCGTGCCATCCGGCTGGACCCGGGGTTCGCCGCCGCCCAGGCGTTCGCGCTGGCCGACGCGCTGCCCGAGTACACCTCTGCCGGCCAGGTCCTCGACGACGTCGTCCGTGGTGAAGGGGTGGTGCTGGACCGCTACGCCCGTCCCGAGGGGGCCGTGCCCGGCGACGACGTGGTCGTCGACGACGGACGCGGTCCGGTCAGCCACGAGCTGCTCGCGGTGCTCGACACCTACCTGCTGCAGGGCGTCCTGATGGGCCCGGATGCCTACGAGGACCTGTTCGCCACCCGCGGACCGACGTTCGTGATCGCCGCGGCCAACGACGGCCACGACGCCGACGCGCTGGCGGGTGAGCTCAACGAGGCGGCCGCCGGGGTGGGCCTGGACGTGGTGACCGTCGCCGAGGCCGCGCGCGAGGTCGTCGCGGTCAACCGCACCTTCACCGACACGTTCGCCGTCATGCTCCGCCTGGCGCTCGGCGTGGCGCTGGTCGGGGTGGCCGTGCTGGTCGCCCGGGCGGTCAGGGAACGCCGCAGCCAGCTCGCGGTCCTGCGCGCCATCGGCTTCACGCGCCGCGACGTCACCCTCGCCCTCGTGGCCGAGCCGATGCTGCAGGCGGTCACCGGTGTGGTCATCGGCGTCGTGGCCGGGCTGGGCGTGCTGTGGCTGCTGTTCCGCCGGGGCTTCGCTGACCTGGCCTTCGTCGTGGGATGGGTCGACCTCGGACTCACCTGCGCCGCAGTGCTGGGCCTCGTACTGCTCAGCTCGCTGGTTCCCGCCGTGGGGGGGGCCCGAGGCGACGTGGCCGCCGGGCTCCGCGACCAGGGTTGATCCCGGTCAGGTCGTGCGGTCCCGGGCGAACCGGATGATGTCGTCCAGCGCCTCGTCGGCTGCCCGCAGCCGCCGATGGTCAAGCTGGAAGACATGCCAGGTGCGCGGCCACGTGCGGTACTCGACGGTGCCGCCGGCCTCGCGCAGCGCCGTGACGTAGGCGGCGGCATCGGGACCACAGAACTCGTGTTCCGCGGCCTGGACCAGCGTCGGTGGCATGACCGACAGGTCGCCCTGGGTCAGCCGGAGCTCCGGGTCGTCGGCCCCCTGGCCGTACGCCCGCACGACCGCGACCGCCGCACCGACGGGTGTGCTGCGGTCCGGCGGCTCGGCCATGGCCAACGCCTCGGTGAACCCGGGGTCCGCTGCAGGACGTCGTCGGCGGCCGCCGGGAAGGGATGTTCGGGGGCCAGCCGGTAGTCCAGGACCGACCGGACGGTCCGTCGGGCCTGCCGACGAACCGTCCCGACGAGGGGGAGGGACAGGGAGGTCATGGTCCCGAGTCCCTACCCGACAAGCGGGTGGGGCGAACCGGCCCTCAGCGGGGGGCGATCCACCCCAGGCTGCCGAAGAAGGCCATGTCCGGCGCGGCCTGCTCGGCCACGGCGTGCTGGGGGCCGGCGGTGAAGGTCAGCACGACGTCGTGGACACCTTCGGTCGGGACGACGTCGGCGGTCAGGACGGTCCAGGACGCGACAGGTCCGGTGGTGCCGACCACGGGGTCGGTCGTGGACGGCAGGTGAGTGGAGAACAGCCCGCCGACCGCCGGAGCCAGGGTGGACGTGCCGATGACCTCGCCGTCGGCGCTGTCCAGCCGGATCTGGACCGTGCCGCCGACCGCCGGGGTGATCCGGTCGTGGTAGGGGCCCCCCGTCACCGCGATGGTGCTCGGCGCGTCAATGGTGTGCGCAACGGCGAACAGGTCGATCGCCTCGACGCCGGTCAGGTCCACGGTGGGGAACGTGATCGACGTCTCGTCGGGGCGGACGTCGGTCACCGCGACCTGTCCGCCGGAGTAGGTGGAGACCTCGTGGCGGGCGGCCTC
>Ga0207908_1000318_pt1 | contig 13498 bp, 5 predicted proteins | sample MalvirmetagMSP81_FD_184224 | JGI IMG/M metagenome (GOLD analysis project Ga0207908, IMG submission 184224) | Marine viral communities from the Deep Pacific Ocean - MSP-81 (SPAdes) | ecosystem: Environmental > Aquatic > Marine > Oceanic | place: Pacific Ocean | collected 2011-04-18
GGGGGTCGGCGTCGGCGTGGGCTCGGGGGTCGGCGTCGGTGTGGGGGTCGGGTTGGGGTTCGGGTTGGGGTTGGGATTCGGGTTGGGGTTGGGGTTGGGGTTCGGGTCGGACTCGAGCACGGTGAAGGAGACGGTCTCCTCCGTCGTGTGGCCCGCGACATCGGACGCCGCGACGATCAGCTCGTGACTGCCCGGCTCGAGGGCACCGGCATCGAAGGTGTCACCCACGACGGGCTCACCGTCGAGGGTCACGACCACCGAGGCCACACCCGACACGTCGTCGGACGCGGTCCAGCCGACAGGTGTCGCATCGCCCTCCTCGACCTCCTCGCCGTCGACCAGGCCGTCCACGGCCACGGTCGGGGCGGTCAGGTCCAGCACGAAGGTGAAGGACTGCACGTCGGTGAGGTCCTCACCGCGTCGGGCCCGCAGGTCCAGCGTGTGGTCGCCCTCGCTGTCGATGACCACGACACCGTCGTCGTCGGTCGTCCAGCCCGTTCCGTCGAGGTCCACCTCGACGGTGGCTGCCTCGTCGTTCGGCGTGGCCGTCACGGTCACGGGGCTGATGTACCAGCCGTCCAGGCCGTCGGGGTCCTGCGGGTCGACGTCGACCTGCAGCTCCAGCGGTGGGAGCGGCGGGGTGATGGTGAAGGTGGCGGTTCCCACCTCGGAGGTGTTGCCCGCGTCATCGGTGGCGCGGTACTCCACGGTGTGCGAACCCGCCGCGGTGACGGTGATCGGGCCCTCGTGGGCGGTCCAGTCGCCGCCGTCGAGGCGGTGCTCGACGAGGGCAACGGTGCCGTCGTCGTCGGTGGCCTCGATGACCACGTCCACGTCGTCCGCGCTGGTGTCCAGCGTGGCGCAACCGATCATCAGGCCGGCGTCACCACCATGGATCATCACCGACTGGGCGCTGGACGCAGCTGCCCACGGTGCGGAACCGCTGACCACGGCGTGGCCCGCCGGGCTGGCGGTGAACCCGGCGTGTGGGTCGGAGGGGTTGTCGACCAACCACAGCTCGTTGGGCGGCTCCTCCACGCCGTCGGGGTCGTCCATGTAGTGGGCACCCATCTCGCCGCAGACGCCCTCGTGCAGGTGCGCCTGGTAGGTCGCACCGGCGTCGAGGCCGGAGAGGGTCGCCGTGGAGGTGGTCTGGTCAGCGCCCACGACCAGCTCGATGCTGCCACCGATCGTCTCGCCGGGGATGGCGCTGACGTCGCCCTCGAAGGTGCCGAGCAGGTTGGCCCGGACCTCCGGCGGCGTGGTGTCGCCCACCACCTCGGTGTCGAGGTGGAACCAGTCGAAGTCGACCACGACGGGATCGACCTGTTCCGGGCCGATGGCCAGGAGGCCGATGCGGTCCAGGTCGGCGCTGTTGGTGACGGGTTCGCCGATCGGCGTCCAGCTGATGCCGCCGTCGCTCCACTCACCGGTGTAGGTGTCACCCTGCTTGGTGAGGCGCAGGTAGAAGTAGCCCGACTCGGCGGTTTCGGCGGTGTCGACCAGGCGGTTGCCGCCGGCACCGAAGTTGCCACCCTGCTCCGAGACCAGCTCGGTCTGCAGGTCGACCGGGGCGCCGGGGGCATTGCGGGCAACCACGTCGAGCTTGACGTAGTCGTCGTCTCCGCCGTAGGCCATCAGGCCGGCCAGCTGCCACTGGTGCATCAGCGGGGCCCGCATGCGGGTGGTGGCCACCCAGTCGCCCTCGGGGGCGTGCTGGAGGACGAAGTTGCGCGGGTCCAGGTTGTCCCCGCCGTTGATGTCACCCGGCTGGGTCGTGATCGACAGGTGGCCGTCGGCCACCTCCAGGGTGTTGGCGTCACCGCGGACGGTGGCCGCCCAGCGACAGGTGTCCAGGGCGTCGCCCTCGAACTCGTCGTTGGGGTCGATCACGTCGTCATCGGAGGGGGTCTCGAGCGCAGCCCAGTCGACCGTCGCGACAACCTCGGTGGCCGTGACGTCGCCAGCGGCGACCATGCCGATGTCGGCATCCGGCTTCACGGGTGCGGCACCCGGCAGGTCGATCCACGTGGTGCCGTCGGTGGAGTAGGCGGCGGTGATCGCCGCGCCGTCGCTGACCATGCGGAACCAGACGGCGTCCGGCGCAGGGTCCAGCGCGACGTTGTTGGCGTGCCAGGTGCGGCTTCCGCCGGTCTCGGTCTGGAACTCGAGGAACCGGTTGCCGTTGGTGCTGCGGGTGTAGGCCAGCTTGACGTACTCGTCGTCGCTGCTGTGCAGCATCAGCCCGGCGTGCTGCCACTCACGGGTGTGGGGCAGCGAGAGGGCCGCGGTGAACGCCCAGGGGCCTTCCGGTGCAGGCCGTCCGACGTAGCTGATCGGCCCCGCGCCGTCCTCGTTGATGTCGCCAGCCGTCACCGGCAGGTGGAGCATGCCGTCGGACACACTCACCGGGTGGCCGTCGGCGTCCCGGACGGTCGTCCAGACGCCGGTGTCGATCTCCGTGCCGTCGAACTGGTCGACGCTGCCGGTCAGGCACGTCGGCAGCGGCTCGGGTTCCTCGACCGTCGGCACCCCCTCCTCGATGGAGAAGCTGGAGAACGTCGCGGTGGCACGGCCGGTGGTGCTGTGTGCGGTCACGGCCAGGCCGATGTCCTGCACCGCGGCCGCGTTGGGCAGCGCAACCGGTCCACCGATGGGGGTGAACGTCGTGCCGTCGCTGCTGGACCAGGCCTGGTAGTCGTCGCCGTCACGGGTGAGGCGCAACCACACCGGCACCGAGGACGACGCGCCGTTCGTGGCCGCGTCGATCGAGCCGTTGCCGTCGCTGTCGCGCAGCCACTCGTAGGGGTTGCCCTGACGAGCGGTGAGGAACCCGTACCCCGGCGAGCTGCCCGGGTCGGTCACGTCGTTGCGGACGATGATGCCCGCCTTGGCGCTGGCGTTGGGCATGTCGACGCTGTCGACCCGCACCGTCGCGGTCCACTGGGTCCACTGTGCGGCGGCCGGCTGGTAGACCGCGCCGTACTCGTCGGTGCCCTGCCAGGTGTTGGCACCACCGGAGTCGATGGTCCACGTGTCGGCGTCGGGTCGGTCGAAGTTGGCGCTGGCTGCCTCGTGGCTGAAGGTCTCCCAGCCGGCGAGCAGGTCACCGACGTCGACCTGGATGGCCCGGGAGGTGGTCGACACCCCGTCGGGGTTGGTCGCCACCGCCTCGAGGAGGTACCTGTCCTCCGTCGCGGGGGTCCAGGTGATCTCGTAGGGGGCGGTGTCGTCGCTGCCGACGGACACGCCGTCGACGAGGAACTCCACGCTGGCGATGCCGTTGTCGGCGTCGGTGGCGTCGGCGGTCAGCTGGATGTCGCCGACCTCGTCGACCACGGCGTACGGCTCGGGGCTGGTGATGGTCACCGCAGGCACCGTGGTGCCCGACACGCCCTGGCCGACGGCCTCGATGAAGTTGACCTGGCGGGTGCCGTCACCGGGCATGACGACATAGAGGGCGAAGGAGCCACCCGGGTCGGTCGGGCCCACCGGCACGTGGACGTCGACGAAGCGGCTGAGGCCACCCGCCGGAACCTCGGCGCTGCCGATGAGGGCCCCGTCGGGGCTGTCGGCCCGCAGCTCGATGGTGCCGCCGCCGGCCGAGGCCGCGCGGACGATCAGCTCGTCGATGCCGGCGAGGCTCATCCGGTCGTAGGCGAACCATGCCCCGTCCTCACCCGACAGGGCGTCGCCGTGACCAGCGACGTCGCGGGCCGCCACGACCGTCATGCCCTCGTCGGACTGGCGGAACTCCGCCTCGCGCAGGCGGGGGTAAACCAGCACCGTGTCGCTGCCGGTCAGCGACTGCACGCCGTCACCACCGTGGTCGGAGTAGCGCGCGTCGAGGACGAAGAAGATGTTCTCGTCCGGCGCGTGGCCGCCGAGGGACGTCTGCACCGACCCGGTCAGGCCGGTGAACTCCGTGGTCGGGTGGGCGTGGTAGTCGTGGCCGAGGGCCGGCTGCACGATCACCTCGTTCGGGTCGACGGGGTCGTCCTCGACGTCGGTGGCCGTGATCGCCCACGACACCTCGGTGCCGAAGTCGAAGAACGCGCCGTCGGCAGGCGTGTCGACGGTGACGACCGGGCGGGTGTTGCCCACGGTGATGGGCTGGATCGCCGTGCCGGTCTTGCCGTGCGGGTCGGTGACGACCAGGCGGGCGTCGTAGACCCCTGCGGTTGCGTAGGTGTGGGTGATGGTCTCACCCGTCTGGTCGATGGTTCCGTCGCCGTCGACGTCCCATTCGACGGTGAGGGCCTCTCCTTCGGGGTCGGTGGACTCCGTCGCGGAGAAGGTGACCTCCAGCGGTGCCTGACCGTCGGTCGGGCTGGCGCTGATCCGGGCGATCGGTGAACGGGAGCCGGAGATGTAGTCGATGCGGTGCAGGCCCGAGTTGGGGTTGTCACGGCCGAAGCCGCCCCCCCAGTCCAGGACGTACAACGAGCCGTCCGGCCCGAAGACCGAGTCGATCGGGGCGAGGAACTGGGTCTGCGGCAGGAACGGCGTGACCTTCTCCACCGCCTCACCCGGGACGAACGCCTCCGTCGTGGCCTCGTCGGCCAGGAGGAAGTTGAACATCCGGTTGCGGGACCACTCGTAGAAGAACGCCTTGCCGTCGTAGGACGACGGGAACTTGGTGTCGGAGTCCAGCGTCTCGTCGAAGTCGTAGACCGGGCCGCCCATGGGTGCGAGGCCGCCACCCTGGTTCAGGCCCGACCCCTGGTCGGACGCACGCTGGTAGCCGTAGAAGACGTCGGCCGGTCGTGCCGGTGGCAGCGCCTCGACACCGGTGTTGTGGATCGAGTCGTTGATCGGCGCATCGCAGTCGAAGAAGTCGCCGACGGTGGCCGGACTGGTGAGGTAGTCCACGTCACGGAACGGCTCGTTGGCGCCCATGCACAGCGGCCAGCCGTAGAAGCCCGGCTCGGTGATCCAGTTCCACTCCGCGATCCCGGCAGGGCCACGGGTGGCCGGGGCGTCGCTGTTGTTGTCCGGCGAGTAGTCCGCCAGGCCGATGTCGCCGGTGACGGGGTCGACGAAGAAGCGGAAGGGGTTCCGGAAGCCCATGGCGTAGATCTCGGGCCGCACCTTCTCCAGGTCCGCCGGGGACAACGCCTGCGCCCAGTCGCTGTCGACGAGGTTGCCGGCCGGGACGGTGTAGCTGCCGTCCGGCTCGGGGTGGATGCGCAGCAGCTTGCCGCGCAGGTCGTTGGTGTTGGCCGAGGTGGCGCGGGCGTCCCACAGGTTGGAGGAGGACTCGTGCAGGGGGGCGTAGCCACCGGAGGGTTCGGAGTGGGGGTTCACGTCGTCGCCGACCGACAGGTACAGGTCGCCGTCGGGGCCGAAGCGCAGGCCACCACCGGTGTGACCGGGTTCGTCGGGCAGCCGGCTGGCGGGCACCTCCATGACCACGACCTCGCTGGCCGGGTCGATGCCGTTGCCCTCGACGGTGAAGCGGGACAGGAGGCTGACGAAGTTCGCCGGGTCGCTGTTGTCGGCGGTGTCCGGGGAGTAGTAGACGAACAGGTGGCCGTTGCTGTCGAAGTCTGGGTCCAGCGCGATGCCGAGCAACCCGTCCTCGCCGCCGGAGTACACGTCGAGCGTCAGGGCGGTGGAGGTGGTCTGGGTCTCGGGGTCGTGGATGCGGATCTGGCCGCGCACGAGCTCGGTGAAGAAGACACGGCCGTCGGAGGCGACGTCCATCGCGAACGGCGCGGAGGTGTTGGAGTCCAGGGTCACCCGCTCGAACTCGCTCCAGTCGGTGCCGCCGCAGTCACCCTCGACCAGGCCGGCAGCCCACTCCACGCCGCCCAGGATGTGATCCACCAGGAAGGGCTCGTCGGTGTAGTGCGCGCCGAAGTGGCCCATCCCGGTCATCCAGGCGCGGCCACCGTCGTACATCCGGCACCAGGAGATGGGGTGGTCGTACCCCATGGCGTTGCCGCCCGGGTCGTAGGTGGACTCGTCCATCGTCGCCAGGACATGGGCCTCGCCCCGGACGTTGGCGGAGTAGTTGTACCACTCGTCCGCCCGGTCCCAGCGGGTGGGCAGGTGCTCGGTGGAGGGGTGGGTCCCGTCCTCCACGAGGACCGTCCCCGGCAGCCCGGGGCTGCTTCCCGTGGCGGCGTGACCGGGCATCAACGCGCCGATCATGTCGTCCCACCAGGCGTAGTTGCCACGCATGTCGGTGGCGTTGTGGACCGCGACGATGCCACCGCCGGCCTGCTGGTAGCGCTCGAGCGCGGCCTTCTCGTCGGCCGTCCAGGGATCACCCGAGGTCTGGAACATCAACAAGGCGTCGAAGGTGGCGAGGTCGACGTCGTTGAAGATCGACGAGTCCTCGGTGTGCACCGTCGTGATGTCCGCGTCGGCGAGGGCCTGGCGCAGGACCGGGGTGCCCTGGTCGATCGCTTCGGTGTGGCGGAACTGGGTGGTCTCGGTGAAGACCAGCACGTTGGCCACGGGATCGGCGACCTCGTAGGGGCCGCCGGTCTGCGCGGTGGCGGCCACGGCGGGGACGAGCAGGAGGGCGACGACGGCGCCCCAGCGCGTCAGCCACCTCGAGATCCTGGCAGGGGTGTCCTTCATGATCGATCGACTCCTTCACTTGCAGGCGGGATGCTCCTCGTCGAACGGCGGTGGGCCGACCGCGGGAGCGGCGTTCTGGCGGGTGTCCGGACACCGCAGCGCCCACCCACCCGAGGGCAGGCTGGCGCCACGTCCGAACGCCACGGACTAGCTGGCGGGACTGACTGGCGGAACTGGCTGGCGGGACTGACTGGCGGGACTGGCGGGGGCCTGACCAGCTGACGCGTCCGGCGGAACGCGTCAGCGGTGGCGGGTCAGGTCAGGAGATTGCGGAGGTACGCCAGGCCATCGGTGGCGAGGCGGTCCTGGGACTCGGCGAGCGGTCGCCAGATGGATGCGGCAACCGCGATGGTCTGGTTCTCGGGCGTGAACGACTCGATGCACAGCGGACCGGCGTAGCCGATGTCGCGCAAGGCGTCGAGGATGGCGGGCCAGTCGAGGTGGCCGTGTCCCGGCGCACCCCGGTCGTTGGCGCAGACCTGTACGTGCGCGACCCGGCTGCCTGCCGCTCGGATGGCGGCGACAGGGTCCGCCTCCTCGATGTTCAGGTGGTAGGTGTCCAGCAGCACGCCGACGCTGTCGGGCAGGTCGGCGATCGCCTCCATCGCCTGCGCGACGGTGTTGAACAACGACGTCTCGTAGCGGTTCAGGGGTTCGACGGCGATGCGCACCCCGGCCTGTGCGGCGTGGTCGGCGACCGGTGCGATCGCGTCGGCCCACTCCGCCAGCGCGGCGCGGCGCTCGGCGGCGTCCATGCGCCAGGTCCTGCCCACGGAGGTGTAGGCGGGCCCCCCGATCGCGGTGGCCCCGACGGTGTGGGCCACGTCGATCACGTGACGCAGGTAGTCCTGCGTCTCCTGCTTGGTGCTGGCATCCGTCGCGACCAGCTCGCGCCCCGGCCCCAGGACCAGGCACACGGTCGCCCCGAGACCGAGGTCGTCCAGCAGCCGGCGGGCTGCCGTCGGATCCCAGTCCCCGGGCGTCTCCACCGGGAGCTCGATCACGTCGAACCCCCAGCGGCTGACCTGCGGCGCGAGGGCCGCGAGGTCGGAATCCCGCAACGGTGAGTGCCACAACCAGGTCGACACTCCGATCGGCCATGTCATGTCATTGCCCCCTTCTCGTTGCGGGTTCCGGACCCCTCTGTGTGGTGACTAGCGGTCCGTCCAGGCCTCGGGGAACCCGGGCAGGTCCTCGCCGCCGTACTTGGCGTAGTGCAGGGACGGCATGTCGGCGTTGGCCTCGAGGAACGCGTCCAGCTCGTCGGCGTTGATCGGCTCCTGCGGCAGGATCCACTCGCTGGGGACTTCCTCGCCGTTCCAGATCCGGACCGCGGCCTCGATGGGCGTGCGCCACTGGAAGTTGGAGTACACCGGCGCGATGGCGGTGAGCCCGGTGTCCTGCCACTTGCGCAGGAAGCTCATCTCGTCCTCCCCGACCATGACGGGGTAGTCCGCGCCGGCGTCCTCGAAGGCCTCGATCGCGGCGACGGAGCCGTCACCGGCGTCCATCCAGATGCCGTCGACGTCGCCGCGCTGCAGGTACTGGGTGACGATGTCCTTGATCTGGGCCGCGTCGCCACCGGTGAACTCGTCACCGAGGACGTTCAGCTCGGAGTCGCCGAAGATCTGCTGGGCAGCGCCCCACCGGTGCTCGAGCACGTCGACCCCGGGGAGGATGCGCAGGGCCAGCACGTTGCTGCCCGGCTCGAGGTTCTCCACCAGGAACTCGGCACCGTCGGCGCCGTAGGCGTAGCCGCCGATGGGGTGGATGAAGGTGACCATGCAGTCGGTGTTGACGCCACGGTCGAACACGATCACCGGGACACCGCTCTCGCAGGCGGCCTCGACGATCGGGGTCAGGGTCGCGGTGGTCGACGGCGAGATGATGATGGCACCGCAGTCACCGGAGTCGATGAAGGACTGGATGTCGGAGATCTGCTGGTTGTCGTCGTCAGCAGCGTCAGCGACACGGAACTCACCGATGTCGCCGCTCTCCTGGTAGACCTCGACCTGCTGCTGCATGGTGATCCAACCCGTGACGCGCCAGGGGTTGGAGATGGAGGCGTTGGAGAAGCAGAGATCCTGCGCCCCCTCGGCGGCGAACTCGGAGGTGTCGACCATCTCCGGCTCGATGGCCTGCAGCCATGGGGTGGAGGCGTCGCCCTCCGGCTCGACGTCACGCTGCGCCAGCTGGCGCTCGTAGTCGGCCTGGACGAAGAAGTCGCTGCTGGCGGCGTCGTCGCCCTCGGCAGCGTCATCGCCCTCGGCAGCGTCGTCGGTCTCTGCGGCGTCATCGCCGTCGGCGGCGTCTGCCTCGGCCGCTGCGGTGACGTCCTCGTTGGCGGCGGGTTCGTCGGTGGAACAGCCTGCGAGCGCCATGCTGATGGCGAACACGGCCACAACCAGGAATCTGGTCGGCTTCATCTTGCTCTCCTTGTTCGTGTGTCGGTTGGTGTTGCTGTGCGGTCGGGGTGGATCGGGTGGTCAGTCGCCGGCAGGTGCGGGCGACGTCGCGATGTGTCGATCGCCGACACCTGCGGTGGCGGCGGTACCGGGCGGGTCGGTGGGGTCGTCGTGTCCGGCCGGTGGGCTGGTCGTCGCGCGGCTGCTGCCCCGTGCCGCCCAAGCGACGGCCGCGATGATGATCAGTCCCTGGAGGGTGGGCCTGGCTGTCGACGGCAGCGCCAGCTGCGTGAACAGGCGCTGGATGGCCTGGTAGGCCAGCGCACCGGCGATGGCGGCGGTGACGGTTCCCCGCCCACCGCCGAGCACGACGCCGCCGAGCACGACCGCGGTGATGGCGGTGAACTCCAGGCCGTCCCCGACCTGCGCGGTGACGCCGGCGAACCCGCCGATGAGCACCGCGGCCAGGGTGGCCATGAGGGAGGACAGGACGAAGGCGATGGTCCGGACACGCCACACCCGCACACCCGCGAAGGCAGCGGCGGTGTCGTTGTCACCGGTCGCGATCAGCGTCCTTCCGAACGGGGACCGCATCAGCAGCGCGGCGAGGCCGGCCACGACGAGCGCGATCAGCAACGCGTAGGGCAGCTGTCGCAGCACCGGCATGTCGATGCCCATCCGTCCCCAGCGGCGGAACCCTTCGGACAGGGCGCCGGTGGGTGCACCGCCGGTCCACAGCCGCACGGCCCCGAAGAGCACGAGCTGCGTGCCGAGCGTGGTGATGAAGGAGGGAACCCTGAGCAGCGTGGTCACCAGGCCGTTGACGAGGCCGACCAGCACGCCGAGCCCCATCATCAGCAGCAGCACCGGCCACGTGCGCTCCTCCATGCCGTCGATGAGCCGAGCGGCGACCACGACCTGCGCACCGACGAGGGCACCGACCGAGAGGTCGAACTCGCCGCTGACGATCACCAGGTACTGGCCGATGGCGAGGACGACCAGCGGCGCGGCAGCGCGCAGGAAGGTCATCAACGACGGCGGCTCGGCGAAGGACGGGTTGAGGATCGTGATGACGACCAGTACGGACACCAGCAGGGCGAACACCGTTGCCGTCCCGGTGGTCAGGCGTCCCATCAGGCCGGCAAGGGCGCCGCTGCGTTCCCGGAGACCGCTCACGAGGCCACCTCCCGGCTGACCGCATCGGCGGTTCTGGGCGCACCCGTGCGGGTGAAGCGCTGCCGCAGGCTCGAGGCGTCGATCTGGCGCCGTGCGTAGATCGCCACGGCGGTGATGATGATGACGCCGCGCAGCACGTCGCGGAAGAAGGGGTCGACCTGCAGCAGGTTGAAGACCGAGTCGAGCGTCGCGAGGATCAGGACACCGGCGACGGTCCCCGACACACCGCCTCGTCCACCCATCAGGAGGGTGCCGCCGAGGACGACGGCGGCGATGGACTCGAGGTCGTAGCCGGCGCTGTAGATCTGTGCGCCCACGCCGGTGGAGAACCGTGCGGCGAGCAGCAGGCCGGCCAGTCCCGCGGCCACCGCACACAGCACGTGGGCACCGACGATGGTGCGGTCGGTGCGGATGCCCGACAGCCGTGCGGCATCGGTGTTGCCGCCGACGGCGTACATGGCGTGGCCGGCGCGGGTCCGCCCGAGCAGGAGGCCGGACGCCAGCGCCACGAGCAGCATGACCACCGTGGCGACGGGGACGACCCAGATGCGGGTGTAGCCGAAGTCCTGGAAGGCCGGGGGCACCGCGCCGACGGGGCCGGCGTAGCGCGTGTCGAGGTAGCCCTTGATGATCAGCCCCATGCCGAGGGTGGCGATGAAGGGGTTGACGTCGAGTCGGGCGATGACGACGCCGTTGACCAGCCCGATGACGGCCGAGACGGCGAGCGCCGCCGCAACGCCGAGCACGATCCGGCCGGGGTCACCGTCCATCACCGTGGCGCCGACGATGCTGGCGAGGGCCGCGGTGAACCCCACGGAGAGGTCCAGCGACCGGCACAGGATCACGAGGGTCTGGCCGAGGGCGACGAAGCCGAGGACGCTGGTCCGGCTCAGCAGGTTGACCACGTTGGACTGCGCGAACAGGTTCCCGCCGTCGGCGGAGACGATGATCCCGCCGACGACCAGCACGAGGACGAGGGCGAGCCAGATCAGGACGGTGGGCGAGAGGTCGAACCGGTCCCGGATTCCCGACGAGGTGGTGGTCGTCATGCCGCCGCCTCGCCGGTGGCGCCGGCCGCGATGGCCAGGATGTCGGACTCGCTGGCGTCCGGACCGACCTCGCCGACCAGGCGACCGTCCCGCATCACCACGATGCGATCGGAGACGCCCAGCAGCTCGGGGAGCTCCGAGGAGATCAGCAGCACGCCGACGCCAGCGGCGCAGCGGTCACGGACCAGGTCGTAGACGGCGCGTTTCGCGCCCACGTCGATGCCCCGTGTCGGTTCGTCCAGGACGAGGACCGCCGGATCGGTGACCAGCCACTTGGTCAGCACGACCTTCTGCTGGTTCCCACCGGAGAGATACCTGACCTCCCGGGACCCGCTGCGCGCGGAGAACTCGAGGCTGGACAGGAGCTCAGGGATGCGTGCGGCCCGTTCGGGGGCTTGCCGCGGGGCGACGGCGTCCAGCACGAGCCGGGCGTTGGCCTCGACGCCCTGTTCGAGCGCCAGGCCCTGGGCCTTGCGGTCCTCGGTGACCAGCGCGATGCCGGCCGTGATGGCCTCGCGAGCAGAGGTCGGACGAACGTCCTGTCCCTTGACCCGCATGGTGCCCCTGGTGAAGGGCCGCAGGCCGAACACCGCGTGCGCGAGCTCCGTGCGTCCGCTGCCCTGCAGGCCGGCCACGCCGACCACCTCGCCGGCTCGAACCTGCAGGTCGATGCCGTCCACGTCGTGGTTCCCCGCATCGGACAGCGACAGCAGCACCTCCTCGGAGGGACCGTCGTCGGTCCGCGCCGGGAAGAACGAGCCGAGGTTGCGGCCCACCATGTCCCGGACGAGGTCGTCGGGGGTGGTCTCGGCGGTGTCCACGGTGTGCACCAGGTGGCCGTCCTTGAGCACGGTGATCCGGTCGCTCAGGTCGAAGATCTCCACGAGCCGGTGGGACACGTAGACGATGGCCACCCCGCGGGACTGCAGCGTCCGCACGAGCCGGTACAGCAGGTCGACCTCGGCACCGGCCAGCGCGGCGGTGGGCTCGTCCATGCAGATCACCCGGGTCTGCATCGACATGGCCTTGACGATCTCGACGACCTGCTGCTGGGCCACCGAGAGGCTTGCCACCCGTCGGTCGGGGTCCAGGACGGTCCGGTCCACGCCCAGGTCGTCGAGCAGGTCTGCGGTCTCCTGCCGCATGCGGCGGCGGTCGACGAGCCCACGGCGGCGGGGTTCGCGACCGAGGAAGACGTTCTGGGCGACGGTGCGCTCGGGCAGCAGGTTGAACTCCTGGTAGACCGTCGTCACCCCGGCGTGCTGCGCGTCCAGGGGGTGGCCGAACTCCACGACCGCACCGTCGAGGCGCACGGTCCCTGCGTCGGCGCGGTGCACGCCGGCGAGCACCTTCATCAGCGTGGACTTGCCAGCGCCGTTCTCGCCGACGAGCGCGTGGACCTCTCCGGGTCGCACGTCGAAGTCCACGCCGTGCAGGACGTCGACGCCGAAGAAGGACTTCACGATCCCCGTCATCTCGACGATGGGCTGTGGGGGCTGGGGCAGGCCGGTCACGAGCAGACCGCCTCCCAACGACCGTCCGCCGCCGAGGAGCGCAGGACGGCGTCGACCACGTGGGCCGAACGGAGGCCGTCCTCGAAGGTCGGCAGCCCGTCGGGGGCAGCACCACCGATGGCGGCACCCGTGTCGGCGACGAAGGCGTCGAAGCAGTCCTGATAGCCCTGCGCGTGGCCGGCCGGGAGCCGGCTGTAACGTGCCGCAGCCGCGGACAGGGTGTCGGGGTCGCGCAGCAGGTCCTGCGACGCGTCCCTGCGACCGTGCCACAGGCGTTCGGGCTGTTCCTGGTCGAAGGCGAGGGAACCCTCGCTGCACGAGATCTCCAGCAGCAGGCGGTTCTTGCGGCCCGGCGAGACCTGGCTGATGACGACCGAACCCAGGACCCCGGCCTCGGTGCGGAACTGCACGGTGGCCATGTCCTCCGTGGTGACGACCCGGCCGTCACCACCGCGGTTCGGGGCGATGGTTGCCATCTGGCCGCTCAGGGCGGAGATGCGGTCGCCGGTCACGAACTCCACCAGGTCACACCAGTGCGACCCGATGTCGGCGAACGCACGGCTCGGGCCCCCGAGGTCGGCGTCGACCCGCCAGTTGTTGTCGGCGTCGTTGCTCAGCCAGTCCTGCAGGTAGGAGCCGTGGGTCAGCAGGACGCGACCCATCTCGCCGCTGCGCACACGTGCACGGGCCTCGCGCACCATGGGGTGGAACCGGTAGACGAAGGGGACGGTGCCGACGAGGCCGTGGGCGGTCACGGCGTCGA
>Ga0207908_1000325_pt1 | contig 13233 bp, 9 predicted proteins | sample MalvirmetagMSP81_FD_184224 | JGI IMG/M metagenome (GOLD analysis project Ga0207908, IMG submission 184224) | Marine viral communities from the Deep Pacific Ocean - MSP-81 (SPAdes) | ecosystem: Environmental > Aquatic > Marine > Oceanic | place: Pacific Ocean | collected 2011-04-18
AGCGCACGGAGGATCTCCCGCAGCTCGATGCGGGCACGCGGGTCCAGGCCCGACGCCGGTTCGTCCAGCAGCAGGACCTCGGGATCGTGCACCAGCGCCCGGGCCAGGCCCAGCCGTTGCTGCATGCCCCGGCTGAGGCCCTCGACGTCGATGTGGCGTTTGTCGGTCAGTCGAACGAGCTCCAGCAGGTCGTCCACGCGCTGGGATCGCTCGCCCTTCGGGACCTTGTAGGCCGCGGCGAAGAAGTCGAGGTACTCGTGGACCGACAGGCCGCCGTAGACGCCGAAGAAGTCGGGCATCCAGCCGACCAGCCGGCGGACGATGCCCGGCTGCCGGAGGGGGTCGTTGCCGAAGACCTGCACGATGCCCGTGTCGGGCGCGAGCAACCCAGCGATCGACTTCATGGTGGTGGTCTTGCCGGCGCCGTTGGGGCCGATCAGCCCGACAAGCGACCCGGCGGGCACGTCCAGGTCGATGCCGGCCACGGCCTGGGTTGGCCCGAACCGCTTGGTCACGCCGCGCAGGTGGATCGCCGGTGGCTCGGCGAGGGCCGTGCCGGCCGCCGCGACCGTGGGTCCCGGCGTCGCTGCGGCCCCTGGGGCACCGGGCGGCGGCGAGGGAGGGGGCGCTGCGGCGGTCACTGTCCCACCTCTGCGGTCGGGGCCGGGACCGGCGCCGGTGACGGCAGCGGCGGATCGACGGCCGGGAGGGTCTCCAGCGGCATGGGCATCGGACGCAGCTCGCCGCGTGCCCCTCCCTGCTCGGGGCTCGGCCCGGCGACGACACCGGGTGGCGCCAGCGCGATGCCGGTCCCGTCGACCTGGCCGGTCATGCGGATCCAGACCTCGCCAGCGGCCGAGGCGATGGGGGCTGCGGCGACGTCGACGAACTGCCGAGGCATGTTGCGCCACGTCCGTGCGGTGGCGTCCCACAGCTCCACGCCGCCATCGAAGGTCTGCATGAACCCCGCCATGGCGGTCTCGGGTGCGATCGGCGGCAGCTGGACGCGCAGCACCTGGTTCGGCCCGAGCACCTCACCGGGACCGATCCACTCACCCGTCCCCTGGACGGAACGGACGACCTGGGTGAGCAGCGCGGCCGGGGGCGCGGTGTCCACCGGCCCGTCGAAGCGGATGCGGGTACCGACGGCGGCCATGGCCGAGACCTCCTGGGCCTGGGCCCCGTCGACAGCGACGGGTGGCCCCTCACTGCTGTCCGGCGCAACGACCCAGACCATGCCGGGCGTACCCAACCGCAACGCAGCGGGCAGCAGCCCGGCGCCCTGCCCCGGCCCCCCGAACGGGACTCCGGGCATCGGCACGGGCTGGGCGAACTCCGTCTGGGTGCCGTCGGGCCCGATCTCGACCACCATCTCCTCCACCACGGGCAGGTCCTCGCGGGCCTGGCGCACCACGCCGAACTGGTCGGCCTCGGCGGGGAACCCCTCCAGCAGCAACCGGGAGCGCTGCAGGTGGCCGGCGTCATCGGCGACGGTGACGGAGTCGCCGGCCGGGATCGGGTCGAGGTCGACACGACGGTTGCCGATGACCAGCTGGGCGTCCTCGACGGTGTCGTCGGTCCGGTTGGTGACGGCCACGGTGATGCCGCCGCTGCCGACCGTCGCGACGACGTCGAAGGGGGCCGGTGCGTCCACGAGGCGCTGCCCGATGACGCCCGCGACCTCGCCGCCCCGCAGCTGCCCGCTTGTCGTCGTGGCGCTGTCGGTCCGGCTGACGACGGCGTTGCTGATCTGGCCGCCCCAGGCCGTGGCCGACCATCCCGTGCCGTCCAGGGTGGCGGCGACGCGACCCGACGTCGGGGTCTGCCACGCGGCGGCGACCCGCTGCTCACCGACGCCGTCGACCCACCACGTCAGGACCTGGGACGTCACCGTGGACCCACCCTCGGTGGACCCACCCAGGGCCAGCGGGCCGGCGGCGAACACCAGCGCCACGACGGGCACGGCTGCCCACGCAAGCTCCGGACGACCGCGTCGGCGCAGCACCACGCTGACGAGCGGGCCGACGGCCAGCAGGTATCCGGCCAGGAACAGCGCGAGGAACGGGATCGCCGGGATCTCCGGCACGTTGCCCGTCGACTGCAGCAGGTCCTGGGCGGCGAACGGCTGGCTGTCGTAGGACTCGCCGTCCTGCAGCGGGTCCAGGACACCCCGAGGGCTGGTGATCACCTCCCAGGTGGCGACGTCGGCGTCGTTGTTCGGATCGGCCTCGGTGAGCACGAGCCGTCCGAGGCCCGCAGGGACGATCACGGCGCCGACCTCGGGGCCGTCGGTGGTGGCGGCAGGCACGACGATGGCGTCGGGCGGCGGGGCGTCCATGCGGACGGGCTGGGGCAGCAGGGTGTCGTCGACCTGTCCAGTGAGGACCAGCGTCATGCCGGCGGTGGTGACCTCGCGCCAGATCTCCTGCCGGTCGTCCTCGTCGAGGGTCGTCCACTGGTCGGGCTCGACCACGAGCAGGTCGAGTGAAGCGAGGGCCCGTGGGACGTCCAGCCAGTCGGTGTCGACCCCGACCCAGCGGGCGGTCGTCGACGGCGGCAGCTGGGTGACGGCCGGTCCAGCAGGTCGCGGCCCACGCCCCAGCAGCCCCACCAGCATCAAGCCGCGTTGGGTGGCCCCCTGCTCCCGGGGCGAGGCGATCACCTCGTCGCCCTCGAGCACGGTCACGCCGACACGGCCGGGCGGCACGACCGTCCGCAGGGCGACGGGGGCCCCGGCGACCAGCTCCAGCGGGACGACCGTCGTGCTGGTGGAGCCGAACGCGTCGTTGGTGGACTGCACGCGGAGCTCGCCGCTGATGGGACGGTCGGGCCGGAAGCTCACCGTCACGGGCGTCCACGACGAACCCCGCCCCACCCCGTCGAAGCCGACGGCGACGTCGACGGCCAGGCGGTCCCCGGACTCGTCGACCTCCTGGGCGGTGGCCGGCGAACCGACCAGCACACCGAGAAGGCAGGTCAACGCCAGCAGCGGTACGAAACGATGCATCACCACTTGGGACGCGCGAACCACGTCACGGGTTGCCGACTGCTGCGAAACATCCTCCCCAATGTTCACCACGCCACGACCCTAGTGGCAGGACCCCGGGTTTCAAAACTCTCAGAACCTGTCGGGGTGTCCGGTCCACGGTTCGACCTCGCGGACCGTCCTGGGCGTCCGCGGGCCCTCGATGCCCCAGGCGATGACCCGGCGCAGGGCCTCGCGCACGATGCCACCGTGCATCTTGGACTGTCCCTCCTCCCGTTCGGAGAACGCGACCGGCACCTCGGCGATCCGGTAGCCGGCACGCCAGGTACGGATGGCGCCCTCGACCTGGAAGCTGTACCCCTCGGAGGTGATCGAGTCGATGCCGATCGCCCGGAGGGTGGAGGTCCGGTAGGCGCGATACCCCGCGGTCGCATCCGCGACGGGCAGGCCGGTCACGACCCGCACGTAGAGGTTGCCGAACCGCGAGAGGATCTTGCGGCCGATGCCCCAGCCGTGCGTCGAGCCGCCCGGGACGTAGCGGGATCCGATGACCAGGTGGGCACCCTCCAGGCCGGCCAGCAGGCGCGGCACGTCGGCGGGGTCGTGGGACAGGTCGGCGTCCATCTCCACGAGCGCGTCGAAGTCGCGGGCCATGCCCCAGGCGAAGCCGTCGCGGTAGGCCGAGCCCAGGCCCAGCTTGGCGCCGCGTTCCATCAGGTGGACGCGGGAGCCGGCCAGGGGGTGGGCCTTGACGATGTCGTCGGTCCCGTCGGCGGACCCGTCGTCGACGACGAGGACCTCGGTCTGCTCGTCGGCGGCCGCGAAGAGGCGTTCGAGGACCGTCCCGATCGTGGCGGACTCCTCGTAGGTCGGCACGATCACGAGCGCACGGCGCGCGTCGGCACCCGAACGTTGCTGCGGTTCCCCGGTGTCTCCCATCAAGGCGGGGAAGCTACACCCGCCGACCCCTGTCCACGAGAGCGGGTGGCATGTCGATCGGCCGGGGGGAGGGCCTGCGACGATGGGTGACATGAGTGCAGAGGCCGCGGCCCGAAGCGCGCGCCGCGACAGCAGCACGCGCGCTGTTGTCATGGGCGGGATCGCGTCCGGGCTGGGCGCCTATGCGTTCACGATCCTCGGTGCCCGCGTGCTGGGCCAGCACGACTACGCCCCCGTCGGGGTCCTCTGGACGCTGCAGTACCTGATCCACACCGTCGGCCTGCTGTCGTTGGAGGCCTACGTCACCCGCACCGGCCGCCTCGGGCGTGGCCCGTGGACGTGGATCGCCGGGTTGGTGGTCGGGCTGACCACGCTGACGGCGGTGTTCGCGATGCCGCTGTTCGGCTCGACCGATCCGGTGTGGCCGCTGGCCGCAGGACTGATCGCGCTCGGCTTCGGCACCCACGTTGCCGCCCGTGGGCTGAGCGCCGCCGACGAACGGTTCACCGTCTACGGGATCCTGACCGGCAGCGAGTCGTTGCTGCGCCTGGCGATCGCGGTGGTGGCGATGCTGATCGCCCCACGGGCCGAGGTGCTGGCGCTGACCCTGGCGGGCGGCGCGTTGGTCTCGGGCGCGTGGTGGGTGCTCGCTGGGCACGGACCCAGGCGCCTGTTCGGACCGCGCCGGGCTCGCTCGCACGAGTCGGTCATCACCCGGCAGGACGAGGTGACCTCGCTGCCAGCGGACGCGGCCACAGCCGGCCCGTCGGCTCGCCCCGCCGAGCCCGCGACGACCGCCACGCCGTTCCTCGCCAGCACGACCCTCGCCAACGCCATCGCCCAGGTCCTGCTGGCCGGTGGGCCGCTGGTCACGGCGCTGCTGGGGGCCGATCCGGCGGTGACCTCGATGGTGTTCGTCACCACGACGGCCGCCCGTGCCCCCCTGGTCCTGCTGTACTCCGGCCTGCTGGCCCGCGTCCTGCCGTACCTGCAGCAGGCCACGCACCAGCCGTCGTTGTTGTGGCCGCGGATCCGCAAGGTGATCCGCTACGGCCTCGTGGCGCTGCTGCCGGTCGCCGGTGCGGGATTCCTGCTCGGCCCGCCGTTGGTGGCCATCGCGTTCGGTGCCGACCTGCGGCCGAGCGGCGCGTTCGCCGGGTTGACCGCTGCCGCTGTCTTCCTGGCCTGCGCGGCGCTGCTGGCCAACCAGGTCGTCATCGCGCTCGACCGCCACGTCTCGTTGTCACCCCCGTGGCTCCTTGCCCTCGGTGTGGCCGCAGTCGTCATGCTCAGCGGGGCCGGAGGTGACCTGGCGATGCGGGCCGCCCTGGTCACCATCAGCGGCCTGACCGTCGCCGTGGCCGGCGTGACCACCCTCATCGTGCGGACCGTCCGGCCGTGACCGTGTCCGGGGGGACCTCGCCGGAGACGACCGACACCCGGGACGGCGCCGCGGCGCCGACCGATCGCGGTCGGACCGTGGGGCTGCTCGCGCTGGCGCTGGTGGCGGCGACCGTGGCCACGCAGCTGCGCTACAGCGGTGCCCCGCCATGGGCGACGGTCTGGGCCGAGGACGGCCGGCTGTTCCTGTTCGAGGCATGGGACCTCGGGACCCGATCGCTGTGGCACCCCTATGCCGGTTACCTGCACACGGTGCCGCGGCTGCTGGCGCTGGTCGCCACCGTGCTGCCCGTCCGGCTGGTCGACGCCTGGTTCTCGCTGGCCTCCGGCGGGATCGTGGCCGGCCTGGCCACCTACGGCTGGTTCGCATCGGCCAGCCTGCTGACCACGCGTTGGGCACGAACGGCCCTGGCGGCCTTCGTCGTCCTGTGCAGCTGGGGGGCCTACGAGACGCTGGCCAACATCACCAACCTGCACTACTACCTGATGGCCGGCGGGGTGCTGGCCCTGGCCGACACGCGTGGCGGACGCGGTCGGCAGGCGCTGGGCAGCGTGGTCTGTCTCGCGGCGACCCTGTCCTCGATCTTCGCCCCGCTGCTGGGTCCGGTGGCCGCGTGGCGGCTGTGGCGAGACCGCCGTTCGCTGACCGCTCCGACGCTGTGGCCGGTGTGGGCGACGATCGTGGGGACCGGCCTGCAGGCCGTCGCCGTGCTCGGCCGCATGCGCGCCGGCGAGTCCGTCGGTGACGCCGGTGGCGCGCCGCTCGACCTGATCTGGATCTACCTGCAGCGCGTCGTCACCGAGCTCGTGACCGGTCACACGGTCGGGCAGTGGCTGTGGCTGTCAGTGGGTGCCGTCCTGGTGGTCGTGGTGGCGCTCGCCGTCGGCGCCGTGCTGGTCGCCGGCGTCGTCCGCGAGCAGACCACCTCGGCTCGTGTGGCGACGGGCGCGCTGGTCGCCGGCAGCGTCACCTTCTTCGCGGCGCTGCTGTTCGTCCGCGGCCCGGACGTCCAGCTGGCGGTGACCTGGGACGGCGGGCACGTCCCCACCAACGGCGGACGCTACGCGCTGGTGCCGGGGATCATGCTGTTCGTCGCGATCCTCCGCAGCCTCGAGGCCGTGCAGCTGCGACCCGGGCCGCTGGCCGGGGTCGTCACGCCGGGGCTGGTGCTGGGCGGGGTGCTGGTCCTGGCGGTGTGGTCCTTCGACGCCCGCCCCGCGACGCTGCGGTCCGCCGGCCCCGCATGGAACGTCGAGGTCGACGTCGCCGAGGACGCCTGCACCTCACCGGAGGAGATCGCGCAGGTCGTGATCCCTCCCCGACAGGGCGACGCCGACTGGCGCGCCCCGCTCCGTTGCGCCGACCTCGGCGACGGCTGATGGCCTGACGCTCGGCCGACGGTCCGAGGCTCGGCCGACGGTCACCCGCGTCCGAGCAGCCCCTTGAGCCGGTTGCTGACCCGTCGCTTGGTGTCCAGCAGCGCCTGCTCTCGGCGGGTGATCTCGCTGGTCACGAACCGCGGGTCGGGTTCGGGTTCGGGCCGGACGTGGTCGGTCGGCAGCACGAACCCCTCGTCGACGAAACGGGCCCGGTCGGCCGGGTCGAGGTCACGGGGCATCCGTTGGAGCACCGCGAAGAACTCGAGGGTGTCCACGGCGGTGGGGTCGACGCTGGCCACGGTGAAGTCCGCGAGACCCAGGCGGGCGAGGACCTGCAGCTGGCGGACGAGGCTGCGCGGGGTGAACAGCCACACGTGGCAGTCCATGTAGGTGTCCTCGGTCATGGCGCGCACGGCCATGTGGTGGGCGGTCTCCAGCGGGAACATCGTCGTCTCCCTGCCCGGCCGACCGTCCCAGGCCGCCTGGGCGTCGACGGTGACCGCCTCGTGGTGGTGGTCGAAGACGGCCCTGACCGACGGTCGGGTGTCCCCGTGCTGGTGGGCCAGCAGCATCTGTCCGACGGTCGTCGGTGGCCGCCGGGCGTCGAAGGAGTACCGCCGGTCGGGGATGGCCAGCGACAGCCGGCCACCGTCGACCAGCACGTCGGCGAGGTCGGCCAACCAGCCGATCAGGTCGGGCACGTGTTCGATGACATGCGAGGCAACGACCCAGTCGAACGGTCCTGCCGTCGCGGTGGCCTCGGCAAGCGACCTGGTCCGGTCCCCGACGACGAGCGGGAAGTCGACCTCGACGATGTCGTCGACCGGGGTGCCCGGGTGGGCCGCGTAGTACTCGCGCAGCCCGGGGGTGCGATGCACGTCGACGTAGCGGACGTCGCACTCCGCCTTCAACGCCACCGGCTGGTACAGCGGGCCGATCTCCAGGCCACGACCGAGCTCCAGGTCGAGGGGCGCCAGGATGCGCTGGCGACGGTGGAGCAGTGCGGCAGGATCCTGCGGTGGGCGTTCGACGGTCACGGACGGCAGTCTCTCGTGTCCACCGGCGGCCGGCGTCAACCGGATGGTTCAGCGTGTGCCCGAACGGGAACGGCAAGGGCATGACCCAGTACCGAGTGAACCAGGCAGGGGTCGACAAGGCCCGTGCGATGATCGACGCCAACCAGTACGACCTGGACGCCGAATGGTCCGACGCGGCACCGTCCGCCGACGACGGCAACGACCAGATCGAGCGGCACGGCTACGACGGCTACGGCGAGTGGCACCTTGCCATCGACACCGGCGCGTCGGAGGACACCAAGGACCGCTACGGCTTCCCGTACGGCGACTTCAGCCGGGTGATCCGCAGCGCCCTGATTCACGCCAAGCAGCGCGCGTCCCAGAACGACCACACCGACGTCGAACGCACGGCCGACGAGCTGCTCCAGCATCTCGACGACGTCGCCGGCTGACCCGATCCCCACTCCAGCACGGCCAGTCAGGAGGGCCAGCCCGCCATCCACCCCGCGGCCGACCGGCGGATCAACCGCAGGGGGGACGCCGTCCGCAGCGGACTCGACGACACTCACCGCATGTCGCGAACCTCCCTCCTCCTGGTGATCGTCCTCTGCCTCGTCGCCGTCGCATGCACCGGCGCCGACGACGGTTCGTCGCCCGAGACCGCCGAACCGACTGCCACGACCGACCCGTCGACCGTCCCGCCCGACGGTTCGTCGCCCGACCCCTCCGAACCACCAGGCGACGACGCGGCCGACGCGGCCACGGGCGCCTCACCCGAGTCGCACCTGGCGTGGTTCGTGTCGGAGGCGGCCCAGCCCGACATCGACGCGGCCGAGTACGAGGACCGTTTCGCCCAGGTCTTCCGTGACCAGGTGCCCCTCGAGCAGTTCACGGCCATCCTCGAGGACCTGTCCACCCTCGCCCCCTACACGACCGGCAAGATCGAGGTGGTGGGCCCCCAGCTGGTGGGCCAGCTGACCGGCAGCGACGGCACCGGCCTGATCGTCACCCTGTCGGTGGATGCCGACGGCCGCATGGACGGCCTGCTGGTCCAGCCGGGCGAACCGCCGGAGCTCGAGGACCCGCCCGCGACGCTCGACGAGGTCGGGCAGCGCCTCCAGGCGATCGGCACGACCACCTTCCTGGCCGCCGACGTCCAGCAGGCCGGGGACCAGGTGGAGTGCGTGTCGTTGGCGTCAGTGGGCGGCGACACCGCCGCCCCGATCGGGTCGGCGTTCAAGCTGTACGTGCTCGGGGCGCTGGCCGACGCGGTCGAGGCCGGAACACTTCGGTGGGACGACGAACTGACCATCACCGCCGAGCTGAAGAGCCTGCCGAGCGGGGTCCTGCAGCAGCGCGAGGACGGATCGACCGTCACCGTGCAGGAGGCCGCCGAGCTGATGATCTCGATCTCCGACAACACCGCCACCGACCTGCTGATCGACGCGGTCGGCCGCGAGTCGGTCGAAGCGGCGCAGGCTGCGTACGGGCACGCCGACCCGTCGCTCAACACGCCCTTCATGACGACCCGGGAGCTGTTCGCCCTGAAGACCGCCGACCCGGCGCTGCAGGACGCGTTCCTCACCGGCGACGACGAGGCGCAGCGATCGATCCTCGCCGACCTGGCCACGGTGCCGCTGGCCGACATCCCGGTCGAGGCGTTCCTCGACGACCCCGTCCGCCCCGACGAGCTGGAGTGGTTCGCCTCCCCCGCCGACCTGTGCCGTGCGCTCGCCCTGCTGATGGATCGGGCCGAGGACCCCGGGCTGGCCCCGGTCGCCGAGATCCTGACGGCCAACCCAGGCGCGCCGGACGAGGACGAACGATGGGCGCGGGTGGCGTTCAAGGGCGGGTCCGAACCCGGCCTGATCACCCTGGCCTGGCTGCTGGAGGATGCCGACGGCCGCCGCTTCGCCGTGGTCGGGTCCGTGGTCGACCCCGACGAGGCGTTCGATCCGGGCGAGGCCATCCTGCTGATGGCCGAGGCGCGCTCGCTGATCGGCTGACCCGGCTGGCGAACATCCCCGAGCCCGGCGACGCGGTCAGATCGCGGCGAACCAGCCCATGGCGCCGCGGTGGGCGATCGCGTGCTGGTGGGGGTGGAACATGTACCGGCCCCGTTCGGACAGCGTGAACTCCAGGATCGCCCGGTCCATCTGGCCGAGCGTGACGACGTCGTGGGTGAACGCCGGCGATTCACCGATGCCTGCCGGGTAGACGTCGAAGGTCTCGGCGTGCAGGTGGAACGAGGCGACCGGGTCGAACTCGGTGGCGTTGACGACGTAGGCCCGGACGGGCTCGCCGGCCGGCAGCTTGATGGGGAACTTCTCGTAGAACCCGGCGATGCCGTTCCAGGCGTAGACCTCGTTGCGCCCGTCCTCGTCGAGGTCGAACCCCGACAGCAGCAGCGCCACCTCGTGGGCAGGGGGTCGGCCACCCGGTGGGTCGACGACCAGCATCCCGTACAGCCCGCGGGCGATGTGGCGATCGATCGGCATCGTGTGGCAGTGGTAGGGGTGCACCCCCGCCGGTCCGGCAGTGATCTCGTAGACGGTCTCGCCGCCGGGCGGCACGGGTTCCCAGCCGTCGTGGAGCGGTGAGTGGCGTCCGTGGAAGTGCAGGTTGTGGTCGTGACCGGTGGCGTTGCGGAACCGGACGCGGATCGTCTCGCCCTCAGTGGCACGGATGATCGGACCGGGCACGGTGCCGTTGTAGGTCCAGGCCTGCAGCGTGTGGCTGCGGCTGATCCGGTGGCTGCGTTCGACCACGTCGATCTCGACCTCGACGGTGCCGGTCGTCGGGGGCGGCGGGACCGTCACACCATCCAGCGCGGCCTCGGCGACGTCCTCCGGTGCGGCGTACGGGCCGCCGTAGGGACCTGCTGCCGCGCCCACGGGCAGCTCGGCCGACATGGCACCCGGGTTGACCGTGTCGTACCCGGCCGCGGCGGAGTGGGCGACGTGACCGGCCTCGGTCGCCCCGGTGACCGGCGCGGCAGCCTGGGCCCCCTGTGCGTGGGTGATGGCGTGGGTGCTGACCGCACCGATGGCCATGCCACCCCCGAGGACCGACAGGCCCCCACCACCGAGGCTGCGGAGCGCCTGTCGGCGGCCCAGACGGCGCCGTCTCGGACCGTCGGCGGTCGTGGACGGATCGACCGGATCGGCGGTGGCGTCGATGTCGTCGGCGGGCGTCTCCTCCACCTCCTCGGTCATCGTGTCAGACCACCCCACCGATCAGGAGGGCCCCGACGGCGACCAGCAGCCACACCAGCGTGCCACCGACGGCGACCAGCAGTCGACGGCGCCAGGACCAGCCGTCGGCCGCAAGCCCGGTGTAGGCGATCACCCCGACGGTCGGCCATCCGACGGCCACGAGCGACCAGCCGGCCTTCTGCCATGCAGCCTTCTCGCCGCGCCACAGGCGTGCGATGGCCCAGAGGCCGCCGAGCAGCCAGACCAGCACCGGGATCCACCACAGCAGCGCCCCGTACAGCACCGGCCAGAAGCCACCGTCCAGCGGGATGCCGAACAGGGTGGTGCGGCCCTCGGCGATGTCGATGCCCTCCGGCATCGCCGGGGTGACGATGGCGTCGGGGTCGAAGTCGAGGCTCGCGAACACGTCGACCGCCGGCACGACGGGGGCGTCCACACCACCGGGCAGCTGGGCGAAGTCCATCTCCGGCTTCGGTGCCTCGCCGTGCTCGAGCTGGGGGTTCTGGCCGGCGTTGACCTGGGCGATGCGGGCGAGGGGGTCCGACGCCGTCGCCAGGCCGTACCAGAGCGGCAGGTTGATGCCGTCGCAGCTGTGGAGCGTCCCGGCGAGGAACGGCAGCGTCGTGTCGGCGTCGTTGCCGGCGATGCACGACCCCTCCTCCAGCGGGCCGCCGAGCGCCAGGTCGGACCGGCCGGACCCGCGGATGACGTTGTCGCGGATCTCGTTGCCGCCCGACGGCCAGAACTGCTCGTCGATCATCGACACGACCTGCACGCCGGAGGTGGGGCTGTTGACGATCAGGTTGTTGCGCACCACGGCATCGCGCACGCCGGCGAGCACGACGCCGTTGCCGTAGGCGGACCATTCGGCGGTGCGGTTGGGCGCCCGGCCGACCTCGCCGTTGTCGTGGATCCAGTTGCCGGCGATGACGACGTTGTTGGCCGGGGGCAGCAGCTCGGAATCCAGGGTGTTGGGGACGATGCCGGCGACGTTGTGTCGCCACTCGGAGTTGACGATCCAGATGTTGCCCGACGCGTTGGTGCCGGAGTAGCCCAGGCCGTTGAACTCCGCCACGACGTCGGTGACCACCGCGTTGCACGGGTCGCACTGGCCGATGTAGTAGCCGGCGTCCCACGAGCCCGAGGCGTAGCTGTGCTCGAACAGCCCGTCGACGGAGTCGAAGGCGTAGATGCCGTAGACCCAGTCGTCGATGGCGGTCAGGTAGGAGCCGCGGTACCCGGTGACCCCGTTCCAGAAGAAGCCGTTGACGGTGTAGCCGCGGGCGGTGATGTTCTCGATGGCCACGCCGTCGGCGGTGACCGCGAAGCCGTTCTCGCGGGTCAGCTCGCCGTCGAGGATGACCTCGTTGCGGTCGGTGCCGCGGATGACCAGCCCGGGGGTGGTCACCGACACCGCCTCCTTGTAGACGCCGGGGCCGATCAGGACCAGGTCGCCCGGATCGGCGGCGTCGACGGCGTTCTGGATCGTCGGGTGGTCCTCGGGCACGCGGCGGGTCTCGCCGGTCCATTCGGGCGGCGCGTCGGACTGGTCCGCGGCCACCGCCACCGGGTCGGCGACGTCACCGACGACCAACGTGCCGACCATGCCCTGCCAGGTCCCGTCCTCGTCCTGCGTGGCGTGCAACGAGCAGTAGTAGGCGTACAGGCCGGGTTCGTCGATCGTCAGCGTCCAGTCGTCACCCGGCTCGGTGTTCTCCCCGGAGTCGTCGACGGAGAGGAAGGACCCATCGTCGGCGATGACGTTGTGGGGAACCCGTCCGGCGTTGCGGAAGCGGACCGGTTCACCGGGATCGACCTCGACGACGGCAGGGGCGTAGGTGTTGTCCAGCATGCGAACCTCGACCTCGTCGGCAGACGCACCGTTGCAGGCGGCGGCCAGCAGTGCACCGAGGAGGACGAGTGCACGCGTTCGGCGTAGGCGTTGCACGTCGGCAACCTAGGCAGCCGGGTCGACAACTGTCAACGGCCTCCACTTCTTCGGGCCGACGGGCTTGTCGATCGAGGCGTCAGGGTCCGGTCGTGGCCTGGACCTGGGTGATCACGTCGTCGGCGATGACGGTCAGGTCACCGAGGACGATCAGGCTGGGGTCGCTGACGCCGTTGTCGACCAGGTACTGCTCGGTCTCGGCCGGCAGGGACGTGGCCCGGACGCCGAGCCGGGCCCGTTTGGGCTCTCGTGTTCTCGCTGCACGTCCTGTCCCTGTCGTGGTTTTCCCGACTCCGGGGCATGGGAGGGGGCACAATCCCCGGATCACAACAGACGACGTCCGGGCCG
>Ga0207908_1000327_pt1 | contig 13119 bp, 13 predicted proteins | sample MalvirmetagMSP81_FD_184224 | JGI IMG/M metagenome (GOLD analysis project Ga0207908, IMG submission 184224) | Marine viral communities from the Deep Pacific Ocean - MSP-81 (SPAdes) | ecosystem: Environmental > Aquatic > Marine > Oceanic | place: Pacific Ocean | collected 2011-04-18
CATCTGGCCCCACGTTGCCCTGCAGTCCGCCGCGGCCGTGCATCCCGACGGACCGTCAGCGCCGCTGGGACTGGGCGCGGTGATCCGCGCTGCAGGACTGCCCGAGGCGCACGCCGCCGAGCTGTCGATGCATCACGCCGTGCAGTCGGCAGCCACTGCCGCCGTCCGTCTGCTCGGCCTCGACCCGTTCGCCGTCACCCGCCTGGTGGCGCGCTTGGGCTCCGACATCGCCACGACATCGGCCCATGCCGTCGAGCTGGCCGACGCCGACGTCGGGGCCCTGCCGTCCGCCGGCGCGCCGATGGTCGACCTCCTCCTGACCCATCACCACCACGCCGACGGTCGGCTGTTCGCCAGCTGACACCCCACCCCACCGCAACCATCGAGGACCCCGTGCAGATCGCGCCCGACCAGACCACCCGTGACGGCGAGTTGACCGTCAACCGCCGGAGAACCCTCCGGGTCGGTATCGGGGGCCCGGTCGGGACCGGCAAGACCGCGCTGGTCGCCGAGCTGTGCCGTCGCCTCGCCGGCACCCTCGAGGTGGCGGTGGTGACCAACGACATCTTCACCACCGAGGACGCCGACGCGTTGAAGCGGGCCGGTGTGCTGGACGAGGATCGCATCCGTGCGGTCGAGACGGGGTGTTGTCCCCACACCGCCATCCGTGACGACATCGCCGCGAACCTCGACGCGGTGGAGCAGCTCGAGGCCCGCTACCCCGCCCTCGACCTCGTGCTCGTGGAGTCCGGCGGGGACAACCTGACCGCCGTCTTCAGCCGGGCGCTGGTCGACCTCCAGCTGTTCGTCCTCGACGTCGCCGGTGGGGACAAGGTGCCCCGCAAGGGCGGGCCCGGCGTCACGACCGCAGACCTGCTGGTGGTCAACAAGATCGACCTCGCCCCGCTGGTCGGGGCCAGCCTGGAGGTGATGGCCCGCGACGCCCGCGAACGACGGGGCGACAAGCCGACCGTCCTGACCTCCCTCGTGGCCGACGACGGGGCACGGCCGGTCCTGCGATGGCTGACCGCGTGGCTGGCCGAGCACGCCGAGGCCCTCCAGCAGCACGCGTGACCGCGGTCGACGCGGTCGTGGCATCGGCCGCCCCGACGGGCCGACCCGGTGAGGTGCACCCACCCGGCCCGGCGGGGATCTCGGCGGCCGCGCGGGTTGTCGTCGTTCCCGGACGACAGGGACGCCCACGGCTGCTGGAACGAACGACACGACCGCCCCTCGGCATGACGCTGGCCGGCGGCGACCTGTACCTGATGGGGACCGCCGGCGGCCCGCACGGTGGGGACGACCTGTCCACCGAGGTCGTGGTGGCCCCGGGCACCGAGCTGACGGTGCGTTCGGTCGCGGCGACGGTGGTCCTACCAGGCGACGGCAGCCGCTCGCAGCACCGGATGCGCGTCGACGTCGGCGAGGGCGCGACCCTGCGGTGGGTGCCCGAACCGCTGGTCGCGGCTGCCGGTTGCCATCACCGGGCCGACACCGTCGTGGACCTCGCCGCCGACGCCCGGCTCGTGTGGCGGGAGGAGCTCGTGCTCGGCCGCACGGGGGAGCTGGCCGGACGGCTGTTCGCCAGCCTGCGGATCACCCGCAGCGGTCGTCCCCTGCTGGTGCATGCCCTGGACACCTCGTTGCCGGGGTGGCAGGGGCCGGCTGTCACGGCGGGGGCACGGGTCGTCGGCCTGCTGGTCGTCGTCGGCCCGGACGCCGACGAGCTGCCCGACGGTCCCGTGGCCGGACGGCTCGCCGTCGCTCACCCGGAGCCACACCTGGCGGTCGTGATGGGCCTGGCCGCCGATCACGCGACCTGGCGGCGCACCCTGGCTCAGGTCCTGGGGGCGACACCGCCGGCGGACGGCGCACCCACGCGGTCCTCCTTGCCGGGGAAGGGAACCCGGTAGACGCAGGTGTCGCAGTTGGCGCGGATGTCGCCCTCCAGCGCCTCGCGGTACCGGCCGACCAGCGCGTCGGCGACCCGTGGGTCGGGCCCGAACCGGCCTGCCCGGCCGATCTCCAGCCCCGTTTCCTGCTCCACGGTGTCCACGGCATCCCACACCCGCGCCTCGAGCAGCCCGGCCAGCAACGACCAGGAGAACACGACCGCCCGGGTGGCGCCTGCGCGATGGACCCGGCGCAGCACGTCGTCGGTCCTCGGCCAGGTCACCCCGGCCACGGAGTGCTCGACCCAACGGTGGCCCGACCCCTCCGCCAGCATCCGGGCGGCCTTGGCCAGCTCGCCGTTGGCGTCGGGGTCGCTGGAGCCCGATGCGGCCACGACCAGCACCTCCTCCCCACGTCCCTCCTTAGGGCTGACCGCGTCGATGCGCTCCCAGCCGAGGGTCAGCAGGTCGTGGTGCACGCCGAGCACCCGACCGTGGCTGATCGCCACGTCCGGGAAGGCCTCGTGGATCTCCGCCAGCTGCTCGGGCACGTCGGTCTTGGCGTGGTAGGCGGCGAAGTTCAGCATCGGCAGGCTCACGATGCGCGACACGCCGGCCTCGACCAGCGGCCGGGCCCCCTCGACCCCCTGCGGGTCGGAGAAGTCCTCCAGCCACGCGTTGCCGACCGGGCCGTCCACCCGCTCCTGGACCAGCTCGACCAGCTCGGCCATCTCCTCCGCCCCCCTCGGGTCGCGGGTTCCGTGGGCGATCAGCAGCAGTCCGGGCGCAGAAGTCATGGCCACCAGACTGCCCTGTCTCGCCACGGTGCAGTCCACTAGGATCAGCCCCGACGGGCGGGGACCGGCCCGCCGAGCCGACGAGAAGGGCGAACGACCACATGACCGACGAGGTGCTCCAGGAGCGCAACAAGATCCTCGAGGCGATCGAGGGGCAGACGTTGTGCACGCTGTTCCAGTCCACCGTGTCGACCTACGGCACCCGTGATGCGCTCGGCCGGCGCCTGGAGGACGGCACCTGGACGTGGCAGACGTGGCGGGAGTACGGCGAGGACGCCAAGCGGTTCGCCATGGCGCTGCTCAAGCGCAGGCTGGGCAAGGGCGACTTCGTCGCGATCATGGTCAACAACCGGCCCGAGCACGTCATTGCCGACACCGGGTCGTTCCATGCCGCCGCCACCGGCGTCAGCGTCTACAACACCCTCGCCGAGGAACAGATCGCCTACGTGGCCGGCAACTGCGGCGCGAAGGTCGCCGTCCTCAACGACGCCGAGGCCCACTCGCGCTGGGCCGCGGTCCGCGACGAGCTGCCGGAGCTCGCCACGATCGTCATGGTCGAGGGGGCCGAGGACGTCGACGACGACCGGGTGATCAGCTGGGCGGACTTCCTCGCCGAGGGCCAGGCGCACCTCGACGAGGTCGGTGAGGACGTCTTCACCGCCGCATGGAAGTCCGTCGAACCCGACGACGTCGCGACGCTGATCTACACCTCGGGGACGACCGGGCCGCCCAAGGGCGTGGTCGAGACCCACCGGGGCGTGCTCTACATCATGGAGGCCGCCAAGGGGATCTTCGAGCTGCCGATGAACCCCAACACGTTGTCCTACCTGCCGCTGGCGCACGTCGCCGAGCGCACGTTCAGCCACTGGCAGGGCATCAAGTACGCCGCCAAGGTGCACTTCTGCGAGGACTACACCCAGATCGCGGAGTACCTGCCGGTCGCCAAGCCCACCGCCTTCCTGGCCGTCCCGCGGGTGTGGGAGAAGATGCGCGCGGCCCTGCTGACGCGGATCGACGAGGCCGAGGGGCCCAAGGCCAAGCTCGGCCAGCAGGCCTTCGCCATCCTCCCGCAGCTCGGCGCCATGGCCTTCACGGGTCGCAAGCCCTCGGTCCTGCTGCAGGGCCAGGCCGCCCTGTTCGAGAAGCTCGTGTACAGCAAGGTCCGTGAGGCGCTCGGCCTCGACGACACGATCATCGCCCTCACCGGCGCCGCCCCGATGCCCGACGACCTGCTGATGTTCTTCCGCGGCCTGGGCATCGAGATCCTCAACGTCTACGGCATGACCGAGACGACGGCGGTCACCAACGCCAACCGTCCCGGCCGGGTGCGGCTGGGCACCGTTGGCGAGCGGGTGCCCGGCATCGAGGTCGCCATCGCCGGCGACGGCGAGATCATCGCCCGCGGCCCGACCATGACGCCGGAGTACTACCGCCGGCCCGAGGCCACCGAGGAGCTCTACGACGCCGACGGCTGGCTGCACACGGGGGACCTCGGGAAGATCGACGACGACGGCTACCTGGCGATCGTCGGTCGCAAGAAGGAGATCATCGTCACCTCGTCGGGCAAGAACATCTCGCCCCACGAGATCGAGACGGCGCTCAAGCAGCACCCGCTCATCGGGCAGGTGATGGCCATCGGCGACGAGCGCAACTACATCTCGGCCCTGCTGGTCCTCGACCCCGAGGCCGCCGAGTCGTGGGCGGGCAAGCGCGGGATCCCGTTCGACTCGATGGCGGAGTTCTCCCAGCGCGAGGACGTGCTGGCCGAGGTCGGGGCCGCGGTCGACGCCGCCAACGCCAAGCTGGCCCGGGTCGAGCAGGTCAAGCGCTGGGAGCTGCTGCCGACCGACTGGACCGTGGAGTCCGGCGAGCTGACCCCGTCGCTGAAGCTCAAGCGCCACGTGGTGTCCACCAAGTACGCCGACGTCATCGACGGCATCTACGACTGAGCTCGACTGTTTCGTCGGCGGGTGTCACACCACGCCCGCCGGCGGTGTTGGAAGGGGTGTGACGGACTCGCCCTTCGCCGACCACTACCCACGGTTGACTGCCCTGGCCGCCAGGGTGGTCGACCAGCGTGCGACCGCCGAGGAGGTGGCCGCCGATGCGCTGGCCCGCCTCGACGGGTCGCCGGTGGACGGTCGACCGGAGGACGAGGTCGCCGCCTGGCTCAACCGGGTGACGATCAACCTGGCCCTCAACCGGGTGCGTGCCGCCAAGCGGCACGACGCCCGCGTGGCCGCGCACGGACAGGCGGTCGGGCCCGACCGGCCGGAGACGCCGGAGGACGTCGTCACCCGTGACGACGAACGCCGCCGTGTCCGCGCCGTGCTGGCCGGGTTGCCCGAACGGCAGGCCGTCGCGTTGCTGCTGCGCCATTCCGGCCACAGCTATGCCGAGATCGCCGCCGCGCTGGGCGTGGCGGCTGGATCGGTCGGGGTGCTGCTCGCCCGAGGCGAGCGTGCGTTCCGACGTGACTGGGAGACCGACGATGACTGAGCTGACCCACACCGACCCGCTGGGATGCCCCGGTTCCGGCCGGCTGCGCACCCACCTGGACCACCCCGACGCGGCCGTCGAGGCCCACCTCGACGGCTGCGAGGAGTGCCGCGACACCATCCTCACCATCGCCGACGACGCCGGGACGGTCCGCCGCCTCTTGGCCGTCCTCGACAGCCCGGCCGTCTTCGACAGCCCAGCCGTCCTCGACAGCCCAGCCGTTGACGCACCCACCGCCGCGTCCGGTCGCCCGTCCCGCGCCCCGGTCGGCGCGATCGGGGCCTCCGTCGCGCCGGGACGAGGCAGGCCCCGATCGCGCCGGTCGTCGCGGCCGGGCAGCCGAGCCGACACGGGCCGTCACGCCGGGCGGACGCGGCCCCGCCGGGTGGTCCTTGCCGTCGCCGGCGGGTTGCTGACGGTCGCGATCGCCGTGACGCCGTTCGGCTCCGGGGCGCTCGCCCAGTTCCTCGACACCTTCCGCAGCGAACGGGTCCAGGTCATCGAGGTCGACGTGGCCGCGCTGCAGGACCTCGACGCCCTCGACGACATCGCGACGGTCGAGCTGACCGGCGACGGGGCGCTCCACGACGGACCGACCGAGGTGGCCGACGCCGCTGCCGCGCTGGCCATCGCCGGTGTCGCCGCCCCGGACCTGCCCGCCGGGGTCGCTGGCCCCGACGCCACCGTGACCCACCTGGCCATCGCCCCCTCCCACGCCGTGGTCACCCTCGTGGCCACCGCGGACAACGGCGTCCCGGCGGACCTCGACGGGGCCGTCCTCGACGTCACCGTGCCCGGTGGTGCCGCCACCGTCGTCACCGCGGCCAGCGGCATGCCCGACGTGATCCTCGGGGTCGCCGGCGCCATCGAGGCAACCGCAACGGGTGCCCCGCTGGCCGACATCCGTGACTTCCTGCTCTCCCGCGAGGAGCTGCCCGAGTCGCTGCGCACCCAGCTGGCCGGCATCGAGGACTGGCAGACCACCCTCCCCCTGCCCGTCCCCGCCGGTGGCGTGGGATGGGAGGAGGTCACCGTCGACGGCAACGACGGCCTGGCCTTCGGCGACGACAGCGGGCTCGGCGCTGCCATCGTGTGGCAGGCCGACGGGCTGATCCACGGCATCGCCGGAACACGTCCGCTGGACGAGCTGCAGGCACTGGCCGAGCAGGCGTGACCCAGGGCACCTCGGACCCGGTCGCGCCGGTCCCGGTCGCGCCGGTCCTGGTCGCGCGGGGCCTGGCCAAGGCCTTCGGTGGTCGGACCGCCGTCGACGGGCTGGACCTGCACATCCGACCCGGTGAGGCGGTCGGTCTGCTCGGGCCCAACGGCGCAGGCAAGACCACCACGGTCAAGATGCTGCTCGGCCTGGTCCGCCCCGACGACGGCACCGCCGAGCTGTTCGGCCGGGATGCCGCCGACCCCGCCGCCCGCACCCGCGTCGGCTACCTGCCCGAGACCTTCGCCCAGCCCGAGTGGGCCACCGGCGACGCGGTGCTGCGCCAGCACGCCCGGCTGGCCCGGGTCCCCCGCGAGGACGTGGCTCGTGCCGCCGCCGATGCGCTGCGCCGGGTCGGCTTGGCCGGACGGGGTGGGGAGCGGGTGGGTGGCTACTCCAAGGGCATGCGCCAGCGCCTGGGCCTCGCGGCCGCGCTGCTCGGCGACCCCGACCTGGTGATCCTCGACGAACCCACCTCGGCGCTGGACCCCGTCGGCCGGCGCGAGGTCCGCGACATCGTGCTCGCGCTGCGGGCCCTAGGGGCGGCCGTGCTGCTGAACTCCCACCTGCTCGGCGAGGTCGAGCAGGTCTGCGACCGCGTCGTCGTGATGGATCGCGGACGGGTGCTGGCCGACCGCGCCGTCGCCGACCTGCCGTCCGGCGGCGAGGTCCGCCTCGTCCTGGACCGGGTCGAGGAGCGGCTGGTCGCCGTGATCGAGGGGTTCGGCACGATCGTGCACGCCGACGACCGTGCGGTGCTCGTCGGACTGGACGACCGCGACGCGGGACCCGAGCTCGTCACCGCCGTCGCCGCCGCAGGGGGTCGCATCCGCGCCGTGGTTCCCCTGCAGTCCAGCCTCGAGGAGGTCTTCCTGCAGCTCGTCGACCACCCAGGAGAGGAGGCCCGGTCGTGATCGTGTTGCGTGCCGCCATGCAGGAGGCGCTGAGCCGTCGGATCCTCGGCATCGGGGCGGCGGTCAGCGTGGCGTTCGTCGGGTTGTTCTGGCTGGGGTTCTCCACCGCGTTCAGCCGGGTCGCCGCCGACACGAGCGATGAGTTCGCCACCATCGCCGCCTCCACCGTGATGACGGTCCTCGGCCTGTACGCCGTGCAGTTCCTGGCGGCCTTCCTCGCGATCCTGCTGGCTGCAGGGTCCATCGCCGGTGAACTCGAGTCCGGTCGCGCCCTGCAGGTCCTGGCCAGACCCGTACCGCGCTGGTCGTGGTTGCTGCAGCGCACCGCCGCCTTCGGGGGCCTGTCGGTGGCCTACGTGGTCCTCATGACCATCGGCGTGCTGACGGTGGCCGGTGCCGTCGGCGGGTACGGCGCCCTGTCGCCCGTGCGGGCGATCGGGCTGATGTCGCTGGAGGTCCTCGTCCTGGTGTCGATCGGCGTGGCCCTGTCCACGCGGCTGGGCACCGTCGCGACCGGGGTGGTCGTCGTCGCCCTCTACGGCCTGGCGTGGCTGGCCGGCATCATGGAGTTCGTCGGCCGCACCATCGACAACGCGTCGGTGGAACGGATCGGGGTGGCCGTCAGCCTGCTGATGCCGTCCGACGCGTTGTGGCGGGGCGCGTCGTTCCACCTGCAGTCCCCGGCGTTCCTGCTGGCGCCCGACACCGGCGTCGGCATCCCCTTCGCGTCGGTCGATCCGCCGAGCGGTCGGTTGATCGCCTGGGCGCTGCTGTACGCCGCCGCGATGCTGGCGTTCGCCGTTCGGTCGCTGCGCCGCCGGGACCTCTGACCACGAACGCCGAACACGAACACCGGGATCGCCGGGGGTCGGGATCGGGGGTCAGGAAGGATCGGAGCGGACCACGCGTTCACGGGCAGTATCGGTACGAATCCGAACTGGTTTCGAGACGTCGAGCAACGACGAGCAGGAGATTCCCGTGAAGGTCAGGTTCTACTTCGATCCGCTCTGCCCGTGGTGCTGGATCACCTCGCACTGGCTGCACGACGAGGTCGCCCCGCACCGCGACATCGACGTCGACTGGCGGCCGATCAGCCTCAAGGTCCGCAACGAGGGCAAGGACCTCGACGAGGCCTACCGGGCGAAGGTCGACCCGATGATGGATCGCTCCTTCGGGTTGCTGCGCATCGTCGAGGCGGTGCGTGCCGCGGGTCGGCAGGACCAGGTCCACGACCTCTACGTCGAGTTCGGCCGGCACTTCCACCACGACCGGGACGGCCTGGACTTCGACGTGTCGGCAGCGCTGGAGAAGGCCGGCGTCGACGTCGCCTTCGCGGCCGCCTTCGACGACGAGGCATGGGACGACGCCGTCCGTGCGTCCACCAGGGAGGCCGAGGACGTCGCCGGTGACGACGTGGGCACGCCGATCATCGCCTTCGAGGTCGAGGCGGCGGACGGCACCAGGGAGTGGAAGGGCTACTTCGGTCCGGTCATCCCCGAGGTCGTGCGCGGCCAGGCGGCGCTGGACCTGTGGGACGGGCTTGCCGCGTTGATCCGCACCGACGGCTTCTACGAGCTGAAGCGCACCCGCACCAAGGACGTGGACCTAACCTCCGTCCGGATCTGACGGCTGCCCCGGGACCTCCCAGCCCATCCGGGCCCGGTCGAGGTCCCGGTGGGCGGCCTCCAGCGCGGCGGTGTGCTCGTCGAGGTCGGCCTCGAGCACCCTGATCGCGCGCCGCTGCTCCTCCATTCGCCGTACGGCGGACTGCAGTGCAGACCTGCTGGCGTGGAGCTGCGCCCGCAGGTCCACGATCGTGTCGTCCTCGTCCCGTGCCTCCACCGGGGGACGTGGGTCCATCACCGGTCGAGCCGGTGGCAGCTCCACCGACGGCGGGGGCGCGTCTGCCGCGTCGGGATCGCGCCGTCCGATCGCGTAGCCGATCGCCATTCCGGCGCTGAACAGCAGCAGGGCGAGCACGGCCGCTTGACCGGTCAACCAGGGCACCTCGAGGTCCTTTCGGGAGAACATGTGTCGCCCGTGTGACCCAGCTCCGGCCCGGAGGTTGCGAACTAGTTCGAAATGGTTCCGTCGGTGTGCGTATCTCGTCGCACGTCGCCGACCCCCGAACCCGCTAGAAGCGGCCCTTGACCTTGTTGGTGCGCTCGACGCGGGCCTCGGGCTGGAGGATGTGCAGCTCGCACTCGGCCAGGATCTCGTCCCCGCCGGCGTCCTCGTTGAACGCCCGGTCGCGGTTGTCGACGCTGACGACCACTCGTTCGCCCTCCGCCGGTCCGACCCCCACGGTGTGGATCTTCAGCACGTTGTCGCGGCCACGGAACCCCGTGTCAGCGCCGACGAAACGGATCACGGCCTCCCAGCGGTGGTCGTCGTCACCACGGCCCCAGTCGATCTCGAGCTCCACGGTGAGGACCGCGTCGGCGCCCTCGCCCTCTGCCCGCAGCGTTGCCTTGTCGATTCGTGCCATGGCGGCATTCGACCAGACGACCCGCGACTCGTGGTGATGGCACGACGGTCGGTGATGAAACGTCAGCCGGAGCGCGGCTGGATGTGACGGATCGACACTCCGGACCCGGGATCGGTGTGCGCAACGGACGAGTCGTCGCGCAGACCCTTGTCGAGGTGGCGAGGTGTTCGCTACCGTCGCGTCACCGGGTCGTCAACGACCCGACCCCTGAGTCCCCGTCGCGGCTCAGCGCCCAACCGGTCGCCCCGCCCCACGAGGACTCTGCCAGACTGCTCCAGCGGCGATCCCGTGCCGAGCCTTGGAGGGCCACACACGATGACCGACGGCAAGACTGCCGACAAGCCCAGCAGCGGGCTCGTGCCCGACCCGAGCACCCTGCTCCCACCCGACGAGCCGATCCAGATCCTGGACGACGACGGCCGGATCAACGCCGTCGACGGCTATCCGATCGACGACCTCGGCGACGAGGACTTCCGTGCCCTGTACCGGCACATGGTCGTCGCCCGGCGCATCGACAAGCAGGCGATCAACCTGCAGCGGCAGGGCCAGCTCGGCGTCTACGCCTCGCTGCTCGGCCAGGAGGCGGCCCAGATCGGTGGCGCCTACGCGCTGGCCCCCCAGGACTGGGTCTTCCCGTCCTACCGCGAGATGGGCACCGCCCTGGTCCGCGGCGTCAACCCCGGCCAGATGCTGCACCAGTGGCGCGGCACCTGGCTGAGCGGCTACGACCCCTACGAGTTCCGCTTCGGCCTGCTGTCCATCCCGATCGGCACCCAGGCGCTGCACGGCACGGGGTTCGCCATGGCCGCGAAGTTCGACGGCAGCGACGCCGTCGTCATGGCCTACTTCGGTGACGGCGCGACCAGCGAGGGCGACCCCCACGAGGGCATGAACTTCGCCGCGGTCTTCGAGGCCCCGGTCGTGTTCTTCGTCCAGAACAACCAGTACGCCATCTCCACCCCGCTGAGCGAGCAGACCAAGGCGCCGACGATCGCCCACAAGGCCGTCGGCTACGGCATGCCGGGCCTGCGGTGCGACGGCAACGACGTGCTGGCCAGCTACGCGGTCACCAAGCGCGCGGTCGAGCGGGCGCGCAGCGGGGAAGGACCCTCGCTCATCGAAGCCGTCACCTACCGCATGGAAGCACACACCACCGCCGACGACCCGACGCGGTACCGCTCGGGCGAGGAGATGGAGGAGTGGCAGCGGCGCGACCCGATCGCCCGCTTCGAGACGTTCATGAAGGCCAACGGGCTGCTGGACGACACCATCAAGACCGAGATCGACAACGAGGTCGAGAAGCTGGCGCGGATCATGCGCGAGGAGATCTACGAGGCGCCGCACGGCGACCCGATGGAGCTGTTCGAGCACGTCTACGTCGACCCCGGATCCATGTTCGACGAGCAGCGCGAGATGCTGCGACGCGAGCTGGACGCGGCCGCCGAAACCCCCCAGGAGAGCTAACTCATGGCGATCACCATGGCGCAGGCGCTGAACCAGGCCCTGCACGACGCGTTCGAGGCCGACGACAAGGTCGTGCTGTTCGGCGAGGACGTCGGAACCCTCGGCGGGGTGTTCCGCATCAGCGACAAGCTGCAGGAACGCTTCGGCGACAAGCGCTGCTTCGACACGCCGCTGGCCGAGTCCGGCATCGCCGGCACTGCGGTCGGCATGGCCATCTACGGCTACCGGCCGATCATCGAGATGCAGTTCGACGGCTTCACCTACCCGGCGTTCGAGCAGATCGTGTCCCACATCGCCAAGATGCGGAACCGGTCGCGCGGCACCGTGAAGATGCCGATCACCGTCCGCATCCCCTTCGGTGGCGGCATCGGCGCGGTCGAGCACCACTCGGAGTCCCCCGAGGCCTACTTCGCCCACACCGCCGGGCTGAAGGTCGTCTCGCCGGGTACGCCGTCGGACGCCTACTCGTTGCTGACCGAGTCGATCTTCTCCGACGACCCCGTCATCTTCTTCGAGCCGAAGCGCCGCTACTGGCTGAAGGAGGAGGCGTCGCTGCCGGTGCGGACCGAACCGATCGGCAAGTGCGTCGTCCGTCGCGAGGGCACCACCGCCACGCTGGCCGCCTACGGTCCAATGGTGAAGACCTGCATGGAGACCGCCGAGGCCGCCGAGGCCGAGGGCTGGGACCTCGAGGTCATCGACATCCGCTCGTTGACCCCCTTCGACCACCAGACCATCGTGGAGTCGGTGGAGAAGACCGGCCGCCTGGTCGTCGTGCACGAGGCGTCCACCTCCGTCGGCTTCGGCGCCGAGGTCGCCGCCCGCGTGCAGGAGAAGGCCTTCTACCACCTGGAGGCCCCGGTCATGCGCGTCGGCGGCTTCGACGTGCCCTACCCCGCTGCCATGCTGGAGGAGTTCTTCCTCCCCGACGTCGACCGCATCCTCGATGCCGTCGGCCGCACCCTGGACTACTGAGCGCCGACTGCTGAGCGCCTGACTACCCGAGCATCGTCGCTCGACCTGGAGACACTGCTATGAGCACCAAGGACTTCCTGCTGCCCGACCTCGGTGAGGGCCTGACCGAGGGTGAGGTCGTGTCGTGGCTCGTCGCCGTCGGCGACGTCGTCGAGGTCGACCAGTACGTGGCCGAGATCGAGACCGCCAAGGCCGTCGTCGAGGTCCCCTCGCCGTTCGCCGGCACCATCGTGACCCTGCACGGCGAACCCGGTGACGAGGTGGCCGTCGGGTCGCCCCTTATCACCATCGACGTGGGTGCTGGCGAGGGTGGGTCGGCTGACACCTCGCCGTCCGCCCCTGTCGAGGACGCCGTCGTGTCAGTCACCGACGAGGCCGGCGCCGGGGCGGGCTCGGGGTCCGACGAGGGGGAGTCTGGCAGCGTGCTGGTCGGCTACGGCACCTCCGGCGGCAAGGGATCGCGTCGCCGCCGCGTCGGCGCGTCCGACGCCTCTTCCTCGGGCGGGGCTGCCCCGGCGGCGCCGCAGAAGGTCGAGCGCGAGGGCCGGCCCATGGCCAAGCCCCCCGTCCGCAAGCTCGCCAAGGACCTCGGCGTCGACCTCGACTACGTCGCTGGCTCGGGTGAGGACGGGATCATCACCCGGGCCGATGTCGAGGCAGCCGCCAACGGTGCGACCTCCCAGGCCTCGGGCGTGCTGGTGACCGACGACGAGGGCCACACCCTCCCGTCCGCCCCGCCCAACACCCCGGTCCGCGAGGAAGAGGACTACGCCAAGCGCCTCGCCCCCGCCGGTGAGCAGCCGCTCGTCGCCTCCTCCAACGGCTCCATTTCCCCGGTCGCGATTCCGCCAGCCCCAGAGGGTGCCATGGCGCA